>OFPS01001903.1_pt1 | contig 13286 bp, 8 predicted proteins | sample 1542111 | NCBI WGS metagenome assembly OFPS01 (sample SAMN04209233, study PRJEB22552) | human gut metagenome | biome: gut; material: feces | host: Homo sapiens | place: USA: Oklahoma | reverse complement strand
TCGTCTACCGCCGCGGCATGGCTGAGCTGCCCGCCCGTAAGGAAGAGGTGGAGCACGCCGAGGAAGAGGGCATCATCTTCAAGACCCTGTGCAACCCCGTGGAGATCCACGCCAACGACGAGGGCTTCGTCAAGTCCATCACCTGCATTGAGATGGAGCTGGGTGAGCCCGATGCTTCCGGCCGCCGCCGTCCCATTGAAAAGAAGGGCAGCGAGTTTGAGCTGGAGGTGGATACCGTGATCATGAGCCTGGGCACCAGCCCCAACCCCCTGATCCGCTCCACCACCCCCGGTCTGGAGACCAACAAGCACGGCTGCATCGTCACCGAGGGCGACGAGGGCAAGACCAGCCGTGAGGGCGTGTACGCCGGCGGCGATGCCGTGACCGGTGCTGCCACCGTCATCAAGGCCATGGGTGCCGGTAAGGCAGCCGCCAAGGCCATGGACGAGTACATCCAGAATAAGTAAGGAACACTTCCCTTCTCCATAAAAAACAGGTGCACCTGAACGGTGCACCTGCTTTTTTTTTGCGCATCTCTATATTTTTAAGTCGTTATGAGGCCCTGTTCCAGACAGTACCAATAGATGCCATCCTCCATCACGGTACGGCAGTGTGCGGCAGCAGCAGCCTTCAGCTTCTCAGAGGCATTGCCCATAGCCACACCGGTGCCCACAGCCCCAAACATCTCCAAATCATTGTTGCCATCTCCGAACGCCATGCTATCGGCTTTGGAGATGCCATAGAACTCCAACACCTTTTCCACGGCAATCCCCTTGCCGCCGCTGGCCGGAATGATGTCCACAGCCCGATTCCACCACGCCGCGATCTTTGCATGGGGTACGTCCTTCAAAATAGCTGGGTACTCCTCTTCCCGGCCACCCATGAGCACCTGGAAAATTTCTCCCTTTGCCATCTCCTCAAAATCCTCAGCGATCTTCAACTCCACGCCGCCGATGGCAAAATACTCTTCCAGATCCGGTTCGGAGCCGTTGGCCGCCAGCCGGGTCGTGTTGGCCAGGGCAACGGGCCGTCCCAACGCCGCTGCGTTCCGGATGAGGGTAGCAACCTCCTCCGTAGGGATGGTGTTCTTGAAAATATCCTGCTCTGGAGTGAAGCAGTAGGAGCCGTTGTAGGTCAGGAAAGCATCAAAGGACACCCCCTCAAACTTCGGCACCTCCATAGGAGCCCGCCCGGTGGCGATGCAGAGACGGATGCCGTTCTGGTGCAGCCGCCGCAAGGCTTCCAGCGTGCGGGGCCGGGCAGCACCCTTCAGCGGCACCAGTGTTCCATCCACATCAAAAAAGATGATCTTCGGTTTATTCATATGCCTTCCCTCCGGTTGCCGGACAGCCAGGGCTTATCCTATGGATTCCCAGCTGTTTTATGGGAAAATTATAGCACGAAGGGGGCGTTTTTTCAAATGTATCCCACTCTTTATGCATCCTGCCCAAAAAACAGAGCAATATTTTGTCACTCAACCTTGGCGGAATCTGATTGATTTTGACTGAGGTTTTGCTATAATAAGGGGGCAAGGCGGTCAGAACCCGCCAACGTCAATCAAAATCAATCATATAAATCGAACAAGGGGGAATGTTCCCGATGCTGGCAGAAGAACGATTCAGCCTGATTTTGGATCTGCTGGCGCGGCAGCGCACCGCCACCGTGCAGGAACTGTGCGAGGCGTTGAACGCAAGCGAATCCACCATCCGGCGTGACCTGAACGAGCTGGACAAGCAGGGCAAACTGAACAAGGTGCACGGCGGGGCCACCCTGCCGGACAGCCCTTTCCGCACCGACGAACCCACCATGGCCGCCAAAGAAGAGCTGGCCGTCAGTCAGAAGCAGAGCATCGCCCAGGCGGCGGCAGAACTGATCCTGCCGGAAGATTTCATCTATCTGGATGCAGGCTCCAGCACGCTGGCTCTGGCACGAGCGCTGAGCGGCCCGGCCCTGAACGCCAGCTATGTGACCAACGGCGTGGCCCACGCCCGCCTGCTGGCCCAGAAAGGCTGCCGGGTGTTCCTGCCCGGCGGGCTGCTGCGGCCCCAGACCGAGGCCATCATCGGGGCGGCTGCGCTGACTGCCATCCAGCAGTACAATTTCACCAAAGCCTTCATGGGGGCCAATGGCGTGGCGCTGGGTTCCGGCTTTACCACCCCAGACCCCGAGGAGGCCGCCGTCAAGGCTGCGGCTCTCCACCGGGCGCGGGAAGCGTGGTTCCTGGTGGACGACACCAAATTCGCGCAGGTCTACCCCGCCGTCATCTGTGATCTGCACAGCGGTGCCATCCTGACGAACCGGTGCCCCAACCCCAAATACCGGCAATACACTCTGATAAAGGAGACCGAGGTATGATCTACACTGTTACTTTCAATCCTGCCATCGATTATGTCGTCCGTCTCGACAGGCCCCTTGAGGTGGGCGAGGTGAACCGCGCCGCCGGGGAGGACTGCGTGCTGGGCGGCAAGGGCATCAATGTTTCCGGCGTGCTCCGGGAGCTGGGCTGTGAGAGCGTGGCTCTGGGCTTTGTGGCCGGTGAGACCGGTGCCTGGCTGGAGCGTGGTCTGGCCGCGCAGGGGCTCCGGACCGATTTCATCCATCTGGCCGAGGGCATGACCCGCATCAACGTCAAGATCAAGGCCGGCACCGAGACTGAGCTGAACGGCGCAGGCCCCAGCATCCCGGAAAGTGCCATGCAGCAGCTGGAAGCCCAGCTGAACACCCTGCAGCCTGACGACATCCTCATTCTGGCAGGCAGCATCCCCAAGAGTCTTTCCCAGAGCACCTACGAGCGGCTGCTGGCAGGGCTGGAGGGCCACGGCGTGCGGGCCGTGGTGGATGCTACCCAGGATCTGCTGGTCAACGTCCTCCCCTATCACCCCTTCCTGATCAAGCCCAATAATCACGAGCTGGGCGAGATCGTGGGCCGGGAGCTGAAAACGGACGAAGAGATCACCGCCGCTGCCCGCGCCCTGCAGGAAAAAGGTGCCCGGAATGTGCTGGTGAGCATGGCCGGGAACGGTGCCCTGCTGGTGGATGAGCACGGTGAGGTGCACCGCATCGGCTGCCCCAAGGGCAAGGTCGTAAACAGCGTGGGCGCTGGCGACAGCATGGTGGCAGGTTTTGTGGCAGGTTATCTGCAAAGCGGCAGTTATGAGCAGGCCCTCCGGCTGGGCACCGCCTGCGGCAGTGCCACCGCATTCAGCCTTGGGCTGGCAACGAAAGAAAAGATCGAAGAATTGTTTGGTCAAATTTAAGGCAGCTCACCCTCTCCGTCATTGCTGACGCAATGCCACCTCTCCCAAAGTGGGAGGTCTTGACAGTCATTGCTATGTTGATGGTTTTGCCAAGGGCTCTCCCTTCGGGAGAGCTGGACGCGAAGCGGCCTGAGAGGGTGAGGACGCTACGATAGAAAGGAGAACCCTTATGCGCATTACGGAATTATTCACCGCAAAGTCCATCGAGCTGGATTCTGCGGCCTCCAACCGGGACGAGATCCTCTCCCGGCTGGTAGAACTGCAGGCCACCCACGGCAACATCACCGACACAGAAGCCTACAAGAAGGCGCTTTACGCCCGGGAGGATGAGGCCTCCACTTATGTGGACAACGGCATCACCGTTCCCCACGCCAAGACGAATGTGGTCACCCGGCCCAGCCTGGCCGCCCTGCGTCTGAGCACCCCGGTGCAGTACAACGCCGAGGATGACGGCAAGACCGACCTGCTCTTTGCCATTGCAGCCCCCGAAAACGGCAGCCTGCATGTGGATATGCTGGCCCGCATGATGCAGATGCTGATGAACGAGGACTTTGTGGAAAAGCTGAAGGCCGCCAGGACCCCCGCCGAATTCCTTGCCCTCATCGACGCACAGGAGGAGGCCCAGTTCGGTGAGGAGAGCTTCACCCAGCAGGCCATCCCCCAGAGCGGCTACCGCATTCTGGCCGTGACCGCCTGCCCCAACGGCATTGCCCACACCTACATGGCCGCCGAGGCGCTGGCCAAGGCCGGTGACAAGCTGGGCCTGCCCACCAAGGTGGAGACCAACGGCTCCGATGGTGCCAAGAACGTGCTGACCCGCGCTGAGATCGCAGCCTGTGACGGCATCATCGTGGCTGCAGACAAAAATGTGGAGACCGCCCGCTTTGACGGCAAGCCCGTGCTGTTTGCCCGGGTGGATGACGGCATCCACAAGCCCGAAGAGCTGCTGAAAAAGGTGGCCCACGGTGAAGTTCCTGTTTACCACGCCAAGGGCGGTGCCGCCGCTGCCGAGGAGGAGACCTCCGGCGACAGCCTTGGCCGCAAGGTGTACAAGGACCTGATGAACGGCGTGTCTCACATGCTGCCCTTTGTGGTGGGCGGCGGCATTATGATCGCGCTGGCCTTCCTGCTGGACGACTACACCATCGACCCCTCCAACTTTGGCATGAACACTCCCATCGCCGCCTTCTTCAAGACGGTGGGCAGCGCCGCCTTTGGCTATATGCTTCCCATTCTGTCAGGCTTCATCGCCATGTCCATCGCCGACCGTCCCGGCCTGGCCGTGGGCTTTGCGGGCGGCGTGCTGGCCATGAACGGCACCAACTTTGCAGGCCTTGCCAACGGTGAGACCACCGGCATTTCCGGCGGCTTCCTGGCCGCTCTGCTGGCCGGTTTCGTGGCCGGTTATGTGGTCGAGTTCCTGAAGAAGATCACCGAAAAGCTCCCCGCCAGCCTGAACGGCATCCGCCCCATGCTGATCTACCCGCTGGGCGGCATCCTCATCATCGGTGCCGTGATGTGCGGCATCAACCCGGTCATGGGCATGATCAACACCGCCATGACCAACTGCCTCAACGCCATGGGCGGCACCTCCAAAGTCCTGCTGGGTGCCATCGTTGCCGGTATGATGAGCATTGACATGGGCGGCCCCTTCAACAAGGCAGCCTACGTCTTTGGCACTGCCGCACTGGCCTCCGGCAACTACGAGGTCATGGCCGCTGTCATGGTGGGCGGCATGGTTCCTCCCATCGCGATTGCCCTCTCCACCACCTTCTGCCCCAAGAAGTGGACCCCTGACGAGCGCCGCAACGGCATCGTGAACTACGTCATGGGCCTGTGCTTCGTCACCGAGGGTGCCATCCCCTACGCCGCCGCCGACCCGCTGCGCGTCCTGCCCAGCTGTGTGGCCGGTGCCGCGCTGGCCGGTGCCCTCTCCATGACCTTCGGCTGCGCCCTGCGCGCTCCCCACGGCGGCATCTTCGTGTTCCCCGTGGTCGATCATACCCTGCTCTACTGCGTGGCTCTTGCCGCTGGCAGCGTGGTGGGTGCCGTGATCCTGAGCCTGCTCAAGAAGGACCGCACCGACGCAGCCTGATCTGCCATTCTCCTTCTTCCTTTACCATATAAAAAGGGCCCGTCTGCGCGCACCAAAATGCGGCAGACGGGCCCTTTCGTGCTTATCCCTTGATGATCCGGAGCAGGGTCTTGTCCAGCTGGATGGTGCGGTTCCAGGGGTTCAGAATGATGCCCTGAATCTCCGGCACCTGCAGTGCGGCATCCAACAGCTTTTCAAGCTCCACCAGAAAGGTGGACTGCACTGCTTCCGCACCCTTCATCTCCTCTTCAAAACTGGTAAAGGCATACCACCAGCTGGCCCCATCGGCCGTGCGGAGGGCCCGTAGCTGCATCTGCTCACCGGCCGGGTTCGGCTCCACCGCCACCACGACCTGTCCGTTTTCCCGCATCCTCCGCCGGATCACGGTCAGGGTATGCGCCAGCTGCTCCTGTGTAGGCTCCTGCTGTAACTGGCAGACCGCCTGTTCGATCTTTTCGTTGCCGTTCAGGCCCTCGTCCTTCTTCTGTGCCATAAGCTCTCCCATTCTTTTTGTTGTATTTTATGCTTGTATTATATCCGGACTTTACGAAAAATGGAAGCACAGGCCAGAGATTCTTTCTTTTTTCGTCTGCTTTCGGGTGTTTTTTCAAAAATCAGTAGCCCCCGCCCCGAAAAAGTGTTACAATGTTTTCGTCTGGTATCATTTCAGAAACGACAGGACGCGCCGTTTTTCCGTGAGCCGTTTTGTCGGAATGGGAGAGATAATGTAATGAAACGAATCCTTCGTTCTGCCGTCAGTCTGCTGCTGTGCGCCGCCGTGGCGCTGGGCGGCACTGCCTGCGGCCGAAGCAAGCTGCCCACCACCATCACGATCTGGACCTACTACAACGGCGATCAGCTGGAATGCTTCAACCAGCTGGTGGAGCAGTTCAATTCCACCGTGGGCAAAGAGAAGAACATCCGAGTCGAAAGCTCCAGTCAGGGCAGCGTGAACGACCTGGAGACCAGCGTGCTGGCCGCCGCCGAGGGCAAGGTGGGTGCCGAGAAGCTGCCCAACATCGTCTCCTCCTACGCGGACACCGCCTTTACGCTGGATCAGATGGGCCTTGCCGTTGACCTGAGTCCCTACCTGACCGAAAAAGAGAAGTCTGCCTATATCGCCGGTTTTCTCGAGGAGGGCGACCTGATGAACAACGGGGAGCTCAAGGTCTTTCCCATAGCAAAATCCACTGAGCTGCTCTACCTGAACGTCACCGACTTTGTCCCCTTTGCCGAGGCCACGGGCGTGACCTATGCGGATCTTTCCACTGTGGAGGGGCTGAACGAGGCCGCACACAAATACTACGACTGGACCGATGCCCAGACGGCTGCGCCCAACGACGGCAAGGCCCTGTATGGCCGCGACGCGCTGACCAATTACCTGCTCTGCGGCGCACAGGAACTGGGTACGACCATCTTTGATGCCGAGAACGGCGTGATGACCCTGCGCTTTGACAAGCCGACCCTCCGCAAGCTGTGGGATAACTACTATGTCCCCTACATCAAGGGCTGGTGCAGTGCCAGCGGCAAGTTCCGCAGCGACGATATCAAGATCGGCAGCCTGCTGGCCTATGTCGGTTCCTCCTCCAGCGCTTCCTTCTTCCCCACCCAGGTGCTGACCAGCGACACCGAGAGCCACGGCATCGAGATGGCCGCGCTGCCCTGCCCCAGCTTTGCAGGCTGTGAGCCGGTGGCCGTCCAGCAGGGGGCCGGCATGGTAGTCATCCCGGGCACCGAGGACGAGATCAGTGCCTGCGTTGCCTTCCTGAAATGGTTCACCCAGCCGGAAAACAACCTGCAGTTCTCGGTGCAGTCCGGCTATATGCCCGTGACCTATGCCGCCAACAGCATATCTGCCCTTGAGAACAGCGGCCTGACGGTCTCCGAGCGTATCCACAAGGTGCTGAGCCTGTCCATTGATGCCATCGATCGCAGCAAGCTCTACACCACCCATGCCTTCCCGGATGCCCTGCGCGCCCGCAATACCCTGCAGTACGCGCTGGAGGACCTTGTCACTGCCGACCGTGCCACGGTGCTGGAGCGGCTGGCTGCCGGGCAGACCCCCGAGGAAGCCGAAGCCGAGTTCCTGACCGATGCCTATTTTGATGCCTGGTACGACCAGACCCTGGCCGCTCTCAGCGCCTTTGCGGGCTGAGATGCCCTTGGAACACCCACAAAAGGAGAGACCCTCAGATGCAGAACCGCAAGCCGCACAGCCAGAAGGCCCCTCAGACGGGCCATTCTATCTTCGGCACCATCCTTTTCTCCCTGCTGGCTGTGCTGGCGGTGGAGTTCCTGCTGCTGACCTTTGCCGTCCTCGTCACCCGGCTTGGCCCCCAGCTGAACCAGAACGCCGAGGATATCCTTGCCATGCAGGTGGACAACCGCAGCCGGTATCTTCAGTCCATCTTCCACGATGCACAGGAGCTGACCAGCCTTTCCGATGCCATCAATGGCCTGACCCAGCAGCTTCTGGACGAGGGAGAGATCAGCCTGAGCACGCTGGACAGCAGCAGCGACGCGGCCTATCCCCTGCTGGAAGCCGCCGCGCCGGAGCTCATCAGCACCCTGCGCATCAAGTCGGTGACCGGCGTGTTCCTTATCCTGAACACCCATGATCTGGACAAGCGGAAGCAGGACAGCCTCATGCCCGCCATCTACCTGCGGGATCTCGACCCGGATGCCGCTCCCTCCCAGCGCAACGCCGACCTGACCTTTGTGCGGGCACCGGCCCAGCTGGTGCAGTCCCTCTCCATTGCCACGGACAACAGCTGGTCCCCCACCATCCGCTACCGGGCACTGGGAAATCGCGGCTTCCTTTATCCCCCTTTTCAGGCTGCCTATAAAGACGGAGCCAGCCTTGCCGCCTCCGATTATGGCCACTGGACCTCACAATCCTATCTGGTGCCCGGGGACACCCACGAGGCCATTGCCTACAGCCAGCCCCTGATCCTGCCGGACGGCACCGTTTACGGCGTGATCGGCGTGGAACTGCTGGCCGACTACCTGTGGGAGAACCTGCCCTGCTCTGAGCTGCAGAACAACGGCACCTATTTCCTTGCCGTGACCGATACGGAGGAGCTCTCTGCCTCCGAACTGCAGCTGCGTCCGGTGCTCCGTTCCCACTTCGACGGGCAGCCGGGTTCTGCGGACGAAAGCCTTACGCTGCGCCTCCACAGTGCCCATACCCACCGCTACCTCTTCAGCAATGCCCTCTACATTGCTTCGGTCTCCCCCTTGAACCTCTACAGCCGGAACGCCCCTTTCTCGGGCGAGCACTGGCTTCTCGTGGGCTCCGTTCCCGCGGTGCAGCTCTTTGCTTTCGCCCAGCGGCTGAAGCAGCTGTTCTCCTTCATCATGCTGATCACGCTGGCCGTTGGCATTGTTTGCAGCTGGCTGATCAGCAGGCGGCTGGCCCGGCCCGTTGCCAAGCTCTCGGCTGAGGTAGCCGCTGCCGAAGCGGATTCCTCCGCCATCCCGCATCTATCCGCCACCGGCATCAGGGAGCTGGATCAGTTTTCCTCCGCCTTTACCCAGCTGAGCAAAGACGTGCTGGACTCCTCCACCCGCTTTTTGCGCATTATGAAATTGGCCAGTGCGGAGCTGGGCGGCTATGAGCTGCGCGATGACAGCGTTTATGTGACCGATAACTTCTTCTCCATGCTGGGCCTTGCACAGGAGCAGCCAGATCCGCTCACGCCAAAGGCTTTCCGCGCCCTGATGGGCACACTGGAGCAGCGGTGGTTCTACCGCCTGTCCCCGGCCAACAACAAGGTCTTTGCCATCCCCCAGCCCGACGGCAGCACCCACTACATCACCCTGCGCATCACCCATATCCTGGGCGAAAGCGCCTCCGAGGTGGGTCTTGCTGAGGATATGACCACCACGGTGCTGGAGCAGCAGCGCATTGAGCACGAGCGCGATTACGACACCCTGACCGGCCTGTACCGCCGCCGTGCCTTTGACCGCGCCTGTGAAGCGCTGTTCCAGCAGCCCGAAAAGCTGGGCTGTGCCGCCCTGCTGATGATGGATCTGGACAACCTCAAGCAGATCAACGACACCTACGGCCACGACTGGGGCGACCAGTACATCCGCCAGACCGGCCATTGCTTTGCGGCCAACACGCCCGCCAACACCATCTGCTCCCGCCTTTCGGGCGATGAATTCCTGATCTTCTTCTATGGCTACCAGGATCAGGCACAGCTCCGCGCCCAGCTGGAGCTGCTGAGTGCCGCCCTGCAGCACAGCGTGTCCATCCTGCCCAACGGCAAGCAGCTGCACATCAGCATCTCGGGCGGCATTGCCTGGTACCCCACGGACGGCCACGACCTACTCACCCTGAAAAAATATGCCGACTTTGCCATGTATCAGGTCAAGCATTCCCACAAGGGCCGCATGTGTGATTTTGATATCGGCAGCTACCATCAGGAGGCATACGCCGCCCAGACCCAGCAGGACTTTGAGCTCCTGCTGCAGGAGGAGCTGGTGTCCTACCACTTCCAGCCCATCTACTCTGCCCGCAGCGGCCGGGTCGCAGCCTACGAGGCTCTCATGCGGGTCGATCTGCCCACCCTGCACTCCCCCGCTCAGGTCATGCAGCTGGCCCATGAGACAGGCCGCCTGTATGAGATCGAACGGATCACTGTGTTCCATTCCAGCGAGATCTTCCAGCGCCTGCAGGCACAGGGCCTGCTCCAGAGCGATGCCCTGCTCTTCATCAACTCCATCGCCAATGTCAGCCTGACGGTTGAGGATGTGGAGGAATATGCTCAGCGCTACCCCGAGCTGCTCAAGCGGCTGGTGGTGGAGATCACCGAACAGGAAGATCTGGACCGCGCATGTCTGGAACGGAAGCGGAACGTTCCGGGCTTCTCCGGCTCCTTTGCGCTGGATGACTACGGCAGCGGCTACAGCAACGAATTGAACCTGCTGGAGCTATCGCCTCGGTATATCAAGATCGACATCTCCATTGTGCGCGGGATCGACACCGACCGTGATAAGCAGCAGATCGTCTCCAACATTGTGGCTTACGCCCACGCCCGCAGTATGCAACTCATCGCCGAGGGCATTGAGACCGAGGCCCAGCTGCGCACCGTCATCGGTCTGGGCGTGGACCTGCTGCAGGGCTACTACCTCAGCCGCCCCGCCGCAGTGCCCGCCCCCATTGCACCGGCAGCGCAGACGGTGATCGACCAGCTCGAACACCAGCGGTTCAATCCTCTCGGTTTATGATCTTTCCGGCTCCCCTGTGGGGGAGCCTTTTGTGACCCCATTCAGAGAAAGGAGACACGATGAACCACGAATCCAGTTCCGCTCTCCCCGCCGCCATCCGGGTGCGGGGCGCGCGGGTGCACAACCTGAAAAACATCGACGTAGACGTGCCGCTCCACAAGATCGTCGGCATTGCGGGCGTGTCCGGCTCCGGCAAGTCCTCGCTGGCGCTGGGTGTTCTCTACGCAGAGGGCTCCCGCCGCTATCTGGAGGCCCTTTCCACCTATACCCGCCGCCGGATGACCCAGGCCGAAAAGGCGCAGGTGGACGAGATCCGCTATGTTCCCGCCGCACTGGCCCTCCACCAGCGGCCCGGCGTGCCCGGAATGCGTTCCACCTTTGGCACCATGACCGAGCTTTTGAACAGCCTGCGCCTGATGTTCTCCCGGCTGTCCCACTACCCCTGCCCCGCCTGCGGCTGCATGGTGCCGTCCAGCCTGAACATTGCGGCCGAGATCCCGCTCTACTGCCCCCGGTGCGGCGCGCAGGTGCCGGTGCTGGGCGCGGAACAGTTCGCCTTTAACAGCACTGGAGCCTGCCCAGACTGCGAGGGCACCGGCATCGTGCGGGTGGTGGACGAATCCACTCTGGTGCCGGACGAGAGCCTTTCCATCAACGAGGGCGCGGTGCTGCCCTGGCAGACCCTGATGTGGTCGCTGATGAAGGAGATCGCCGAAAAGATGGGCGTGCGCACCAACGTTCCCTTCCGGGAGCTGACCCCGGAAGAGCGTGACATGGTGTTCCACGGCCCCGCCAAAAAGGTGCACCTGCTCTACCAGAACAGCAAAACCGGCGCGGCCGGTGAAATGGATTTCACCTACTTCAACGCCGTTTATACCGTGGAGAACGCCCTTGCCAAGGTAACGGACGAAAAGGGCATGAAGCGGGTGGAGCGGTTCCTGAAGCAGGGCCCCTGCCCCGCGTGCGGCGGCTCCCGCCTGAACGCCGCGGCCCGGGCTCCCCGGCTGCGGGGCATCGGGCTGGCCGATGCCTGCCGCATGACGCTGGACACGCTGGTGCAGTGGGTGGAGGGGGTGCCCGCCTCCCTGCCCGTGGAGATGCGCCCCATGGCCGAGAGCATCTGCGAGTCCTTTCAGGCCACCGCCGCCCGCCTGCTGGATCTGGGGCTGGGCTACCTCTCCCTTGACCGGGAGGCCGCCACCCTTTCCACAGGGGAGCGCCAGCGGGTGCAGCTGGCCCGCTCGGTGCGCAACCGCACCACCGGCGTGCTCTATGTGCTGGACGAGCCTTCCATCGGCCTGCACCCCTCCAACATCGAGGGCCTGCGGGGCGTGATGCATGACCTGATCGCGGACGGCAACTCCATCGTGCTGGTGGATCACGACACCGAGATCCTGCGGGATGCCGACTGGCTCATTGAGATGGGCCCCGGTGCCGGTGAAAATGGCGGCACCATCCTGACACAGGGCACTGTGGAGCAGGTGGCTCAAAGCCCGGCCTCCCGCATCGGGCCCTTCCTTGCCGACCTGCACACCCTCTCGGCCCGCACCCGCACCCCGGAAGCGGAGCTCTTTGCGCTGGGCACCATCACCCTGCGCACCCGGGCCATCCACACCGTCAAGCCGCTGGAAGTCCGGCTGCCCAAGGGGCGGCTCATTGCGGTGACCGGCGTGTCCGGTTCCGGCAAGACCACGCTGGTGCTGGAAAGCCTGATCCCAGCACTGGAGGCCGCCGCCAAGGGCGAAGCTCTGCCCGCCCATGTGGAAAGCATCACTGCACCGGGCATTGCGCAGGTCAAGCTCATTGACGCAACGCCCATCGGCATCAATGTGCGGTCCACGGTGGCCACCTATGCCAATGTCCACGATGAGCTGCGCAAGATCTACGCCCGCTCTCCCCTTGCCAGGGAGAAGGGCTACAAGGCGGGCGATTTTTCCTACAACACGGGCCGCCTGCGCTGCCCCGGCTGCGACGGCACCGGCACCATCAGCCTGGACATCCAGTTCCTGCCGGATGTGGAGATCACCTGCCCGGACTGCGGCGGCTCCCGCTACCAGAAGGATGCCGCCGCCCTCTACCGCACCCGGAAGGACGGCACCCAGGCCGAGAGCCTGCCCCGCCTGATGGAGATGAGCGTGGACGAAGCCCTTGCCGCCTGTGCCGACCTCAAGCTGGTGGCCAGCCGGCTGCAGACCCTTTCCAGCCTGGGGCTGGGCTACCTGACTCTGGGCGAGGCCACCCCCAGCCTTTCGGGCGGGGAGGCCCAGCGGCTCAAGCTCGCCAGCGAGATGGGCAAAGGGCAGGCTGACACCGTGTTTGTATTCGACGAGCCTACCATCGGCCTGCACCCGCTGGATGTGCGCACTCTGCTGGGCGTGTTCCAGCGCCTCATTGACAGCGGGGCCACTGTGGTGGTCATTGAGCACGATCTGGATGTGATCCGAAACGCCGACTATCTCGTGGACCTTGGCCCCGGCGGCGGCGAGAGCGGTGGACGCATCGTGGCCTGCGGCACACCGGAGCAGGTGGCCGCCGATCCCGCCAGCATCACCGGAAAATATCTGCACCTGTAACCAAAAGAGGGACCCCGCCCAACGGCGAGGTCCCTCTGACATTTTATGACAAATTTTAGGTATCCTGCAGCTCCCCGCGGCTGGCGGCCTTGAGGTAGGCAAAGATGAAGCCATCCAGGTCGCCGTCCA
>OFPS01001900.1_pt1 | contig 13289 bp, 9 predicted proteins | sample 1542111 | NCBI WGS metagenome assembly OFPS01 (sample SAMN04209233, study PRJEB22552) | human gut metagenome | biome: gut; material: feces | host: Homo sapiens | place: USA: Oklahoma | reverse complement strand
TGCGGAAGCAGGGGCTGTAGGAGGTCAGGGTCAGGGGCAGAGTGGCCTCGTCCAGGGTCTGGTCGATGAAGCGGCCGATCATGGTGTGCTCACTGGTACCGATCAGGTACAGATCCTCGCCCTCGATCTTGTACATCATGGCATCCATTTCGGGGAAGGACATCACGCCCTGCACCACGTTGCCGTGCATCATAAAGGGAGGAATGACATAGGTGAAGCCCTTGTCGATCATAAAGTCGCGGGCATAAGCCAGCACAGCCTCATGCAGGCGGGCAATGTTGCCCAGCAGGTAGTAGAAGCCATTGCCGGCAACGCGGCCAGCAGCGTCCATATCGATGCCGTCAAAGCTCTCCATGATCTCGGTGTGGTACGGGATGGGGAAATCGGGCACCACAGGCTCGCCAAAGCGCTGAGCCTCCACGTTGTAGGTGTCATCGGGGCCGATGGGCACGCTGGGGTCGATCATCTGGGGGATGGTGTACATGATCTCCTGGATGCGGTCAGCCAGCTTGGCTTCCTCGGCTTCCAGCTCTGCCATCTTGTCCGCATCGGCCTTGACGGCGGCGTTGTTGGCATCGATCTGTGCCTGCAGCTGGGCCTTCTGGGCCTCGTCGGTGCACTTCTTCAGCTGACCGAACAGGGGGCCGTTGGCCTTGCTCAGCTTGTTGCGGGCAGCCTTCAGGCTCTCAACTTCCTTCAGGCACTCGCGGTACTTTGCGTCCTTCTCGATGACTTCATCCACCAGAGGGAGCTTGGCATCCTGGAACTTCTTCTTGATGTTTTCCTTGACAGCATCCGGGTTGTCACGGACAAATTTGATATCAAGCATGATTTACTCTCCTTACTCTATTTCGGTTCGCATGGGGCGGGTAAGCCCTTTCCCATGCCGTTCAAAGGCGGCGTGCGCCTTAGATCGCTATGTTTTTCTTCTCGGGCAGGCTTGCCTTCGTACAACCTCTCAGTCGGGCTTGCGCCCGCCAGCTCCCCTGGTAGGGGAGCCTCTGGCGTATACGAAAAGCTTCCATCGGCTGCCAAGGCTTCTCCTACTGGGCAAGAACAATGACGGAGAGGTTTAATCCTCAACCTGATATTGCCCTAATAAGTTTGCAAAAGCCTTCAGCTGCTCATCCGAGTAGAAATGGACGGTCAGCTTGCCCTTGCCGTCGTGGTAGGCCACATTGACCTCACTGCCCAGCGCCTGCTTCAGGCTCTCCTCCACCTCCACAGGCAGGGTGCCGCGCGGGGCGGGCTCCACAGGCTCTTTGGGGGGCTTGGCCAGCTTTTTGCACAGGGCCTCTGCCTGCCGGACGTTCAGCTCATGGTCGGCAATGATCTGTGCCGCCTGCTCCTGCAGCTCCGGGGTGGGCAGGCCCAGCACCACCTTTGCGTGGCCCGTGGTGAGGAAACCGCTCTTCAGCAGCTCCAGCACCGTTTCGGGCAGGTTGAGCAGACGCAGGCTGTTGGCCAACGCACTGCGGCTCTTGCCCAGTTTGCGGGCGGCCTGCTCCTGGGTCAGGTCACAGCGGGTCATCAGCTCCCGGATGCCCAGTGCTTCTTCCACCGGGTCCAGATCCTCGCGCTGAAGATTTTCCACCAGCGCCAGCTCCATGGCCTGCTCATCCGTGACATCCTTCACGACGACGGGTACCTCGGTCAGGCCCGCCATCCGGCAGGCACGCCAGCGGCGCTCACCGGCCACGATGAGATAGCGGTCCACCCCGTGGGGCCGCACCGCGATGGGCTGCAGCAAACCGTGCTCTGAGATGCTGGCCGCCAGCTCTGCCAGCGTTTCCTCATCAAAGGTCTTGCGGGGCTGGGCCGGGTCCGGCTCGATCTCCCGCAGGGGCAGTGTCTCGATCCGGTTATCGGACTCAAAGCTGGGGGCTGTGTCCTCAAACAGACTTTCCAGGCCCCGGCCCAGTCCTCCTCTTTTTTTTGCCATAGGTTACGCTTCCCCCTGCTTCACTTGTTCCAGTGCGCTTTTCTGCTCGGCGGGGGCACTGTTCCCTTTTGTGCGGCGGCGTGCCGGTTCATGCGGGCGGTTGTTCTTTACGAACTCAATGGCGAGATCCATATAGGCCTCGCTGCCCTTGCCCTTGGGCTCATAGAAATTGATGGGCTGGCCGTAGCTGGGCGCTTCCGAGATGCGGATGGTGCGCGGGATGGTGGTCTTGTAGACCTTGGTGCCAAAATACTTTTTGACCTGATCCACCACCTGCAGCGTCAGGTTGAACCGCCCGGAGAACATGGTGAACACCACGCCCTCGATGTCCAGATAGGGGTTGTACTTCTTGCGGATGGTCTTGAGGGTGCTGATGAGCTCCGACAGGCCCTCCAGTGCGTAATACTCACACTGGATGGGGATAAGCACGCTGTCGCAGGCGCACAGACCGTTCAGGGTGAGCAGATCCAGGCTGGGCGGGCAGTCCACAAAGATGAAGTCGTAGTCCTTCTGCACCGAGGCCAGTGCCTTGCGCAGGCGGCTTTCGCGGCCCGGCAGGTCGATCATTTCCAGACCCGCACCCGCAAGCCGGGTGTTGGAACCGATGACATCGGTGCGGAACTCGGTCTTGCGGATGGCATCCTTTGCCTCCGCCTCACCGATCAGCAGCTCATAAGTACCCACATCGACACTCCGCTTGGGAATGCCGTAACCGGTGGTGGTATTGCCCTGCGGGTCCAGATCGACGATGAGCGTCTTTTTGCCCAGAGCCGCAACGCAGGACGAAAGGTTCACGGCCGTGGTGGTCTTGCCCACGCCGCCTTTTTGGTTTGCAATTGCAACGATTTTAGCCACGCTCTTTGTTTCCTCCCGGGAAAATTATTTGTTCCACGTGGAACATTCGAGGCCGGGCCCCACTGTTTTCCCACCAGCAAAGCCCCTTTAAAGACTAGTATAGCACATCAGCGCGGCTTTTTGAACCGGTTTCCTGATTATTTTGCGTAAAAACCCTGTGGAATTGCATTTTTTGTGAAAATTGCGATGCGTTTTATCTTTGCGCGGCTGCGGTTGGGATGCGCACCGTGTATTCGATATAGCCGTCCCGCTCTTCCCTGTGGGCCGTGGCCGGCACACCGTTGTCCGTCATCAGCCGGATGGCATGGTCGATGGTGTTGACAAAGATGCGCACGTCCTTGACCATGGAGATGCGGTGTCTGCCTGGGGCGGCGGCATTGAGCACCTGCTCAATGTACAGGTCGGTCTGCCGGGCATTCATCCGCCGCTTGGCAATGGTGATAAGAGCTTCGCTCCGCCGGTTCTCGGGCAGGCGCAGGACAGCCCGGGCGTGGCGTTCGGTCAGGCCATTGTCCAGCACGAACTGCCTTTGATCGGTGGTCAGCTGCAGCAGCCGCAGCTTGTTGGCAAGGGTGGGCTGTGCCATGCCCAGCCGTTTGGCCGCCTCGGCCTGGGTGCAGTCCCAAAGGGCGATCACATCCCGCAGCCCCTGTGCCTGCTCAAAGGGGTTCAGGTCTTCCCTCTGGATGTTTTCCAGCAGACCCAGCGCCGCAGTCCGCTGGTCGCCGCAGTCGCAGAGGATGGCCGGAATGGTCTCCATCTTGGCCAGCTTGCAGGCACGGAGCCGTCGCTCCCCTGCCACCAGCTCGTAACCACCCTCGACCTTCCGCACCGAGATGGGCTGCAGCAGGCCGTTTTCCCGGATGCTCTGGGCCAGCCCCGCCAGCTCCTTTTCATCAAAAACAGTCCGAGCCTGAAACGGCGAGGGACGGATACTTTCCACAGGCAGAGTGTAGATCTTTCCGGCAGATTTCTTCCATTCAAACATGATTCTTTCCCCTTTCGCTGAAATGTGACACAGTTTTCCACCGTTTCCCGGGAAACAGTGGAAAACTTACTCATTGCAGTTCCAGTGTACCAGAAATCAAAAAGCCCTGCCAGAAGAATCGTTCGGCAGGGCTTGGCATTTATCTTGCGGTTTTGCGTTATTTCAGCGGAGACTTTGCGATCTTTCCACCGTTTCTGGGGTAGGCTGTCGGAGTTTGCGAAATCTTTTTGCAGAGGATGAGGGTGCGGGTATCGCCGCCCGGCAGATGCAGGGTGCGGGTCTCCTTATACTCTCCACCCAGCTTCCGGATGGCACCGCGGGCTGCAGCCAGCTCCTCCTCGCCGGAAGCGCCTTTCATGGCAAGGAAGCTGCCACCCACCTTGACCAGCGGTAAGCAGTACTCGGCCAGCATGGGCAGAGCCGCCACCGCACGGGCAGAGGCCAGATCAAACTGCTCCCGCCATGCTTTGCGGGCGGCTTCCTCGGCGCGCTCCTTGGCAAACTCCACCCCGGTCAGGCCCAGCTGAGCGCAGGCATACTTCAAGAACTCCACCCGCTTGCCGGTGGGCTCCATCAGGGTCAGCTCCAACTCGGGCTTGTAGATCTTTGTCACGATGCCCGGGAATCCGGCACCGGCACCCACGTCCACCATCTTCCCTGCTACCTCGGGCTGGCTGGCAAACAGCAGGCTGTCGAGGAAGTGCTTGTCCTCAATGCCCTCCGGGTCGGTGATGGCGGTCAGATTGACCTTCTGGTTGTAGTCCACCAGGATCTGCGCAAAGGCATCCAGCTGGTCCAGCTGTTCCCCGGTCAGCGCAATGTTCCACATGGAACATTTTTGCTCTAATCTGTTCTTGTCGATCATTTATCTGTCCCTTTTCGTTTTAGGCAATTCTTTTCTCTTTCTACCAATGGCTCTCCTATCAGGGGAGCCGTCGCCGCAGGCGGCTGAGAGGTTGTACAGAGGTTCTGCTCTCCTTCGTCAACCTCTCCGTCAGTGCATCAGGTTTTCTCTCTCACTGTTAAAGCAATGCTCAGCTGCGCCACATCAGAGGGCGACACACCGGGGATGCGGCCCGCCTGCCCCAGATTCTTCGGGCGGATGCGGGTCAGCTTCTCACGGGCCTCCAGCGTCAGGCCGGTCAGGTCAGCATACTCGAAATCTGCGGGGATCAGGGTCTTTTCGTGGCGGGCCACGTCACGGATCATCCGATCCTGCCGGGCAATGTAGCCTGCGTACTTGATCTCGGTCTCCAGCCGCTCGGCCAGCATGGGGGTGATGCCCTCACCCCAGCCGATCACATCCGCCAACAGCGGGTAGCTGATTTCGGGACGGCGGAGCAATTCTTCGGCAATGCCGCCCTCCGCGGCAGGGGTCAGCCCGGCTGCTTCCATGGCAGCGCGCAGGTCAGCGGTGCGCAGATGGGTCTCGTGCAGGCGGCGGCGCTCCGCCTCCAGAATGCTCTGGGTGTGCTGGTATTTTGCCCAGCGGTCATCCTGCACCAGACCGTACTCCCTGCCAATGGGGGTCAGCCGCTGATCGGCGTTGTCCTGCCGCAGGGTCAGGCGGTACTCGCTCCGGCTGGTCATCATGCGGTAAGGGTCCATGACCCCCTTGGTGACAAGGTCATCCACCAGCGTGCCCAGATAACTGGTCTGACGCTCCAGGATCAGCTGGCTCTCCCCTTTTGCATTGCGGGCAGCGTTCAGACCGGCCAGCAGACCCTGTGCGGCGGCTTCCTCGTAGCCGGAGGTACCGTTGAACTGGCCCGCGCCATACAGGCCCCGCACCACCTTGCTCTCCAGTGTGGCTTCCAGACTGGTCGGGTCTACGCAGTCATACTCGATGGCGTAGGCCGGGCGCATGATCTCAATGTGTTCAAAGCCCTGAATGCTCCGGTAAAAGGCGTTCTGCACATCCTCAGGCAGGCTGCTGGACGCACCCTGCAGATACATCTCCTCTGTGTTCTCGCCGCAGGGCTCCACAAAGATGGGGTGCCGGTCCTTGCCCGCAAAGCGCACCACCTTATCCTCAATGGAGGGGCAGTACCGGGGGCCAACCCCCTCGATCATGCCGCCATAGAGCGGGCTGCGCTGGATGTTGTCCAGAATGATCCGGTGGGTTTCGGGGTTGGTATAGGCGATCCAGCATTCGACCTTGTTGTGCATGGGTGCATCCGTCAGAAAGCTGAAGGGCTGCAGCTCGCTGTCCGGGTCGCCAGGCTGGCATTCCAGCTTGGAGAAGTCGATGCTTCTCCGGTGGACGCGGGCAGGCGTACCGGTCTTGAACCGCCGCAGAGGCAGACCGGCGGCTTTCAGGCTTTCGGTCAGGGCATTGGCGGCGTGCATCCCGTCAGGGCCGGAAGCATACCACGCATCACCGACAAAAATTTTGCCGCCCAGGTTGGTACCCGTGGCAATGACCACACACTTTGCGCTGTACTCCCCGTTCAGCTGGGTCACAACGCCCTTGACATGGCCGTTCTCCACCTCAATGCCCACCACCTCGGCCTGATGGATGGCAAGGCCGGGCGTGAGTTCAAGGGCGTGCTTCATATATTCGTGGTAGCGCTTGCGGTCGGTCTGAACGCGCAGGGCATGAACGGCAGGGCCTTTGCCCTTGTTCAGCATCCGGCTCTGCAGGTAGGTGGCATCCGCCGCAAGGCCCATCACACCGCCCAGCGCATCCAATTCGCGTACCAGCGTTCCTTTTGCAGTTCCGCCGATGCTGGGATTGCAGGGCATGTTGCCAATGGCATCCAGGCTCATGGTAAACACCGCCGTTTTGGCACCCAGCGTGGCAGCAGCGTGGGCCGCTTCAATGCCAGCGTGGCCCGCGCCTATTACGATCACATCATAATCTCCTAAATGGTTCATAACTTTTTCGGATTCCCTCTATTGTCAATGGAACAATCGAAACTGTACCTACACAGCCCGTCGCGCAGCGACTTCAAATCGGTGGAAAGCAAAAGAGAACATTCCTCATTACTTCCCCACACAGAACCGCTCAAACACTTCATTGATGACATTCTCCGACGCATTTTCGCCGGTGAGGTCACAGAGGGCAGCCAGCGCATCGTCCACACAGACCGATACGGCATCCAGCCCGAACCCGCCGCTGACCGCATCCAGCGCACCGGCCACTGCATCCCGCGCGCGGGTTGCGGCGGCAAGCTGGCGCTGGCCTGAAAGGCTGGCAGCGTGGGGGTCGATGTTGTTGGTGCCCAGCAGGCGGGCAACGGCAGCAGCAATCACCCTGCGGCTCCCCTCTTCCTGGCAGCAGACCGGGAGCACCATGGCAAAATCGCCTGCAATGATCTCTGCGTCAAACTGAGTGGGCTTGTCCTCTTTGTTGACCAGTGCAATGGCCGGGCGACCAGCACACCGCTGCGCCAGCGCAAGATCCTCCCGGGTCAGGGGCTCAGATCCATCGAACACCGCCAGGATCAGCCCCGCCTCGTCCAGCTTTTTCCAGCTGCGGCGGATGCCCTCGGCCTCGATTGCATCCTCGGTCTCCCGCAGACCGGCCGTGTCGAACAGGTTCAGCCGGATGTCCCCCAACCGGACAGCCTGCTCCACCACATCCCGGGTGGTGCCCGCCACGGGGGTGACGATGGCCCGGTCGAACCCGGCCAGCAGATTGAGCAGGGTGGACTTGCCCGCATTGGGCCGCCCCACGATGGCACAGTCCACACCCTCCCGCAGGACCGCACCAGCATCATAATTCCGGATGAGGGTGTCCAGCTCTCCCTTCACGGCAGTCAGGGTGGATACCAGCTGGGCATCCTCCAGCGCGGGAACATCCTCCTCGGGGAAATCCACCCAGGCAGTCAGATGGGCCTGCAGGGCGGTCAGGGCATCCTTTTCAGCCCCGATCTTCTTCGCCAGCGCGCCGTTCAGGGAGGCATTGGCCAACGCCGCACCCTGTCTGCCATCGGCAGAGATCAGGTCCATAACGGCCTCGGCCTGGGTCAGCCCCAGCTTGCCGTTGAGGAAGGCGCGGCGGGTGTACTCGCCGGGGGCGGCGGGGGCGGCACCGGCTGCGATGCAGCTTTCCACCAGCCGCCGGGCCACCGCACTGCCGCCGTGGCAGGAAAGCTCCACCACATCCTCGCCGGTATAGCTGTGGGGAGCCCGGAAGAAGAGAGCCACGCCCTCGTCAAAGGCTTCCTCCCCTTCCATGAAATGTCCAAACAGGGCGGTGTAGCCCTTGGCCTCCTCCACCCGCTTATCGGGATTGGCCGGGTGGAACACCTTTGCCGCCACGGCATAGCTTTCCGGGCCGGAAAGACGCACCACGGCAATGCCGCCTGCGCCGGGCGCGGTTGCAATGGCCGCGATCGTTGAATGTTCCATGTTGGTGCTCTCCCTCCACTCTCAAATCAGAATTATTGTATCACGAAGCGACGAAAAAGGAAAGAGACAAAAAGCCCCCTTCCAGTTTTCCACCGGAAGGGGGCAGCATTGTGCAAAACTCAGCGGAGTTTACAGCTCGATCTTGCCGAAGCTGAAATCGGCAAAATCATCCACGCGCTCGGTGCGCTTGGGTGCCACGGGTGCAGCAGTTTCTGCGTCACGGGGAGCATAGGTGCGCTCGGGCACGCTGGAAGGACGGGGACCGCGGTTGCCTGCGGGGCGGCCATTGCGGGGACCGCCATTCCGGGGGCTGCTGCCGCGTCCGCCGCGGAAGCCGCCATTGCGGTTGCCGCCGGGGCGGCGGCCATTGCCCCGCGGGCGGCGCTCGCCGTAGGTGTTGTCGGTCTGGGCATCGGGAGCAGTGGAGTAGATGACCACACGGCGGTCACGGCCCTCCCCCTTGCTCTCGCTGCGCACACCCTCCATCTTGCCGATGGCAGAGTGGATGATGCGGCGCTCGTAGGGGTTCATGGGCTCCATGGCAAAGCTGCGGCCGGTCTTGCGCACCTTGTTGCCAATGCGCTGTGCCAGCACGGTCAGGTCATTCTCACGCTTGTCGCGGTAGCCGGCCACATCCAGGCCCAGCTTGATGTAATCGCCTTCCAGACGGTTGGCCACCAGGCTTGCCAGATAGGACAGGCTCTCCATGGTCTCGCCGCGGCGGCCGATCAGGGCCCCCAGCTTCTCGCCATCCAGACGGATGATGGTGGCCTCGCCCTTCTGCACGGCGCTGAAGGTGACATTTTCCACGCCCATCAGGGCAATGACTTCCTTCAGGTAGTCCACAGCGGCCTTGACCTTGGCGTTCTCTTCGATGTTGATGGGAACTTCCGGCTCCTCACCCTCTGCGGCGGGGTCAGCAGTCTCCTCAACAGGAGCGGCCTCCTCTGCCACAGGGGCAGCGGCAGGCTCCTCGGCCTTGGGTTCCTCAGCGGGAGTTTCCTCCACAACAGGATTTACCTCAGGCTCCACCTTCTCCTCCACCACGGGAGCGGCCGGGGCATCGGGCTCTTCCACGCTCACACGCACCTTGGCAGGGGTGGTCTTCAGGCCCAGAAAACCGGTTTTCTGGGGCATTTCGAGCACTTCATAGCTCACATTCAGGTCGTCGGCCTGCACGCCCAGCAGGGCGCAGGCTTTTGCGCGGGCTTCATCGACCGTCTTGCCGGTCGCTTCCTGAGTACGGATCATAACCGTCAATCCTCCTTCTTGTTTTCCAGCTCGCTCAGCGGAACAGTGCGCTCGTCCTTATAGCGCTCCTCATCCAGCTTGCGGGCATACTCCAGGCGGCGCTTGTTCATTTCACTGGCGGAGATATTCTTCTCCACGACCTCGCCGGTCTTTTCATCCGTGACCTTGATGGTGGTGCTCTTTACACCGCGCTTCTGCTCCTTCTTGCGGGCAGCCATCTCGGCGGCGACCTCTGCCTTCATCTTCTCAGGGTCGTAGATCTTCTTCATCAACAGGCTCTGCACGGTCATCAGGATGTTGGAAACAACGTAGTACAGAGAGAAAGCGCTGGGCACGGTGAAGCAGAAGAAGACGTACATCAGCGGCATCATATACATGGTCAGCTTCATGCTGCCCTGCATCTCCTGGCCGCTGGCCTTCATGCTGATGTGGGTGGACAGGAACATGGTCACGATTGCCAGGACCGGGAGGATCAGCAGGGGCAGGTTCTCTGCAGCCAGGCTGTACTGGGGCACACGGGTCAGGTCGATGCCAAAGAAATCCATGTGCTGGCCGAACTCGGTGATGGTAGCCACCTGATCCGGGGTGAAGCAGGAGGAGACGGTGCTCTCGCCTGCAATGACCTGTGCAATGATGTTGGTGTCGCGGGTCACAGTGGTAAAGCTGATGCCCATGGCAGTCAGGGCCTCACCTGCGGCGGTCAGGGCATCGGCACCAATGTGGAAGATGCGCTGCAGCGGGCGGTACACCACCTCGATAACACCGAACATGACCAGGAAGTTGACCAGCATGGGCATACAGCCTGCGGTGGGCTTGTAGCCCTGCTCCTGCAGCTTCATCAGCTCTTCCTGCTGCTTTTCGGGCTTGTCGCGGTACTTTTTCTGGATCTCGGCCACCATGGGCTGGAAAGCGCTCATGCGGGCCATACTCTTCTGCTGGTTGAGCTGGAGGGGGATCTTGATCACGGTGATGAGCAGGGTGAACAGGATGATGTCCCAGCCGTAGTTGGGGATCAGCTTGTAGATCCACTCCATTACATAGCCCAAGGGCCAGCCCAGGATGTACAAAGGATTCATAGTTTCGTCCATTCTGCCCCGCCTGTGGTGCGGGACGTTTAGATTTTTATGAGAAGGACACCCCGCCCACAGTGCGGAGCGTCACAAGAAGCTGGTTATACAAGTCCGACGGGTAGCTTTCTCCTCGGACACGAGTTCGGATTGCGGCTCCCAGCATCCGCCGCGCATTGCTTGCGTCTTGCTGGCCGCGGCCCCAACAACAGCTTCCTGCATCCGCCACTGGCGGCGGTCGCTGTCGTTGCAGGCCATTCCATCGCCCGCCCTACTGCCTGCGGCAGCAGGGTCCCACCCCAGCGGACGGTCCTCGGAGAAACTCCCCGCCGAACTATCCATGCCGCCTTTTAAATAATTTCGATACCGAGAGCTTTCTCTCCGGGTTCACCCAGCGGCCTTTGGGCGGCACCGGGTCAAAGCCCCACCGGCCAAGCGGATTGCACCGGGCGATGCGCCAGGCGGTGAGCAGCAAGCCCTTGATGCAGCCATGGGTCTGGATGGCTTCTATGCCATACTGGCTGCAGGTGGGGGTAAAGCGGCAGTTGCGGCCCAGCCCCGGGCTGATAAAGCGCTGGTAGAACCGGATGGGCGCACAGAGCGCGTTCCGGCAGACGCGGGAGACGGGATTCACTGTTTTGCGGCCCGGTCTGCGGGCGGGACCGTGGCAGGGGGCTTTGCGCCCGGCTGCTTTGCCTTGTCGGGCAGGCCAGCCTGGGCAAAGAGCCTGGCCACCACTTCGCTGAGCTGCCAGCTCTTCAGGCGGGGGGTCATGCCCCGGGCCACGAACACCAGATCATAGCCGCCGATGTTCTGATCCAGATGCTCATCAATGGCAGCCTTCATCACGCGGCGGGCGCGGTTACGTTGGACGGCATGGCCGATCTTTTTGGTGGCTGTCAGGCCCACGCGGGTCTTTTTGCCGCGGGTCTTGAGCACATACAGCACCAGCGCCGGGTTCACATAGGACTTGCCGCGGGCATACACGCGGCCAAACTCGCTGTTGCGGCGGATGGGACGATAGCGCACTGCTCCGTCGCCTCCTTTTCGGTTAAAAAATCGCAGAACTTCCCTAAAGGCAAAGTTCAAAATTCAGTATAGCAAAAAAACGCCGACATGAAAAGGCTGTCCGGGCGTTTTTTGTGCCAAATCTTTTGCCAAATTTTTAGTCATTCCGCGCGCAGAACGTCCAAAATAAGAAAAAGACCGCCAATTTTGGATCAGCAGTCTTTTGTGCGCATGTTCAATTCTGCGCCGGATCCCTGGCAAAGCGGGATCAGACGGTCAGGCTCTTGCGGCCCTTAGCACGGCGAGCATTGATGACCTTGCGGCCGTTCTTGGTGCTCATGCGGGTCAGAAAGCCATGAACTTCCTTGCGATGACGCTTCTTGGGCTGAAAAGTTCTCTTCATGGTTGTATCCTCCGTAAAAACTCGTCCCCGGTAATGGGGTATTTCTGGTCCCAAATTGGGGACAGGCTTGCAATTCAACAGTATATCGCACACTATCCCCTTCTGTCAAGCGTTTTTTTCACTTTCCAGCAAACTTTTTTCAAATTTCCTTGTGAAAAAGCTTTCAACTTTTTCACCGGTTCTCCGTGGAAAACTTTTCTTCTACCATATCTTGTGGCCAAAAACCGCCTTGGACACAAGAGCCGCGAGGGCACGATGGAGCGTCTTTTCTTATGTGTTATAAATTACATTATAGAATATAGACGCAGGGAGATTTTTGTGGTATACTAACGGGGTATCAGCAGCATTGTTGAAAACTTCGACCAATTCAATGGAGTGGATGTTTTATGGATTCTTTCAAGGACGTTTTAGAGGCCGCCCAGGCATACTGCAAAACGCAGATGGCCGAGCCGACCTATAATCTCTACATCGACGGACTTGAGCCCATCAGCTTTGAGGACTCGAGCCATATCACCCTGTCGGTGCGCAACGATTTCATCTGCAAGATCGTCACCGACCGCTACCTCGGCCTGCTGAAAGAGGCCTTTAAGACCGTGCTGGGCTTTGACGTGGACATCACGCTGGTGGTGCCCAGCACCCCGCCCCATGAGGTGGTGCTGGCCCAGCAGTACGAGGCAAACCCCGCCTCGCCCCAGGGTAATTACGAGTTCACCTTCGAGAACTTCATCAAGGGTCCCTCCAACCAGTTTGCGTTTGCTGCGGCGCAGGCGGTTGCGGCCAACCCCTCCGGGGCCTATAACCCGCTGTTCATCTACGGCGGCTCCGGTCTGGGCAAGACCCATCTGCTCACGGCCATCCAGACCGAGATCAAGCGCACCCACCCCGATTTCGTTATCATGTACGTTACCTGCGAGCAGTTCACCAACGAGCTGATCGCCGCCATCCGCGCCGGCAGCACCGAGGACTTCCGGATGAAGTACCGCGTGGCCGACCTGCTGCTGGTGGACGATATCCAGTTCATCGCCGGCAAGGAGTCCACCCAGGAGGAGTTTTTCCACACCTTCAACTCCCTGCACGATGCCCACAAGCAGATCGTGATCGCCTCTGATCGCCCGGCCAAGGAGATCAAGAGCCTGGAAGAGCGCCTGCGCACCCGCTTTGAATGGGGCCTGACCGCCGATGTCCAGCCGCCTGATTTCGAGACCCGCGTGGCCATCGTCAAGCGCAAGGCCGAGCTGCTCCACTTGGATCTGCCCGAGGACGTGGCTGAATTCATCGCCAACCACCTGAAGAACAACATCCGCCAGCTGGAGGGCGCAGTGAAAAAGCTGAACGCCTACTACATGCTGGAGGGCATCCAGCCTGTCATCAGCGTGGCACAGAACGCCATCAAGGACATCCTCAACGAGACCCAGCCCG
>OFPS01001884.1_pt1 | contig 13400 bp, 10 predicted proteins | sample 1542111 | NCBI WGS metagenome assembly OFPS01 (sample SAMN04209233, study PRJEB22552) | human gut metagenome | biome: gut; material: feces | host: Homo sapiens | place: USA: Oklahoma | reverse complement strand
CGCGCCTCTATATAACGCGGAGCCGCAGCACCGTCACCGGTGAGGATATTACCCCAGTTTCCCTGGCAGTCGATCAACAGGTCTTTCTGTCCGAGTTGTACCAGTGCATCACCGATAGAAGCATCGCCGTGCGGATGGAATTGCATGGTATGTCCGACAATGTTCGCCACCTTGTTGTAGCGTCCGTCGTCCAACCGCTTCATTGAGTGCAAAATTCGACGTTGTACGGGTTTCAGCCCGTCGTTGATATGCGGAACGGCACGCTCCAAAATCACATAGGAGGCATAATCGAGGAACCAATCCTGATACATACCCGACAAATGATAAGACACCCGGCTTTCCGATTTGCCCGGTATCTTATATTCCGAATGTGTCTCCTGGCTTACTTCTGTTTCGACAGTCTCATTCCTGTTTTCATCAGCAGCCAGTTGTCCTTCCGTATCTTTTATTTTTCCGTTTTCGTCCTGTTCAGTAATATCTTCTGGTCTCATATATCTCTATCCAAATCTTTTGCATCATCCCGGGCTCTGCGGTAATTGCTCATAAGCCATAATAGGCTGTAAATATACGAAATATTGCCGAAATAATAAAAAGAACAAGACAAGGCCTGCAAAAATTCATTATTTGGAAGTATTCATCACGCCAGTATCCGTATCTTGATTCCAGATTTTCTTCCCACCACTCTGATAGTTCCGTCCAAACTGGAAATTCCAGGTTTCATTAATCCGCTTGTAGTTATCGACAAACGGGTTGCCCATTCCCACACCGACAGTGATTCGCTTATGTTTGTACATAACGGACAACATATACAGGTTTTCCCGACTGGGCATAACAACAACCGGTCACATATAATATTTCATCCTTCTTCCATAATACCGTATTTTCTCTTCCAACACATCCCTAACCCAATTCTTCTGCATCCCAGCCAGTACAAACGCATAGGGCAAACGCGGCAGTAAAAGAGATTCGACAACTTCATTGATCAGGAAAAGAGGCTACCTGTTTTTCACAAGAGACAAGCTGCCAGAGCAAACAATAACGAACATATATAGAAAATATCTTTCATGCGATAAACAAAATCAATTTACTGTAAAGTCATCAAAGCCCGGCATTTATTATTTTTGCATCCGTAACGATAAAAAGAAAACGATGAAAATATTGATTCTTTGCTCCGACAACAGCTGCCTTAGCCAAATGGCACAAGGCTGGTTGCAATCATTTGACAAATCACTCACAGTCTGTTCCGCCGGAATCAGTCCGGCCATAGAGGTGCATCCGCTCGCCGTCCAGACACTGGCATCCTCCGGCATCGATATCAGCCATCATAAACCAGAAGCTGTAGAAGAATATATAGATGAACCTTGGGACTATGTAATCACCGTCAGCAGAGATGCGGAAGAAAACTGTCCTGCTTTCACAGGAAAAGTACGCAACCTGATACACAGCAATTTCTACAACCCGGCACGTGCGAAAGGCACGCCTGAATCCATTGCTAATGAATTTCGTCGGATCAGCAACCAAATCAAAATGAAAATGTACGACCTGTACTGCGACGAAATACAAAACGGCGGATACGGACCGACTTGTACCTGTGGCGCGAACCGGTTTTGCAGATGCAATTAGCAGCCTTTGGAGCCCTTCTGCTCGATATCCCGTTTCCGCTTCAAAGCCTCCAAGAAGTAATAGTCGGCATAGTTCAACGGGACATCTATTTCTCTATTATGCGGAATGCTTCCGACACAATGCATCAGCAAGAAGTTTCTCGATAGCACAACGTCAGACCGTAAATACCCCAAGCTTGTCCACGGCTCCACGCCGATTCGTGCGCATATCCCTGTGCCGTATGGCGATTGCGTACGGAACCGTCTTTCATACTGTAATCCACCACATGATAGCAACTGCCATCCGGACGATATTGTTCTTTCATAGTGCGGTCGACGTGCGAAACGGCAACCTTATAGAAAGTTGAGTCGCCGGACAACCGTGTAGCGGCAAACAACAGCTCGAGGTTCATCATATTATCGATAATCACCGGGTACTCCCAACCCCTTTCCGAAATCCATCCTCTATCCACATCCCACGACTGAATAATCCCTGCCACCGGACGGAAGCGGGTGGACAAGGAACGGGCAGCCTCAACAATCATCTCCTTATATGCTGGATCGCCCGTCAGACGCAAACCGTTCCCAAAACTGCAATAGATCATAAAACCGACATCATGGTTCCACTTGATGTTTCTGATCTGTTTACGGGCAAATCCTACGTTCTCTTCAACAAACCCGTCTCCTGCCCCCCCGCAGGAAATCAACGCAACACTGAGTACCATGCCCATTAAATACTTCACTTTTACCATGATTTATTTTTAATGTAACTACTCTTCTATTCTCCCGACAGGAGAACTTTAATCACCTGTACAGGGTCACCTGATACCGATGCAGATAGGATCGTATATCCCTCTATCGGTTTCTCTGCTTCCGTTCCTCTTTTTGCCGCCCTTGTCGTAAAAGAAGCATAGACGGGTGAAACAATCTTCAAGGAAAAAGATTTACCGTCTTTCCTGAGAACGGCAGTATTTCCTTTGCATTCGACGTTTGCCGAAGTTATTACGGACCATTGCACCGACTGAGATGGGCTCTGTAACCCTATGCTGTCCGCAACCAGTATACGGACATTGGCACGTCTCAGGCAAGAAGATTGGCTGCAGACGATGTTTTGTTCATGCAGCAGATTACCGGCGATACGGGAAGTGGTCTTCAAGGATATGCTCCGGATGCGTTCCTCCACTTTCCGGGTATTTCGCGCGTGCGAAGAAGCCAGCGGGAGAGAGGGGGGCTGAAGACTTTTCTTTGACACGCGGTATTTCTGCAGCGGAACTTACGCACATTGACCATAAGCGTAAGCGGATGCCCCGCTATTTCAAGCCCTTGCAGGGAACATAGATAATGGCCCTTCACATGATTACTAAACTGACCGCAGACCGGACAGCAGACTCCTTAATGCGTACCGGACAATGTTACATAATAAAATGTGTATGGATTGTGAACTGTTCCGTTATTTAAACTATTGATTTGTAAATTTTATCAATTTGGGAATTGAGTTTCCTGACTATCTCTCTCAAATTCTATTCTGGATACTGAATTCCGAAATGGTCAATAGGGAATGTATGCATGAAAAGGCAAAAACAATTTATTTTGTAATATGCACACTGAATATACAATAGGCATTTCTCTTCCAATCTTATTTTTCATGTGGGATAATTTAAAAGAGGTATTATGTTCATTGTCTATGCCCTTGCTTATTTGAGTGATATAGAATTATGTTATGTGCAGATTAGAATTAAAATGTCTGAGAGAATATATAATATTAGAAAGTGGTATTGTTTTTAACGAGCAAAGTTAAAGTCAAGAATCATAGTTCTATGGGAACTATGTCTTTATGGATATTTCATGTCTGGGTCAAAGATATGATTTTTTTTTATTTCGTTACACGTTTTTACGAGAAAAATCACATTGATCTTATTTTTAACAGTTGAATTGTAAAATTCTTAGCGATTATTGGATAATACTATCAGCGATAATCAGGCTATAAGCCTGATTATCGCTATGTCGATTGCAAAAGTTTTAAATTTATCACAGGTCATATTTTAGAAAATGCCATAGTTCCCATAGGACTATGGTTGATTGTTGGTATTCCGACAAGTTATTCTAAAGAGTGATGTTATTGTAATGCAGATATAAATCTAATAATTCAAATTTATGAACAACGCTTTACTGAAAGACAATCTTGCTGCAAGAGCAGTGGATTCTCAGACGCGGAAGGTGTTTTCAAGGTCCGGTCTTATAGCTGGATTATGTTTATCTTCCCTCGTTTCTTCGTATGCTATTCCAGGTGGAGTGGATGCAACGAAAGCAAAGAATGAAAGTGTTATGATCACTCAACAGGCTAAAAGGGTGTCGGGGGTTGTAACGGATAGTGCCGGAGAACCTATACCTGGTGCTAATGTCGTGCAGAAAGAAACCACAAATGGTACAGTTACCGATATGAACGGTAAGTATACCTTGGATGTACCTAACAATGCAACTTTGGTTATTTCTTTTATTGGTTATACTACGAAAGAAATTAAAGTAGGTAGCCAGTCTGTGTTGAATGTCAGTTTAGTAGAAGAGGCAATCGGTCTGAATGAGGTGGTTGCCATTGGTTATGGTTATGTAAAGAAGAAAGACCTGACCGGTGCTGTTTCGACTGTATCGGCAGATGACATGGTGCTGGGTGGTACGGTGAGTAACGCAGCCCAGGCATTGCAAGGTAAAACGGCCGGTGTGCAGGTATCGCAAAGTTCAAAAGCACCGGGTGGTACTATTGCGGTACGTGTCCGTGGCAATAACTCAATCTCGTCTACTAACGAACCGCTTTATGTGGTGGATGGTTTCCCTTCTTCTGAAGGCTTGAATCTGAATCCGAATGATATTGAATCCATGCAAATCTTAAAGGATGCGTCGGCCACGGCTATTTATGGAGCACGTGGTGCGAATGGGGTCGTATTGATTACGACGAAACGAGGAAAAGCAGGAGAAAACAAGATTTCTTACAGTGGTTACTTGGGAACTCAGAAGGTGGATAATCCGTTTGAGTTTCTCAATGCAAAGGATTATATGAACTTGCAAAATGCATTGTATCAGGAAATTGATGGCCAAGAAGGCAACCCTAACGGAGTTTATACGCCCTCTCAATTACAGTCTACCGTAGATACCGATTGGTTGGATGTTTGTACACGCCTAGCTTTGGTACAAGATCATAATATCCAGTTCCGTGGAGGTTCTGAAAAGACAAAGGTATTGACCAGTTTAGGATATTATAAGCAAGAGGGTGTTTTGAAGAATACGGATTTTAACCGTATTTCAGGACGTGTGAATGTAGATCAAACCATTAACGATTTCATTAAAGCCGGTGCTACGATGTATGCCCACCGCGAACGTTCGAATGCTCAAACCTATAGCGGAAATATTTTGGGTGAGAACGTCATGTTGAGCGTGATGGAGTATGATCCTACGGTAAAACCTTATAATGAAGATGGTACGTATGGACGTGTTCCAGGTGGTCGTGGGGATAATCCATTGGCCAATTTGCTGGAACGTAAAAAAGAAATGGTAAATGACAAGTTCAACGGAACAGCTTTCCTTGAAGTCAATCCATTTGATGGATTTACGGCTAAGGCTACAGCCGGTGTCGAATTGTTGCATAATTTCAAAGGTTCTTATTTGCCGAAATCTACTACTTATGCAGGAGAAATAGAAGGGGGTATTGCTTCTACGTATGATTTCAGGTCAACTCGACAGGTGTTTGAAGGTATTTTAAATTATATGAAAACTTTCAACAATATACACGACTTGAATGTAATGTTGGGGTATTCGTATGAGAAGTACAGTGCGGAGTCTCGTTCGGCAAACGGAAAAGGTTTCTCTACCGACTTGTTTGAATGGAACAATTTGGGGGCAGCTTCGATTAAAGGAGTCTCTTCTTCTAAGACAGAGAATTTGTTGGCCTCATTCTTTGGTCGTGTAAATTATACGTTCAATGATAAGTATTTGGCAACGGTAACAGTTCGTCGAGATGGTTCTTCTCGGTTTGGAGCTAACAATCATTGGGGAACATTTCCTTCAGGATCTTTGGCATGGCGTGCCAGCGAAGAAGATTTTGTGAAGAATTGGGGTGTTTTCAGCAACTTGAAAGTACGTGCCGGCTATGGTGTTACTGGGAACGAACGTATTGGCGATTATGCATCGTATGCGTTGGTTTCTACCAATCATGTCACTTTAGATGGTTCAAACAATATGCCGGGTACGCATCTTAACCAAAGCAGTCCTGAAAATGTCAGTTTGAAGTGGGAAACGACAACTCAGTATAATGTCGGTTTCGATATGGGCTTTTTTAACAATCGTTTGTCTGTTACTTTAGATGGTTACTGGAAAAAAACAAAAGATTTGTTACTGAAAGTTTCCTTACCTTATTATACCGGTTTTACTTCCGGTCAGCAGAATGTTGGTGAGATATCGAATCGCGGTTTTGAATTGGATATTACTTCTCATAATTTGACTGGTGATTTCGTTTGGGATACAAAGTTTAATTTAGCACTCAACCGGAATAAGGTATTAGACTTAGGAAGTAGTGGTGACATACGTATCACTTCTTCAAAACCGATGGGAACTGTATCGGAAAATGATTATGCTATCGTACGTGAAGGAGAGCCTCTGGGCTCTTTGTATGGATGGAAGTATATAGGTGTATTGCAAGAAGGTGAATCGTATGCTGCTCAACCGAATTCAAAACCAGGTGATCCGAAATTCGAGGATGTGAATAATGATGGTAAAATCGATGCAGATGACCGTACAATTATAGGCAATGCCAATCCTGATTTGATTTTTGGTTTGACCAATAACTTTGCCTGGAAAGGATTTGACTTGTCAATTTTCTTCCAGGGATCTATTGGCAATGATCTGTTAAACATGACACGTATGAATTTGGAGTGGAAACGTACTACAGACGCATTGAATCGTTGGACACCTTCAAACAAGAATACAGATATCCCGCGTAACGGTTTCTACTATTCGCAGTATGGCGGATATGTGAACGACCATTTTATCGAAGATGCTTCATTCCTTCGTTTGAAGAATTTGACATTGGGTTATACGATTCCGTTTAAAAAGATAGTAAGTTCTTGCCGGGTTTATTTCTCAGCCGAGAACTTGTTTACAATCACAGGTTATTCCGGTTGGGATCCGGAAGTGGATACAAAAGCTAACGAGGCTGCCCAGTCAGGTGGAAGCCAACAAACGGCAAATGCTGGTGCAGGTATGGATTTCAATGCTTATCCTGCTATGCGTACTTATACGGTAGGTTTGAATATTACGTTCTAATGGAAAGGAGAATTTGAAAATGAATTGTAAGAAATATTTATTAGGTCTGGTTACGATGGGGTTGGTTACGGCTTGTACCGATCTGGATCCTGAAATATATAGTAATTTGACGACAACGAATGCTTATAGTACGGAGTCGGATATTGAAGCAGCCGTCGTGGGTTTATATTCGGATATGAATCCTTATCCAGGAGATGCTTGGTTATATTACGGGGGGTATATGATTATGATTACCGATTATGCTACCGATATAGGTTATTCTACAGCGGCTGGCGACCCGACTAAACTGAGTAATATGACGTATGATGCCAGCAACCGCTATTTCAGTAACAACTGGAGGGATATGTATAATGTGGTATCGAATGCCAATACGATTTTAGATAATGTGGATGCTGTCAATATGTCGGAAGAAAAGAAGAATCTGGTGAAGGGGCAGGCTAAATTTTTGCGTGCAATGGCTTATCGTGATTTGACAGATGCATGGGGAGCAGTTCCTTTTATCACTTCGTTGGTGAAGAATCCTTTTACAATGAATGATGCGACATTGACTCCGGTATCCGAAATTGAAGCGACATTGATTTCTGATTTGAAAGAATGTATCAACCTTTTACCTGCTAGCTGGAGTGGTCAGGATTTGGCTCGTGCCACGAGTGGAGCCGCCGCTACGTTGCTGGGAAAGATCTACTTGCGTAATCATGATTATGCGAATGCGAAAACATATATCGACATGGTGTTGAACAGTGGCCAGTATGAATTGGAAAGTGATTTCAAATATGTATGGTCGGAAAACAACAAATATGGAAAGGAAATGATTTTTGCTTTATTGCATGAAACGGGAAATAATGCTGCCGAGATTGCCTGTCACTTTGGTCCTTCGGATCATCCGGAAGTACCGGGGCGTTGGCAATATTATGGCGTATCCCTTCCGTTTTGGCGTAGTTATGACAAAGAAGATCCACGCCGTGAGTTCTTTTATTATGATTATACGGGAGATGCAAAACGGGATGATCAATCTGATTACGGTTTCCATTACATGGTTCCGGAAGAGGGGGTAACGGTTGTTCCGAATGATACGACCAAGTATATGCAAAATGTAGCTACCATGAAATATACGTACGACATGATTTCAGATGCTTATTATGATGGGCGTACGATTTGTATTTTCCGCTTGTCGGATGTAATCCTTTGTAAGGCGGAAATTGAGAATAACTTGAATGGTCCGGCTGCAGCTCTTCCTTACTTGAATCAGATTCGTGCTCGTGCCGGTGCTCCGGAATATGGAAAGCATAATCGTTTCCCAGCTCCTTCAACAAAAGAAGCAATGAATGATGCTATTCTTAAAGAACGTGGTTATGAACTTGTGTTTGAATTCCAGCGTCGTGCAGACTTGATTCGTTTTGGAAAATATGAGGAAGTCGTAAATGCGCATTTAAAGAAGCTGGGTATCGCTCAGCCGACAAATGTAACTTCTAGTTTGCGGTATTTCCCGTATCCGTTGAATGATGCTCAATTGAATCCGAATTTGGCAGCAGAGAATCCTTCACGGTTGCCGAAATAAATAATCTTCAAGGGGGGCTGTGTTCCTTAATTCCGACTTTTGACATGCCCCCCTTACATTTAATTAATACATAAGATCGATATGAAGCGTTTGATAGGAATTGTTGTTGCCATCTGTTTGTTGTCAGCTATTTTTATATGGATTGAAAAGAATACATTGAGATCGATAACTCTGACTTCACCTCGTAATACAGCCATGTATAATAAGGTAGATGTTTCAATAGCCAAGCCAGCTCCTGTATATATTGAATATACGGAAAAAAAGACCGGGAAGTCTTATCGGACCCGAACTTCTCCGGCGGATACGCTTCATCATTTGGATTTGTTACTTTTGAAGGCTAATACCGAATATACTTATCGAGTGGTTATCGATAACCTTTTTAAGCAAAAATCAAAAGAACTGACTTTTAAAACTCGTGAGCAGTCTTCTTGGTTGGTCAATCATTGGTTTAATGAACTACATCCGCATGACACAACGGCTTTGGGGGATGGGATGATATTAATTTGTTTTGGTCGTTTGCCTGGCTACATGGCATTGATTGACAATGAGGGTGAAGTACGTTGGGTTTGGCAGGTGGATGATATTGGAGTACGTGCAGCTTCTATTACGCCGAGAGGTACATTCCTGGCAATGCTGCGTCCGTTTGTGAAGGACGTAATAGATGATTATACGATGACTCCGGAGCAAGTACGCAACGATGAACATAAAAAACCGATGCGTCGAGGTTCGATTGGGTTTGCCGGCGGAACCGGGCTGGCGGAAGTATCTCTGACGGGCGAAACGATGTGGCGCCTAGACTTGGATAAGATAGAAAAGGAAAAGGATTATCAGGTGATTCATCATGATGTATTAATGGATAAAGACCATCATATACATACATTGTACCGTCCGAAGAAGATTGCTACAATATCCGTAAACGGTAAAATGGAAACGGATACGTTAGGGGGCGATGGCATTATGGTTATCGATACACTGGGGAATGTGTTAAAGACATGGTCTGCCTGGGATGTATGGGATATAGAGAATGATCCGTATATCGGAGAATACCGATACGATCGTTTTCATATCAATGGGCTTTGTTTTGATAGAGACGATAATTATTTATTATCGGCCCCTATTGAAGATCAGATTTGGAAGGTGGATGCCAAAAGCGGTGAACTGGTCTGGCGTTTTGGGAGGGACGGAGACTTTAGAATGGATACAACGGCTTATTTCTCTTTCCAACATTCACCTTATATTATGGAGAATGGCGATCTGATGCTTTTCGATAATGGTTTACATAATCAACGTTCCGGAGGTAAGGCTTTCCGGTTGGATGAAGAGAACCGTACGGCCCAAATAACAATCAATGCTTTATTACCTGCCGATAAATATACTTCGCGGATGGGCAATGCCTCTATTTTGCCGAATGGGAATTTACTGCAATGTAGCTCGAAGACCGGTTCGGTGATGGTTACGGATAAGGAAGGAAAGGTTCTTTGGGAAAGTGTCCTGCATTTTGCTCCTTATCGGGCAGTGTATGTTCCGGTAGAAACCTGGGATAAATATTTTAAAGAAATCAAGTAATATGGAACGTGCATCGCTATCCTATATCTTCTTTACATTCCTGAAATTGGGAGCTACGGCATTTGGCGGTTATATGTCGCTAGTGGCTATCGTACAGAAGCAGTTAGTGGAAGTAGACAAGAAACTGAAAGAAGAAGATCTGCTGGATGGAATTTCCCTGACCTCCGTACTGCCAGGACCCGTAGCCGTAAATACGATTGCCTATGTCGGGTACCATTTAAGGGGGATACCGGGGGCGGTTGTGACTTTTGCCGGAATCATTATTCCCTCGTTCTTACTGGTTATATTTCTTTCGTGGTTGTATTTCTCCTACGGAAATATACCTGCGGTAAAGAATGTGTTCAGCGGAATCACTCCGGCTATTACTGCTTTGATCGTTACGGTGGCTATCGGGATGACACGTAAGACGATCAAATTACCTGCCCAATGGGTTCTTTGCCTGCTGGCGGCTTTGTTGCTGATTTTTATCGGTGGTTTTACGGTTACTTTTCTGTTGATTATCGGTAGCGGGATAGTCGGCGGTTTCTTGTTTCGCCAGTCTGTGGGACAAGAGTTGATATCAGATGGGGAGAAGCGGACAGGTAGCAGGCAGCTGATGACTTCCGGGATTGTTCTTTTGCTATTACTCTGTATCTTACTTTGGGGAGGACAATATCCGGGTGCTCCAGAAGGTATTCAGATTGTATCGACCTTCTCCGGTATCAGCCTGACTTTGTTCGGAGGAGGATATGTTGTTATTCCGGCTTTGCATGAGTTGTTCGTGGAGAACTTGAACTGGCTGACCTCGGCTGAGTTTGCCGACGGGATAGCGATAGGGCAGATCACTCCCGGACCGATATTTATTACAGCGACCTTCATCGGGTATAAAGTGGCAGGTATCACGGGGGCGTTGCTGGCAACGTTGGCGATGTTCACTCCGCCGGCTGTATTAACTGTCTTATTATCCCGTTTTGTAAAAATACTGAATCAGTCATCCGTTGTAAAAGCAGCCATGAAAGGGGTACGGGCGGCTGTTATCGGAATGATCTTTGCTTCAGCCGTTACGATCGGACAGACGATTATGCTGTCGGTTGTTTCGGCTATTATCTTCCTGGTTACATTTTTTATTTCACTAAAATACACAATCAGTCCGGTTTACCTGATCATCGGAGCAGGCGTGGCGGGCTTTATCTTATTCTAATTCTATGAATACAATACAAGGTATACAAATGATTGGAACCCAGCGATCCGGATCCAATCTGTTGCGTGTCATGCTAGATGGAATCCGGGAGATCGCTGCTCCCCATCCTCCGCATATTCTTCAGCGTTTCTTACCATTGCTTCCCAAATATGGCGATTTGACGGATCAGTCTAATTTTTATCGGTTGGCACAGGATGTGTGCGAGTTAGTCACAGTGAATCCGGTTCCCTGGGAAGGTATTACGATTCGTGCAGATGAAGTGGTAGCAGCCTGCAGGCAACAAACGTTGTATGAGTTGTTCCGGGTGATTTATGAATCAGCAGCCCGTCAGACCGGAGCTTCTTTCTGGCTATGTAAAAGCATGAAAAATATGCTGTATGCAGAAGGCATTGAATCTACCGGGATTTCTCCTTATTATATCTATCTATACCGGGACGGTCGTGATGTCGCTCTTTCGTTTAAAAAGGCTATTGTCGGAGAGAAACATATTTATGCACTGGCTGAAAATTGGAAAAAGGATCAGGAAGCTGCTCTCCGTTTGAAGGACAGGACGGCGGCCGATCATTTCTTTATGCTGAATTACGAAACACTTATTGCCAGTCCGGAAAAAGTGATGCGGCAGCTTTGCGATTTCCTGCATCTTCCTTATTCTGATAGGGTGATGGATTATTATAAGAGCCGCGAGTCTGAAAATACAGCGGTTGCAGGCAAAATGTGGGCAAATGTAACCAAACCGATCCTGAAAGACAATACAAAAAAGTTTCTGCGTGAATTATCTTCCGAAGATATTGCTATCTTTGAATCCGTAGCCGGAGATCTATTGCAGCAACTGGGGTATTCCTTATATACTCCCCTTGATCTGTTAAAAGGCAGTTTCTCTGACGAGGAAATAGTGTTTTTTAATGAGGAAAACATACGTTTGAAGAATGTCTTTATCCAGCAGGCTGATCCGGCCGATCTGGCGAAAAGACGTCCGCAGGATGAATTGATCAATCGTATAAAGCAATATTAAAGATAAATACTAGTGCACATGAAACAATTGCTATTTACACTTTTTTGCCTGTTTGCCTATAGTAGTTTGCAGGCACAGGCTGTACCCACAGACGAACTTTATGGGGTAGGTATATGGAATGCCGATTCATTGGGAAACCATCGGGTAATTGTCTCTGTAGATAAACCGGCCGATGCTGTATTGGCAACGATCGACTGGCGTCGCCGCGATCTGAACCCGGAAGCAAAAAATCTGATCGTTGTGGATGCTGCAACCGGTGAACGTATTACGAATGTATGCCGCTTTACTATCGACCGGGAGCAGGGAGAGGTGGTTTTCCAGCCGCAGACTGTTCCGGGAGAATATTATATCTATTATCTGAAGAATGTAATGAGCGGTAGTCCTTACTATCCGACCGTTAATTATCCGGCTTTCGAGAATACGGCTTCGGCTGACTGGGTAAAGAAAAATAAACTGTCCGGGAAGAAAGCACCTGCCCTTCCGGCGGCTAAAGTCGTACAGTTCCAGGCAATCAATGAGTTGAACAGTTTCTATCCGATGGAAGTGATCGCTACATCGAACGAGACTGCCCGATTATTAAAAGAACATCCCAGAGAGAAATATATTCTCTTTACGGAAGACCGCAAATTCCCCATCCGTATGACAACGGATATTCCTTATAAATGGATTGCTGACAATCGGCATGATTTCTTTAACGGGCAGGCGGATAAGGGAGAGTATTATGTCTTTCAGTTAGGTGTTTGGGCGGCACGTTCGAATGTAGAGAATCTGCATGTCGATTTCTCTGCCCTTACGAATAAAGCGACCGGCGAGCAGATACCAGCCTCCTCATTTACTTGTTTCAATACGGAAGGGACGGATGTGACCGGTACCGTCTTTGAAAAGAATTGCTCTGTGGATAAGGGTAAAGTGCAGGCATTATGGGTTGGAACCCAGTTGCCGGAGCATCTTTCTGCAGGTACTTATCAAGGAACAGTGACTGTCTCTGCTGCCAATGCCGAAAGCAAGACCGTACAGGTCTCTCTGAATGTTTCGGAAAATGTAATTGCCAATCATGGAGATAATGAACCTTGGCGTCATTCCCGTCTGCGTTGGCTGAACTCGCAGATCGGTTTTGATGATGAGGTGATTGCCCCTTATACGCCGCTAGTGATGAAGGATAAAACGATC
>OFPS01001827.1_pt1 | contig 13823 bp, 8 predicted proteins | sample 1542111 | NCBI WGS metagenome assembly OFPS01 (sample SAMN04209233, study PRJEB22552) | human gut metagenome | biome: gut; material: feces | host: Homo sapiens | place: USA: Oklahoma | reverse complement strand
TGATGCGCTCAGGCTCGACCAGACGCTCGATGAGGGCGGCCTTCTCGTACTCGGGGTGCTTTTCCACCACGGGCTGGATGCTCTCCAGCACCTCACGCACAGCCTGCAGGAATTCCGGCTCGTTGGCATTGCGCTTTGCCAGGCCGTCGTACACGCGCTTCAGGTATTCATTCGTCAGCATAGTAGAATACTCCTTTTTCCCAATTACTCTATAAATTTTGAAAAAGACGAGGCTGCTCTGCCCGCCACAATGCGTGCAGGGAACCGTCACCGGCTCCGGGCGGCCCCGGATTTCCACTCTTACACCGGCAGTCCGCAGTGCAGACTGCTTACGCTTTATTATTATAAAGCTTTGCCGGGGGATTTACAAGAGCGGAAAAGCAGAAAATGTTTCAAAAAAACAAACGAAAAGTTGAACCCGCTTCACAAAACGAAAAATAAAACCAAAAACCGGTGCAGAACCTTGTTTTTGAAAGCGGCAAAAGAATGTCTTTTGGCGGGGAAGTTTCTCACATCCCGGCCAGGATCTCCCGTACAGCATCCACAAAAGGGTCCAGATCGGAAAAGACGACTTCCACGATGATGGTCCAGTTGATACCGTCGTAATCATGCACAAGGCGGTGCCGCAGGCCGGCCACCATGTTCCACGGCTGGTCCGGGTAGGCGGCTTTGAACTCGCTGCTCAGCTGGTAAACCTGCTCCCCGATGTTGTACAGCGGGGTAGTGACAGCCCACTGGGCAAACTCGTCCTCCAGCAGAAGCTCCGGTGTGATGCCGTGCTGCTGCATCTGGCGGGACAGGTTCTCCCAGGTGGAAACGATCTTTTTCAGACGCTCTTTGTCCGACTTTTTCACGCGATGCGCACCCCTTCCTGCATAACGGTGTTGTAAAACGGGGTGCCGGTGTTCAGCTCCCGCAGCTCAAAGACGTCGGCGTCCTTCCGCGTCAGCTGGCGCAGCTCTTCGCCCAGAGCAAAGATGTCCCGTGCACGGAAGCCGGGGCCGCCCACCACCACAAGGTCGATGTCGGAGCTGGGGGTGGCTTCGCCGCGGGCATAGGAGCCGAACAGCAGGGCGTATTCGGCGTGGTATTTTTTCAGCAGCAGCCGGATCGTAGCTTCCAGTTCCGGGTAAGAAAGGGTTCCCATAAACACACCTCCTGTGTCCTCTTCTGAGTCCATTGTACCATACTGCCTCCAAAAAGCAAGAAAAACCATCGGCCGGTTGTGCAAAAGACGGATTTGTCTGCTGCGATTTGGCCGTAGGCCAACAGCAGCCGATGCAGCTTCCCGGAACGCCCCCACCCGTGAAAAAGCAAATCCGGCGGGGCCGCAGCCCTGCCGGATTTGCAAAATCTAAAATAATTTTTCTGCTATTTATGCCCAGAGCAAAGCGGAGGGCATTCTAAATCGTTTGCCTTCCAGAGAACAGGCCACTTTCCTTAACGCCCATCCGTGAAAAAACAATCCCGGAAAATCCGCAGATTTTCCGGGATTGCATATCTTTAAAAATAATTTTCCGCTGATATTGCCAGAGCAAAGCGGAGGCAATTCCAAATCGTCCTGCTTACTCCGTGATCCGCCCTGCCGCGCTGGTCTCCAAGACCGGGTAACCGGTGCGGGTGCAGCGCACGGCGCAGCGGGCGCGGCCGCCGGTGGTGCAGGTGAACAGGGTCAGGTCCCAGGCGTCCTCGTCGCTGGCCGTGATCATCTTGTCGATGTCGGTGGGCTGGATGGTCTCCACGTTGGACACCTCATAGCTCCAGCGCTGGCCGTCCATGTCGGTAAAGTACACCTCGCTGCCCAGGGCCAGCCACTTGATGGGGCTGAAGTGCTTGGCGTAGTTGTGGGCGCAGACCACCATGTTGTCGGCGTAGGTGGAGCCGGAGTAGCGGCCCGGGGCCACCTTGAGGCCCGCATAGCTCCACTCGCTCATCACGGGCAGTTCCAGCCCGATGGACGGGATGGACAGGTAGCCGATGTAGCCCCAGCCGTCGATGTCGGTGACAGTCATCTCCTGCTCCGGGTCCAACTCCGGCTGGACCACCGGCTCTTCGTCCTTCGTCTTGTCCTCCATGGTCTCGGTCAGAGTCTCTTCCAGCTTGCCCAGGGCGTCCTGGGAGGCCTTGTCGGCGCGGTTGGCGTCCCACTGGTTATAGCCCAGCAGGGCCAGTGCGCCCAGAATGAGCAGGATGCCCACGATCATGCAGGCGCGGCCGATCTTCTGCTTTGTGTTCATGCCAGCGTCTCCTTCCGGTCCAGCACCCAGCCGACGGCAAACAGCAGCACGCCGCTGCAAGCCATGAACGGGATGGGCCAGTTCAGCTGGCCGCTCTGGGGCAGTGCATTGCCGTCCGGGCGGCCCGGAGCCACGGGGTTGTCCGGGTTGCCGGGGTTCACCGGGTTATCCGGCGTACCGGGCGACACCGGGCGGTTGGGGTCGTTGGGGTCCACCGGCATGTCCGGGTTGTCCGGCTCATCCGGGGTGCTGGGCTGGGTGGGCTTGTCCGGCTCCGAGGGCTTCTCCGGCTCGGACGGTTTGCCCGGTTCCGAAGGCTTGCTGGGAGTTTCCGGTTCGGGCGGGGTCACCTCCTGCGTGGGCGCGCCCACCTTGGGGGTGGCGTCCACGGTGTAGCGCCAGCCGCTTTCGTCCGCCATGGGCAGCGACACCAGGAAGGAATTGATGGCCTCGTAGCCCTTGGAGTTCTCGGTCTGCACCACGAGGTACAGGCCCAGCGGCAGCGCATCAAAGGAGACGGTGCCCTGCTCGCTGATCTTATGGGTGGTGCCGACGGCACGGGCGGGCAGCTTGGCTTCCAGCCTGGAAGCCAGCGTGCTGTCCGTCAGGTCGCCCAGCGCGATGCCGCAGCCCGTAAAGTCGGCGGTGTACACAAAGTGCAGGTCGCCGTTGGTGCGGGCCACGTCCGCCACCTTGTACACGGTGAGTGCGCCGCCCCGCAGGGGGACGTCGTTCTGGTGGTCGTACAGGGTCACGTCCATGCTGCCGGTGCGGCTCAGGTCGATGTTGGCGCTGGCCGCGGGGGCTGCCAGCGCGGGCAGTGCACAGCACACGGCCATGCACAGCGCCAGCAGAAGAGCGGCAAACCGGTTGTTTTTGTTTTGTTTCATGGCTGCTCACTCCTCCTTGTTCTGTTTCCGTTTGCGGACCAGCAGCAGGGCTGCTGCAGCGGCCAGTGCGCCGCCCAGCACCCCGAAGGGTGCCGTGCCCATGCCGCCGGTGGACGGCAGCTCGTAGCCGGTGTAGACATAGTTCTGCACCGTGATATTGCCGGTCTGCACGCCGTTGTTGTCAATGTACACGTTCCAGTTGCCGGTGGTCTCTTCCTCCACCAGGTAGTGGTATGCCTTGCCGCTGGCAGGGTCTGTCAGGGGCAGATCGGTCCCCGACTTGGACCAGGTCCACGCCGGTGCGGTCAGGTCGGCTTCGGCAAACAACGTTCTGTCCTTGTCATTGTCGGTGTACTGCCAAACCTTGATGTGGATGCTGTCCACCGCCGGTTCCACCGGCTTTTTGGTATCCTGGTCCAGCCAGAGCTTGCTGACGGTCAGGTTGCTGTACACGTTGCTGTATTCGGCGGTCGTGGTGCCGGCATCGCTGCCCACCTGCACATTGCGGTTCAGTTCCACCGTCTCGGTGCCCACGGTCAGGGTGGTGCCGGGTGCGCCCGTAGCCGCCGCAAAGGCTGCCTGCTCGTTCTCCGCGCTGGCGTTCTTGCGGAACAGCAGGTAGTGCGGGGTGGCATCCAGCTGATAGTCCGTGGGTGCTTTGGTCTCCACGAGCTTATACAGCACGTCCGGTTTCAGGCAGCTTGCAGTCTCACTATTCAGCACAGCCAGACTGGCCTGACCGTTTTCGTCCGTGGTCAGGGTGCCCGTGCCGTTGCCGGTCCACGGGACGAACTGCCCGCTTACCGTATCGTACTGGTAAATGGTGAACTCCGCGCCCTTCAGCGACACGCCGGAGTAGCTGTCCTTCTTGCGCAGCACAAACTGTGCGGTGGTGGCCGTTGCATCCGCCTTGACCTGGTAGGTGATGCCGCTGTCGCTGGATTTGCTGCCGTTGCTCAGGGTCACGGTGTTGCTCACCTGGTAGCTGGCGGCAGCACTGCCATCCTTCACATTGCAGTCATACACAAGGATCAGGGCCGCCATATTGGGGATCTCCATATGGAGCCAGCCGCCCTTGTCCGCTTCCAGGATGCGGTAAAGATCGCGATCCACTTCCTGGCCGAGGATCACGCCTTTTGTTTCGTCGTAAGCGTAATAATACAACTTGACCGAGTTGATATCGCCGGTGGCGATGGCACCATTGGTGGTGCTGATGTTATCCCACAGCTCGATCTTCTCCGCTTTGGTCTGCCCGGCCGACAGATCATCGCCGGCCGGGTTGATGACCACCTGATAGTGCAGCTTCCGGTCGTTGCCGGAGTCCTGCCAGCCGGTCTTTTTCACCTGCTCCACATCGCGGGTGACGGTGGTGGTGGTGGTCTGGGTCAGCTCGCCCCAAGTGGCGCTGTTCGTATAGGTCAGCTCGCCCACCGAGGGGTTCTTCCAGCGGGGATCGTCGCTCACGCTCACTTTGTACTGGATGCGGATGCGGTGTTCCTTCCCCGACTTGTTGTAGTTGCTGATTTTAATGGTGAGCTTCCGGGTAGTTTTGTCATACTCTGCCGTCGCCCAGTCTACATTTTTACCGCTGATCTTTACAAAATCGCCCTCATCCAGCGCGATCTTGACATTCTCCACCTTGAAGCCGACGTTTTCCGGCAGGGTGTCGGTAACCGTGATCTCGTCCCTATCATCGGCGGAGGTCTGCACCACCAGCTGATAGTGGAGGTTTTTGCCGTCGAGTTTACTGTACTGGTAGGTCTGGTCTCCGCTTTGGTAACCAGATTCGTCCTGATCGCTGTTCGCCGACACCCGTTTTTCAAAGCTCTTGTAGCTGTGGTAGGTGTCCTCTGCCGAAGCCTTGCCGTTCACGCCGTCGATATGGATGGTGTTCTTATAGGTCCACACCTCACCGGTGGGCACGTCGTCGCGCTCCTCGTGGGTGGGGATGCCGGTCACCGAGATGCTGCGCACGGGGTTCTGGTCGTCCCCGGCTTTCACATGGATGCTGAAGCTGCGCACACGGGTGCGCGAGTCACCTGCGTTTACCTGTTTTGTGCCGTCTCTGTCGGCGTAGTAGGTCATCTCGATCATGTTGATCGCCTGCTGGTAGCTCAGCTTCGTGTTGTCGAGCATGGTCAGGGTCAGATTGGCCTTGATGGCGTCATCCAGCTCTTTTGCAATGGCATAGTGGGTGTCCTTTTTTTCCTCTCCTTGGTCGTTCTCAGCGTCGTCCAGCACATCCCACAGGGTAAACTCCGCTTCACCGGCCTTGTTGGTGGCCGAGAGGTTCCAGGTGGGCGTCTCGCCCCTGGTGGCAATGGATTTGCTCAGGCTCCAATCGCCCTGCTTCAGGGGGACCGTATCGCTGGCCGTGAAGGTTTTGCCGTCCTTGGAGGCAGTGGCGGTATTGGTCACGTCGCCGCCGCCGATGGGGGTGGTGGTGCGGAAGGTGATCTCCAGCTTGCTCCGGCCATTCATATCAGCGGACGTGATGGTGTAGCCTTTGCCGTTGTTCAGGAATTCCTCCGCGTCGATCAGCGTCCCGCCGACGTTTACTTTGCCCACGATCTGTACGCCCTCCGGCAGATCATCCTTGACCACATAGCCCACAAGGAAGTTGCCGGTGATGACCGGATTGGGCACACTGACCGTGATCTTCCACTCGATCTGGCCATCCTCCGGCTTGTACTCGCCCTTCTTGGTGATGCGCGCCTGCTCCATGGTCAGCGTCTGAAAGTAGCCGGCATCCTTCAGATCGTCTACATAGGCCACCGCACGGTTGATGATGATGCCGGTGCCGTCTTCCGAGTTGTTGAAGGATCTGCTGTCGAACAGCACCGAGTAGCACCAGAGATACTTTTCGCCTGCATTCAGGGCCGGGAGGTTTTCAATTTTAACGGTCTTGGTGTCCGTTCCTTCCGTCAGAGTGTACGTCGGGAAGGTCGTCTGCTTTGTCAGCGTCCCCTGGGCATCCACCTTGTAAAGAACAAAGCTGTCTGTAATATAAGTGCCCAGCAGCTTATACATCTTGCTATTTCCTTTGTTCAGGGTATCGGTGATGGTCACAGGATTTTTGGTGCCATTCGTGGTCTCAACGCCGACCACATAGTTCACCTTGAAGGTGCCATCGGGCAGATTCTCCACCAGTGGCTTCCAGATGCCCGGATAGCTGCCGTAGCGGTCATCTGTCGCGCCGAGCTTGTAGAGGACCACATCCGCTTTTTTCGGCTCGATGGTCAGGGTGCAGTCGTCCTTGAAGGTGAACTTCTTCTTGTCCTCAAAGTTGTCGGCGCTCGCCGTAACGGCGGCCTTGAAGGTACCGGTGAATGGCAGGCCGCCCTTCTCGTCGGTGCCGATGAACTTTTTGTCCGTAAAGGTCAGGGTCACAGTGCCGTCGGTGTCAACGGTGAAGCTGCCCACGACCTTTGCATTGCCGGCCTCGTCCTTGTCGGACTCATCCACGATGTTGCCCGTTGTCACATCCGGCATGGGCAGGCCTTTGGGCAGCTGGTAGGTCAGGGTATTGTGGGTGGGCGTCAGCACACCGGCATTCACGGTATACTTCAGGTTCACGCGGACGCGGGTGCCGCTGTCCACGGTCACGCTGCCCGCGCCGATAGATGTCCATGTTTTCCCGTCGGTCGTCTTTTCATAATTGACATCCGTGATCCAGGTGTTCAGATCATGGTCGTCCCCGGCAGCCAGCAGGGCGATGCCGTAGGGGTCGGCGTCACCCACCCAGTCCACGGTGGCACCAAAGCCATCCTCATCTTCCAGCAGCGCATAGCCGCCGTCCAGCTCCTCCTGGGAGCCTGCCGGGTCCTCCGGAGCCACAGCGGTGGTCTCGGCGGCATAGGCACCGGTCACCGAGATGACACTGGTCACGTCGGACATGGCAGTGGACACCTCGGCCACCTTGCCGTCCACGTTGCCGGAGATCACGGTCAGGGTCCCGGCGTCGGGGTCCACGGCGGACACGACGCCCACCGTCTCGGTGGTCACGGTGCGGGTGTCCACCTGCGGCTCGGGAGCCGTGAGCTGGGCGGCGGTGTCGGGGTCCTCGTCCAGGTCCAGCAGGGCGATGCCATAGGAGCTCTCGTCCACGGCCACCTGCTCGGTGGTGAGGGTGTTGTAGATGACGATATCGCCGGGCCTTGCGGTGGAGCCGTCGGCGTCGGTGAGCCACTGGGAGCCGCGCAGGTCACTGTGCAGGGCCATCACGCCCGCACGCTGGGGCACCACCGTCTGGGGCACACCCGCAAAGTGCAGGCAGTAGGACAGGAACATCACGTCCCAGGCGCCGTAGGGGTTGCCGTACCAGGCACCATAGCGGGAGTAGCCGCGCAGCACCTGCTGGTCCTCCACATCCAGCTTGAAGTTCTTGTCGCTCTGCTGGTAGTCCAGCTGGGACTTTGCCACGGTGAGCAGGTCCTCGGCCCAGTTGCCGTTCAGGGCCACGTTGGCCGCGGCCTGCCATTCCTCGGCAGTCTCCACGTCGGCCTGGGTATCGGCCAGGCACTCCACGGTGTGGTGGTGCTCCGGGATGGTGCACACCAGCTCCTCGGTGTAGCAGGCGTCGGTGTGGTGATGCAGCACCGGCTCGTCCGGGGTGGTCTCGGCCGGCTCAGTGGGCAGGTCCACCACGGGGCGGCTGGCAGGCATTTCCTGATAGGCGGGGTTGGGCTCCTCCACCAGCTCGCCCTCGTCCAGGCCGCACACCAACTCATACTCGGTGGTGTAGCAGCTGTCGTCGTGGATATGCTCGAACTCGCCGCAGATGAGCGCACCGTACTCGTCAAAGCAGTCGTCGGTGTGCTCGTGCTCTTCCTGACAGCAGGTCAGCACCCGGTGCTCCTCGTAGCAGGCATCGGTGTGCTCATGGGGCACCCAGATGGTCTCCGGCTCGGTCTGCACCGGCTCTTCCAGCTCTTCCGGCTCGGCCGCGCTGTAGGCGGACACCGGATCGGCGCTGCTGTCCGAAGAGGTAACGGGCGTTTCCGGCTCGCCCTCCTCGTAACCGCAGGTGAGCACTTTTTCGTAGCAGGCCGCCGTGTGCTGGTGCTCCTCGTAGCCGCAGTGGTAGTCGGCAGTCATGGAGATGCCCACCCCATGGAGCTGCCAGTTGACGAACAGGGTGGTGAGCAGGGCCAGCACCAGCATCATGGCCACATAGCGCCGGGCCTGTACATGCTGCCTGCGGAACCGCTCGATCAACCCGTTGATGATATCCTTCATAGTAAACACGTCCTCTTGGTTCGCTCTGTGCCCTGGCAGCCGCACACCGCTGCAGGCCCACAGAAGGGTCCGTTTATCATTTGTGCAACAAAAGCGTCACAAAATTTGTTCGATACATTGTCATTATACCATTTTAGGGCATTCATTTCAACTCAGGGGGCGTGCTTTTCCGGCAAAAGAATGCACACGATGCGCACCATGCAAGGGGTCAGGGGCAGCCACAGCACCGTGCAGCCCAGATTGAACAGGGTGTGGGCGTTGGCGATCTGCCGGGCCAGCACGGCGCTCTCCGGCCCGTGGGGCGAGACCAGCCGCACCAGCGCGGTGAACTGGGGCAGCAGCAGCCAGCACACCGCCGCCCCGGACAGGTTGAACAGGGCGTGGGCCGCCGCCAGACGCTTGGCGTCCCGGCTCTGCCCCACCGATGCCAGCACCGCCGTGACGGTGGTGCCGATGTTGTCCCCCAACAGCACCGGGATGGCTCCCGCAAGGCCCAGCAGGCACCCGCCGTCCGGCCCGGGGCGGGCGGCTACCTGCTGCAGCACCGCAATGGTGGCGGAGCTGCTCTGCACGGCAAGGGTCATGCCCAGCCCTGCCAGCAGGCCCAGGCCGGGGCGGTGCCGCACCTGGGCCATCCACTGCCGGAACACCGGCCCTGCTGCCAACGGCTCCATGGCCTCGGCCATGACCGCGATGCCCTCAAACAGCAGGCCGAACGCAAACAGCGCCTGCCCGGCTGCGTGCAGACGCCCGCGCCCCGCGAACCAGAGCAGCAGCCCCGCCACCAGCAGCAGATACCGGGCATCCTCCAGCCGGAAGGCCAGCAATTGCGCGGTGACCGTGGTGCCGATGTTGGCTCCGAACACCACCGGCACGGCCCGCTGCAGGGTCAGCAGCCCGGCCCCCACAAGGCCCAGCACCAGCACCGTGACCGCCGAGCTGCTCTGCACCACCGCCGTGACCGCCGCCCCCGTGAGCACCCCGGCCAGCGGGTAGGCCGTGAGCCGGGCAAGGGCCTGCCGCAGGGTGTCCCCCGCCGCCTGCTGCAAAGCGTCCGTGAGGGTGTCCATACTGTATAAGAAAAGTGCCGCCCCGCCGAACAATTGCAGGATCATCCACAAACGCTGTTCCATGCCCGATGCCCCCTTTGCTTTATGTGTATGCGGGACACAAACGTTTGTGAACTTTTGTGAAACAATCCCTGCAGGGGGTTGCAATCCGGCCTGCAAAAGCCTATTATTATCAAGCGTTAACAGTTAACAGATGTTAAGCAATTTTTGAGAGGAGGGATCGCGTGTCTGAGGAATCCACGTTGAGTTTCCGTGGGCTTTGCCGCTACATCCACCGGCTGAGCAAAGCATCCAAGGCCGGCATGAAGGCCGCTCTGGCCGACTGCCCCAAGTGCCACTTCCCCATGCTGGAAGGGCTGCTTGGCTGCATTCGTCTCCATGGACAGGACGGTGCCGTTTATATCTCCGACCTTGTTCAGGAGCTTCATCAACCGCTTCCTGCCATTTCCCGCACGGTGCGGCAGATGGAGCAGGACGGCCTTGTGGAACGCTTTGCCGACCCTGCCGACCGCCGCAAGACGCTGGTGCGTTTCACGCCCAAGGGATACGAGGCCTGCCGACAGTGCGAGGCTGCTCTTGGGGACTACTTTTCCAGTGTCATGGCCCGGCTGGAGCCGGAACAGCTGGCCCAGATGGAAGCGCTGCGCGGCGCGCTGATGGAAGCCATTCTTGCGGAAAACGCTGCGCGTACCACCAAACCGAAGGGAGAACCAAACCATGACAAAGATCTTTAAGCAGCTGGCCCGTCACTGGGCCGTCTGCCTCGTGGTGTTCGCACTGCTGTTCGTGCAGGCGTACTGCGATCTGTCGCTGCCGGACTACACCAGCAAGATCGTGGACACCGGCATCCAGCAGGGCGGCATCGAAAGCCCCCTGCCTGCCACCGTGCGCCAGAGCACGCTGGATGCCCTCTCGCTGCTGATGCGCGAGGAGGACGCCGCTGCCTTCCAGAACGCCTACACCGCCGACGGCGATGTGCTGCGCCTGCGCACCGACCTGACCGCCGACGAGCGCACTGCGCTGGAAGATGCTGTGACCACGCCGGACATCGTGCTGTATCTGGCGGCCGCCCAGGCAGCCAACACCCCCGCCGGGCAGACCGGCATGGGCATGACCGGCCTTGCGGACCTGCAGGCCTCCGGTGCCGACCGCAATACCGACACGGAAACCGAGACTGTGACCCCCACGGCGGAGGACCTGGACACCGTGTGCGGCCAGTTTGCCGCCATGAGCCAGATGCCCGGCTTCAGCCGCGACGCCGTGCAGCAGCAGCTGACCGGTGCCATCGGCCAGCTGGACGACACCGTAGTGGAGAACCTGAAGAGCCAGGCTCTGCTGCTGGTGGGGCTGGAATACGAGGCCCAGGGCATTGCCCACGATGTGCAGATGCACTATTTATATAAGGTAGGCGGCCAGATGCTGGCGCTGACCCTGCTGATGGTGGCCGTGTCCATCGCGGTGGGCTTTCTGGCCTCCCGGGTGTCCGCCGCCATCGGCCGCGACCTGCGCCGCGAGACCTTCTCCAGCGTCATCCACTTCTCCCATGCGGAGATCGAGAACTTCTCCACCGCGTCCCTCATCACCCGCACCACCAACGACATCCAGCAGGTGCAGTTCGTCTGCGTCATGCTGCTGCGCATGGTGGCCTATGCGCCCATTCTGGGCATCGGCGGTGTGCTGCACGTCATCGGCAGCTCTTCGGGGCTGTCCTGGATCGTGGTGCTGGACGTGGCTTTGCTGCTGCTGCTCATCCTCTTCCTGATGAGCGTGGCCATGCCCAAGTTCAAGATCATGCAGACGCTGGTGGACCGGCTGAACCTCGTCAGCCGCGAGATCCTCACCGGCATCATGCCGGTGCGTGCCTTCAGCCGCGAACAGTTTGAGGAACAGCGCTTCGACAAGGCCAACAAGGACCTGATGGGCACCCAGCTGTTCACCAACCGCGCCATGGTGGCCATGATGCCCTTTATGACCCTGATCATGAACGGTACCAGCCTGCTCATCGTCTGGTTCGGCGGCAAGGCCATGGATGCCGGCACCATGCAGGTGGGCGAGATGATCGCCTTTATCACCTACACCATGCAGATCGTCATGTCCTTTTTGATGCTGGCGATGGTGGCCGTTATGCTGCCCCGCGCCGGTGTGGCTGCGGATCGTATCGACGAGGTCATCCGCACCAAAGCCACCATCCACGACCCGGATGAAGCCGCCGCAAAGGCCGCACAGGCACACACCGACTGGCAGGGCGTGGTGCAGTTCGAGGATGTGAGCTTCCGTTACCCCGGTGCAGACAGCGATGCACTGGAGCACATCAGTTTTACCGCAAAGCCCGGCGAGACTACCGCCATCATCGGCTCCACCGGCTGCGGCAAGTCCACCCTGCTCAACCTCATCCCCCGCTTTTACGATGTGACCGGCGGCAAGGTGACCGTGGACGGCATCGATGTGCGCGAGATGCCGCAGGCACAGCTGCACGACCTGCTGGGCTATGTGCCCCAGAAGGGTGTGCTGTTCAGCGGCACCATTGAGAGCAATCTGAAATTCGGCGGCGAAGATATCACCGATGCGCAGGTACAAAAAGCTGCTGCCATTGCGCAGGCCACTGATTTTATTGAAGCAAAGCCGGAGGGCTACCAAAGCCCCATCGCACAGGGCGGCTCCAACGTATCCGGCGGCCAGAAGCAGCGACTTTCCATTGCCCGGGCAATTGCCAAAAATCCCAAGGTCTATCTGTTTGACGACAGCTTCTCGGCACTGGACTACAAGACCGATGTAACGCTGCGCCGCGCTTTGAAGGCACAGACCGACAACGCCACTGTGATCATTGTGGCACAGCGCATCTCCACCGTGCTGCACGCGAACCAGATCCTTGTGCTGGACGAGGGCAGGCTGGTGGGCAAGGGCACCCACGCCCAGCTGATGGTCAGCTGCCCGGAATATCAGGAGATCGCCCGCAGCCAGCTGAGCCAGAAGGAGCTGGCGCTGGATACCCTGAATACAGAAAAGGAGGGTGAGTGATATGCCCAGACCCGGACGTCCCACCACCGAGCGCGCCAAAAACTTTAAAGGCACGCTGCGGCAGCTCATCCGCACCATGAGCCACTACAAGCTGCCCCTTACGGCAGCCATGCTGTTTGCTGTTCTGTCCACCATCTTCAACATTGCAGGCCCTAAGGTGCTGGCAAAAGCCACCACCGCCCTTGCCACCGGCTGGATCGCCCGGCTGCGCGGCACCGGCAGCATCGATTTTGCGTATATCGGCCGCATCCTGCTGTTCTTGCTGGGAATGTACCTGCTGAGCAGCGCCTTCAGCTTTATTCAGGGCTGGCTGATGACCGGCCTTTCTCAGAAGGTCTGCTACGACTTCCGCCGCCAGATCAGCGAAAAGATCAACCGCCTGCCGCTGGCTTACTTTGAAAAGCGCACCGTGGGCGAGGTGCTCTCCCGCATCACCAACGATGTGGACACACTGGGTCAGAGCCTGAACCAGAGCATCACCCAGCTGATCACCAGCGTGACCACCATGATCGGTGTGCTGGTGATGATGCTCTCCATCAGTCCCCGCATGACCCTGATTGCTCTGCTGATTTTACCGGTATCACTGGCACTGGTGCTGGTGGTGGTCAAGTTCAGCCAGAAGTACTTCAAGGCACAGCAGTCCACGCTGGGCGTGGTCAACGGTCAGGTCGAGGAGGTCTACGCCGGCCACAACGTGGTCAAGGCGTTTAACCGCGAAGCCGTGGTACTGGCTGACTTCAACGCCGCCAACGATAAGCTGTACGAATCCGCATGGAAGAGCCAGTTCCTCTCGGGCCTTATGATGCCCATCATGAACTTTGTGGGCAACTTGGGCTATGTGGCAGTGGCCATCGTGGGCAGCATTTTTGCTGCAAACGGCGTTATCACCATTGGTGATATTCAGGCCTTTATCCAGTATGTCAAAAACTTTACCCAGCCCATCCAGCAGCTTTCGCAGGTATCCAATATGCTGCAGAGCATGGCCGCTGCTGCCGAGCGGGTGTTCGAGTTTTTGAATGAGCCGGAGGAAGAGCAGCTGGCCGACCCTGCCCGCCGCGCCGACCCCGCCGACATTGACGGACAGGTCACCTTTGACCATGTGCGCTTCGGCTACACCCCGGACAAGACCGTCATCCACGACTTCAGCTGCACGGTGCAGCCCGGCCAGAAAGTAGCCATCGTAGGCCCCACCGGTGCGGGCAAGACCACCATGGTCAAGCTGCTGATGCGCTTTTACGATGTGGATGCCGGTTCCATCACCCTGAACGGCCACAATGTGCGGGACTTTGACCGCAGCGCCCTGCGCGAAGGCTTTGGCATGGTGCTGCAGGACACATGGCTGTTCAAGGGCACCATCATGGAGAACATCC
>OFPS01001826.1_pt1 | contig 13828 bp, 14 predicted proteins | sample 1542111 | NCBI WGS metagenome assembly OFPS01 (sample SAMN04209233, study PRJEB22552) | human gut metagenome | biome: gut; material: feces | host: Homo sapiens | place: USA: Oklahoma | reverse complement strand
TTTTCCTATTTTATTCCTTTGAGGTTAGGGTGTCAAGTTTTATTATACTACATCAAAGTAAGCATACTTCAAAAATTCAAGTACCATAATTTTTACCTTTCGCTCTTGTCTTATTTAACAGTTTACATAAATTTTTCGGGTTTTACATTCAGCGCATAGCAAATTGCCCTTAAATCATCCAGGCATAGCGTTTGTTTTCCGTTCAAAATCGCATCAAAATTCTTAGCGGAAATCCCTGCTTTCTTTGCAATGCTGGACTGATTTAATCCATTTTTCTTAATGTACGTACGAACGTTTTCATAAACTCTCATAAGACAGACTCCTTTCCAGAAATTCTGGATTTATTATCATTTTACCACAGATTATCTGTTAAGTCAAGCAGGCTATACAGATTTTCTTGATTCCTTTGTTGACATAACAGAATTCATGCGGTATAATCAAAGTAGAGGTGATTTGATGAAATACGAAATCGGTGCAAGAATCCGTAAATACCGGGAAATGAGTGGTTTCAGCCAAAAGGAACTGGCACAGAAAATCGGTGTCAGCAACAGCCGTGTTTCCAACTGGGAACAGGGAATCAACCGTCCCGATGCGGATATTCTTGCGGATATCTGCAAGGCATTGAATGTATCTCCCAGTGAGCTGCTTGATGTCAGATTATCACCGGAAGATCTAAGCGAACAAGAGCGAAAGGTAATTATGGCTTATCGCACCAAACCAGACCTCAGGAAAGCTGTAAATATTCTTTTAGGTTTAGAGTAGCTACTCGTTCTCACCTAAAAATGCTTATACTTTCCCGCGGTTAATAACGGTTGAGAAGTTGAGTTGTTTGTTTTGTCAAACGTTTGATACCATTTTCTTTTGGGTTTGTGCATCTTCACCAAACAGACTTGCTTTTGAAAAATCTTATATATAATCAATGCCACGGTTAGGAGTGTCCTCTCACCTGATTTATCAGTACATTATGCAGAACCTTTCATATACTTTTATAATAAGAAAAGCCATTGACATTCAAAATCAATGGCTTTTTGTATTGCAATGAAGAAAAATGTTTATGAATGAACTACGGGAGCGTTGCTTTTATAGGAGCTAAAAATCGAAAAACCTTATATATAAATAGAAAAGGAAAGCTGTTATTTCTCGTTTCTAAAATCCGATTGCTGAAACCGTCCTCAATAGTATTAAGAAAGAGACATCTAACTGAGGTGCAGTAACAGCAATCATTCTTTGCAAAGGAGCATACTATGAAAAAACTTATCAAAAGGGTTTATGCAACCACCGAGTCTGTCACCAATTCTATTGATGACTACACATTCACCGCTGATAATGTGGTGGAAATTCTCTCACAGATTAAAGAGCTGAAAGACCGCAGTATTGCACTTGAAGCAACCTCTGACGGCAAGGTTCAGATTACTGTGGGTGAGGATTTGTATGAGGTGTTTGGATAAAAGCATTGTCCTACTCAAAGCCATTGGTTTCATTGTAAATCAATGGCTTTTCTGTTACCTCGACAAAGGGTGTGGGTAGCAGGGATGTTTCTGTATATATTATAAAATACATCAGTTTTTTTGCCATATATAAATTTCCCCCTACCCCTTACACCCTGTCGGTTATTGTTTTTATCCTCTGACTATGTTTTATCGGTTGCGGGATAATCAGGCAATATTGGAGTTTCATATGTTTTATCTTCAGCAAATGGTGGACAAAGAATAAAATTTCTTCCACGAATTGTTTTTCCTTCAAACTGTTTGCTTGTTCGCTTTTCAATGCGAGGAATAAGATTTTTTCCCACGCTCATACTGCCGATATGCAAAGATTTGAATCTGCTGTTTAGTTCATCGGCTATTTGTGCGGCGGTCAATCTATTAGTCCAAAGTGAATAATCAGCAGATATATCAAAGACTGTTATAAACTCATCTTCGCCCTGTACAAGCGTTTCAAATTTTTCATTACTGCGATTCAATGTGTTTTGTTCTTCGTTTGTAAGCAGATAACCCATTGGATTTTGCTTATACTCGCTGTAAATTTGTCGCCATAGCTGTGTATACCATTCGGAATCAGATGAAAAAACCTTGTTCAAATCAATGCTTTGAACAGGAATTGTCCAGAAACGTCTATTGCCTGTTTCATCTGTCAGATACGCAGTAGGATTTACCGTACCGCAAAATGAGGTTTTCCGAAGTCTTTTCACTTCCTTGCGAGCATAAGGTTCTCTGTATCTGTCATATTGCTCAGTAATGAATGCTTTCAGTTCTGATTGTTTTTTACTTGTGGTACTGTCAATTTCTCCAAGTTCACAGATCCATACCCTTGTGGCTGAAATAATGGTGTCTTTGTTTTTCATGTCCAGTACAGATCCTCCTTTGAAGAATTCATTCTTAATAGCAAGGTGGCGAAGAAATTCTGTTTTACCGATACCTTGTCCGCCTTGCAGCACTAAAAATCCTTGAGAAGAAATTGGTTTATCATTACTGTTAAACAGAATGGCTATAGTTTGTAACAGCCATTTCCTTACAAGCACCTTATGAAATTCGTCTGATATACCCATTATATGATACAAATCAGTCAATCTATCTGCATTATCCCAGGGTTCCTTTTTCAGCAAATCAATTACAGGATGATAGCGGTTTTCATTTGCAATTACATCAAGTATGCCATATATAACAGCCTTTCTCCCTCTTTTATATGCCAACTTTATAATTGTATCTTCCAATATAGTGGCAAGCAGTTCGAATCTGTTTTCACCGTTGATTACAGTAGTCGGTGCTGTGATTTCATAATCGTGGCTCATATCATTGTATCGGATACTGATTCCGAAAGTTTTCAGAAACATACGGCATACATCTATGTTGAAAATACGCTTTTTCTTTTTCACTTTACAAAGTTTCAGCAGTTCGTTATAATCAGCTATCGGGAGTTCAAAATTAATATTCATAATTCCGAGATTATAAAGTTCTGGTGGAACATAATCGGCACTTATTTTAATGTCACTGTTATAATAGGCTACTGCTCCGTTCCATATTTGATTTAGCTCTGAATTATCCAATGGCGGCGAACACCTTTGAGATTCATTGCGAAACGCCTGATACGCCGTTCCATCATCCGCCCCATATCTTGTTAGTATCTTTAGTGCATACTGGTGCATCGTGGCGTTACGCTGTCCCTCAGGTATGTTATCAAGCTTTATTTCTGTATCGGTTGATTTTTGATTTGTTTCTTCGCTGACTGAAACAGTCTGCATAAAATCAAATAACAACATATTTCCATCATAAAACTCTACTTTTGGATTAGGGACGCCAAAGAAAAAACGGGCAGCGTCCTTTGCGTTCTGGTCAAACTTTTTAAAATAATTGCATACTGATTTTTTGTGCTTGCTGTATTCTTGGCTGTCAGTAAAAACAGTGTCAGGGAAATACAGGTGGAATTTAGGTCTTGGTGCTTTATCGCCCTTTTGCTTCATATGATTTCGGGAATAGGAAACATAAAAGGGAACATCTGGGAATGCTTCTCTTACATGCTCCGGTGTAATCCATTCATCTGGGTTGTCCGTTTCGGTGTTATCCACATCAAACATACTGCAATTAGACTGAATGAAATTTGAATTTTTGCGGTAGCCGTCCTTATACTCTGCACAAACATGGTCATAGGAAACAACTGTTTCTAAATCCACTATGCTGTTTATGGTACTCTTATGAGGATAAACAGCATTTTTTTCATTCTGGCAAATTGTGTTGTAGTGCAATGTCATTGTATTAACCCCTTGTCTGTTTTCAGGCTGTGCATTCGTTTTCATATTGATTCACCTCCGTTCTGTTCTTCATTTTGCAGGAATTCCTCGTATTCCTCATGGTGAGCTTCAATGTAGCTTGCGATGCTATCGAATATCGCCACTGCAAATTCCTGTGCCTGAGTTTTTGAAATTTCAACTGTTAACATAGGTGAACAACCTTTCCGCCGAACATATATTCGCTCATTCAAAAATTACTTGAGCGCGTCAGCGGTGTTAATAACTACCCAAACGATTAGTTATGCACTTGACGAACCTAAAAGAGTATGGTATAATACAGATATGGAAACTAACAGAAACATTTTTAAAGAATTTGAATGCACTTTCAGCGATGAACAGATGTGCATTGATTATCTATATAATTTAAGATGGAAAAACGGCTGGAAATGTCCGAGATGTTCGCACAATGAACACTGGAAAGTGGGGGATATGAAGTACAAGTGTAAAGAATGCGGATATCAGTCTACAATTATTTCGGGGACATTATTACAGCGGTCACATCTGCCAATTTCAAAATGGCTGAGGTCTGCTTGGTATGTGGCAAATGAAACAGGCTGTGCAAATGCTCTTGAAATGCAGAATTTGATTGACCTCGGCAGTTATCATACAGCTTTATCTGTACTCAATAAACTAAGAAAAGCAATCAGCGGATGTAAAAAGCCGAAACTAAAGGGTACTGTTATAGTCGATGATGTTTATATAAAATCAGATAATGACGGTTTTTCATATCATACATTCATTGCAGTTGAGATAAAGAAAAATGGATACGGACAAATCCGTATCGAGCTTCATTCAGAAACAGATTACTTTTCATTTATCCGAAGAAATATAGTAAATGGCAGTACCATTCAGACTAAAGGACTGAATATCTATGCCAAAGTTCCAGATGGCTATCAACTTATGGTAATAAACAAAAAAAGCGGCAGCAAAATGCTACCGCTTATCGAAGATGTTGTAAACGAAATTTTAGACCGCCGACTGCTCGGAGGTCGGCAAAGCTCCTGTTCATCCTCAAACTATGATTTGTGTCTGGCTGAATGCTGCTTCAAATTCAATCGAAGAAATAAAAAAGCAGAATCCCTATTTGAAGAGATTCTGCATATGGCTATTAAGATGGATACAGTGAACACAGATTAATAAAAGAAAAAAAGGAGAGTATACAATGATTAATGATGTAATCAAGCATGGACACAGCTATATCTGGGATATGGAAATTGATAGTTATAAAGACGTTTTCCTTCACGATTTCTATGACGATACAACAATCAATTTTGAGTATTTACATTGCGAAGAAATGTATATTGATATGCATGGGTTAAAAAGAAGAGACAATTCGACATGGGAAATTACAATTCCTATAAAATGTTTTGATGAGATACAAGAATTTGAAACCGCTTGTCGAGAAATGTCCAAACATTGTGATTTTCTTATTAGTTATTCTATTTCAAAGCAGAAATTCGTTGAACCTACAATTACAATCTTAATTGATAAAGATATGAGCATATACGAAGCGTTCTATTATGCAATTTCCAAAATGGATGCTGTTATTGACTATACCTTATCGTTAAGAGAGAATAGATTATCCAACAAACTAAGATTAATAGTAGATAACAAACTACCCGTTTATCATCGAGCTATGAAAAAAGTCGAACTTGAACTTTCAAATTTTACAACAGATGATAGTTCTAATATTCACAAAATTATTGAAATCAGTTCTCGAGTAAAAACCATTGATAGTATTCAAGAAAAGGTATATCGAAAAAATATATGTCAATTTGAACTATTTGAGCGTTTTGATGATATAGCAGGCGTTCGCTGTACTTGTGAATTTTTGAGTGATGTATATGATGTTCTTGAATACATAAAACAAAACCCATTATTTAATGTAAAATCAATTGAAGACAAGATAATTAATCCAACTCAGGCAGGTTATAGAGGTATACATATAATTGTTACAACGAACATATATTATCAAAGCTCAGTTTATAATGATATTAAAGTTGAAATACAGTTGAGAACGGCTTTTCAAAACGCTTGGTCAATGAAAACCCATCAATTAACATACAAGCAAAAATCTATTCGAGATGATATATCTGAAACAATGAAAATGATGAGCGATGCATTAAAGGAAGCTGATGATGCGGCTCAAAAAATAAAGAGTTTGCTTCAAAATTCATAATATTTTTTATGAAAGTAAATAAAAAAGACGGACAGATACTTCTTAAAGAAGAGTATCTGTCCGTCATCTTTCTTTCAGTATTATACAACAATACAAACAGCGAAACCGCCGATAAAGTAAAAAGGGTTTGTATAATACTCCATTGTCTTGTGACTATGAAATAGATGAACAGAGTAAGTATCCATTTCTTGAAAATTATAAGTTCAAAGTTAGCAACTCTAACATAAAGTAAAAATATTAAATTTCCTTTTGAATATTATAATTATCTTGATTATCTTGTATCTCATACGCCTTATCAATATATGATTCCATATCATCAACAAAATCTGACCATTTCACGCACAACATATAATTACAATCTCCATGATATATTGTATGACCAACATCACAGCTATTCGCATAAGGATTTTTATGATTGAACATATTTCCACTCATTATACTAAAAATCAAGCTTGAATTACTATCATAAAATTGACATCCACTACTACAACATGTTTTTTTGTATGTAAAATAATCATACATACCATTTATATCAGGCAAAATAACCGCTAAAAGTGCATTTGTTTTACTCTTGACTGGGTTTTCATTTTTATCTTTCCTAGAAACTTCTTTCAAGGAATATGATATTTCCTGCGGAATCCATTGATATTTTTCCTCTTTAAATTTTTCTCGCATTCCTTTTGACAGCATTATAATTGTTAACGTGCTATCACGAATTCTATTTTTCAGTTTTTCCCAAATAGTTGAATCTTTGAGCTGTGATAAATCTTCTCCATCTGATTCACCTTTGTAAATATGATCGGTTTTAGATTTAAGTGTTTCTTCAATCACATCAACATAATCCCTAACAGTACAAGTCCACCATTTTCCAGGATCATCAGTAATATTTTCAACGTCATTATCGGCATATTTATATGATATAAATATTTTTCTTCCCATACATGTTTCCTTTCTATTTTAAAATAAATCCACCAATAATCAATCCCAATGATAATAGCAAATAAAGCGGCAAAATCGTTATAGAAGTCATTGTTTTAACTAGACAACATTTACAATCTTTGTATTTATCTATTAGCATTTCAAACTCTTTTATATCCGTTCCATAATGGGCGGTGTTTACAATTTCTTTATACAACTCTCTAAATTTACGTTCTTGTTGTAAATAATATGAATCTAAAAACCAGAAGATTAATACAGGAATAAGAGCTATAAAAATGTATGTAACTTTTCTGCTATTAGCATAAAGTGCTAATAGTGCTGATACCAATGTTATCGTCCATCCCTTTATTTGAAATGAATTCGTATTCATTCTTGTAATGATGCCTTGTATCATTTTTAAATGTTCTATTTTACTTTCCATACTCATTTTCCTCTATCTTATTAACTTGCTTATATAAGGTATCTAAGGGATGCTCATGGTCTGAACAGCTTGTTAACCATACTTCTAAACTTTTATCATTAATTTTTTTCATATGTTCTTTATTAATTTGATATTTGATTTTCAATTCTGAATGTTCAAGTTGAAAACCCGCATTTATTGGATACCTATAACCTTTTCTTTGCGGTTTTTTTTCACGCAGATATCTTGTCATTTCAACCTCTGAATAAATCCATGAAGATAAAGTGCTTTCAGTGTTTTTAATATTATCTGCAACCGGCAATGAATTTGGTGTATCCATAAAGAATATACATTCACATTTATCCATCATTTTCATTAACGCTACATTTAACATCATATGAACATGACTAGTAGAAATGTTTCGTTTTTCATAATTATATGTTGCATCGTGATTTTTACAATATCTTTCGTCAATCTGTTTTAACAATTCATTAGAATACCCCCAAACGCATGAGTCAATAAATGCATTTAAATTAAAATTCTTTTTCAGCCAACCGGCAAATGCAATTACATATTCTTCATCCAAGTGTGAATGAGATATAAAAATATTTGAATTTATATTTGGAAACCAATCTTGCGATATTGCATCTCCATCAATTATTTCATCATTCAATAAGTATTCTTCCAGTGTATTATGAACATCTTTTTGATTCTTGCTAAATATACCTTTGCCTGACGTCAAGAAGTCATTAAACATTTCCTTATTTCCAATTTTTGTATCAAAAGTGACAAACATACTTTTTACCTCCATACTATAATAAACATATCGGTACAAGTTTTTTTAATCCATAAAATAAAAATTTATGTGATGAACTCATTGTTTTTCATTCAAGTAATCTAACAATTGCTTTGATAACATAACATAATCAAGGCTTTCTGCAAATTCATTATTCATTACTAAAGGAGCATCGTTTAAACCCTGCCAACCATTAGCCTTATATTCAGAAGCAACGATAGAAGAACATCCTCCAACAGAGCCTACTACAAATACTGGTATTCCATTCTCAATAGCTAATGCTATTTCTTCACGAATTCCTTCATCAGCTTTATTTTTCTTAATTTTACCGCCCATACAAATTAGAGCTGAAACTTCTTTCCGTTGTATCATATGCTTTCTCATTGTGGTCAAGCTTTTACTTAATGAATTATTCTTTTCTGTTTCATTAAAAGTAGTACTTTCATTATAATATTCTTTTGAATATAGATATTTATCCTCAAACCACTTTGATATATACATTTTTAAATGCTCTTTACAATTTTCAGGATAAATCAACTTCGATATTTCAAAAAACAACTCTTGAAAGGTAGGGTGAGAACCAAATGTTAAAATATATCCGGATTTTAAAATTGATTTTGCAAAAATCACAAGAGCATCCGTAAGCGTTTGCTTATATATTTCCTCACCATCTGAAAAAGCTCCAGAAATAATTATTTCACTATTTCTATTGCTAACAGGCTTTTGAAGATAATTACCCCAATGAAACATAAAATCCTCATATGTTTCAATAATTATTTTATCGCTTTCTTCCTTTGTGAATACTTTATCTGTTAAAATAACAGATGAATCGTAATGATCATTCATTCTATTCAAGTATTTTTTTAAATTTTCTTTATCTGATAAAGTAGGTGTTCTGCCAAATAACTGAACATATTGATTTATATCTCGTTGTGGATATCTATACCCTTTTCGTTTTACATCAATATTAAAGATCATTTTTTCGCTATCAATACACTTTATTTTATCTTCAAACATTTCTTCCAACGCATTATGACAATCAAACACTACATTTGATTTAGTCATAATCAAGTCAAATGTTCTTTCCATAATTTCATCAGTAATTTCAGTTAATCTTTTGATATCTTTAAATTCATCTAAAGAATAACTCAAGTGTGGCTTTTCTGAAGGAACAAATTTTAATTTATGAATATCGGCATTTTCTATCTGCACCCATAAAACAGGAATGTTTCTCAGAATAGCATATCTCAATTCTTTCTGTATCCACTTAGAATCGGCAGACTCAGGTGTATGAATAAAGATAAATGCATCACTTTCTGACATTGCTTTATCTATTTCACTTTGTGCTTCTTCACCAACTTTTACAGAAGTAACATCACGAAATGTTTCACACGCCTTGAACTGAACACTAAGAGTATCACAGAGCTGTGCTGTAATTTCTTCACCATCCAAACGTCTATGGCTTATAAAAATAAGACCACTTTCACTATACATAGTCGGCATTATGTTCGCAATAACTTTTCGTGCAAAGCAACGAGCTGCCAATGGAAGGTAATCATCACTTAAATCTCTGCATCTGAGCTGTTCCCAAACATCATAGCTTTGCTTATCGGCAATAATCTCTAACGGCTTTCTTGTTTCCTTATCCATAGCAATCGGATATATGGTCGCTTTTTTGTTCTTAGCCAAATATAACAGCTTTTTTAAATTTTCATCTGTTGAAACTGACTCATCATTAAAAATTATTATTATACTATCATTTTCAATCTTAGATAAATACTTAGCTGCATTATTCACCATAGAATAAGATATATCGTACTTATCAAACTGTTCTTTGAGCTCCTTTACAAAGCAATGAGCTTTACTATGATTTTTCATTATAAATGATGGATTTATAATATAAATACTCATGTATTTGACTCCTAATTATATTACAATTGCCCCTAGCAAAATGATATGATGCCAATAAACAAGCGATTTTGCTAGGCCAAAAATTAGCTTTATCAACAAAATAAAGTGTATGATTATGAAATATATTTTATTAATTCGACCATAATACTGCCAACAACCGCTTGATTGCCAGAATTCTACAAGAATGTAAAAGTCAAGTCCGCATGTGCGTTCATTTATTGTTGTCTTTTATATTCTTGTAGATATAATGGCAAAGCCGGTTGTTGGTAATTTGTATAAGATGTCATTATTTACACATTTGGAAGTTCAGTCTTGAATTTATCTGTCATCATTATCATCATACACAAGAGGAAATCTATACTGCAGTTGAAGAATTGCATATGTACCATCCGCATTCTTATAATGATTACAAACCACCCCTTGAGGTTCATTACAGTGAATCATTATTTAAGAAATGGTGTTACAAAGATACTTGACTAGAGCAGTTTATCATTAAAATCACTTGATAACCTATTATTTTATTTTCGCTTGTTATATCTTTATTATATCATATTTTCTCTATGAGAACAAGTTCTTAACGCACAGAAAAATAATATTTTATTACTGTGGTGGTTTGTTTTCTATTGCATTTTCAATAAGATCATCAATGTTATTTGATATATCATCATATACAAATTTACTTGATTTATACGGTGGATCATAACAAGTCACATACTTGGAAAGTCTTTCACCATTATTAGTAAATACATTATAAAATGGATTACTTCCTTTTTCAGTTTGATCGCCGTTTTCGTTTTTCAAACCATGAATGTATATTCCAACGATACCTTTTTTCAATTCATATGCCTTCTCTATTTCATATTTCACCCATTTTCTTGTTGAAGTGGTTTTACCAATTAGAACCACAATGCATGAGCGCATGGCCATCTGCTCATTAATCCACTTTTTTATTGAAGCTTCACTTTTGGATTTAACAGTTTCCCAGTCATTATCAGAAAAGGTGGAACTTTTACTTACAACATTCATCTTTCTTATTTGCGATGCTCTCCAAACGTCCTTATTATATTCAAAGCTAAAAAATACCTGTCTCATAACACTCACCTGTCCTTTATAAATTTTATAAATCATAAATAATTTGCTGCTCACTGAATATTTTATTAATAAGTCAATAAATTCATTACCCTTTGCTACTTTTTCAATATGGACATAACATTTTTGTAAGTATACATATTTTGTCGGCTGTGATTTAACTTCATCCAACAATCCTTTGCCATATATCCAGTACTTCCAACGGGAATAATCCTTCTTCCCTTCTTAACTGCTATTTCAAATTCTTTTTTACACCATCTGCATTAACAATATGACTATGACCAGCACATCCAATTACTTATTTTACTTATGTAAAATCTTTCTTCATTCGCTTTTACTCATTTAAACCTCTTTGTTTATAAATGCATTTACATCTTTCACCTTTACAAATTGAACAGTTATTTTTTTCATATTCACATAAAAATACTCGTTCAAACAATTCATACATATATTGGGAATCAACATTTCCATCAACAACGGATTTAAAATATTCAATGTAATCACAACTAAAATAGCGAAACAAGGTCTTTGTATTTTCAAGCTCCTTAGGATGCTTGAAACAATATAAAGCATCTAAAGGGTAGTCTTGATACTTTTCATAACAATTACATTTAAAATTTTCATTCCACTTCATTAAATCTTCTTTATCCAAATCAGTCAAATGTATCAAAGATATATTATATGAAATTTTTAAATCTATTAATGCATATTCAGGTATCACGCTTTCATTTGCGTGAAAAAACTCAGCATATTTCCTATAATACAGTAATGGCTTTTTTCTTACAATTTGTGTGCATACAATTTCAGAATAAATCCAAGGAGAGTATGTAATATTCATTGTTTTGTTTATATCATCAAAAACTTCTATTGAATTGTCAGTGTTCAACAATATTACACATTCAACTCTGTCTATCATTTTTTGTAATGCAACTGACAACATTATATTTACATGTTGAGAAACATTGTTGCAAGCATTGTGATCATATGTAAATCCATAATTTTCATCTTTTTTCTTGTTGCAAAAATCAGAATTGATATCTTCCAATAATTTTTGTGAATACCCCCACACATTTGAATCAATAAAGACTTTTAGCTTGAACTCTTTATGAATCCATCCTGCTAAAGCGTTTGCAAGACTCACGTCATTGCTAGAATGAGATATAAAAACATCTGCATCAATAATAGGAAAATTATCGTCCTGTAATTCACTTCCATTAATTGTTCTTTTACGGATATAACGATTCAAATCGTTTTTATATTCAAAAACCTTACTATTTAGATGACTTTCACCAATTATTTTATATTCATCAAAGCTCATTAGCTCGTTGTCAAAAAAATCTTCGTTTAATTTCAAATTATATCCTGTAAACATATTAGTCTCCTTAATTATATTATTTTCATTAATTCTTGATCATACAAGATTGATGAAACAATTAAAAATTTTCACATATTATTCGCATATAAGATCAACATTAGATAACTTCAAATTATCATGTGTTAATTTTCTCTTTATGATGATTCACATAAAATAGGAAGGTGGTTGGTAATGAGAATCCTGGTAAATAATATTAAAAGCACAAATTCAACACTATTAGTAAGGCAACTAAAAAGAATAAGAAGCTTCCCTGTTGATGTATGGGGAACTGACATATCCGCAGCTGGGCATATCGCATCAAGCAATTTTGTTGATCGATATTTTCAAGCGCCTAACATAAACAATGAAAAGGAATACTTGCAATTCATCAATGAATTATCAGATAAGCACAAGATAGATTATCTTTTTGTATCAACAGATAAGGAAGTGCGGTTTCTTAATCGCCACAAAGATGAAATAACAATACCGTTCGATAATTGCCCTTCGGATACAATTAATATATTCCAAGACAAACTAGAAGCAAATAGATCCATTGAAAAAATGGGAATTAAAGTACCAACTATTTATGATTCACTTTTTGGAAAAGATAAAGTGATATTTCGCAAAAGATGCTCCGTTTCAAGTCAGGGAATCTATATTGTTGATCTTTCGAAAGCGTCACATATTGAAAATCATTTTCATACAGATTGGTTTGCTCAGAAATATGAAACAGGTACAACATATGTAGTAGATATATTTGCCGATAAAAATGGAAGTCCCAAATTGATATTGCCCCGAAAATCACTTGAAAAACAAATGGGATCAGCTTTTCGCAGCCAAATAGTGAAACATGACAAGCTTATACAAATATGCAAACAAATCTATTCAAAATATAGGATACCGGGTCTATCTAATGTAGAGTTTATTGAGAATGATAGCGGCATTTATTTCATTGAAATCAATCTTAGAATAGGTGGTTCAGCAAGCGAAGGAATGATTGCTTCTTTTAATTACATAGAACAATATCTGGACCACTTTGTAAACGGGGCAAATCTTGAAAGCCTGGAATACTATATGAATTGTGTAGCATGGGAATCAATAGTCAGCAGATATTATGATGAGGTATTATTTAATGCTTCTCTTGACTCCTGACTTCAAAAATCAAACAGCCAGAAAGATAAATAACAGATATGGTATGGCTTTTTAATTCTTGGAATTAGGTGACGTGTCTTGAATGTTATCCCATCAATTCTCGCTTTAATGCAAGAACATTCCCCCTTCAGATTGACTGCTTGCTGGTAGTACATATCAGCCTGATTGCCTTTGTCAATAAAAAACTGAGCCACCTCGCTAATAAAAAAGTGAGCCAGTTG
>OFPS01001813.1_pt1 | contig 13893 bp, 14 predicted proteins | sample 1542111 | NCBI WGS metagenome assembly OFPS01 (sample SAMN04209233, study PRJEB22552) | human gut metagenome | biome: gut; material: feces | host: Homo sapiens | place: USA: Oklahoma | reverse complement strand
AGAAGTGATAACGAAATTTATACAATTTCTGAAAAACGTATAAGAAACAGATGAAGCTATTTTAACCAACCTACATAAAAGAAAGAAACACCTACTAACATATTCAAGAAATTAAAAGTAAATGAGATAAGAAAACTGGAACTACTTTCACATATAAAAAAATGAAAATTCATTCAAATTAAAGTATAATAAAATAAGAACAAGTTGTTACTAAAGATAAAATTTTTAGAATAAAAAATTACCGTAACTAATTAATATTTATATAAGAAAGTGGATGATTCCAATGTGCAAACTATAATTATCAATTCTTAATATCCAATTTTGTTATGAAATCTCGGTAGGTGATTAACATGAAAAAAATACTATTTACTCTATTATTTAGTTGTTTAGCATTATTTTGTCTCCCTATTTCTGTAAGCGCTGACACTACTGGTGACCTCACCGTAAAATTCAATGAATTACAATTTACTGTTGAGGATTATAATGTTCCTAATCCAGAAGTGATCTATTCAAAATCAGGGGTCACAGAAGTTGCGACTGTTATTGATCGCGATACTGGAAAAGTTGTTGAAACTATTGAACTTATCCCAGACCTTTCTCGCTCTACAATTACTTCACATACATTGATAAGAAGTGCAACATTTGCTAGAACTACACTTCAATTAAGTGTAAATATTGAGCTATATAATAATGGTTCTTTCCGTCAAATTAACTCAGTTAAAGGTTATTACCTAGGAATAACAAATTTTATTGCAAACACATTTATTGAAGGGAAAAATGTTAATGTTTGGTCTCCAAATGGATACCCTACAACAAGTATAAAGTATGCTTATAATGGTACTTTAACAGCAGTTATAGACAGTAATGCTTCAGGTCAAATTAAAGCAGAGTTGTTAGGAGCTGGTTTTAATTTTGGAGGTAGTATTGGAGGCAAAACTTATTATAGAGTCCCATTTAATCAAAACGGAACTATTAGTCTATACTAACTTAGGAGATAATCGATATTATGAATGAAAAAAAACGTACATATTTTATTTGTGCAAGTATTATTATTTCATCTATAATTTTAGGACTCTTTATTTATTACGGAATTTATAACGGATTTGACGTTTTGGGTCAATTTATACACGATGGCCTCAGGATAATTAGTAATAATCTTAATACTACTAGTAGTATTAACTAGTAGTATTAGGTAGTTAATAGTAATAGAATTTAAATAAAAAACGGTAATTTAGTGAATGCTGATTGCCGTTTTTTGATTGCTAATTCCAATAACCATTGATAGTGTAAAAAAGAATGTAAATGTTTAACAAAAGATTTGACAAATGGTTTGTACCGAAAAAGTCAGATTGGTTTTAGGAAATTATTCAAAGAAAATTAAAGCTACGTTGAAACATGATGATATTGGGGGCATCAAATCTTTCTTCTTTTAAGTTTTACAAAACAACATTTCAATATGTTCTACCAATTGAAGGCTATTTTTTAGAAAACAACCGTTGCCACCAGCTTTTTTTAGTTTCTAACAATAATGTTTCATTTTTCATCGTGAGAGCTCCAATAAGCTGCAGCTGGCTGTTGCTTGTTTCGATCATGTCAGCAATCTGCTTGTCTTTTTGATCGATTTGATCGACTAGTTGAGTGCGTTCACGCTCAAAATCCTCACGTAATTGATCGATTTGATCTTGTAGCATCTTTTCTACACGTGCGCTAGAATGTGTAGCATCATCTATATTTGTATCGACATCTTCTACAATACATCTATCCAATACATATTGCGTTAGACTTTTGTTTTGTTTTTTAGCCAGCTCTACAAGTTTTTCTTTTTGCTCTTTTGATACACGCATGCTGATTTGTACACTCATTTTTCTCACCTTTTTTTGTCAATTATATACGATATACATAATGTTATGTATATCAATTATAGCACGTTCTATACTTTTTCTGTACAACTATTTCATTAAAATCGATTCTAAGCCCCCATTTCCTTATCAAACCCTTTAAAAAATGAAATAAAGGGGGTTGGGAGGGTAAATATACCACCCCAACCTTTTAGGTTCTTAAAACGCATTATATAACGTTAAAAAGCGACATAAGAAAAAAGCATGGTTTATTCAACCGTGCTTTTTTCTGTTTTATAGTCTATAACTAGGCTATTAGACTAGTTAGAATTTTCTTCCGAAATAGTAACCGACTACAAAAGCAGGTAAAAAGAACAACATACGCAATCTCCTTTTTATTTATTTTAACACTATAGTATCATTAAAAGCACAGATAGTAAAGCCCTTTCAGAGTCTAAAAAGATGTTCTATAGGTTCTTTTAAAACTTTAGCTAATTTTAAAGCTATTTCTACGGATGGTATTGTTTTACTATTTTCTATTAAGCCTATCATTTGCCTTGAAGTATTTATTTTTTTAGCTAATTCTTCCTGTGTCAACCCCTCTCTAACTCTAAAATGCTTTATATTGTTTTGATAATTATTTTTTTCTGACACCCTGGCACCTCTTTCCATAATCGTTTATTAGTTCTGTTCTTTCTGTCGTTTTGTTACTCTAACCTCCCCAATATTTCTTTTTTCCGCTCCTCTAGGTCGATTTTTGTTTCTTCTGACGTCTCGTTAACATAATCAGGTTTGGACCACTTTGGTACGTTTGTTTCTTTTACTTTTGAACTGTACTTATTATCTTCCCACGCGTCTCGGGCTTCTTTATCAAAATGGAATCTGTAAGATGTGACTTTCGGTCTGCCACGTTCTCCCCTTTTGCGTTTTGCTTTTACTTCCTCTAACCTCAAGTTTGGATAGTATTTTTTTAATTCCTCCAAAGCTGGGTTTATGATTTTTTCTCTAATTTTTGTAGCACCGTAGCTGTCTGGGATCGCTAAATAACGTTTGAAATTTTCTACCGTTACGACCCAAAATCCTGTGTCTGCAAACTGACGCAAAAATTTGTATATGTCGATAGTGTACTGTTTACTAAAGCTGTTCCCGATCTGTAGCGGAAATTTTGTATATTCGTTCGCAAAGTCTTTTATCAGAGGAAAGTAATCAGGATTAACCCGTACCGTTATTTCTCCATTCTGTTTGTCGACTTTTCTAGCTGTAAATAACATGAACTCTTCGTAAGATGTTTCAGTTTCAATCTCTGTTATTGATAGAGATAAAATCTTACGAAAAGTCTGACGAATTAATCTGATTCCATCTTCTAGCGATTTTGGCTTTGCTTGTGTCAAATATATAAAACGTTCATAATCAATCGTAATCTCGCTGCCATCCGTTTCTTTAATCAGCCAAATCAACGTCATTAATATTTTCTTTTGTACTAATGAGAAGTCCTTCAACGGAACTGCATTAAAGTCATTAGAATACTTTGCTACTTCTCTAATTTCATTTTTTTCTTCTTCCATAGCAATAAAATCCTTTTTCATTTTATGCCACATATTGTATCACAAAATCATATTTAATTCAATAATAAAATCCTTTTTCATTTTATTTCGGAGAAAGTCACTTTATTCTCGGAGAAAGTCACTTTATTCTCGGAGAAAGTCACTTTATTCTCGGAGAAAGGGATTTTATTCGTCAGCTTTCCTTAGAGCCTCAAGGGATAGCCAGACCCTACAATATTACTTTACAATATATATATACAATATTAATTACAATAGCGCTTCGCGCTTATAACCATATCCATTTTATAACAATGAAAATTAAGTCGCTTCGCTCACTGCCTACAAGGGGAAGCTGGATAACTTAAAGTCTCATTATGGCATTATAGTTTAGATGAAAATTAAAGTTTTACTTATAAAGCCAATAAGAATTGATTAACTCTTTAATTTCGTATAGACAATAGATAATCTTTTTAAAAGTTAGTTTCATTAGCCTAAAGGTGATTAAAAGCATTGATATATCTAGATTACTAGACTAATTGAATACAACTTTGTTAATAAAATCCATAAGGATTTTATTTCGGAAAAAGGGATTTTATTACTAGGCTAATAATCAAGCTATCTACTCAAATCTAGGTCATCTCTATCAAATGTCCTATCTCCATCTTCCAACTCAAGATCCTTTCTCTGAATGATCTTTTCAGCAATCTCCTCACGTTCTTGTTCTGTCAGATAATATTTTTGGTCCTGCAATTGAGATCTGTATTTGTTTCTATCTTCAATTACAGCCGTTAATTCTTTAGATAAGCTATCATTTTCTCTAAGTAGACCAGCCATTTCTTCTTTTAGTCTAGCAATTGTAGCCCTCAGACGTTTTACAATTCCTAGACCGAGAATATGCTCTTTGAAATCACTCAGCAACTGCATCAGCGGGCCAGAATTAGCCCTACGTGCCAAGTCATCAAAATCCTTTTCTGGAACCATAACATAACGTTGTTTTTCCTCGCCAAATCCTTTCTCTTTGATTCGATAGTTCCGCTTATCGTCGATTGGTTTATCTGCAATCAGCTGCATCTTCAACATTGCATCGACAGTTTTATCTTCGATTCGTTTCATATCAAGCTTTTCAGACTCGCTCATGATCTCATCGTTCATCTGCTTAATAATTCTAGCTTGTTGCTTCTTACTAGCTTTAAAAGCTTCATCTCTTTTTTGGATCATTTCTTCTTGTTGTTTCAATCTCTCGTTTAACTCATTCATCTTTTCTTCATGAGCCTTTTCTTCTCGCTGGATTTTAACAATCTGACTTGATCTTCGATTCTCAATATATTCCATCGCGTCTTTATATTCACGCATATCCTTGATATCATTGGTTTGCCCAGCTTTTCTATCGATTCCGATTTCATGGACAAACTCATGCAGACGATGGACTTCTGCATCTCTAAACGCTTTAAACTGCTCGTGTCCAGATGGTCCAAATCCTTCCTGTTCCAACGCTTTTCTAAATGACGGTTGGACTGAAAGCCCATTTTTGTACCCATTCGCTGTTGGAACGACATTAAAATGTGCATGAGGGGCCCCACCTTCGTCCAGATGGACGATTGCGTTGTAAATAGTCATATTACCGTGTCGTTCGTTAAAATCGACCACGTAACGTTTTAGAGCCTCTCCAACTTCCTGCTTTTCTTCAAAACTCAATTTTTCCCAATCTGCCTTATTGCCGACTGCAACAATGAATTCCCTTTGTAGGTCCAAGTTTTTGGACTTCTGGACGTGTTTATAATAATCATCGATTTTACGATCCTTGCGCTTTTGCTTTGCGTTGTAAGCATTCAACGCATCGTCAAATAGTTCGTGATAAACGTCTTTGATATCGCGTTTGAAAATCTGAATATTGTATTTCGATTTTTCACGTTTAATGTGCTTGTGAGCGTCGCTTTTAAATTCCTTTTCTGTCAGCTCTCTGTTATTGTGTCTAATATTCGTTTTACGTGGATTCGTCTTAAAAGATAATGTCATTGTTTTATTCATAATTTAAACCTACCTTTTTAAAAGTTACTATTTTTAAAAGCTACTAATAGTATGCCATCTTTTGTTAAAAATAAAGACAAAACAGAAGAAAAAACGCAACACTCAAAAAGTTTAACTAGGCTAATAGCCTAGTTAATAAAAATCATGGATAGATATAGAGATCCATGATTTATCAATATCATGGGTTTGTATATAAGTCCATGAAAAATAAAAATTATGGTCTATATAGTTGTCCATTATTTGAATATAAAATGGACTATATAGAAGACCATAGAAATATAGAATAATGGGCTACATAGTAGACCACGAAATAATAAAATCATGGAACATGTATAAATCCATTATTTATATAAAAAATGGACTACATATAGGCCCATTATTGGGCTTAAACGTGGTCCAGTATACAAAACCATTAACCAGCTTTAAAAATGCGCAAGGTAGCCCGAAAAACGGGCTAAGACGCAGCGCTATCGCTATTCTGCGTCGCTATTGTCGATTGAAAACAGACGTAAAAATAATAATCTACAGTCGGGATTTAGCAGGAGTTTCTGTTACTCTTTGGCAAAGAGTAACGTTTTTGCACCTTTGACATTGCTTCGCAACGTACAAAGGTAAAACGCTCCTGCGGAGGACTTGGGTTGCACCCCTTTTTTGTCCCATCATGGCCCAAAAAATTCACTGCGTTTTTCGGCCCACTTTTGTGGTCTCGAAAAAAATCGGCGCGAACAACGCACCGAAAAAATTGCCCCCTGCAATTTTTGCTTGCCCATCTTTTGCTAATAAAATAATTTCAGCTCCGCTAAAATTATCAGCAAAAAATGGTCTTCGCCCGTCGCACGAACCAGCGTGCGATTTGTCCGCGAATCACGCAGACAAAAAAAGAGAGCTTGTAACTCCCTACCATCATTATTTTAACTAGGCTATTACTGTAGTTAATGTTTGCGATTCGACATATATTCATCGTATGAGATTTCCAATGGCTCATAAATTGAAATAGTATTAAGCTCAATTATCGGTTGTTTCGTGTCGTTTCTTTTTTTCCGTTTTGCTGTATTATCCAATGACATATTTGAAGCATCGTTATCAATCATCACTAAATTATTAAGCGACACATGACTTCGTTTATCCTTTTCATGATCGTAATAATTAAGACGATAACTGCTACCAGTCCGCGAAGAAACTCGAACAGCTCTATCTCCATCATATTTAGATAGCAGTTCAATTGCTGTATCATACTTTTTGGATAACTCTTTTAACGTTGATTCGTGTCTTTCAACTTCGAAATCTTGAGATGCAGCCAATTTTTCTAACTCTTCTGCATCAGTTGTTTTATTTTTGGCAAGATGTAATTCTTGCAGAATGACACGATGTTCGCTCATCTCTTTCTCAGTACTTTTGTTATAAATTCTATAAAGCAGATCAAGACACTTTTCAACTGACGTTGTATTCGTATGTTTAGAATCTTTGATGGATAAAGAGAGAGACGATGCAGAACGCAATCGGCTACGGCCAATTGTGATAGCATTGTTTGAATTTCCTTCGTTTGCGTTTTTTTCTAATGCAGCCACCTCTTTCTCTAGTCTATCCAAAACAGCAGTAGGAGCAATAACGATATACTTGCTACCAGATACAATTTTCCCGTTATTCATTTCGGCTAGTGGTTTTTCGTATACAACATATTCGTTATGTCTTCTAATCAAGTCGTCAAATCCTTTGTACATTTCGGACAAATTCATTTTTTCTTACCTTCTTTCTTGCTAGCTTTTTAAGCTAGTTTTTTCTTACGAAAGTAGTATGCCATCTTTTTGAAGAAAAACGCCTTTTTTTTTGTTTTTTTTTACTTGAGAAAATATTGTTAAAACATCTTCGTGATGTTATAATTAGTCGAGCATTTTATACGATAGTATAAAATGCACTAGGCGACCCCTAGAACTTGCTTCCTCTTTTGTGAGAGAATTGTCCATAGTTCTACCTCGCTTTGACCTTGGCCGAGGATTCAAGATTTTTTTGGCCCAAGGAGCAAAAGATGAAATTTTACTTACGTAAAACATCTAAGAGTCTAACTCTTAGCATCGAAGTGAATGCAACCTTAATTAGCTGGTTAATCGCTTCGTTCATCAGCTTTATTACAAAATAAAGCACTAAAGCCCACTATCACCCAATAGTGGGCTTGTTTTATATAAAAAAAAAGCGTTTCCCCAAACGCTTTTTTCTATGTCCATAAGTAGTTTGCCATTTCTTTTCTCCTTTTTTCAATGAAAAATAAACTTTTGATAGTTTATGATCCTGGAAGGAGCTTCATTCATCGCCAAGAGCGAAAGATGAAAAATAGCAACCTTAATTAGCTATTATTGTTATATCATAGTTAAGATTAAGAGTCAAATGATTTATAGAAATAATTTATTTTATTTGTAAAGCTTTTATAAATATATTTTGGCACCTAGTCGTACTTTACAACTTTCCGAAAAATTGATCTTTTTCGGAAAGTTGAACAATAAGCAAAAAAACAGCCCAACCGTTGGGGCTGTAAGTAATTTTAGCGATAGATTGTCCGCCCTCTAAACTGAAATCAGCTCAGAATGACTATCTCAGCATCATTTTTTGACAATTTATGCAAAAAAATTATCATTGAGAAAAAACAGTTTGAAAAAATCTTCTTTTTTGTGTATAATATACACAAAAAAGAAGAGGTGATTTAAATGGCTATTACAACTACAAAAGCAAGATTGAATCTAAGTATTGACTCTGAATTAAAACAGGAAGTTGGTGAGGTCTTAAACGAGATTGGACTTGACTATACTACAGCAATTAATTTATATTTCAATAAAATCAGACGTGATCGTAAAATTCCATTTGAACTTGAAGCACGAAAAAATTTAACTGTCGATGAATTTCTTGGTTCAAATTGGCGTGAAGGTTTGGAAAATGTAGAGGATGGTTGGGATTGAGTTATAAAGTTGAATTGATACCTGAAGCACAAGATGATTTTTATAAATTAGATAATAGTCAACGTCTTCATGTTAAAAAGTCACTTATCAAGTTAGAAAATCAAGGGATGCTTGCTGGAGAGGCTCTTCACGGTAATTTAGCAGGTTACAGGAAGTTAAAACACAAAAAACTGGGCCTGAGAATTGTTTTTCATGAAACTGTCAATGCAATTGAAATTATTGAAGTCATTGCTATTGGTAAGAGAAGTGATAACGAAATTTATACAATTTCTGAAAAACGTATAAGAAACAGATGAATTTATTTTAGCCAATCTATTATCCCCTAAAGAAATTGAAAGCTGGATGACTTATCTAAGTCACCCAGCTTTCGAAAAAAGTCCTTGTTGTTCGAGGACTTTTTTATGTATATAAAGCTAAAAAAGATGAGATGTACAAAGCTATTCCCAAAATTTCCACCATCTCTTCGCTTTCTGTTCAATCAGCAACTGATTATCTTTTTGAGTTGCCAAAATAATCGTATGCAGTTGCTCAATTTGCTTCTTGTAGTCGTCTATTTGAGTTTTAAGGTCTGATATACGCTCATCTTTCTCTTGTAATACATTTGTATTATCTACGTAGTCGCTTGTATTATCCTCTTGGAAGAGTGTTTTTCTAGCATATGAACTGATCGAATCTCCAAGTTCTGCAGCTCTTTCCTTTAATTCTTCTTTTTCTCCAACGCTCATCCTGATATTTAGGACAGTCATTTTTTCAGTCAAAACTTTCACCCCGTTAGCTAATATAATACATATTATAACACACAGTATTATTAAATAATACACCATAATACAAGAAAAACTGAGTTTTTGGCTAAATTTCTTTAGTATATATTTAGCAGTGAGCACATGATAAAGATTAAATTCTTTTAAAATGCATTTTTAGCCCTGTACTGCGTTTTATAAGTTTAGCAAAGGAAAAACTACTGTGAATACTCAAGGATTCTGTTAACGGCCAAAATATGGCTTCTGAGAGTCGTTTTAGTTGTGAAAACTAGTTGATGGTGCAATAAATGCTTCAGATGAAATGTTTATAGTATTATTTGAAGTATTTGTCTACGAAGAGTATAATAAAAATGAAAAGAACTTATTTTGTGCTAGAAAGAAACTTGTTACTGAACCGGATACATACTATAGAGTTGTTAGTTGGAGAGAACAATGATCATGGAATCACTCATTGAATTACTCATTAACTTAATACTTATTTTCCCTGCAGTATCTATTTTATTTGGTTATTTTATTGGTAAGTTAATTTCAAATAAAAAAGCAAATAAATAGAGTGTTTCCTAAAATATTGTTATGACAGTTGAAAAAAATTAAAAGCAGGCAAAAGCCTGCTTTTTTCTTGATATTAGAATAGAGATTTTGAGCCATTATATTTTAAAGTGGTTAGATAGAAAATAGTGAACTGAATGAAAGATTTTTTTATTTTTTAAAAATAAAATATAGATTTTTTTCTTAAGAAGATACTTTCTAATTTACTTTCTAACCTACTTTATATTACTTTATATTACTTTGTCGACCTTAGAAACTCAGTAATATCAAGGGTTTACAGATAAATAATTGACTATTTTGTACCCCATTGATGACTATTTTGTACCCCATTGATGACTATTTTGTACCCCATTGATGACTATTTTGTACCCCATTATTGACTATAAAATTAAAAATTGATAGAATATAGCATAATAGAAAACATAGTAAAAGGTAAACAAGATGGTATCAAATAGAAAATCAAGTAAGATTTATGAAGAACTAGCTTCTCGTCAAAATTATTTAGTTGTCCAGGCGAATGACTTGGCCAAAGCATTTGGTAATTTAAAAGCTTTTGAACACAAGGTTTTAGACTACTGTTTTTCATCTGTAACGAAAGATAGTAGAGTTGGTGATGTCTTTACGGTTCATAGTCTTGACATTATGAAGCACTTTGGCTTAACTAAAAACGGTCAGAATTATAGACGGATTGCAGAAGCTTTTTCGAGACTTAATGAGAATACAGCTCTATATATTCCTGAAACATTGCCTGATGGTAGACGTTCAATAATCATGACTCAACTTTTCAGCAGAATAAGATTTATTGAGGATGGCCTTGTAGAGTTTAAATTCTCTGAAGATGCTGGACCTTTAGTTTTTGAGTTGAAAAGAAACTACTACTCTTTCCATTTGGATGAGTTAGGAAATGTGAAATCAAAGTATTCTTTGATCTTGATGAAACTTTGGGAAGCATATCGCTTAGGAAATCGAGAATATACAACCATTAAGGGAAGTTTAGAGGAATGGCAAGATTGGTTCTTGGGTGAAGAAAAGTCATGGCCTGCAGGTTTATTTAAGAGGAATGCTCTCATGGTGGCATGCGAAGAATTAGAAATGAAATTCAACGCCGATATAGATTTAACAACTGTAAAAAAAGGACGAAAAGTTATCGGGTATGAGATGGTAATTAGGGATAGACGGATGCCAACCACTGCAGAGGTAATCATAGAAGCAGAGAAAGCATCACATCAGACAGATATCTATGATTTTTTGTAATTTGAACATGTATTAAGAATGAGGACTTGCATATGCAAGTCCTTTTCTAGGAGGAGAAAAGAATAAAGGTTCCCCTAATTTATCTAACGATCTAAATCAAAATCTTGCCACAAACCTCCTTCAATTTCAGCTTCTTGACGTTCATAGATTTTATCTGAGATCTCATTTTTTTCCTCTTCAGATAAATATCTTTCAAACTCTGATTTAAAACGTTTATAATTATCAGCTTCTTTCTTAGCTTCAAAATACTTAGACAAAGCATTTCGATTTTCTTCTTCCAAGTGAGCTTTCTCTTTTTGGAATTCTGCTTTCAGTTCTTTGATTACGTTCTTTAAAGATGAAATTGTAGAATGTAACTTTTTAATGAACCCTATTTGAAGGATAGACTCTTTAAAATCGTTCAACAAATTCGACAATGGGCTATAGTTCGCCTTCATGGCTATTCTATCAAACTCATCTTCAGGAACAATCACAACACGTTCACGGTTATTAAATAGTCCTCGCTCTTTGATTTCAAATTGACTTTTATCTACTTCAGTTTCACTGATCATTTTCAGACGTAACATAGCATTGATAGTTTCATCTTCTAATTTTGCTTTATCCAACTCTTCGGACATATTTGCGACTTCGTTCTTCAAATGCTGCAGTTCCTTCTCTTCTTGCTGCTTCTGTAATTCAATTTGTCGCATAGTTTCTTTATATTCTCGCATATCCTTAATATCGTTCGTCTGACCTAACTTGCGTTCTATATTAAGGTTTTTCATAAAGTATTGAATCCTATCAATTTCATGATCACGAAATTGTTTCAGTTGGCCACGTCCTTTTTCTTTAAATCCTTCCTGGAGAAGAGCTTTTGAAAAAGATGGTTGTTTCGAAAGACCATTTTTATATCCATCAGCAATAGGAACAACATTGAAATGAGCATGAGGAGCTCCATCTTCGTCTAAATGAACAACTGCATTATAGATGACTAAATGATCGTGCCGTTCATTAAAATCTCTTACGTAGCTTGCCAGAGCCTCTCCTACCTTTCTTTTTTTATTGAAATCCATCTTTTCCCAGTCGGATTTATTACCTACTGAGACTACAAATTCACGTTGCAGATCTAATGTCTTTGATTTTTTAACGTGTTTGTAGTAGTCTTCAATTTTTCTATCCTTCCTCCGTTGTTTTAAATTGTAAGTATTTAAAGCATCGTCAAATTCATCGTGATAGACTTCTCTTATGTCACGTTTAATAATCGTTATATTTTCGTGGGACAATGCACGATTTATATGTTTGTGTTCATTACTCTTAAACTCTTCTTCGCTCAGATCTCTGTTATTATGACGTATATTTGTCATGCCAGTTTTTGTTTTAAAAGAAATGGTCATTTGATTCATTAGTCTATTTCCTCTCTTACTATTGTGATAGTAGTATGCCACAAAAAACAAAAGATAATAAAAATTTTTAAAAATTTCCGTTAAAAACGTGATTAACAAATTTATTTGAGCATTTGTTTTTAAAAAAGATGGTCTTATATAGTGACCATCTTTTTAGAATTTATAGAACACTATACAAGCCCATCTTTTCAAAATTTATGGATTACTATATAAGTCCATCTTTTTAGAATTCATGGATTACTATATAAGCCCATTTTTTTAGAATTTATGGAACACTATAAAATCCATCTTTTCAGAAATCATGGACTACTATATAAGTCCATGATTTTTAAATCTATGGATTTCTATAAAGTTTTAGTAGCTTAAAGAGAAACATTTAGCCCAAAATGTTGGGCTACGGCGTGGGGCTATCGCTATTCCACGCCAACTATTGTCGATATGTAATCAGTTGTAAATAAGAGTATCTCTCTCGGATCAAGCAGAGTTTCTGTTACTCTTTGGCAAAGAGTAACGTTTTTGTAGTTTTGACATTGCTGCGCAACGTACAAAACTAAAACGCTCTGCCGAGGGCTATGGGTTGCACCCCTTTTTTGACCCTCACGGTTCAAAAAATTCACTGCTTTTTCGGCCCACAAAAGTGGACTCGAAAAAAATCGGCGCGAATAACGCACCGAAAAAAATTGCCTAGAAACTCATCAATCATCAAGCACTTACTCATATCGTCCAACACCTCAGCCGTACTCTCAATCAAACTCGTATTCAACTCATGAAGTAATTTGACAAGAAATCCATTGACTATCGTGCCTTAAAATACTGCTGGCGATTGGTTCTCAAAGACATCAAACGCAATGCCTTTGGTTTTCGGAACTTTGAAAACTTTAAAAAACGGATTTACCTCGCTTTGAACTTCACAAAAAAGAGAACCAAGATGGTTCTCTCCAGGGCTTAGTTATATGTCCACCCACTACAGTTGACAATGAGCATTTTTAAGAGCAATAATCTAGCTCATCTAAATTATTTGACCGTGAGAATACGACGCACATAGGTTTTGAATGGAGTCTCGGTCACATTTTGCACCTCAGTAATGATATGGAAGGTATCGCCTGACTTTGCATCGTCAGGGATATGAACCGTGAGACTTGCGCCCTCTTCTGTTATATCGAAGACATAATGCGGGTCCACCTCTTCGGAATGTAGGGAGGCCATTCTGCCGTCCCCTCGTAGCGCTCCTGAATAGACTTGAGGGCTCTGGCAGTTGTATTGGTCCCGCCCCAGGTCTGGATATAGAGGGTTCGGGGATCATCGTCCAAAATGAGTTCCTCTAAAAAACGTGATCCTTCCGTCACTTCCTTTTTCTAAAATCTAGTTTTTTTAAAAAATAGGCTATCTTCCAGAAGTAGAAAGCCTATTTTTTATGAGATGCTTGAGTGCTTACGCTTTCAATTTGTCAAATTTTGCTTTGACATTTGCCTTGAATTCTTCAAGTTTATCCTTGCGTTCGGCTTTACGTTCAGCCTTCATTTGTGCACGTGCCTGGTTGTAGAGGTCTTCTTGGACTTGCAGAGCTGCTTCGATTTCGGCTACGACGG
>OFPS01001799.1_pt1 | contig 13973 bp, 10 predicted proteins | sample 1542111 | NCBI WGS metagenome assembly OFPS01 (sample SAMN04209233, study PRJEB22552) | human gut metagenome | biome: gut; material: feces | host: Homo sapiens | place: USA: Oklahoma | reverse complement strand
GTCTCAAACACCAGTGGAGTAACATCCATCCCGGTTCGACCCCGGGTCTGGGTACAGAAAGAAAGGCTAAGTAATTGATAATTCATTACTTAGCTTTTTCTTTTTTTAATTCTCCTGCATTTTCCTATATGTGCAAAAAAGGATCAGTGAAATCTTTCAGGGGTCAACGTAAAAACCTGAGGGATTCTTATATTACGCATAAATTTTAGACAGTCTAAACAGAAAGAAAGCTCTATCCTTCACTCTCCTGAATTGTGAGCGAAAGTTCTTTATTTTGGCATTAAAAGACTCTGATGCAGCGTTTGTAGAACGTCTTTTCAAAGTAGTTTATTATTTCAAGATAATGCGTCTGTATTGACCTTGCTACTCTTCCAAAGGCAAGGAACCCTGATTTGTCCACCTCGTCATACCACCTGACAAGCCTTGTCAGGGCTACATCCTTATGTCTGCACTGGTGATGAATCAATCCTAATCTCATGGAAAGATAGTATGCTTTCTCTATATCAGGATGCCGGCACGGACACGCTGTGATTCGGTCCATAATGATTCTTTCTTATACAGAAGATATATGCTTCTGGCCAATAACTGCTTCCTGGAATCTCCATTTTCAAATACCGGAGCATGGTATATCTTTCCACATGCCTTTGCATGTGCTATCTGTACAGACTCTTTATCAAGTGCTTCCCAACGGGCTTTAACTCTCATGTCCTGAACTGCTTCATAAGCAAGCTTCTGTACATGGAAACGGTCCGTAACACGACGGGCGGCAGGAAAACAGATACGGGCTATTTGCTCCATATTCGGAGCCATATCAAGTGTTATTTCTCTTACCTGAAAGCGCTTGTGTCTGGAAAGCTTCAGAAGGATGGATATAACAGTCTTTACGTCAGTGCCTTTTATGATGGCGATAATACTTCCAGCAGCTCCTCTTTTCTCCTTGTTTGTCAATATGGTATATAATTCACCGCGCGAAAGACACACTTCGTCTATACCTACGTATGCTCCGATGTTTTTCTCAAACAGAATCCATTCTTCTGCGTGTGGGAGTTGGGGCCATTTCAAATATCCGCTCAGATGATTGCGATACTGTCTTTCAAAAAGGTCACCGTCAATACCGAACAGAGTTCCCAAAAGCTTACAGCTGACAGGAAGCGTATCAATATAACTCTTTTAAAAAAGACGCAAATTCTTGCGTCATGCGGCTGCCTTGGGCAACCAGTTTCCAGTTACGGCTTACATAGCGGTCCTCATCCTTTAAAACCCATCGGCGGCGACGGATGTTTAGATATACTTTCTTTCCGCGGATTGGAAAGTCTTGTACAGTTATCGGATCATAAAAGCCCTTGCTCTCAACTTTGCTCTTAGAGTGCTCTTTCGGAACTTCATTCTTCTCTTCAAGATAGATTGTTATTTCAGTACTGCTTTCCTTTACATCTGATATGTTGAAATAATCAAGAGTTCCTTCCGGGAGAAGGAGACGATAACCATTTGTTTCCATTATATTTTATTTTTATTCTTGTAGGCAAAGATAATATTTATTGAATTAATCCCTCAAGTTTTTACGTTGATCCAAGATATTCCGTAGAATATCAGCAAATTACAAAGAAGATAAAACAAAAGCGACAAGCAATTTTCACTGCTTGTCGCCTTATGTCGGAATGAGGCGACTCGAACGCCCGACCCCTACGTCCCGAACGTAGTGCGCTACCAACTGCGCTACATTCCGAATGCAATTTTTCTTATTTGCGGTTGCAAAGATATGTATATTTTAGGAACCAGCCAAATAAATAAGTGAAAAAATGGATAAAAATATTTTGATTCATTTTATAATGGAAAAATATTTGTAAACTTCAAAACTTTGCTTACCTTTGCAACCGCAAACGAGAAAGATTGGTGCCATAGCTCAGTTGGTAGAGCAAAGGACTGAAAATCCTTGTGTCCCCGGTTCGATTCCTGGTGGCACCACTTTTACAAAATGAAAAATCATGAAAACCGCTGAAATACAGTTATTTCAGCGGTTTTTTCTTTATGTACTGTCCGCAAAAATATGCAATTTGGTGCAATAAAAAATTGCTGATTCGGTGGCTTTTTTTGAGTCCCATGAAAAAACCACCGATATGTACCATACTTCACTTATTCTCAACGATTTGCGTGAATCATTTTCAGGGATGAAATTCTACATTTGCATACCCTACTGAATGACGGATGAAATACAACGTCTGCTACAGGCTTTCTTATCCGATGATAATGATTGTACCTACAGGCGGATAATAGTAAGAGAAACAAAAATCGGTGTTTTTTTAGAGCCGGCAATAATAAAAGCCACCGAATTTAACATTTCTCTCCAGCCATCCGCTTCATTCAGGATTGACGAAATAACCGAATGTGCAACTTCAAAAAGAAAATGATCATGAAACAAGGAACAATGAACATTCTATTTTTCGTTCTGAAAACAAAACTGCTGAAAAATGGCGAGGCTCCAATCCTAATGAGGATTACCATAAACGGGCAATATGAAGAAATAAGAATACAGAGAAGCGTTCCATTAAAGAACTGGAATCCGGCCAAGGGATGCAGTAAAGGAAAAGACAGGGCTTCCATCGAATTGAACAACTATATTTCCGCCCTCACTACACGCGCATACGAAAAGCACAAGGAACTGACCTTTGAATCGGCACTGATAACTCCAAAGACGATATTAAAGCGTGTGTTCGGAAAAGATGAGACTGTCCGGACGTTGCTTGGAACAGTCAAAGAAGAAATTTCCTCTATGAAGAAGGTTGTTGACATAGACTATTCTCCCGTTACCATCAACCGTTATAAGAATGTGCTCAGAAAACTTGAAACGTTTTTGCCACGCTTTTATGAGAAGGATGATATTACATTCCATGAACTTTCCCCTGATTTCATCAAGGCTTTTGATGTTTTCCTGAAGACAGAAGCCGGACTGTGCCGCAACACAATAGTCCGCTACATGAAATGCCTGAAGAAAATCACCAATATGGCAATAGCCAAAGAATGGATGCGAAAAGACCCGTTTTACGGATATAAGATGGAACAGGACGAGACTGATCCGGTATTCCTGACAAACAACGAGCTTCAGGCTATAATGAACAGGGAATTTGATATTCCGAGGCTGGAGCTTATCAAGGACATCTTTTTGTTTGCGTGCTTCACCGGTCTGGCGTTCGCTGATGTATCCACATTAAGACCGGAACATCTGGAGCAGGACAATAACGGTGACTGGTGGATAAGAAAAGGACGTGTAAAACTGGAGAGAAGAAGAAAGTCAAGTTCCATAGCAAATGTTCCGCTTCTTCCTGTTCCATTGGCAATACTAAAGAAATACGAATCACATCCTATATGTCTTAAACAAGGGACATGCCTTCCTGTTGTCTGCAATCAGAAGGCAAACAGCTACCTGAAGGAGATTGCGGACTTCTGCGGCATCAAAAAGAATCTGACCACACATGCAGCTAGACATACGTTTGCTACGACCGTCACATTGGCCAACAATGTTCCATTGCAGGAGGTATCTGCCATGCTCGGACATGCATCCACAAGAATGACACAACATTATGCAAGAGTCATGGACAGGAACCTGAAGGACAACATGAATATAGTAAGGAGCAAGATGGGGTTATAGAGATAAACTTACCCGGGTAAAATTAATTAGTGCATTTTTAATTCTGTTCTACGGTTTAGTGTTTTTACATCATACTATTAAAGTTGTCAGGACATTATATTGACATAATACTATGTCCTGACATTATTATAATATAGAGGTGTTATGTTATTGCATTATTATGTTATTAGGGTATTATGTTGTTATGTTATTGTGTTATTGTAATATTATGTTATTAGGGCATTATGTTGTTGTGTTATTATGTTATTACAATGTTATGTTATTACGTTGTCAGGGTATTACACTATTGCAATATTACAACAGAATTTATTTTATATATACACTGATTATCAATATATTACAACATTTGTTAGGCAGTGCATACAACCTTACTATAAAATCTACATACTATTATATGATACAGATTGGTATGTAATATCTGTAAATCAGGATGCCATAGTTCAATACAGCATAAAACTTTCAATATTGAATATTTAAATTTCGGCAAATAACTAAATATCAGGCACTCCATTCACACAATATTCAACTCTGCATACAGGTTTGTCACAAACAAACTGATATTTACATTTTTCATCAGGTAAATACGACTCTATTTTATAGCTATAAATGGGCATGTAGCCACAATCCACTTTAAGTGGATTTTCTGTTCAAACGAACAGAGCAAGTTGTGTTTTTGTCCGACAGAAAGTATTCTGTCAGACAAAAACAAGCTTGCCCTCCCTCACGATCGGGGGATTTTCCTCCAAAGTCGGAAATAGATATATTAAAAATTAATCATACAATGTATATTTTGATAATCCACAGATAAAGCCATCATAATTATAAAAAAAAACGCAATAGGTTCAATTTAATTGAACTAATTTCTATCTTTGCATCCTAGAAAAGATAATTTTGAATTATATGGCAAATCTTAAAAATGCAGCTATACGTGAAATGGTCATAGATCAGTGCTTACGTAATAAAAGACGTAAATATAGCACTAAAGATTTGATGGAAGCGTGCAATAAAGCTTTAACTCAGGAAGGGTATGAAGAAGTCACTTCTTTGAATACTATCCGGAGCGATATGCGGGCTATAGAACAGCGATGGATAGCTTATGGAGGCAAGATAAAAGAAGAAATACAAGGAAGAAATAAGTTTTATTATTATGAAAATCCTGATTTTTCTATATTTAAGCCAGAGCTGACACAAGATGATTTGAACAAACTAAATCAGACCTTACTGGTACTAAGCAGATTTAGTGGTCTTCCACAGTTTGAATGGATATATGAGTTGAATGCCAGATTTAAATCCACATTCATGGCTTCACCGTATACCAAATCCATTATTGATTTTGATGATAATATCGATGTGGAAGGGAAACAATATATTTCTGTACTATTTGATGCAATTGTCAATAAGAGTGTGCTATCTATCAGGTATAAACCTTTCAGTCATAATGATGAGAAGATATATACGGTACATCCCTATTACCTAAAAGAATATAACAACAGATGGTTCCTGTTAGGACTGGATGAGGGTTATGGCAAGTTGATTACTTTTGCATTAGACAGAATTCTTTCCATTTCCTTTCTTAATTGTAAATATATAGAAAATGAGAGTATTGACTTCAATGAATATTTTGAAGATGTAATTGGAGTAACAGTAAAGCCAAACCATGAAGTCCGTAAACTCAAATTGTGGGTGTCCGCAGAGCAATACCCTTATCTGAAGACAAAACCATTGCATGGTACTCAGAAGTTGCTGGAAGAAAAAGATGATGGTAGTAGAATTATTCAAATTGAAGTTCGTGAAAATTATGAACTTATACAAACTCTTCTTTCTTTCGGAGAAAAGGTAGTGTTACTTGAGCCAATAGACATAAAAAAGAAAATTCAAGAAAGAATACGGCTTGCAGAAGAAAATTATAATATGTTCAAATAGATTGAGCGTATAGTGTTTAACTTTGTAATAAATAAATTTAGAATATGAATCAATCTCAGTATAATCAGTTGTTTTCGTTCCTTTTTAACATAGCGAATGATGTGCTTGTCCAGTCATTTAATAAAGGTGATTATAAGAAAATAATTCTGCCTTTCATTGTACTTCGCCGTCTGGATTTATTGTTAGAGGAGAGTAAGCAGCAGGTGATAAACTTTTGCCAAACAGAAGAATTTGCCATGATGCCGGAAGCAAGCAAGGAACAGCAGTTGTGTTTCATTACAAAATATCCTTTTTACAATGTATCTCCTTTTACTATGAAAATGTTAAAGGCAGAAACTGATCAGACTCGTTTGCGTCAGAACTTTGAGGCATACCTTGACGGATTCAGTCTTCATGTGCAGGATATTATAGCTAAATTCGACCTTCGCCATTATGTGCAATTACTTTCAAACTTGGGTTGTTTGGGTATGATGATCGAGAAGATGACAGCAGATGATATAAATCTTGGTATAAAACCTGTTGTTGATGAAAACACTAAAGAGATTAAGCTGCCACCTCTTGACAATCATACAATGGGGACTTTGTTTGAGGATTTATTGCGTAAGTTTAATGAAGATTATAGTGTAACAGAAGCAGGAGAACACTATACACCACGTGATTATGTGAAGTTACTTGCAGACTTGGCTTTTATACCAGTTGCAAACAGTATGAGAAACGGGGGGTATGAGATTTATGATGGTGCTTGTGGTACAGGAGGTATCTTGTCTGTTGCTCAGGATAGACTGGAAGATATAGCCAGTGAGCGTGGTATGAGATTGAAAACTTATTTGTTTGGACAGGAATTACAGCCTGAGACTTTTGCAACTTGTAAGGCTGATTTGATGTTGTCCGGCCATAGTCAGGATTTTACTTATCGTCAGGGAGGTGTGATGCGTTATCGTTTTGTGAATGGAAGTACTATATCAGACGATGGGCATCCGGGTAAGAACTTTGATTTCTGTATTTCTAATCCTCCGTTTGGTACACCGTGGAAAAAAGATTTTGAGGTATGGGGTTCTCCTAAAAAGAAAGAGGATATACCTGATACCCGTTTCTCAGGTTTTATGGATGGTAAACTGATGACGTTTGTTCCTAATATTGGTGATCCTCAGATGCTTTTCCTTGCCAATAATGTAAGTCGTATGAAAGAGGATACAGAACTTGGTACTCGTATTGTGGAGATACATAATGGGTCTTCTTTATTTACAGGAAATGCAGGGGGAGGTGAAAGTAATCTGCGCAGATATATTATCGAAAATGATATGTTGGAAGCTATCGTAGCAATGCCGGAGAATATGTTTTATAATACGGGGATTGGAACTTTCATTTGGATTGTAACCAATCGAAAGGAAGAACGCCGCCAGGGAAAAGTTCAGTTGATTGACGCGACTTCTATTAAGACTCCACTCCGTAAAAATTTGGGTAATAAGAATTGTGAAGCTTCTGATAATGATCGTTCAGCTATTGTAAAGTTGCTGACAGATTTTGTTGAAAATGACAAGTCCAAGATTTTTGATAATCGTGAATTTGGTTTTTGGCAGATAACCGTTGAGCGTCCTCTGCGTCAAAGTATATCATTAAGTATAGATGCTCTGCAAAAGACAGTGAATAGTTTTGTTCGCAAAGATGTATTGTTATCTGACGAATGTATTGTGCAGTTAATGCAACTTGACATAGACATTCCTCTACAGGAGACGATTCCTGAAGTTTCTGAAGATGAATCTATATTTGATTCTAAGTTTGCTAGATTCAGAAAAATGAAACTGGCAAAGACCACAGGACAGATAATGGCGGATATGGTTCTTAGCTGTGCACTTACTGTTTTATGTGATATGCTCGGAGAAAAATCAGAATGGCTGGATGTCCAGATATTTGAAGAAAGGTTCAATTCTGATACAAGGGTAAAGCAGCTTAAATTTACTTGGAGTAAGATTGAAGATGTTTTTCTGTATATCAGTAAAAACGTAAACCCTGATGCCGAACCGATAGTGAAGGATGGTAAGTTGGTTCCGGATCCGGCTTTGCGTGACACAGAACAGGTTCCACTTCTCTATAAAGGAGGGATAGAAGAGTTCATGCGTAATGAAGTGTTGCCTTATGCTCCGGATGCTTTCGTAAATAATGACGCTACGGTTATCGGATATGAACTTTCTTTCACAAAGTATTTTTATAAGCCGATTGAGCTGAGAGCTTTAAAAGATATACGTGAAGAAATCCGTGAGATAGAGAATCGCACTGATGGTTTGTTGAATGAAATCTTGGGAGAGTGATATGAGAAGATACGATAGTTATAAGGATAGTGATGTTGCTTGGATAGGTGAGATTCCTGAACATTGGGATACAATAAAGATGAAATATCTTTTCTCAGAACGTTCTGAAAAAGGATTTCCAGATGAACCAATTTTATGCTCCACACAAAAGTACGGTGTTATACCTCAGTCAATGTATGAAAATAGAGTGGTTGTTGTAAATAAAGGTCTTGAAGGTCTTAAATTGGTAGAGCATGGTGATTTTGTGATAAGTCTAAGGTCTTTCCAGGGAGGAATAGAATATGCTCATTATAGAGGTATCATAAGTGCTGCATATACTATTTTGAAGCTTGTTATGGCTGATAAATTAAATGAAAATTATGTACGTTTCTTATTTAAATCTATTCCTTTTGTTGGTTTGCTTCAAACTTGTGTAACTGGTATTAGAGAGGGACAAAATATTAATTATTCTATTCTTAGAAAAAGTGAGATTCCTGTACCTCCATTGGACGAACAACAAAACATTGTTGAATTTTTAGATGAAAAAACAGCTAAGATTGATACCTATATTCAAGAAAAAGAGAAAGAAATATGCTCTTTAGAAGAGTTGAAACAGTCAGAAATTGCTTTTGCTGTGACTCATGGTATAAAACATGATGTCTCAATGAAAGATAATGGTATTGCTTGGATAGGTGAGATTCCTGAACATTGGGACACAATAAAGATGAAATATCTTTTCTCAGAACGTTCTGAAAAAGGATTTCCAGATGAACCAATTTTATGCTCCACACAAAAGTACGGTGTTATACCTCAGTCAATGTATGAAAATAGAGTGGTTGTTGTAAATAAAGGTCTTGAAGGTCTTAAATTGGTAGAGCATGGTGATTTTGTGATAAGTCTAAGGTCTTTCCAGGGAGGAATAGAATATGCTCATTATAGAGGTATCATAAGTGCTGCATATACTATTTTGAAGCTTGTTATGGCTGATAAATTAAATGAAAATTATGTACGTTTCTTATTTAAATCTATTCCTTTTGTTGGTTTGCTTCAAACTTGTGTAACTGGTATTAGAGAGGGACAAAATATTAATTATTCTATTCTTAGAAAAAGTGAGATTCCTGTACCTCCATTGGACGAACAACAGCAGATAGTTGAATATATTCAACAAAAAACAGTCCAAATAGATACGTATATATCTGATGTAAAAAGACTGATTGATAGTCTTAAAGAGTATCGTCATAGACTTATTTGTGATGCTGTGACAGGGAGAATCAATGTACAACCTAAATTTTAAAATGATTTATTATGGCTACAGATACTTCAGAAAAAGGATTGGAAAATATTATAGAAGCTTTTCTTATTGATAAGAAAGGTGAGAGAGATGAATATTTGAGATGGATTCGTAGAGAAAGCAAAGACTTTAATAAAGAATTTTGCTTAGACGAAGGTATGCTACGTACTTTTCTTGAAAGTACACAACAGGAAAAGGTAAATCGTGTACGTATTTTTGAAACACCGCTTAATATGCGCAAGTTTTATGAGCGTGTACGTAGTCAAATTTCACAGCGTGGTGTGGTTGATGTCTTGCGCCGTGGTGTAGAACATAACGCTACGATATTTGACTTTTATTATCCCTTGCCTGCTAAGGCAAACTTGGCTGCACAGGAGGCATATCGGCAGAATTGCTGGTCTGTAGTGCGTCAGTTGCATTATTCACAGACTCAGACACGTGATTCCATAGATATAGTCCTTATGCTTAATGGTTTGCCAATAATTACAATGGAGTTGAAAAATGAACTCTCCTGCCAAAATTGTGATGATGCCGTTAAGCAATATAGAAGAGACCGAAATCCTAAAGAGCTTCTGTTTATGCCTAAACGTTGCGCGGTACATTTTGCTGTTGATGATGCAGAAGTACAGATGTGTACCAAACTTAGCGGTGAAAGTTCTTGGTTCTTACCTTTTAATAAAGGGGTTGATGATGGTGCTGGTAATCCGGTTAATGATAACGGATTAAGGACTGCTTATCTTTGGGAAGAAATCCTGCAAAAGCCAAGTTTGAGCGAGATTCTTGAAAATTTTGCTCAGGTTATCAAGAAAAAAGATGAAGACACTGGTAAAACAGTAGAAAGCACAATCTGGCCGCGTTATCATCAGCTGGAGGTTGTACGTGCTCTGATAGCTGACACAAGACAAAAAGAAAGTGGTCAGAGATACTTGATACAACATTCCGCAGGTAGTGGAAAATCCAACTCTATTACATGGTTGGCTTTTCAGTTGGTAAACCTGAAGAAAGAGGATGAGATTACACCACGGTTTGAGAGTGTAATTGTCATTACGGATAAAGTAAATTTGGACAAGCAGATACGTGATAACATACGTGCTTTCTGCAATAATAAAAGTATTGTAGAGTGGGCGGATGATAGTGATGCCTTGAAAAAAGCATTGGCTGCTGGCAAGAAAATTATTGTATCTACGATATGCAAGTTCCCTTTTATATTGCAGACACTTGGTAAAGAACTGGCGTCAAGAAAGTTTTGTGTAATTATAGATGAAGCTCATAGTAGCCAAAGCGGATCTATGCAGAGTGCTTTGAACCGAGTATTGTCTGGATACGGACATAAAGATGTGCAGGTAGAAGATACAGAAGATGGCTTGAATGAACTGCTATCTTATGTTGTATCAGGTCGTATGATGGCTAAAAATACGAACTTTTATGCCTTTACAGCTACCCCGAAGCCTAAAACTCTTCAAATGTTCGGTATCCCATATAAAAAGGATAATGGGGAAATTGGTCATAAACCATTCCATTTGTACTCCATGCGCCAGGCAATAGAAGAAGGTTTTATACGTAATGTCCTTGAGAACTACATAACGTATGATAGTTTCTATAAGATTCTGAAAGCTACGGAACAAAATCCGGAATTCGACAAAGACCAGGCAAGCAAGAAGTTGCGTGTATGGGTGGAAAGTCAGCCTGAAACAGTAGAGAAGAAAGCACGTATTATGGTAGAGCACTTTCACGAAAATGTGTGCCATAAGATGGGAGGTGAAGCCAGAGCAATGGTAGTATGCAATGGTATATCACGTGCCATTGACTATTATTTCGCAATTAAGGCTCAACTTGAATCACGTAAAAGTCCTTATAAAGCTATTATTGCTTTTAGTGGCACTAAAGAATATAATGGAAAACAGCTGGATGAAGCAGAACTAAATGGTTTTCCTTCATCAAAGATTGAGAAGGTTTTCCGAACAGGAGCTTATCGCTTTCTGATAGTTGCAGATAAATTTCAGACGGGATATGATGAACCGCTATTACATACAATGTATGTGGATAAACCTCTGAAGGACGTGAAGACGGTACAGACTCTTAGTCGTTTGAATCGTTGTCATCCCCTTAAAACAGAAACAAATGTCTTGGACTTCGTAAACAAAGCAGAGGATATTCAAGAGGATTTTCAGCGTTATTATAAGATGACCATTTTATCCCGTGAAACCGATGTAAATAAGGTCAGTGACAAGTTGGCTATTTGTGACGAGTCTATGATCTATACAGAAGAAGAGGTGGATGAATTTAACCGGAAATATTGGTCTGGCGCTGAAAGGCAAGAGCTGGATCCTATTTTGGATGCTTGTGTTGAACGTTTTAAAAAAATGTCCGAAGAGGATGGAAACGAAGATAGACAGATTGAAGTTAAAAGTGCAATGAAGCACTTTGTACGTTTATATGAGTTTCTTTCAGCCTTAATGAACTTCAGCCGAATAGACTGGGAAAAGAAGAATACATTTTTTCATTTCCTGTTGAAGAAGCTACCTGTACTTAAACGTGAAGATTGGACTCAGGGATTACTGGAACTTGTAGATTTTGATAAGTATCGTGTAGTCAAGCGTGTAGATGAAAGCATAAAGTTAGAAAACAAAAACTCAGAAGTAGAACCGATACCTGTAGGTCAAACTACCGGAGGAACCACAGATCCTAACATGGCAACGCTGGAACAGATTGTAGATGATTTTAATCAGGTATTTGGTGATATAGATTGGGGTGATCCTGATACGGTAAGAAGTCAGATTCGTCAGGTGGTTTCCAAGTTGCAGGAAAGTGATGAAGTAAGAGATTCTGTATTGAATAATGATGAAGATATGCAGATGCAGGTCATTCATGATAATATCAGTACAGAACTGGGTATTATCACTGCAAACAGTAGTGAAATGCAACGCCGTTATCTTTCTCAGCCGAATATTCAATCACAGTTGGATACACTGATACTTATGCGTCTTCAGGAGCTTATTAATCCGGCATTTAATGAACAGTTGCTTACAGAAAAGCTACTGGAAGAGTTCGCTTCTGATTTTAAGGAACTTTGCGGTGTAAAATATAGACAACTTGAAGAAGTAATTCAGTGGATGTTCAAGGTATTTGATACAGAAACAGTACGCTCTTTAGACGGTATAAAGGATATAAAACGCACTTTAAACCTGGCTTACAGAACAAGTGGACGAGATGAGGACTTACGGGACTGGCTAAAACTGTTGAGTATTAAGTTAGAGGCGTTTATGAAGAAAATTTATTTTATGGTTAACGGTAAAGAGTTGACTAAGGATGATGGTAGCTTCGTACAGTTCTTGGATACAGCTAAAGCTGTAAGATTGAATCATCTGTATTATACAGAAGATGAAATATTGTTCAATATGAAGTCTTATTATAATTTCCTTCATTCTCTCCGTAATGTTGACGCTCATAATGCACCTGTAATAGAAGACAGTAATGTCCGTCCGGGTATTCACATGGTTACCGCTATATATCTGTATGTTACAATGATTAATATTACAGATATGGAAAGCAGTGAGAATAATAATTAAAATGATAGAATATAACATTAAAATAGAAGAATTATGCCATATACAGTAAATGCATGTTTTGATAAATTTATTCAGGACACAGTGAATCTTGTTCCTGAAAGAACAAATAGAGCCAGAAGTAGTAGAGATTGGCTTGTTTCACAAATTGTAAATCTTGCTAATCAAGGTAAGATACCACCATTGTATGGGTTGAATCATATTTACTATGGTTCGTTTGCTCGAAATACTAAGATTAGGCCTTTGGATGATATTGATATGATGATTATTTTTAATGCACAAGGTTGTACTACAACAGACGTATCTAAAGGAGAAGGGAGGGAATATCCTATTTTCCTCAATAATCCTAATGCTATATGTTTGCCTAATTATTGTGATGGTACATCACTCAATTCAAGAAAAATGATAGAAGGTATCAAAAAAGAGTTAGCAGCAATACCTACATATTTTAATGCTGACATTCATCGAAACCAAGAAGCGGTAACTTTAAAGCTGAATTCTTATGAATGGAATTTTGATATTATTCCTGCGTTTCATACTACAACTGACTTTTTTGTAATTCCAGACGGACAAGGTTCATGGAAAGGCACAGATCCTAGAATTGACCAAAATAGAACAACTTCAGCTAACAAAGACTGGGATAATAAACTATTGCCAATCATCCGTTTGATGAAGTATTGGAAAGAGATATACTGGGGTAATAAGGTAAGTTCATATTTATTTGAAAATCTCATTATAGATTGGGCAAATAATAATAAATACTCACGCCCAGCTACATATCCTCAAATAGTAAAGAGTGTTCTTGAGTATTTGCAAAACAATATTATATTTGATTATAATGACCCCAAAGGTTTCCAAGGTAACATTAATGATACTACTATTCAAGATAGATATAATTTACAATCTATTGTAACTAATTGTCTTTCTAAAGTTAATGAAGCTATCTGGCTTGAACAGTATTATAGTAATGAGAGTGCAATAAACAAATGGATTGAAATATTTAAAGATAAATTTCCTGGTTATGGCAAATAATATAGTCGAGTTACAGAACAGACCTGAGAATATAAAAATGCTCAAAGCTATGCGTCATTTATATTCTAAAGTAGGTGTATTAACAAATCATTATTTTATTTTTTGTGTATTGGTTCCAATTGTAATATCATTTGCAAAACCTTTCATTAGTTCTGAAGATTATCAAGTTTTGTTTCATACGTAAATATTAAGCGTCCTACACATAAAGTAGGACAGGTTTATACTAA
>OFPS01001795.1_pt1 | contig 13985 bp, 10 predicted proteins | sample 1542111 | NCBI WGS metagenome assembly OFPS01 (sample SAMN04209233, study PRJEB22552) | human gut metagenome | biome: gut; material: feces | host: Homo sapiens | place: USA: Oklahoma | reverse complement strand
TCGGAGCGCCTCCCGGATATGTGGGATATGAGGAAGGTGGTCAGCTGACCGAAGCTGTCCGGAGAAAACCTTACAGCGTGGTACTGTTCGATGAGATTGAGAAGGCACATCCCGATGTATTCAATGTACTGTTACAGGTACTGGATGACGGCCGTATCACGGATTCTCAGGGACGTACCGTAGACTTTAAGAATACCATTATTATCATGACTTCTAACTTAGGCTCCATGCATCTGTTGGAGGGCATTGACGAAAATGGCGAGATTCGTCCGGAAGCAGAAGAAGCTGTCATGGAAGAACTGAAGGGTAACTTCCGGCCGGAATTTTTAAACCGTCTGGATGAAATCATTATGTTCAAGCCGCTGACCAAAGACAACATCGGCAACATTATCAAGTTACTGATGGAAGATCTGAATAAACGTCTTGCAGACCGTGAACTGAAAGTGGAACTGACCAAGGCTGCCGAGGATTATATTACCGAGAAAGGTTATGACCCGGTATATGGTGCAAGACCACTGAAACGTTTCCTGCAGAAATATGTGGAGACATTGGCAGCAAAATTGATTCTTGCAGATAAAGTCAGAGAGGGAGATACCATTCTTATCGACCTTACCGATGGAGAACTGACTGCCAGCGCAAAACCGGCGACCGCCTGAAATGGTTCAAGCCTGACATAATAAGAAATGCAGTTGCTGCATATATTGTCAGGAGAGCAGAAAAGTAACGGTGTAAAATGAGTCGAATCCGAAAAGCATTGATATGGATGAATCTGGCACTGGCGGTATTGGTAATTGCCGCCGGAGCCTGTCGGATCCGTGTCAATCATCTGGTAAATGCAGAGAGCATGAATATAAAGAAAACAAGTGGAATAAAAGAGGTTGCATTGACATTTGACGATGGACCAAGCCCGGAATGTACGAAAGATTTACTGGAAGGGCTGAAGGAGCGCAATGTCAAAGCAACCTTTTTTGTAATCGGAGAGAAAGCAGAGGCATATCCGGATTTGATAAAGAAAATTCAGGATGATGGGCATATCATAGGAAATCATTCCTATACCCATGTGAACCTTGGCATCTTATCAAAGAAAGATGCCTGTGAGCAGATTCGAAAGACCAATGATGCCATTTATCAGATTACCGGGGAATATCCGCAGTTTTTGCGTTCTCCTTTCGGAAGCACCCAGAAGAATCTGGACTGTCAGATGAATATGATAGAGGTGCTCTGGGATGTAGACCCAAGGGACTGGGAGGTGCAGAATAAGGAAAAAGTCGTCAATAAAGTAATGACGGATGTCAAAGATGGTGATATTATTTTATTACATGACGGTTATGACAGCAGTATGCTGGCAGCCTTTGAGATTATTGACCGGCTGCAGGCACAGGGTTATGAATTTGTAACGGTAGATAAGCTGATATTTGAGTTACCTTGAGAAAAAAGAATGTTTCAATGGATTTTTTGTGTGTTTTCACTGGAAAATCGAGAAAAAATACCAGAATAGACTTGTCAAAAGGCAAAAATTAAGGTATGGTATCTTAGGATGAAATGAATTATTTTAAAGCTCAAATGTCATTTTGAAACCCAAAAAGTATAAAAATGAAGAAAAATAAGAGTAAAAATGCAAGATTCGTTTTGAAATTATGCAAGGAGCAAAAATGGATTTATTTGATTACATGCGGGAACAGAATATGGAAAAAGAGTCTCCCCTTGCGGCAAGACTTCGTCCCACGACCTTAGACGAAGTAGTCGGGCAGGAACATATTATCGGAAAGGACAAGCTGTTATATCGTGCCATTAAAGCAGATAAGTTAAGTTCTATTCTTTTCTATGGACCGCCGGGAACCGGAAAGACCACGCTGGCAAAAGTGATTGCCAATACCACCAGTGCTGAATTCCTTCAGATGAATGCTACATCTGCAGGAAAGAAGGACATGGAGGAAGTGGTGCAGCAGGCAAAGAACAATCAGGGAATGTATGGAAAGAAAACGATTCTTTTCATCGACGAGATTCATCGTTTTAATAAAGGACAGCAGGACTACCTTCTGCCTTTTGTAGAAGACGGAACGATTATCCTGATTGGTGCCACAACGGAAAATCCATATTTTGAAGTCAATGGAGCTTTACTATCCCGTTCCATTATTTTTGAACTGCATGCACTGGAAAAAGAAGATATTAAGAAGCTTTTGGTGCGGGCAGTTACTGATAAGGAAAAAGGAATGGGTGCATATCAGGCAGTCATCGATGAGGATGCACTGGAATTCATGGCAGATGTAGCCAATGGAGATGCAAGGGCAGCCCTTACCGCCATTGAACTTGGAATCTTAACCACACCACGAAGCGAAGACGGACTTATCCATATTACAATCGATGTGGCACAGGAATGTATCCAGAAGCGTGTAGTGAAATATGATAAGGCAGGCGATAATCATTATGATACGATTTCTGCATTTATCAAAAGTATCCGTGGAACAGACCCGGATGCAGCCCTTTATTACCTTGCAAGAATGTTGTATGCAGGAGAAGATATCCGTTTCATCGCAAGAAGAATCATGATCAGCGCGGCAGAGGATGTTGGTACAGCAGACCCGATGGCATTGAATGTAGCGGTTTCTGCAGCACAGGCAGTAGAACGCATCGGTATGCCGGAGGCACAGATTATTCTTGCAGAAGCAGTTGCCTATGTGGCAAGTGCCCCAAAGAGTAATGCATCCTATATGGGACTGAATCGCGCGATGGATGTGGTAGAACATACCAAAACGGCACCGATACCAAATCACTTAAAGGATGCACATTACAAATCCGCCGGAAAATTAGGACATGGTCTGGGTTATCTTTATTCCCATGATTACCCGCATCACTATGTCAGACAGCAGTATCTTCCGGACGGGCTGACGGATTCGGTATTTTATGAGCCGACCGACAATGGAAAAGAAAAAGAAATCGCCCAGTGGCTTCACTGGTTAAAAGAAAATGATGAATGATACAGGAGGAAGGAATAAGATGCAGTCTTATCAGGAAATGTCAAAAGAAGAATTGTATAAGGTAAAGGAAGGTCTTGAAAAAGAGTATGCAAAATACAAGGGAATGGGTCTTTCTTTAAATATGGCAAGAGGAAAGCCGGCAGCAACCCAGCTCGACCTTGTCATGCCGATGCTGGATGTATTAAACAGCAGCAGTGAATTAATTGCAGAAGATGGTACAGATTGTAGAAATTATGGAGAATTAAAAGGAATTCCGGAAGCAAGAAAATTAATTGCAGATATGGTAGGAAGCACACCGGACCATGTTTTTGTATACGGTAATTCCAGTTTAAATGTTATGTACGATACCGTATCCCGTTCCTTTACCCACGGTGTCATGGGAAGTACACCATGGTGCAAACTGGATAAAGTAAAATTCTTATGTCCGGTACCGGGCTATGACCGTCATTTCGGAGTAACAGAATTTTTCGGTGTAGAAATGGTAAATGTACCGATGACTTCCGAAGGACCGGATATGGATATGGTAGAGCGTCTGGTAAGCAGCGATGATTCCATTAAAGGAATCTGGTGTGTACCAAAATATTCCAATCCTCAGGGAATCACTTATTCCGATGAAACTGTCCGCCGTATGGCAGCATTAAAGCCGGCAGCAGAAGACTTCCGTATTTACTGGGACAATGCCTATGTAGTACATCATCTCTATGAAGATGAGCAGGATGACCTTTTAGATATCATCAGCGAATGTGAGAAAGCCGGCAACCCGGATATGGTATATGAATTCTGCTCTACATCAAAGGTAAGCTTCCCGGGAAGCGGTATTGCAGCAATCGTAACTTCCAAGGCAAACCTTGACTTCATTGAAAAACAGTTTACGATGCAGACCATCGGACATGATAAGATTAATCAGCTTCGTCATGTACGTTATTTCAAAAATATTGACGGAATCAATGCACATATGATGAAACAGGCAGCAATTATGCGTCCGAAGTTTGAAATGGTAGAAAGAACATTGCAGGATGAATTAGGCGAGCTTGGAATCGGTTCCTGGATTAGCCCGAAGGGTGGATACTTCATCTGCTTTAATACTTTACCGGGATGTGCAAAGAGTGTTGTTGCCAAAGCAAAAGAAGCAGGCGTTGTTTTGACACCGGCAGGAGCACCTTTCCCTTATGGAAAAGACCCGGAGGATTCTGTTATCCGTATTGCACCAAGCTTCCCGACTATGGAAGAACTTGAGACAGCAACTAAAATTTTTGTACTTTGCGTCAAACTTGCAAGCGTAGAAAAACTGCTTGCAGAATAGAAAGAATCATATGAAACAGGAAAAAAGACAGGGAATTTTATTTATTATAGGAGCAGGCTTCTTCTTTGCACTGATGACATTTTTTGTCCGGCTGTCAGGAGACCTGCCTACGATGGAAAAGGCTTTTTTCCGAAATGCAGTAGCTGCCGTTGTGGCAGCTTTTCTGCTCATCCGGGCAAAAGAGCCATTCTATGCACCAAAGAAAAGCTGGGGCGGACTCTTCATGCGAAGCTTCTGCGGAACGGTAGGATTAATCTGTAATTTCTATGCCATTGACCGGCTGAATATTGCAGATGCCAATATGTTAAATAAGTTATCGCCTTTCTTTGCAATTATTATGTCAACCTTTATCTTAAAGGAAAAGGCAAATAAAGTAGAATGGGGAGCAGTCGTGCTGGCATTTACCGGAGCACTGCTTGTCATTAAGCCATCCTTTGATATACAGTTTGTTTACGGACTGATTGGAGCACTGGGCGGACTGGGTGCAGGAATTGCTTATACCTATGTGCGTAAATTGGGGAAAATGGGAGTGAAGGGACCGGTTATCGTCCTTTGTTTTTCACTCTTTTCCTGTGTTGTCACATTGCCGTTTTTTATCATCGGATATAAGCCTATGAGCATGACACAGTTTGTCTGCCTTATGCTGGCTGGCGTATGTGCAGCAGGCGGACAGATCTGCATTACCACAGCATATACGAAAGCACCGGCAAAAGCGATATCTGTTTTTGATTACACCCAGATTGTCTTTGCGGCACTTCTTGGCATTCTGTTCCTGAATCAGATACCGGATGTCCTCAGTATTGCAGGCTATATTGTAATCATTGGAACTGCCATATTTAAGTGGCAGTATAATATGAAATACGACACCTAGAAAAGGGAACTGGAAAAGATATCTGAAAATGCACTTTTTTACGGTAATGCGTAAAAATACTGTTGCGTTGAATCAGGCTATCACTTATAATGATACTCAAAGTAAATTTATTGGGCGATTGCGAAATTGGATAACCAGTCTTTCAAATTTTTCTATAGAAAGGGCATTGGAGTCTGCACTGAAATCCCGTAGTTCTAAAAGGTATATTTTGCTTGATGCGATAAAAACAGTCTTTCCAATGTTTGACATCGTTGCTGCATTGTTCGTCAACTTCAGATGCATGATAAGGGCTGTTAGGGGCACTTAGAATTTCGCCTGTTCTTTGGCAACGCTGGCACAGGGACGTGCCAGCGAGGCGCAATTGAACATGGATGTGAATTTGCGCCGGTTGCCGGAATGTACGATGTCCATGCCGAAATTCTTAGTGCTCCTTGCAGGCTTTATGCCGCATCTGCAGTTGGCGGACAGTACAGCGACCCCGTCAAAGCAACGGAAAGACAGTTTACAATCAAGCAAAACATACACTTAAGAACTGCTGGCATTCCAGTACAAATAACTCCAAATACCCTTTCATAGCAAAATTTTGAAAGAAATGCTGTCCCCTTTCGCAATCGCCTAAAGAAAATCACATAGAGAAGGAGAAGAAACATGTATACATTAGAAGATATTCAGGCAGTGGACATGGAAGTTGCAGATGCCATTACCAAAGAATTTGACCGTCAGAACAGCCACATTGAGCTGATCGCATCTGAGAACTGGGTAAGTCCGGCAGTAATGTCAGCAATGGGCAGTGTAATGACTAATAAATATGCAGAAGGCTATCCGGGAAAGAGATATTACGGCGGATGTGACTGCGTTGATATTGTAGAGAACCTGGCAATTGAGAGAGCAAAAGAGCTGTTTGGCTGTGACTATGTAAATGTACAGCCACATTCCGGTGCACAGGCAAACATGGCTGTACAGTTTGCTATTTTAAAACCGGGTGATACCGTAATGGGAATGAACTTAGACCATGGTGGACATTTAACACACGGAAGTCCGGTAAACTTCTCTGGAACATATTTCCATATTGTGCCTTATGGTGTAAATGATGAAGGCTTCATTGATTATGACAATGTTATGCAGATTGCAATGGAATGTAAGCCAAAGATGATTATTGCAGGTGCATCCGCATATGCAAGAACCATTGATTTCAAGAAATTCCGTGAAATTGCAGATGCCTGTGGTGCAGTTCTTATGGTTGATATGGCACATATCGCAGGACTTGTTGCAGCAGGACTTCATCCAAGCCCAATCCCATATGCAGATGTTGTAACAACAACAACCCATAAGACCTTAAGAGGACCAAGAGGCGGAATGATTCTCTGCAATCAGGAAGCAGCAGATAAATATAACTTTAATAAGGCAGTATTTCCGGGAATCCAGGGTGGACCTTTAATGCATGTCATTGCAGCAAAGGCAGTCTGCTTAAAAGAAGCGTTACAGCCGGAATTCAAGGTATATCAGCAGGGTATTATTGATAATGCCCAGGCACTTTGCAAGGGATTATTAAGCCGTGATATCAAGATTGTATCCGGCGGAACTGACAACCATCTGATGTTAGTAGACCTTACTAATTATGATTTAACAGGTAAGGCAGTAGAAAAATTATTAGATGCTGTAAACATCACATGTAATAAGAATACCATTCCGAATGATCCGAAGTCTCCATTCGTAACCAGCGGCGTTCGTCTTGGTACTGCAGCTGTTACATCAAGAGGCATGAATACAGAAGATATGGACAAGATTGCAGAGGCAATTGCCATGATGATTAAAGAGGGCGAGGCAGCTTCTGAGAAAGTAAGAGCAATTGTAGCAGAATTAACTGCAAAATATCCTCTGAAATAAATCGTAAAAATTTTTGTCGGGAAATTAATGATTTCTTAAGAAATCTTAGGAATTATCCACGCTGTATTTCGAATAAGAAAATGATAAAATAGTCGTAAAGTATGAAAACTTTACGGCTATTTTTTTTGAAGTCAGGCACCCATAAAAAGCTGCCAATGGCAGTTTCTACAGGTAAAAGGCAGGAAAAAGGAATTATTCAGGAGGAGACAGATGAGCAAAAAGAAGGTAGGCATTATTATTGGAGTTATTGCAGCGGCAGTAGTTGCAGCCGGAGTAGGATTCTATTTCCTAAAGGGAAGAAGCAGCGGTGGAAATTCTGCAGACAAGGTATATGTAGAAAAAGTATCTGCAATTATGAACCAGTCAGCAGGAATCAATAATCGTTACAGTGGTGTGGTAGAACCACAGGAGACCTTAGAGATAAATAAGGATTCCGAACGTAAAGTAAAGGAAGTATACGTTTCTGTTGGTGATGAAGTAGAAGAGGGAACCGTATTATTTTCTTATGATACAGAAGAACTGCAGATGCAGATAGACCAGGCAAAGCTTGAGATGGAAGGCATTGCAAATGACATTTCCAATTCAAATGCACAGATTGCAGAATTGCAGAAAGAAAAAGCAAGCGCACCGGAAGACCAGCAGTTTGAATATACCACACAGATTCAGACACTGCAGACTTCCATTAAGCAGTCAGAATACAACAAGAAAAGCAAACAGGCAGAGATTGACAAATACCAGAAATCCATCGACAACTCAGAAGTAACCAGTAAGATGGCTGGTGTTGTAAAAGAAATCAATGAAAACGGGGTGGATTCCAATGGAAATACTGCAGCATATATGAAAATATTAGCTACAGGCGAGTACCGTGTAAAAGGAACGATTGATGAGACTTCTGTAGGAACAATTTCAGAGGGAACACAGGTTATTTTACGTTCCAGATTAGATGAGACGCAGACCTGGACAGGAAGTATTTCCAAGATTGATACTGAAAGCACTCAGACGGACAGTAATTCTTCTTATATGTATGATGGAGGCAGTTCTGGAGATTCTGCGTCTAAGTATTCATTCTATGTTACTTTGGACAGTACAGACGGACTGATGTTAGGACAGCATTTATATATAGAGCCGGATTACGGACAGGGCGAGGTTGAAGAAAAGGAAGGAGTCTGGCTGTACGGCTATTATATTGTGCAGGATGATGGAGACCCATATGTATGGGCAGCAGACAAGAAGAACAGACTGGAAAAACGCAAGGTAGAATTAGGCGAGTATGATGAGAATCTCGATGAATATGAGATTAAATCCGGACTTTCTGAAGATGACCTGATTGCATTCCCGATGCAGGGACTGTATGAGGGTGTAACAGCAGTTACCAATATGGAAGAAGTAGATTATTCTTCTCCGTTATATAATCAGGAATCTACAGATGATTCTGGTATGGACGAAGGAATGTATGATGAATACGGAACTGAATCTATGGATGAAGGCATGTATAATACTGACGGAACCGAATACATGGACGAAGGAATGTATGATGAAGCCGGAACTGAATTTACAGATAGCGGCGAGTCAGGTGCGACAGATTCGGAGGTGGTTGAATGATTCTGAATCTGCAGCATATCTATAAAGATTACAATCAGGATAAACTGGTAGTTCCGGTATTGAAGGATGTATCTTTACAGGTAGAAGAAGGAGAATATGTTGCTATCATGGGACCGTCCGGTTCCGGGAAGACAACATTGATGAATATTATCGGGTGTCTGGACAGACCGACTTCCGGAACCTATGAACTGGCGGGAAAGGATGTCTTAAACTTAAAAGACCGCGAGATGTCTGCTGTCCGACTGAACAGTATTGGATTTGTATTTCAGAGTTTTCAGCTGATGCCAAGGGAAAGTGCACTGGATAACGTATCACTTCCACTGAGCTATGCCGGTGTAAAGAAGAAAGAACGGAAAGAAAGAGCACAGAAGGCATTGGAGCGTGTAGGATTAGGAGACCGTTCCGGGTTCCGTCCGACACAGCTTTCTGGTGGACAGAAGCAGAGAGTAGCAATTGCCCGTGCCATGGTAAATAATCCGAAGATTTTACTGGCAGACGAGCCGACCGGAGCATTGGACCAGAAATCCGGTAAACAGATTATGGAATTGTTCCAGAGCCTGAATGATGAGGGCGTTACCATTGTCATGATTACCCACGATATTAACATTGCAAAACAGGCAAAGAGAATCCTCCATATAGTAGACGGAGAAATATTTACAGACGATGAGGAGGGCAAGGCATGAAAAAGAAAGTTGTAATTGCAATTCTAATCGTAGTTTTAGCCGGAGGTGGAATCACCGGAGGAGTAGTAGGATACCGGGCATACCAGAATAGTAAGCTGGTAGCAGAGGTACAGTCAGTATCCATGTTAAATACTGGTTCCTGGGGTGACAGCATGGAAAGTGACGGAACCGTGACCAATGGACAGCAGCAGGATGTTTATGTCAGCACAGAGCAGACCATTCAGAAAGTGTTTGTAACAGAAGGACAGGAAGTATCCGAAGGTGACCCGCTGTTACAATATGATATGACCAATATTGACCTGGCAATTGAGATGAAGAAATTAGACATCCAGACAATCGAAAATAATAGTGCTGTAGCACAGAAGGAATTGGAAAAGCTTAAAAATACCAAGCCAATCAGCAATGCCACAACAAGTGCACCGTCTACAGACAGTGTGGCACCACCAGCACCGGAAACACCATCTACGGATACTTCTGTAACCACACCGGATACGGTAGAAGAGAAGAACGGAGATGCCTATAATTATATTTCAACAACGGCGCAGCCATATACCGGAGATGGAAGCCAGGAGAATCCATACCGCTTCTTATGTACAAAGGAAGCATATGTCTATGGAAGCTATCTGAATACATTGAAAAGTGAGGGGAAGGTTGCGGTATTTGAAATTCATGACGGAAATACCGTAGCCGGAACCTTAATCAGTGCATGGACAAAAGTCGGTGCAGCTTTAGAGGAAGCAGACCCGGATGCAAAATGGTATGTTATTGATGGAAGTAAAGTAATTAATGAGCCGGATGTCCCGGATACCCCGGTCGAACCGGTTGTACCGGATACACCATCTGTACCGGATGATAACCAGCAGAGCGGATATACGGCAGATGAACTGGCAAAAGAGATTGCGGATAAAGAAAAAGAACTGACTAAGCTTGATCTGGATAAAAGAAAAGCGGAGCTTGCGTTGAAACAGATGGAAAGCCAGTCAGAAGATGGAATGGTTTATGCTGAGTTTAATGGTACCGTAAAGAAAGCAGGAAATCCGGATAATCTTCCAAATGATGGAAGTGCATTTTTGACACTTTCCGGTTCAGATGGTCTATATGTAAAAGGAACTCTAAATGAGCTTGCATTGGAACAGGTGAAAGTCGGACAGAGTGTTACAGCAACCTCCTGGAGCACCGGAATGGTATTTGATGCAACAATAACAGAGATTAATGATTACCCGGAGGATTCCAATGGCTATTATTATGGCAATGGCAATCCGAATGCATCCTATTATGGCTATACCGCATATATTGAAGACAGTACTGGACTTAGCAATGGAGACAACTTAAGTCTTTCCATTAATCTTGGTGGAGATGAAGATTCTTCCGATAAGATTTATCTGGATAAAGCATATGTGCGTAAGGAAGATGGTAAGAGCTATGTCATGAAGGATGATGGAACTGGTCATCTTGTAAAACAGTATGTGAAGACAGGAAAGACCATATACGGATATGCAGTAGAAATTAAATCCGGAGTTACAATGGATGATTATCTTGCTTTTCCATATGGTAAGACAGCAAAAGAAGGAGTCAAAACCAATAAGGATGAAGATTCCGGAACTGTAATGTATTAGTAGGAGGGACGAACATGTTAGAAAATTTAAGATTATCTTTTCAGGGTATCTGGTCACACAAGATGCGTTCCTTCTTAACTATGCTGGGTATTATTATTGGTATTGCAGCGATTATTGCAATTGTATCTACGATTAAAGGAACGAATGAACAGATTGAGCAGAACCTGATTGGCGCAGGTGATAACAATGTTACAGTGCAGTTGTATCAGGGAGATTATTCCATGGATTTTTCCTATGGAAGTGTACCGGGTGGAATTCCGGTAATTACAAATGAAGCACTGGAGCAGATTAAAGATCTGGATGAAGTAGAGGATGCATCTTTATTCCTTTCCAGACAGGATTATGATGGAGCATACTATAAAAATACTTCTCTTTCCGGCGGTTATATTATGGGAGTAGACAATGGCTACTTTAATACTGCGGGAATGATTATGAAGAGCGGACGCTGCTTTACCGAAGAGGACTACAGTGATTTTGCAAAGGTCGCAATCTTAGATGAAGATTCTGCAGAAGCATTATTTCAGGGTGAGAATCCAATTGGAAAGACCATTGAGATTAAGCAGCAGCCATATATTGTTGTAGGAATTGCAACCAAGAGCGAGCAGTTCGAGCCGGTTATCAATTCCATTGATGATTATTATACTTATTCCCAGGACAGCAGTGGTAAGATTTATGTACCATCTGTAACCTGGCCGATTATCTATCGTTATGACGAACCACAGCAGGTTCTCATTAAAGCAAAGAGCACCAGTGATATGACCAATGCAGGAAAGAAGAGTGCCGATATTTTAAATGGCTATCTTGCAACATCGGATGATACCATTAAGTACAAATCCGAAGACTTACTGGAGCAGGCAAAACAAATTCAGCAGTTGAGCCAGTCCACCAATACCATGTTAATCTGGATTGCCGGAATTTCCCTTCTGGTTGGCGGTATCGGTGTAATGAATATCATGCTGGTATCCGTAACGGAGCGTACCAGTGAGATTGGTCTGAAGAAAGCAATCGGAGCAAGAAAGTCTGTTATCTTAGGACAGTTCTTAACCGAGGCAGCAGTACTTACCAGTTTAGGCGGATTGATTGGAGTTCTGGTGGGAATCATATTAGCTGAGATTATCTCGAAACTGAGTACCACACCGGTTGCCATCAGTGCACCGGCAGCCGTAGGCGGCGTGGTATTCTCCATGATTATCGGAATTATTTTCGGTCTTCTGCCATCCTATAAGGCAGCAAACTTAGACCCAATCGAGGCATTGCGTCACGAGTAAAAAATAGAAAAAGTGTAAAAAAAGAGGAAAATTCAGATTTAGCAAGGCTTTGATAAGGATGGTAGTAGAAAACCAGTAAAATCAAGGCTTTGCAGACAGCAGGCAGACGGTGCTTTTATAAAAAATGAATATGAAGATGGAAAAAGACGCATTTTGAGATTTGCGTCTTTTTCTATTGGGCTTTCTGCTTTACCTTGAGAAATGAGCAGACAACAGCAAACGCCATTGAATGGACTTCCATTGATGGTGTTTTTTTATTGTCTGGAAAGGAGCAGAAAAATGGAAACAACACATGAAAAAGCAAAACGAAAGGCGGTCTATGTGTGCCCTTAAATTAGGAAGCCTGTTTGACGGAATCGGCGTGTTCCCTCTTGCGGCTTCCCGTAATGGAATTATTCCCGTTTGGGCAAGCGAGATTGAAAAATCCCCGATAGCCATAACAAAACGCCACTTCCCAGACATGGAACATTTAGGGGATATTACAAAGATACACGGAGGGAACATCCCTCCTGTTCACATTATTACATTCGGTTCTCCCTGCCAGAACCTGTCTAAAATCGGAAAGCGTGAGGGACTGGCTGGAAGCAAATCAGGACTGTTTTTTCAGGCTATCAGAATTATAGAAGAAATGAGGTGTGCTACAAATGGGTTATATCCAGTTATCGCTGTTTGGGAAAACGTCATGGGAGCGTTTTCTTCAAATGACAGGATGGATTTTAGAGCCGTGCTGCAATCATTTTCCGATACCGAAATTTCAATGCCTTCTACTGGAGGATGGGCTAACGCCGGTATGGTGCGAGGGGGAAAGACTGACCTGTGCTGGCGGCTCATGGATGCCCAGTATTGGGGAAAGCCCCGGCTTGTTCAGCGAAGAAAGAGAATCTTCCTTGTGGCAGATTTTAGAGGACAGAGTTCCGCAGAAATACTATTTAAGCCCCGTGATATGTTCCCGCTTCCTCCGCCTTGCACAGACTACGGGCTGCCCGCCGCCGGAGCCAGTCGAATATCTCTTGATAAAACAAGGGGGAAAATACCCGTCATCCGCCCCTTTCAGGAACGGCGTATGCGGAGTGCTGCAAAATCAGGAAACCAGTCTGCTTTCCTCGCAAGTTTCGGACGGCCAGATGAACCTTTTCCAACTTTACTGGCAAAAGCAGTCAATATGATTTCATTCTGGTATGAGGGGGAAGAAAAAGACGGAGTTCTCCGAAATTTGACACCTGTTGAGTGTGAGCGCCTGATGGGATTACCGGAGGGGTGGACAGCATATGGAAATTTAGGACAGCCCATTAGTGATAATGCACGGTGCAAAGCACTTGGAAATGCAATCGCCCTGCCGTGTGCTGATTACATCATGGCAGGAATAGCAGAAACCATACATGAATAAGAAAGGCGGTTTTGTATGACAGAGAAAAATCGTTCACCTCCGTTGTCGGATGGAACATCAACAGAAGCTATCGAGCCAACTATATTATTTCAGAAAGGACAGGTACATCTATATGGAATTAAAATTCGTTATCCCCAACATGGAAAAGACATTTGGCAACTTGGAGTTTGCCGGAGAAGACAAAACAGAGCAGAGAAGAATCAACGGACGCATGGCGGTACTTTCTCGCAGCTTCAACCTTTATTCAGACGTACAGAGGGCAGATGATATTGTGGTTATCCTCCCTGCCGAAGCCGGAGAGAAACATTTTGACTTTGAGGAACGTGTAAAGCTCGTCAATCCCCGTATCACCGCAGAGGGCTATAAAATCGGCACAAGGGGCTTTACCAA
>OFPS01001760.1_pt1 | contig 14178 bp, 8 predicted proteins | sample 1542111 | NCBI WGS metagenome assembly OFPS01 (sample SAMN04209233, study PRJEB22552) | human gut metagenome | biome: gut; material: feces | host: Homo sapiens | place: USA: Oklahoma | reverse complement strand
CCGACCCGGCCTCCGTCGCGGCGCGCGCATGGTTCGATCGGCACGACCCCGCCGCGCTCGCCGCGCTCACGCGCGCGGCGCACACCGCCCGCGGCCGTCTCTCGCCCGAGCGCGTGCGCGCGCTCTACGGCAAGCGCCTGTACCTCTCGGCGTCAAAGGCCGAGCGCTTCTCCGCCTGCCGGTACGCATACTTCCTGCAGTACGGACTCAAGGCCAAGCCCCGCCGACCGGCGGCGTTCAATCCGCCGGAGATCGGCACGTTCTTCCACTATGTCCTGCAGCACACGGCGCAGGACGTGACGGACGCCGGCGGCTTCGCCGCCGTGACGGACGAGCAGCTTGGCCGCTTTACCGACCGCTGGACGCAGCGCTACATCCATGACGAACTCAACGACTTTCAGGAGAAATCCGCGCGCTTCACCTACCTCTTCCGCCGCCTGTGCCAGCAGGTGCGGCAGGTCGTGGCCGACATGGCGCACGAGCTGCGCGCGGGCGACTTTGTGCCGCTGGATTTTGAACTCAACTTCGCAGACCCCGAGCAGATCGCGCCGATCACGCTCTCGGACGGCGAGGTGACGCTCAACATGAGCGGCGTGGCCGACCGTGTGGACGGCTGGCTGCACGACGATAAGCTCTATCTGCGCGTGGTCGACTATAAGACCGGGCGCAAGGCATTCTCGCTCTCGGACGTGTGGTACGGCATGGGGCTGCAGATGCTGCTGTACCTGTTCGCGCTCGAGCGCTCCGGCCCCGCGCGCTACGGGCACGAGATCGTGCCGGCGGGCGTGCTCTACGTTCCGGCGCGGGACGTGCTCATCCCGGCCGACCGCCGGCTCTCTCCCGAGGAGGCGGCCAAAGAGCGCGCCGGCGCGGTGCGCCGCTCCGGTCTGCTGCTCGACGACGCCGCCGTGCTGCACGCGATGGAGCACAGCGACACGCCGCAGTATCTGCCCATCTCGGCCCGGCGCAAAACGGACGCGCTCGCAAGCGCGGAGCAGCTCGGCCTGCTCGCGCGGCACATTGAGACCACACTGCTCGACCTGGCGCACGAGCTGCGCGGCGGCAGCATCACGGCTGACCCCTACTTCCGCTCCGGGCAGGACACGGCCTGCACGCACTGCGACTATCTGACCGTCTGCCACTTCACGCCCGGCGCGGGGGGCGACTGCCACCGTGTGCTCACCAAGCTCCCGGCCGACAAGGTCTGGAGCAACCTGAAAGGAGGCGCGCCGGATGCCTGAACTGACCTTCACCCCCGAGCAGCGCGCCGCGATCGACACGCGCGGCAGCACCGTGCTCGTGTCCGCGGCGGCGGGCAGCGGCAAGACCCGCGTGCTCACCGAGCGGCTCATGACCTACCTCACGGACGCGGAGAACCCGGCCGATATTGACCGCTTCCTCGTCATCACCTACACGCGCGCGGCCGCGGCCGAGCTGCGCAGCCGCATCCTCGACGGGATCTATGCGCGCATTGCTTCAGACCCCGAAAACCGCCGCTTGCGGCGGCAGGTCGCGCTGTGCGCCCGCGCCGAGATCGGCACGATCCACAGCTTCTGCGCCGACTTCCTGCGCGCCAACTGCGCAGCCCTCGCCCTCGCACCGGACTTTCAGGTCGCCGATGCCGAGCGCTGCGCCGCCCTGCGCGCGGCAGCGCTCGAGCACACGCTCGAGCGCGCCTACACGCGGATCGATACCGACAAAGGCTTTCGCCTGCTGGCCGACACGGTCGGCGGCGGGCGCGACGATGCGCGCCTGGGCGAGCTCGTGCTCACGCTCTACGACAAGATGCAGTGCCACGCGCGGCCCGAGCAGTGGGCCGCGCAGCAGGTGGACCTGCTCGCGCTCGACGGCGTGACCGATGCCGGCGCCACGCCGTGGGGCCGGTCGTTGCTGGCACGCATGCGCGAGAGTGCGGAGCACTGGTGCGGCGTGCTTGAGGCGCAGCTCGACATCATGGCGGACGAGGACATGGAGTGGCTTATGGACATCTATGGCGACAGCTTTTCGGCCACGGCCGACGGTCTGCGCGCGCTCGCGTACGCCTGCAACCGGAGCTGGGATGCTGCCGTGACGGCGCTGCAGGACGTGCCGTTCCCGCGCCTCGGCAGCGCGCGCAAGCCGCCCGATCCGGACGTGCGCGACCGCGTCAAGGCGCAGCGCGACGCGGCGAAAAAGGCCATCCAGACGCTGCAAAAGCAGATCAACATCCCCTCCGCGCAGGCGATCGCCGACCTGCGCGCGACAGCCCCGGCCATGCAGGCGCTGCTGGCGCTGACGCTGGACTTCGGCGCGGCCTACGCCGCCGAGAAGCGGCGGCGCAGCCTCGTGGATTTCTCCGATCTCGAGCACATGACCGCGCAGCTGCTCACGGATGACAACGGCGCGCCGACGGAGCTGGCGCGCCAGCTCTCGGGGCGCTATACCGAGATCATGGTCGATGAATATCAGGACGTGTCGGAGGTGCAGGACCTCATTTTCCGCGCCGTGTCGCGCGAGGGCAGCAACCTCTTTTTCGTCGGCGACGTCAAGCAGTCGATCTACCGCTTCCGCCTCGCCGACCCCACGATCTTCCTCGAGAAATACGCGCGCTTTGCGGATTTTCGCGCAGCCGCGCCCGGTGCGCCGCGGCGCATCCTCCTGCGGGAAAATTTCCGCTCCCGCCGTGCGGTGCTCGCTGCCGCCAACCACGTCTTTTCCAACATCATGTCCCGCGCGCTCGGCGAGCTGGACTATGACGACGCGGCCCGCCTGCGCGCCGGAGCAAGCTACCCGGACGACGGCGAAAAGCCGGAGCTTGCCGTGCTCGAGCTGCCGGACGCGGACGACGACGCGCCCACGCCGGAAAAGGCCGCGCTGGAGGCGGACTACGTCGCCGGGCGCATCCGCGCGCTCATCGACGGCGGCACGCCCGTGTGGGAAAACGGCGCTAAGCGCCCCGCGCACTATGGCGACGCGGTCATCCTGCTGCGCAATGCCAACAGCATCGGCCCCGTGTACCGCGCCGCGCTCGAGGCGCATGGCATCCCCGTGTCGGCGGAGACGAGCGGCGGGTTCTACACGTCCGAGGAGGTGTCGGTGCTGCGCTCGCTGCTGGCGGTAGTGGACAATCCGCACCAGGATGTGCCGCTCATCGCGGCGCTGCGCTCGCCGCTGTTCGGCCTGACGGCGGACGATCTGGCCACCGTGCGCACGTGCGACCGCGAGCACGATTTTTACACCGCGGTCACGCTCGCCGCCGAGACGCGCGCCGACTGCCGGGATTTTCTCGACGTGCTTGCGCGCTACCGCGCGCTGTCGATCGAGCTGCCGCTGAGCGAATTTTTGTGGCACATCGTGGACGACCGCGCCGTCATGGCGCTCACGAGCGCGATGCCGGACGGCGAGCTGCGGCGGCGCAATGTGCTGCTCCTGCTCGATCTTGCGCAGCAGTTTGAACAGACGGGTGCGCGCGGGCTGCACCGCTTCCTACTCTGGATGCAGCGGCAGGAGACCGAGGGTGTGGAGCCCGCCGCCCCCGGCGGCGAGAGCCGCAGCGTGCGCATTCTGAGCATCCACAAATCCAAGGGGCTGGAGTTCCCGTTCGTGTTTTTGTGCGACACGGCGCGCCTGTTCAACAAATCCGATGCGCGCACAAGCGTGCTCGTGCACCCGGCGCTCGGTCTGGGGCCGAAGTGCACGGATCTGGAGCACGGCGTGGAATATCCCACGATCGCGCGGCAGGCGATCGCAGCGCAGCTGCTGACCGAGACACTCTCGGAGGAGATGCGCCTGCTGTACGTGGCCATGACGCGCGCGAAGGAGCGGCTCGTCATCACGGGCACCGTGCGCGACATCGGCAAGACCGTCAGCACCCTGACCGCCACGGCCACCGTGCCCCTCGCGCCGGAGCTGCTGCGCGCTGCGCAGAGCCCGCTGCACTGGCTGCTGCAGAGCGCGCTGCTCGACCGGGATGAGCGCTTCCTGCGCCGGAACTACGTCTATCTGAAGGCGGACGCCGCGGCAGAGCGCACGGAAGCGGAAGCCGAACCCACGCTGCCGGAGCCGGACCCCGCCCTGCTGGCGCAGCTCGGGCGCGCGCTCACGTTCCGCTATGGGCACGCGCAGGCCATCGACCTGCCGTCGAAGGTGACGGCGACGGAGCTCAAGCGGCTGGAGGCGGAGGACGCACCGCCCGAGGACACCGGCGCACCGCTGCTGGCGGGCGCGCCGCGCACGCAGACCTTCCGCCGGCCGGACTTTTCAGCCCGCGCGCGCAAGCTCACCGCCGCCGAGCGCGGCACGGCCACGCACCGCATCCTGCAGTACCTGCACTTTGCCGACGCGCGCACGCCGGAGGGCATCCGCGCGCAGGTGGAGTCTCTTTCCGCGCGCGGTCAACTCACGGCGCGCGAGGCGCAGGCCGTGGACACGGCCGCGCTCCTGCGGCTGGGGCAAACGCCGCTCGGCGCGCAGCTCGCGGCGGCGGAGGCTGCCGGCACGCTGCGGCGGGAGTTTCGCTTCTCGCTCCTGTGCCCGGCGGAGACGTTCTTCCCCGGCACCGGGGACGAGCAGGTGCTGCTGCAGGGCGTGGTGGACGCGTGGTTCGAAACAAAGGACGGTCTCGTCATCGTGGATTACAAGACTGACCGCATCCGCCCCGAGGGCGTGCCGGCGCGCACGGCGTACTATGCCGCGCAGCTGCATGCCTACGCCGGGGCCATGGCGCGCATCACCGGCCGGCCCGTCTGCCGCCGTGTGCTGTATTTCCTGCACTGCGGCCGGATCAGCGACGTGCCGGGCCCGGACGCGTAAAAAAATGCGAAAACCGCTTGCAATTTTGTCACCGGTATGCTAGAATTCAGGTTGCGTTTTGTAACCACGGACCAGCCCGTGCTCAAGACAGCCTATTATGAGGTGAATGACTATGAAAGACGGTATCCATCCGAATTACCAGCCGACCACGATCCGCTGCGCCTGCGGCGCCGTGTATGAGACCCGCTCCACGAAGCAGAACATCTCCATCGAGATCTGCTCCAAGTGCCACCCGTTCTACACCGGCAAGCAGAAGCTCGTCGATACCAGCGGCCGCGTGGATAAGTTCAACAAGAAGTACGGCATTAAGTAAGATCGGATCTTCGTTCTTGCGAAAATCAGCCCGCGTGCAGTGCACGCGGGCTTTTTCGCGCCCTGCTCGGCTCGCAAACGTGCGCATTGGGCGCCTTTGGTGTACAATGCGTGCGCTGCAGCGAGCTGCGATCTCTTCCACAGAGGGCCCAGCGAAGCGGTCCTCTGTGGAGCGTGTGCCTAAGCCCTGTCTTCACCGGCAGCTACGGCCGAGCCGCCGCAGTCAGACAATCAAAAAATTCCGTAACGTCACAAAAACCCCGCTGCCGAAGCAGCGGGGTTTCGATTTATGCGATTTGCGCAAAACTCAGACAATACGCTTGTCGCGCACCTGAGAATCGTAGTGCTTGTTCAGGAGCGGACGCACCACGTAGTAGATCAGCTTGTTCTCCAGGTTGAAGAAGTAGATCGTGAAGGTCGCGGCGAAGCCGACAAACCCGATCACGCCGACCTTGGCGAGCACTTTCGCAGCCAGTTTCATATTCATAGTCGGTACCTGCCTTTCTTAGTACGCCGCGGAGTCGTCGAACTCAACGATCGTCGGGTCGAGCGGCTTCTCGTTCATGACGACGGACATATACTGGTTGATGCAGTTACGCATATCCTGACGGGAAACGGTGCGGCTGTCCTCCAGGTCATGCTCGATGAAGATGAAGTGGAAGCCGAGGTCGCGCGCCTGCTCTTCCATCATGGCGTGCACGCCGAGCATGCCCTTGCAGGCGATGTTGTCGTTCATGAGCACCATGTCGCAGTTGAAGTTCGTGGCCCACTCCCAGACGGAGTTGACGTTGTCCCAGCCGCCGACGGCCATGTGGCGCATGCAGGCCTTCTCGGTCAGGCGGGTCAGGTCGTCCATGGCGATGTCCGGATCCTCGGTGTTGACCATGTTGTGGCCCATCGTGGAGTCCATGTTCAGGACGATGTTGATGCCCCAGCAGTTCTGCGTCCAGGTCGGGAAGTCGGTGTAATACACGGCGGAGGGTCCCCACAGGAACGCACGGTGGCGGGTCTTGCCGCCGAACGGCTCGTACTTATCCTTGTAAGCCTTGCGCATGATCTTGATGACCTTGCGGTCGACCTTGTTGTAGTACGGGTCGGCGCCGTTGACGGACTGCCACTCATAGAGCTTGTAGAGCGTCTCGGCGATGCCGACGAGCGGGGAGTACGGCGTCTTGAAGTAGTCCCACTTCTCGAGCTCGATCTGGTTCTGCTCGTTCATGCGCTTGGCGCCCTTGAAGAACGTCTTCCAGTTGAACTTCGTGTCGTAGTGCTCTTCGATGAAGGCGATGGTCTCTTCCATGATCTTGCGGGAGAACGGCAGCGCCGCGGGCTCGTTATGGATCATAGCGAGGGTCGCCTGATAGTCGGGCAGGCCGATGCGGCGGCGCTGGAACATGGACGTCGCCTCGGAGGCGTTGCAGGGCATGTTCGTGGTGACGACCGCCTTGCCGACGAGCGGGAACGCGTCGTCGAGGGCGACGCCGGTCTCCGCCGCGCAGCGGGAGCACACGTCGGCCGGCAGGCCGAAGGACTCGGCCACGTCGATGTAGTACGGCTCGATGTGCTGGTCAATGTCGCAGATGATGAACTCCGGCAGCGTCTGCAGCGGCACCGGGTACAGATCCGGGAAGCCGGTCATGAACAGCTCGGGCAGCACCTCGTCGATGGGCACGAGCTTGCTGCTCTTCTCCTCGCTGGCGCCGAGACGGCGGTCATGGGAGAGGATGTAGGCGATGCGCTTGGTCAGGCTCTGCACGATGGCATACATATGCATATGCGCGATCTTGAGCTCGGGGCCGCGATAGCCCTCAAACAGGCGGTCGATGAACATGAACGTGCCAAGGTAGGAACCCATCCAGCGGTATTCCCAGAAGCCCTTCAGGCACGGGATCGGCGCGGAAGCGACCATCTTGGCCATGGCGCTGAGGTTTTTGAGCCATGCGCCGTAGTCGACGAGCGTGTCGTGCACGCCGCGCCACTCGCGGTACTTGGCGACGCCGGTCTTGTCATAGTAACGGCTGCGCTGACCGCCCAGGCCGTTTTCAGCTCTCCAGATGGGGTCGAACTTCTGCATCTTGGAGTCAATAAATTTCGTAACAGGGCAATTCATAGTTTTCGTTCCCCTCCTGTGTCAAGAATTGATTTTCTTGATTTCCAGACTCTCGACGAAGGCCTGGAAACGGGTACGGAGCTGGCCGATGGAGCCGAGCGCGTATTCCTTCTCAATCGTGCAGCACGGCACGCCCATCTCCTCGGTCAGGATATGGGAAGCGAGCACCTTCTCATAGCTCCAGAACTCGCAGAACTTCATGTTCTCGTAGATCACGCCGTCGGCATGGAACTCGTCGACAAGGCGCTTGACCTCAGCATGGCGCTGGTCGATCTTCATGCCGTCCATGAAGCGGGCGCACTGGTTCCAGTGCAGGTAGTGGCGGCAGATGGCGTCGAACGCGGTCTCGCCGTCCTGGATCTCGATGCGCTCACGGCTCGGGAAGCTGCCGAAGCAGTAGCGGTCGGCCACGACCATGGCGCCGCAGCCCTCGAGGAGCTTCGTGAACTCGGGATCGTCGATCTCGGAGCCGGCGACCACGACGCGCGCACGGAACGGGAACTCCGGCTCGGGCTTGCGCTTTTTGATCTCGGCGAGCGTCTCCTTCAGGTACGGGAGGATCAGGTCATGCGGGCAGACCTCGCTCACGAGCTGGATGACATGGAATTCATAGCCGGTAATGGGCGGGTTGGGCAGCTTGCGGAAGTTGCCGATCTCGGTGATGACGTCGCACAGCTCGTTGAACTGCTCGATCGCCTTGCGCATGGCGGCGTCGGACACGTCGATGCCGTAGCGCTTGGCGAGCTGATCGACGACCTTGAGCTGGAGCTGGCCCTTGTAGTATGTAAGGTTCGTCTTGTCGCCCTTCATCGGGGGATCGATCTGGGTGACGAAGAAGTGATCGTTCTTGACGGGGTTGAGCAGGAAGAAGTGCTCTTCCATACGCTCCATGGCCGCGCAGCACTCGGCGCCGAACAGGGCGCCCAGATAGTTGTAGCCGCCCTCAATGGCGCGCTCGAGGATGGAGCGGACATACGGGCAGGTGCGGCTGGTCATGTAGTAGGTCGCCACGTCGGTGGACTCGCAGCGCGGTGCGCGCAGACGGGTCGAGAAGCAGCCCGGCAGATTGAGCAGGACCTCGGGGATGTAATAGCAGTTGTACCCGAGGGCGATTTTCCCGTCGTTGACCGCCTGCGTGACGAGCTCATTCTGCGCGTCCTGCAGGAGATTTTCGAAGAAAATCAGATGTTTCAGGTCTTTCATATTGTCCCTTCTTTCAAAATAATTCCCATTGCAGCTATGTAAAAAGGCATCGGATGCGGGTGCATTCCGGCGCCTTCGACATACGAAAAAAACATTTGCGGTGCCCCAACACCGCGGCGGAACGAGCAGGCGCTTGCTCTGCCACCTAGTCCTTTTCAAAATATCACGTGTTCCGTGCGGTGTCAACCGCAAACACGCTAATTCTTTCACAAATCCGGACAAGAGGGTGACTTTCGACACATTTGTTGAAAACTGGCGCTCAGATCCGGCCGGCGGGGCGCAGGGCGCGCAGATACGCCTCGCTCTGACGCACGAAGGCGGCGGCGTCAAAATTGTCGTTGCGCAGCGCCTCCTGCACGATCATGCCGTCGGACGCGAGCAGGATCAGCTGCGAGAGATAGTCGGCGGAGACGGCGTCGGTGCGCTCGGCGATCTTCTCGGCGATGAGCCGCTCGAAGGCGGCGTAGCGGTCGATGAGCTTGGCGCGCAGCGCCTCGTCGCCGAGCATGGCGGCGTGGATGAGATGCAGACGCATGCCGGCGGAGGCGGTGTTGCGCTCGACGACGTACTTCACCAGCCGGTGCACGGACGTGTCCTTGTCCTTGTTGCCCGTCCAGGCGATCAGCTCGTCCCACTGGCGGTCGAGATAGCGGTTGGTGATGTCGAAAAGGATATCCGTTTTATTTTTATAATAGTAATAGAGCGTCCCCTTGGACACGCCGGCCGCCGCGGCGATCTCGGCCAGCGAGATGTCGGCAAACGTCTGCGTGTCCAACAGGCCGGTCGCGGCGTCGAGGATCTTCTCCTTGACATTGTCGTTGCGCGGAGCGGCCATGTGCTTTCCTCATTTCTGATCTTATGTGAGATACATTGGGTCTTATTGTACGCGATTTTGGGCGATTTGTCCAGTCTGACAGGGAAATTTCAGCAGATTTGACCCGGGGCGAATCCTTGACTTCCCGGTCGAAAAAGGGTATATTTGTGGTATTCAGTCGGCCGTTTGGCCGACTTGTCTTCCGGGAGGCCCGTCTTTCATGAAGATCTCCGCATTGAACCGAAAACTGCGCAAAGCCTTCGGCGGCCGCGTCACGGCGGTGCTGGCCGATGGCTGCATCGTCCTGCGCGGCGCGCTCGACTGCTGGGACGACGTGGTGCGCGCCGGCCAGCTGGCCGCAACGAAATACGCCACGTGCCATGTCGTCAACGACATCACGTTCACCGGCGGCGAGGACGCGCCCATGCGCGTGCCCACGCTGCGCGACGATGCGCTCGACGGGCAGACGCCCGACGTGCTCATCATCGGCGGCGGCATCTCGGGCGTGTCGATCGCGCGCGAGCTTGCGCGCCAGAAGCTCGACATTCTCGTGGTCGATAAGGAGTGCGACCTCGCGCTCGGCGCCTCCGGCCGCAATGACGGTGAGGTGCACCCGGGCATCGACCTCGGGCGCGGCAGTGTCAAGCACAAATATATCCGCCGCGGCAACGCCATGTACGATCAGGTCTGCAAAGAGCTTAACGTGCCGTTTTCCCGCGTGGGGCAGTATGTCTGCTTCCAGCACGGCTGGCTGCGCCCGGCCGTGTGGGGCTACTGCATGTGGCGCAAATATCACGACGGCATCGCCGACACCGAGCTCATCTCCGGCAGGGAGCTGCTGCGCCGCGAGCCGAATTTCAACGAAAAGACCCGCTTTGCCATCTCGAATCCGGACTCCGGCTGCGTCTGCCCCTACGGGCTGACGATCGCCTATGCGGAAAACGCCGTGCAAAACGGCGCGCGCATCGCGCTCAACACCGCCGTGCTGGGTATGGACGTCGCGGATGGCCGCATCACCGCCGTGCACACCAACCGCGGCACGCTGCACCCCGCGCTCGTCATCAACGCGGCCGGCGTGTTTGCCGAGGACGTGGCGCGCATGGCCGATGACCGCTTTTTCTCCATCCACCCCCGCCGCGGCACGAACAGCATCCTCGACCGCAAGGCCGGCGCGTTCATGCACTCGATCGCGTCCGTGAAGGGCAACGACATGGTATCCAAAACGCACTCGAAGGGCGGCGGCATCCTGCACACCGTGCACGACAACCTGCTCATCGGCCCCGACGCGGTGGAGACCTATGAAAAGGAGAACACGGCGACGCATCCCGAGAGCATCGCGCACGTGTTCGAAAAGCAGAAGATCACGATGCCCGCGCTGACCGAGCGCGACATCATCACCTATTTCACCGGCGTGCGCGCGCCCACGTTCGAGGAGGACTTCATCATCGAGCGCGGCCGGCACACGCACAACCTCATCCACGTCGCCGGCATCCAGTCGCCCGGTCTGACGACGGCGCCCGCCGTCGCGGTGGACGTGGCGGACATGGCCGTGCGCATCCTCGCGCGCGAGCGCCCCGTGGCCATCAATCCGGACTTTGATCCCCACCGGCCGGGCATCCCCGTCCTGCGGGAGATGGACGACGCCACGCGCGCTGCCTACATCGCGAAAAACCCCGACTACGGCGTCATCGTCTGCCGCTGCGAGGAGATCAGCCGCGGCGAGATCCTCGACGCGCTGCGCTCGAACGTGTGCGTGCCGACGGTCGACGGCGTGAAAAAGCGCGTGCGGCCCGGCATGGGCCGCTGCCAGGGCGGGTTCTGCTCGCCGCAGGTGGTGCGCATCATCGCGGAGTATCTCGGCGTGCCGCTGAGCGCAGTGCGCAAGTCCTCGGCCGGCGCGCCCATCACGTTCGGCCCGACGAAATCCGGGGAGGTGCAGGCATGATGTATGACGTCATTGTCATCGGCGGCGGCCCCGGCGGGCTCGCGGCCGCCATCTCCGCGCACGAAAACGGTGCGCACGTGCTGCTCATCGAGCGCGAGGCGCGTCTGGGCGGCATGCTCAAGCAGTGCATTCACGACGGCTTCGGCCTTGCCCGCTTCGGCGAGCGGCTGGCAGGGCCGGAATATGTGGAGCGCTTCATCGACCGGCTCGAGGAGCTGGGCATCGAGGCGCACACGCAGACCTTCGTCACGCGTGTGGAGAAAACGCCCACTGGCTTTGCGGTCATCACCGTCAGCCGCGGCGGCGTCGCGCGCTATGAAACCCGCACGCTCGTGCTGGCTACCGGCTGCCGCGAGCGCACGGCAAAGCAGGTCTTCATCCACGGCACGCGCCCGGCGGGCGTGTTCACGGCAGGCACCGCGCAGCACTTTACGAACCTGCTCGGCGAGCTGCCGACCAGGCGCTGCGTCATCCTCGGCAGCGGCGACATCGGCCTCATCATGGCCCGCCGCCTGACGCTCGAGGGTGCGGAGGTCCTCGGCGTGTACGAGGCCAAGCCCACTCCCTCCGGCCTGACGCGCAACATCCACCAGTGCCTGCATGACTACAACATTCCGCTGCACCTGAGCCACACGGTCACGCGCGTGTTCGGCGCCGACCGGCTCACGGGCGTGGAGGTCGCGGAGGTCGACGAGACCATGCGCCCCATCCCCGGCACGGAGCAGCGCATCGACTGCGACGCGCTGATCGTGTCCGTCGGCCTCATCCCGGAAAACGAGCTGGCGGAGTCGCTCGGCGTCCCGCTCGACGGGCACACCCGCGGCCCCGTCTGCGACGGGCAGCTCATGACGGAGGTGCCCGGCATCTTCTCGTGCGGCAACGCGCTGCACGTCAATGACCTCGTGGACTACGTGTCCGCCTCCGGCGAGCTCGCCGGGAAAAGCGCGGCGCACTTTGCCGCGCACACGCGCGACGAGGTCGCGGTCACGATCTCGGACGATTTCGGCTATCTTGTCCCTCAGCGGCTCGACCGCACGGAGGATAACAGTGGCGTCACACTGTATTTTCGCAGCGCGACAGTGCTCGGCCCCTGCCGCGTGGTGCTGACCATCGACGGGAAAGAAGTCTGGTCGCGGCGCTACCCCTTCCTGCGCCCGCCCGAGATGCAGCAGCTCACACTGGACTTTGACAAGCTCGGCATCGCCCACGCGCGCGATGTCCACTTTACGATCGAGGTGGCAGAGACATGAAAGAACTCACCTGTATCGGCTGCCCGCGCGGCTGCACCTTGAAAATCGAACGCGACGGCGACGGCTGGTCCGTCACCGGCAACACCTGCCCCCGCGGCAGGGAGTTTGCCATCTCGGAGATGACCGCGCCCAAGCGCACCATCTGCTCGACCGTGCGCACGGCCTTCCCGGACGCGCCGGTGCTGCCGGTGCGCGTGTCGGCCGACATTCCGAAGGACCGCATCTTCGACGTCATGGACGCGCTCAAGACCGTCACCGTATCAGAGCGCATCGGCCGCGGCGACGTCGTGATCCCGAACGTGCTCGGCCTCGGCGTGGACGTCATCGCCACGAGCAGTCTCCTCAAGCACAGACCCGAATGAATCTTTTGTATAGAGAGCAAAAATAAATCTTAGGAGGGAATCATCTTGAGCAAACCGCTGGTGCTGACCTGCGACATCGGCACACAGAGCGCACGCGCCCTGCTCGTGGACCCGGACGGCCGGATCGTGGACGTCGTGCAGAGCAAATATGCCGAGCCCTACTTCTCGAAAGAGCCCGGCTGGGCCGAGCAGAAGCCGAACTTCTACTTTGACCGCCTGTGCGAATGCTGCCGCGAACTGTGCGCGCGCAGCAACGCCCTGCTGCCGGACGTGATCGCCATGACCATCACCGTCATCCGTGACACGGTCGTGTGTCTGGACGCGAACAACGAGCCCCTGCGCGACATCATTCTCTGGCTGGACAAGCGCACCGTCGACCCGAACGGCGCCATGCCCGCCAAGAACATGATGCTCTTCAAGGTCGCCGGCATGGAGCCGACGGCGAAGGTGGTCTACGCCGCCTCCGTCGGCAACTGGATCATGCGCCACGAGCCGGAGATCTGGGCCAAAACCGCCAAATACGTCATGCTGCCCACGTACCTGAACTACAAGCTCACGGGCAACCTCATCGACTCGGCCTCGAACCAGATCGGCCACATCCCGTTCGACTACAAAAACCGCCGCTGGATGAAGCCCGGCAGCCTCACGCGCTGCTTCTGCGACGTGCCGAACGAAAAGCTGTGCGACCTCGTGCCCTCCGGCACGGTCATCGGCACGATCACGGACGAAGTCAGCGCCCTGACCGGCATCCCCGCCGGCCTGCCGCTGATCTCGACCGGCTCGGACAAGGGCTGCGAGACGCTCGGCCTTGCCGTCGTCGATTCCGACAAGGCGTCGATCTCGCTGGGCACGACGGCCACCATCCAGTTCAGCACGACCGAGTACGTCGAGCCGCAGCAGTTTCTGCCCGCCTATCCCGGCGTGCTCAACGACCACTACAATCCCGAGATCGAGATCTACCGCGGCTTGTGGCTGCTGTCGTGGTTCGTGAAGGAATTCGGCACGGCCGACGCCATCGACGCCAAGGAAAAAGGCATGGCGCCCGAGGCCCTGCTCGACCAGCGCATCCGCGACCTGCCCGCCGGCAGCGACGGCCTGCTCCTGCAGCCGTACTGGACGGCCGGCATCCTGCACCCGGACTCGCTCGGCGCGGTCATCGGCTTTTCGGACTACCACACGCGCTACCACTTCTACCGCGCCATCATCGAGGGCCTGTGCCTGGAGCTGTACATGGCGCTGCGCATCATGGAGGACCGCTCGGGCCTGACCATTCACGAGATCCGCATCGGCGGCGGCGGCGCGAAGAGCGACGTGGTCTGCCAGATCGCGGCGGACGTGTTCGGCCTGCCGGTCGTGCGCTCGCAGACGCACGAGGCATGCTCCATCGGCTC
>OFPS01001756.1_pt1 | contig 14240 bp, 9 predicted proteins | sample 1542111 | NCBI WGS metagenome assembly OFPS01 (sample SAMN04209233, study PRJEB22552) | human gut metagenome | biome: gut; material: feces | host: Homo sapiens | place: USA: Oklahoma | reverse complement strand
GATCCAGTAACTGCTCTCTTGTGAATACCTGGTTCGGAGAGGATGCGAGGAAATAGAGAAGTTCCAGTTCCTTTGGCGGCATCTCGACCGTATGGCCGTCAACAATGACGGAGTAATTGGTAAGGTTGATCTCAATTCCCGGGTATTCGACACATTTTCCCTTATCTGCCTGAGGAGTCTCCGGTTTGGAGCCGACCTGATAGCGGCGTAAGACTGCTTTTACACGTGCAACCAGCTCTTTGGCATCAAATGGTTTCATAATGTAATCATCTGCACCGAGCTCCAGGCCAAGTACCTTGTCGAATACTTCACCCTTGGCGGACAGCATGATGATCGGAGTGTTAGATCTCGTACGGATCTCGCGACAGACCTGATATCCGTCGATACCAGGCAGCATGAGATCTAAAAGAATCAGGTTCGGTTTGTAAGTGTCAAAGGCAACCAGTGCCCGTTCGCCATCGTGGACCATCATAGTGTCAAAGCATTCTTTTGTCAGATATAATGAGACCAGTTCAGCGATATTTTCATCGTCATCGACGATCAGTATTTTCTGTTTGTTCATAGATGTATACTCCTCCCGTATATAGATGCATTTATCTATACTGATTCACTTTAAAGTTTCCCCTTATACTATCCCTTATTTTAACTTTTATTTCAGCTCAGCGATCGTTACGCCGGCGTCACCTTCGCCAAATGCGCCAAGGCGGAATGATTTGACATGTTTCTGCCGTTTCAGATATTTATGGATACCGGCTCTTAAAGCTCCGGTTCCTTTACCGTGAACGATTCTTACAGAACTGAGGTGTGCAAGCGAGGCGTCGTCCAGATATTTATCCAGCTCGGCGATCGCTTCATCGACTGTTTTACCAAGAAGGTTGATCTCAGGACTGATCGCAAGAGATTTGCCCATCTTGACTTTGCCTTTACCGGTCTGACGGGTTCTTTTGGCAAATGAATATGCCGGCGCTTCATCGATGATCTCCAGATCGGAAATATTAACTGTGGAACGTAAGATTCCCATCTGTACGGTGACATTTCCCTTGGAATCCGGAAGTGAAGTGACAGATCCGGTCAGGTTCATACTCAGTACCTTGACAGATTCTCCAAGTTTGAAATCACTTGGTTTGTAAGCCTTTTTTGGTTTCTTGGTATCTGTCTTCATGGAATTCTGTGTCGCGTTCATCTTCTTGCGGAGACGCTCACGTTCCTTTTCCATCTCGGCAACGAAGATATTGGCTTTGCCGAATTTGTGGAAATTACGCATGGTCTCATCGGCTGTTTCCTTGGCATCGGCCAGGATCTCATGAGCCTTTTCATTGGCCTCGCGGATGATACGGTCACGCTGTTCTTCTAATTTATCACGTTTCTGACGGGTCTCTTCTTCGAGACGTGCCAGTTCACGTTTGTAGTGTTCGATCTCTTCCTGCTCTTTCCGGATGGTACGTTTACTTGTCTCCAGATCGGTTAACAGGTCTTCGAAGGATTCATCCTGTTCGGTCAGATGTGTCTTGGCATCTTCGATGATATAATCCGGAAGTCCGAGTTTTCCTGCGATGGCAAATGCATTACTCTTTCCCGGGATACCGATCAGAAGGCGGTAAGTCGGACTGAGCGTCTCTACATCGAATTCACAACAGGCATTTTCAACGCCCGGTGTGGAAAGTGCGAAGACTTTCAGTTCGCTGTAGTGTGTCGTTGCCATGGTACGGATGCCTCTCTGGTGCAGATAGCTTAAGATGGCGATCGCAAGAGCAGCACCTTCGGTAGGGTCGGTTCCTGCATTCAACTCATCGAACAGTACCAGAGAATGTTCGTCTACATGCTTTAAGAACGAAACGATATTCGTCATATGAGAAGAGAAGGTACTGAGGCTCTGCTCGATACTCTGCTCATCTCCGATATCGGCATATACATTTTCAAAAATTGCCAGTTCCGAACGGTCCAGCGCAGGGATATGAAGTCCTGCCTGACCCATCAGGGTAAATAATCCGACCGTCTTTAACGAAACGGTCTTACCGCCGGTGTTCGGTCCGGTTACGATCAGAAGGTCGAAGGTATCACCGAGTGTGACGGTGATCGGAACGACTTTCTTCTTATCTAACAGCGGATGGCGGCCCTCACGGATATGGATCCGGCCTTCTGTATTGAAGATTGGCTTGCTTGCGTTCATGTTGATTGCGAGATTTCCTCTTGCAAATATGAAATCCAGCTCCGTCATGACTTTGTAGTCGGTGCGGATGGAGTCGATATATTCTGCAACATCGGCGCTTAAGCGTGCAAGGATCACCTGGATCTCTTCCTGCTCTTTGCCGTAAAGCTCTTTTAAATCATTATTCAGTTTTACAACAGACATCGGTTCGATGAACAGGGTAGAACCTGTGGCAGACTGGTCATGGATCAGACCAGATACCTGGCTTCTGTATTCGGCTTTGACCGGGATACAGTAGCGGTCCCCGCGCATGGTGATGATCGCATCCTGCAGATAGGTACGGAGCGAACCGTTGACCAGAGAAGATAATGTAGAATGTACTTTATCATTGATCTGGTTCATGGAACGGCGGATCTGCTTTAATGTACTGCTGGCATCATCACTGATCTCATCTTCGTCAATAATGCATCGGCGGATCTCAGTGCTTACCAGTGTCAGTGGCTCGATCTGCTGGAAGAAAGCATCCAGACAGTCTTCTGCATCGTCCACAGTCTCGTGACGGCCGTAAGCTTTGATCTGCCCTGCATTTTCCAGAAGCTTACAGATACGCAAAAGCTCTCCGCTTCCGAGCGCGGCACCGACTTCCAGACGCTTTAAGGATTCCCCGACCGGATTACAGCTTCCGAAAGAAGGACGTCCCTTCTTAATGATACGGGTAAATGCGGCGGCAGTCTGTTCTTGTGCGGCTTCGATATCCGTGATGGATGTCATCGGTTTTAATCTCTTGCAGCGTTCCTTGCCGCCAAAAGAAGTTGCCTGTTCTATTAAGATGTCAATAATTTTATGATATTCTAATTTAGTTAATGTTTTTTTATTCATGTTTCTCACCTGAACTTATTCTAGTTACTGTTCATACAGTAGCTGTAGTCAGTACCTATTCTACCTTATTTGGACGATAAAGAAAAGGATAAATATTGAACATTCCCATTCCATACGGTATACTATAAAAAGGATTGCAAAGGAGACGAAAAAGCTGATGGATGAGCAGAAACCTCTGGAAAATAAGCAGGGAGAACCTGGGAAAAAAACAGAAAAATCAGAATATTCATTTATGCAGGAGACGATCAAAGACGAGAACAGCCGTGGAAAAAAGTGCCGTAAAGACCTGCTTCGTATGGCGGGGCTTGGAGTGGTATTCGGTGTGTGTGCCTGCATTAGTTTTTCTGCGCTCAAACCATGGCTTGATAAGAAGTTTCCTGGAGATTCACAAGAGGTAGTGATACCGAAAGAGAAAGAAGAAGATAATACAGAAGAAAAAAAAGCGGATACCAGTAACAATACGGAACAGACGCTGGATATTGACAATTACAGAGAACTTCAGAAAGCAATGAACGACGTAGCCACAGAGGCCGGAAAATCCGTGGTAGAGATCATAGGTGTATCCGGAGAGCAGGACTGGACAGACGAGTCTTACGATAATAAAAACAGTGTGTCCGGACTGATCATCGCTGATAATGGGCAGGAGCTTCTGGTATACGGAAAGACTTCTATATTAAAAGATGCAAAAGAGATCCATATTAGATTCTCGGATGGCAATACAGAACAGGCATCTGTGAAGAAGAAAGATGAAAGTCTCGGATTTGCGATCTATGCTGTGTCGGGAAGCAGCATTGAACAGTCAACATGGACGCAGATCAGTACCGCCAAACTTGGCAGTTCCAATTCTGTACAGAAAGGGGACGCCGTGGCAGTGCTTGGAAAGCCATTTGGCTATGCAGGAGCGGTCGGATTTGGAACGATTGCGAACAGCAGAAATGAACTGGATGCAGATGACGGAAGTTATCAGCTCCTTTGCACTGATATTGGTGCGGCAGAAGACGGAACAGGTGTGATCGTTAATTTGTCGGGAGAAGTAGTCGGAATTATTGATCAGAGTATTTCTGATAATAGCAGTAAAAGGCTGGTAACCGGGTATGGAATTTCGGGCTTAAAATCAGAGATTGAATTGTTGTCTAACGGACAGGCGGTGCCGTATGTCGGTATTCGTGGACTGGATGTGACGGCAGAAATCGAAGCTCAGGGAATTCCAAATGGAGTATACGTCCAGACAGTAGAGCCGGATTCTCCGGCAATGGCAGCAGGAATCCAGAGCGGGGATATAATCACAGAGGCTGCAGGCAAGAAGATATCGTCGCTGGCGGTCTATCAGAGTGTGATGCGTGACCAGAAAAGCGACAGCAAGATAAGACTCAAAGGACAGAGACAGGGATCCGGCGGTTATGTGGATATTTCATTTGACGTGACAGTCGGAAGCAAGGAGTAGGCTTGCCGGATGCTTCCGGGGAGATGTTTCGATCGTTGTAAAATATAGAATAATATTAATATAGAATATAGAAAGAGGAAATAAGATGAGATATATCAACACCCTTCACGAAGGAGAAACAATCAGAAATGTATATTTGTGCAAAGGAAAGCGTTCTGCGGAGACCAGAAACGGAAGACCATATGATAATCTGATCCTTCAGGATAAGACCGGGACACTTGACGGGAAAGTATGGGATCCGAATTCCGGCGGAATCGCAGATTATGATGAGATGGATTTTATTGAAGTATATGGTGAAATCATCAGTTATAATAACAATCTGCAGCTTAACATTAAGCAGATCCGTAAAGCACAGGAGGGTGAATATATCGCCGCCGATTATATGCCGACAACGGAGAAGAGTACAGATGGCATGTATGAGGAACTGCTTGGATATATTAAGAAAGTAGAGAACCAGTATCTGAGACAGGTGCTGGAGTATTATTTTGTAAAAGACGAGACATTTATCCGTAATTTCAAGGGACATTCCGCTGCGAAGACGGTTCATCATGGATTCGCCGGAGGACTTCTGGAACATACATTAAGTGTTGTGAAGTTCTGTGACTATATGGTGGGAGCATATCCGATCCTGAATAAGGACCTGCTTTTCACAGCAGCGATCTGCCACGATATCGGAAAGACGAAGGAATTATCTTCCTTCCCGGAAAATGATTACACAGATGAAGGACAGCTTCTGGGACATATTGTAATCGGTGTGGAGATGATCGGAGATGCAGTCCGCAATATCCCGGACTTCCCGGAGAAACTTGCGAATGAATTAAAACACTGTATCGTTGCACATCACGGAGAACTGGAATACGGTTCACCGAAGAAACCGGCACTTGCCGAGGCGATGGCACTGAATCTTGCAGACAATGCAGATGCCAAGATGCAGACACTGACAGAGTTATTCAAAGATAAAAAAGGAAATGACTGGCTGGGATATAACCGCCTGTTTGAATCAAATATCAGAAAGACAGTTATCTAATGATGCAGAAGAATGAAATAGTAAAGGTAAAAATAGAAGATATCGGAGTCGGAGGAGAAGGCATCGGCAAGGTGGATGGATACACGTTGTTTATCAAAGATGCCATCATCGGGGATGTTGTAGAGGCGAAAGTAATGAAAGCCAAGAAGAATTACGGCTATGCCCGCCTGATGAATGTCCTGACTCCATCAAAAGACCGTGTGGAAGAGCCGGTCTGTCCGATGGCAAGAAAATGCGGCGGCTGTCAGATCCAGGAGATGAAGTATCCGGCACAGCTTGCATTTAAAGAAGCAAAGGTACGCGGCAATCTGGAGCGGATCGGAGAAGTTCCGACAGAACTTCTGGATCAGATCATGCATCCGGCTGTCGGCATGGACGGAGAGGGAATGCAGCCGTTCCGCTACCGGAATAAGGCGCAGTTCCCGATCGGAACAGATAAAGACGGCAGAGTGATCGCCGGGTTCTATGCCGGAAGAACACACAGCATTATCGAGAATACAGACTGCGCGCTTGGTGTGGAAGTCAACGAAGAGATCCTGAACTGTATTCTGGACTTCATGGAAGAATTCAAAATTCCGGCATACGATGAAGTGAAGCATAAAGGGCTGGTACGCCATGTACTGCTCCGTTACGGATTCAAGACAGATGAAATCATGGTATGTCTGGTCATCAATGGAAAGACGATTCCGCACTGTCATGATCTGGTCGGACGGCTACGTCAGATTCCGGGTATGACAAGCATCACTCTCAGTACGAACACAGCGAAGACGAATGTGATCATGGGCGATACGATCCGCCTTCTGTGGGGACAGGAGTTCATCACAGACTATATCGGTGAGATCAAGTACCAGATATCTCCGCTGTCATTCTACCAGGTGAATCCGGTCCAGACAGAGAAATTATACGGACTGGCATTAGACTATGCAGGCCTGACCGGCAATGAGGCGGTGTGGGACCTGTACTGTGGAATCGGAACGATTTCCCTGTTCCTTGCAAAGAAAGCAAAGCAGGTATATGGCGTGGAGATCGTACCGCAGGCCATAGACGATGCGAAGAATAATGCAAAGATCAATGACATTACGAATGCGGAATTCTATGTAGGTAAGGCAGAAGAAGTCCTGCCGGAGTATTACAAAGAATATGAAAAGACACATAACGGAGAGACCGCACACGCAGATGTGATCGTGGTCGATCCGCCGAGAAAAGGCTGTGAGGAATCCCTGCTTCAGACGATCGTGGATATGCAGCCGGAGAAAGTTGTGTATGTAAGCTGCGACAGTGCGACACTTGCGCGGGATGTGAAGTTCTTAAGAGCGAATGGGTATGAGCTTAAGGATGTGACGCCTGTGGATCAGTTTCCGCATACGGTGCATGTGGAAGTCGTGTGTTGTCTACATCGGGTGAATTCGTAGAAGTCCTTAATTTCAGGCACTTTGCGAGGTATATGAGTTTCACACCAACAGGCAAACAGGGCAAGAAAAAGCAGATTATGAATGGAATCGAAGTGTCAGTAGTATTGCATCTGGTATGAGGAAATACATTCGGACAGAATTAACATTTTTTATTCAATAGCATAGAGAAAAGTCAAAAGGACGCTTGTTTTCAGAACTTCTGGAAGATGAGTGTCCTTTTCTTTTATCTCAAGGCAAAGGAGAAGATAAAAAATGGCAAGGAAGAAAGAAATTTGTGGTGGAAATCACGCCTTATTATTATGAACACGGCGTTTGCCTGGAAGACCATGATGGGACTTCTGCTCATCTTTATACAATCTTAATTTCAAAACAAACTTACTTACGCCCATTTAATACAAATAAAGATAGAATAAAGGAAATATAAAAATGAAATTAAGATTATGGGGATATAGTTATGCAACAGACAAACAGATCAAGACATCGACATATAACATCATTTCAAGTGATTAGTTTAGGGTTTTTATCCGTGATTCTCTTAGGCAGTCTGCTTTTGATGCTGCCGATTGCTACAAAAAGCGGTCAGTGTACCTCCTTTTTGGATGCTTTGTTTACCGCAACTTCTGCGGTTTGTGTGACGGGACTGGTTGTTAATGATACGGCAACCTACTGGTCTTTATTTGGCCAAGGAGTTATTTTACTGCTGATTCAAATCGGAGGTATGGGAATTATTACGATTGCTATTGCGATTGCTGTTGTTTCCGGACGCAAAATCGGGTTGATGCAGCGAAGTACCATGCAAGAGGCAATTTCGGCTCCAACGGTGGGTGGTATTGTGCGGAGAACGCAATTTATTATTCGGACTACTATTCTTATCGAAATCATTGGTGCGGTTCTTTTAGCCCCTGTTTTTTGCAGGGACTTTGGGTTTTGGAAAGGAATATGGTATGCACTGTTCCATTCTATTTCTGCTTTTTGCAATGCAGGATTTGATCTAATCGGTATAAGAACCCCTTTTTCCTCGTTGACCTCTTATTCTGTACAGCCGATTGTAAATCTTGTAATTATGATGTTGATTATTGCAGGAGGTATTGGATTCCTTACCTGGGAAGATATAAAGAATCATAAATGGCATTTTAAAAAATACCGGATGCAAAGCAAGGTGATTTTTATGGTAACAGGAATATTGATATTCTTACCGGCTCTTTACTTTTTTTATTTTGAGTTTTCAAATGTGCCTCTTACAGAAAGAGTATGGGTTTCTTTGTTTCAATCCGTTACGCCGAGAACAGCAGGATTCAATACGGCAGATTTGACTTTACTCAGTGAAGTTGGGCAAATGCTTATCATTATGCTGATGCTCATCGGTGGCTCGCCTGGTTCCACTGCAGGTGGTATGAAAACGACAACTCTTGCAGTTCTCGTTTCATCGGCATTATCTGTATTTAGAAAAAAGGAACACACCAATTTTTTCGGCAGACAAATTCCGGATGACACTATCAGAAATGCAGCTACAATTTTTTTGATGTATATCGTTTTATTCCTTGTCGGAGGAATGGTAATTAGCAGAACAGAAGATATTCCACTTATGACCGCTTTGTTTGAGACGGCGTCGGCAATCGGGACGGTAGGGTTATCGTTGGGAATAACTCCTGACCTGGGGCTTGTTTCCCATATAATCTTGATTTGCCTGATGTTTTTTGGCAGAGTGGGAGGATTGACCTTGATTTTTGCTACCATTTCTGAAAAAAAGCCTAACGGTTCAAAATATCCTCAGGAAAAAATTACAGTAGGTTAAGGAGAATAAAAAAATGAAATCAATATTACTTATCGGTCTGGGAAGATTCGGACGGCACATTGCTATGAAATTAGATGAATTGCATCATCATGTGATGGCGGTAGATAAAGAAGATACTCGAGTTGATGCTGTACTTCCCTTTGTAACTAACGCTCAGATTGGGGATGCGACTAATGAGGATTTTTTAAGTTCGCTTGGTGTTGGGAACTTTGATGTTTGTATTGTGGCTATCGGAGATAACTTTCAGAATTCATTGGAAGTAACGTCCCTTTTGAAGGAACTCGGTGCAAAAATGGTGGTGTCTCGTGCCGCTCGTGATGTTCATGCAAAATTTCTTTTACGAAACGGCGCAGATGAAATTGTTTATCCCGAAAGGCAGCTTGCCGATTGGGTTGCGATCCGTTATAGTGCTGATCATATTTTCGATTACATAGAACTAGATGAAGAACATGCAATCTTTGAAATATCTATACCGGGAGAATGGATAGGAAAAACAATCGGTCAGTTGGATATACGAAAAAAATATAATGTCAATATTATGGCGCTGAAAACAAATGATATTATGAATTTGAAAATAAGTTCCGATACGCAGTTGTTAAAGGACAGTACCATGCTTGTTCTTGGGGAGACGAAACATATTCAAAAATGTTTTCATATTTAATTTTTGAAAGAAGTTGGTGATATGAAAGACTTTGTTTTACTTATAGTGGTATTGGCAGCATTTATTTATGGTTATTTTCTTATGGAAAAGCTGGATAAATTTCTCAAGGAAAATCAATCCCAAAAACTTATTTCAGATTCTAAGCTCAGGATTGGATTTGAAACACCTGCAATCATAGATTCTATTGCAGATCTATTAGAACAATTTTCAAGCGAATACCCAAACTATGAGCTGAACCTGTTCTACGGTTCTGTAAGTGAAATAATAAATGGGCTGGGAAATAATAAACTTGATTTTGGCTTTATCATAGAAAATTCTAACGATATTTTGAAAGATGAGTATTGTTCCTTATCCCTTCAAATAAAGCAAAGTGTCATTACTCCAGGCTCTATAGACATTGTGGTACATCCCATCAACACGATTGAGAAACCAGCGAGAGTGATATGGCAAAATGACATTAATTGTATGAAGGGTCTATTTGTCGAAAAATTGCGTGATTTTTCGGAGCGTTTTCTGCTTTCGGCTACACGCCCGAATGGAAAAAAAGAAGAAAAGGTGGTATAATCTTTATACGATTTTAATGTCAGTGCTAAAATGCTTTTCTGAAATTTACGTATTATTCTATATAATGTTTTTGTATAAGGAGATGACCGTATGAGTGAAAGCAGACACAATCCGGATCAGTTATTAAAGGAAATCCAAGCTGATGAAGAAAACAGTAATAAAGGACATTTGAAAATCTTTTTCGGATATGCAGCTGGTGTGGGTAAAACCTACGCCATGTTAGAAGCAGCTCATATGGAAAAACAGCAGGGAATTGACGTGGTAGCCGGTTATGTAGAAACCCACGCACGTCCCAAAACAGCAGCTCTTTTGAATGGCTTAGAAGTTCTTCCTACAAGAGAAGTTTTTTATAATGGTATGATACTGGACGAATTCGACATTGGCATGGCGTTGAAAAGAAAACCACAGCTTATCCTTGTAGATGAACTTGCGCATACGAATGCCGAAGGATGCCGTCATGCAAAACGGTATCAGGACATTAAGGAACTTTTGAATGCAGGGATTGATGTCTATACGACTGTCAATGTTCAGCATATTGAAAGCCTTTGTGATACAGTTGCATCCATTACGGAAATTGTTGTACGGGAACGCATCCCGGATTCTATTTTTGATAATGCAGATCAGGTTGAATTAATAGATATTGAACCACAGGATTTGATCAACCGTTTGAATACAGGAAATGTATACAGACAGACACAGGAAAAACAGGCAGTAGAAAATTTTTTTACAATAGAAAATCTGACAGCTCTCCGGGAGATTTCACTGCGGCGATGTGCGGACCGGGTGAATATCCTCACAGAAAATACCCGCATAAAAAATCATGGAGATTATCACACAGGCGAACATATTCTTGTATGTCTATCTTCTTCTCCATCCAATGCGAAAATTATCCGTACCGCCGCAAAAATGGCTTCTGCTTTTAAAGGGGAATTTACGGCTCTATTTGTAGAAACCCCAGATTTTTCGGTGATGAGCGAGGAAAATGTAAAACGCCTGCGTTCAAATATTTGTCTTGCTGAGCAGCTTGGGGCAAAAATAGAAACAGTTTACGGAGAAGATGTTCCGTTTCAGATTGCGGAATTTACTCGTTTGTCCGGTGTGTCAAAGATTGTGATCGGACGTAGTTCTGCTACAAAACGGCATTTGCTCAGCAAACCGACCCTGACAGAAAAATTGATTGATTATGCCCCTAACCTGGATGTGCATATTATTCCGGATACGGTTTCTAATGCGGCAGTGTATCAGTTAAGAGGGGGCAGGAAAAAGAATCATATCGTATTCTCTGTCACTGATACATTAAAATCTACTGCGATTCTGATTTTATCCAGTTTAGTCGGAATGATTTTCCGGAAATTTGGATTTGACGAAGCAAATATCATTACTGTTTTTGTTTTAGGTATTCTTGTCACCGCTGTCATCACGAAACATCAGATATACAGCCTAATTTTCTCGATTGTAAGTGTTTTGGTCTTTAATTTCCTGTTTACGGAACCTCAATTTACCTTGCAGGCGTATGATCAGGGTTATCCTGTTACCTTTATTATCATGTTTTTGGCGGCATTTTTAACCGGTTCTCTTGCTATACGGATTAAAAACCAAGCAAAACAGGCGGCACAATCTGCTTACCGTACCAAAGTGTTATTTGATACAAACCAGCTATTGCAACAGGCAAAAGATAAAAATGAAATTGTATCTGCAACTTCAAATCAGCTCATTAAACTCTTGGGAAAAGATATCGTTTTTTATTTAGCTGATGGAGAAGTGTTGGATACGCCGCATATTTTTTCTGTAACTGAAGAAAATTTGGAATCGTGTATTTCCGAAAATGAAAAGGCCGTTGCCGGCTGGGTATTGAAAAACAATAAACGTGCCGGAGCTACAACAGGAACGCTTTCCAATGCAAAATGCCTGTACCTTGCTGTTCGCAGCAGCAGTATGGTATATGGAGTTATTGGAATCGTGATGGGGGAAATACCTCTTGATCCATTTGAAAACAGTATTCTACTATCCATTCTCGGAGAATGTGCCCTGGCTTTGGAAAACGAGAAAAATGCCCGTGAGAAACAGGAGGCGGCCATTCTTGCAAAAAATGAACAGTTGCGAGCGAACCTGCTGCGTGCTATTTCACATGATTTGAGGACACCGCTGACATCCATTTCCGGTAATGCCAGCAATCTTTTGTCCAACAGCGATTCTTTTGATAATGATACAAAAAAGCAGCTGTACATGGATATTTATGATGATTCCATGTGGCTGATTAACCTTGTAGAAAACTTGCTGGCTGTAACCCGGATTGAAGAAGGACGGTTGAATCTCCGTATAACGGAAGATTTGATGGATGACGTGATCACAGAAGCGTTACATCATATTAACCGAAAGAGTGAAGAACATCATATTTCCGTTGAAAGCAAAGAAGAATTTCTTCTTGCAAAAATGGATGCAAAGCTTATTGTTCAGGTAATCATCAATATTGTTGATAATGCTATCAAATATACACCTAAAAACTCTCATATTGTTATTCGGACAGAAAAGCGGGGAAAACAAGCAATCGTATCTATATCGGATGACGGAAACGGAATTGCTGACGAAATAAAGCCACGGATATTCGACATGTTCTATAGCGGTGCAAATCAAATTGCAGACAGTCGCCGAAGTTTAGGACTCGGATTATCTTTGTGCAAGTCCATTATTAACGCCCACGGCGGAGAACTTACTGTTTCAGATAATCTGCCGCACGGAACAGTATTTACATTTACATTACCGGCAGGGGAGGTCAAAGTATATGAATAAGTCACTAATATTAGTTGTAGAAGATGACACATCTGTCAGAAATTTAATTACAACAACCTTAAAAGCACACGAATACCGATATCTGACGGCACCCGATGGTCAATCGGCAATTTTAGAAACATCTTCACACAATCCTGACATTGTTTTACTTGATTTAGGACTTCCTGATATAGATGGTGTTGAGATTATTAAAAAAATCCGTACTTGGTCAAACATGCCAATCATCGTAATCAGTGCTCGCAGTGAAGATACCGATAAAATTGATGCGTTGGATGCTGGCGCAGATGATTATTTAACAAAGCCATTTTCTGTTGAGGAACTGCTTGCCAGACTACGAGTCACGCAAAGAAGGTTATCGATGATGCAAAAAGTATCCCCTGCCGAAGCGGTTGTTTTTGTAAACGGAAAACTTCGTGTAGATTATGCTGCAGGTTGTGCTTATTTGAATGAAGAAGAGTTGCATTTAACACCTATTGAATATAAGTTGCTTTGCCTGTTGACAAGAAATATAGGAAAAGTTCTGACCCATACTTTCCTTACGCAAAGCATTTGGGGAAGTAGTTGGGATAATGATATTGCTTCCCTTCGTGTGTTTATGGCAACACTTCGTAAAAAAATCGAGAAAGAACCGAACTCTCCACAATATATCCAAACACACATTGGCGTGGGGTATCGGATGCTGAAAGTTGATTGAACTTCACAACACCATAGTTAAAGTTGGAATATAAGCGTGACTGTTTCAAATTGGGAAAACGGAAAAAGTTATTCTGATTTGCAAATCCTTGTAAGCATGAGTAATCAATTGTTATGACGCCGACTAAATGGATTGAACAGAATATAAAATGTGGCCTTTTTCTTTTATTCCATATAGCTCGCACCCAGTGCTCTTTAAGATAAAGTAGAAATAGTGCAATTTTCACATGATATTATACAAGAATTACATAGAAATATATCGTATTATTGATATAGTATTCTTGAATTATATGTGAGGAGAAACCTATGGAAACTGAAAGAAAAACATTAACACAGCTATCTGTGCCAATATGCTTAGAAACTTTATTTTATATGCTTTCAGGTATGGTTGATACGCTTATGCTATCATCTGTAAGTGATCAGGCTGTAGGAGCAGTGGGAACAGCAAATACATATATAGGTGTTTTTATTATTATGTTTGGAGTAATATCGTCGGGTATGATAGCTGTTATGTCACAAAATATCGGAGCTGGAAGACCGGGGATAGCATATCAGGCAAGGCAACTTGGACTTATATTCAACGCATTGATAGGTATCGTAATGTCTGTCGTTCTTGCTACTTTTTCTGGTGGGATACTTAGAATCGTAAGTATTGCTCCGGCTTTGCTTGAGCCGGCTGAAATATATCTTAGAATTGTTGGCGGCACATGTTTTTTAAATGCACTGATTCCTATTTTCTCCAGTTATTTGAGAGTGTTTGGATATACAAAACATTCTTTGATAGGAACTGTTGTTGGAAATGTTCTCAATATAATACTTAATTCAG
>OFPS01001750.1_pt1 | contig 14274 bp, 10 predicted proteins | sample 1542111 | NCBI WGS metagenome assembly OFPS01 (sample SAMN04209233, study PRJEB22552) | human gut metagenome | biome: gut; material: feces | host: Homo sapiens | place: USA: Oklahoma | reverse complement strand
GCAAGCAGATGGCGTGCAAAGTCGCCAGACGCTCTTTGTGCGGTATTGCCTTAGGCAATCCCTTTCAAAAATATTCCTCTCTTAAAGAAAAGCGACCCTGTACAGAACCTGTTTTATGGCTTTATACAGGGTTGTTTTTTGCATTTGCAGCAACACAAATTTCATAATTCACAGAATATCCTCAAAAAGTTGTTTCTTTCTTTTTCTTTTTTGCAGTATAATAGAAAATGCTAGCATACATATTGGAAAGATATACGTTCGTATCATGGAAAAATTTGTGAGAGGAGTAAATAAAGTTGAAGAAAATCGGAAAAATTTTAGCCGCTTTGACGGCGGTGACCTTGTGTGTCGGAGCATTGCCGGCAGTGCAGGTTGCTTTGCCGCGGGTGTCCATTGCGGCAAGTGCGGAATCTGCAGACGGGTTGACTTACCAACTGATCAACGACAGTACAGAGGTGGCTATCACAGGCTGTGATGATGTGACTTCAGTCACCGTTCCGTCGGAGATCGAGGGAAAGCCGGTTACAACGATTGCAGAACGTGCATTGTCCTCAAAGTCCAAATTGCTGAAAGTGACATTGCCGGATAGTGTGACCACGATCGAAAGCCGTGCTTTTAATGACTGTAGTCATTTGAGAAGTGTGGACATGGGAAATGGTGTAAAAACAATCGGAACGTTTGCTTTTTCAGGCTGTAACGAATTGACAAGCATTACCCTTTCGGAAAATCTGACCGAAATTGGTGAATCGGCATTTAACCAGTGCAGTGCTTTAACGGAACTGGCACTTCCGGATTCTGTTGCCACGATAGGAAATGGTGTATTTGCATCTTGCAGCAAGCTGAAACAGGTGACCTTGCCCAATGGCTTGACAAGCATCAGCGAAAGTATGTTTTCGGATTGCTCTGCTTTGACCTCTGTGGAAATTCCGGATTCTGTCACTTCCATCGAGTATCGTGCATTCAAAAACTGTTCGAAATTACAGCAGATATCGCTGCCGGATGGTCTGACAACGATCGGCGAAGGTGCATTCTATAGTTGTTCCGGATTGGAACAGATAACTTTTCCGGAAGGTCTGACAAGCATGGGTGCCAGTGCATTCTATAATTGTTCCGGATTGGTGCAGGTGACTTTGCCGAACGGTCTGACAAGTACAGGAAAAGAAGTATTTTCCGGTTGTTCTTCTCTGACTTCCGCGGAAATTCCGGAGGGATTCACTGAATTGGCAGACGGCACATTTTCCAACTGCGGCAACTTAACAGATGTGAAATTGCCGAACAGCCTACAGAAAATCGGAAATGGTGCATTTTGGAATTGTGATGCACTCGCAGAGATCACAATTCCGGGGAACGTAACCGACATTTGCGGTTCTGCCTTTGCCAAATGCGATGGACTGACAAGTATTGTTATTCCGGATTCCGTCACTTTTATCGGCGATAATATTTTCAATATGTGCAGCAAACTGGAATATATCTATCTTCCGAACAGCGTTATGAGCCTAGGGAATAACGCTTTTTACGGCTGTTCCGCTCTGAAATTTATTGCGATTCCGGAAAATGTTTTGACCTTGCAGGACGGTACATTCTTTTTCTGCACTAGTCTGGAAAGCATTTTGTTTTATAAGGGACTCTCAAAAATCAATACCCTTTGTTTTAACCGCTGTGATAAACTGACGGACGTGTACTATACAGGCTCTGAGGAAGATTGGAATGATATTCCGGGTGTAGGTGCTCTTGGTGGTGCAGAACACCACTATAACTGGGATCCCAACGAACAGATTCCCGGTCAGCCTATCATGACAACTACCACAACGACAACAATGACTACTACAACAACCACCACAACCACTACTGCCACCACAGAATCCACAACAGAACAGACTACCACAGAGCAGACCACCACATCAACCACAACAGCTGCTACCACCACCGAAACCACAACCACCACCGCAGAAACTACAGCTACAACTACAACAACTACCACCACCAACACCACTGCCGCAACGACAACCAGAGCGACTATCACTACCATAACCACTCCGACAGTTGCAAAGGGTGACGCTTCCGGTGACGGTGTGCTCGACACCAACGATGTATTCGAAGCCATGCTCTACGTGGCATATCGTGGTGCAGGCATGTCCAGCAATCTCACCGCTGACCAGATCGCCGCTGCCGATATTGACGGTGACGGCTCGGTAGATTCCACTGACGTGTACTATATCCTTTACTACGTTGCCCTGCAGGGTGCAGGCAAGAATCCGACTTGGGACTTCGTGCTGGGCAGAAAGTAACCCTAATTTTCCTGAAATAGAAAGCCGCTGTGCAGTTGTGCATGGCGGCTTTTTGTTGCATGTGTAATAAAATGGAATTTGTTTTATTGCAGAACACTTGACTTTGCAAACAAATTCCGTTATAATAAAAGACAGGCTTTTGTGCATCTTGACTTGCGAAAAGCCGTTCCCAGCGGACTGGGATTCCCAAAACAGATTGGAAGGTTAACATGCATACAGAATTTTTAATGGGAAATGCTGCGATTGCCATGGGTGCCATTGCGGCAGGTCTGAACGTGGTTTCCGGCTATCCCGGAACGCCGTCTACCGAGGTGCTGGAAACGACTGCCAAGCACAATGACGGCAGCATTTATGTGGAGTGGTCCACAAACGAAAAAGCGGCAATGGAACTGGCTGCCGGTGCGGCGTACTGCGGTGCACGAACCATGGTGACCATGAAGCAGGTGGGGCTGAACGTGGCTTCTGATCCGCTGATGAGTTTGGCATATATTGGTGTCAAAGGCGGCATGGTGATACTGGTGGCAGACGATCCCGGGCCGATCTCCTCGCAGACCGAACAGGATACGCGGCGGTTTGCGGCGTTCTCCAAGCTGCCCTGCTTCGACCCCTCCGGCGTGCAGGAAGCCTATGACATGATTCAGGAGGCGTTTGCCTATTCGGAGCGTTACCACACACCGGTGCTGTTCCGCCCGACGACCAGAGTCTGTCATGGCTACGCTTCGATCACGGTGAAAGATGCGGAAGAATATCAGGTCAACTCGCCGGAGGGGTTTGTGAAAGACTCCTCCAAGTGGGTGATTTTTCCCAAGCTGTCCTATCAGAATCATATCCGTATGGAAAAGCGGAATACCGAACTGCAAAGTGTCTTTTCCGGCTATCCCCGCAACCGGATCTATCCGGAAACAGATACCGCATGTCAGAAGGGCATTGCCACCCATGGCATCAGCTTTTCCTATACCATGGAAGCCCTGCACGGCAAAGCTGCACCGCGGCTGCTGAAAGTGGCAACACCGTTCCCGTTTCCGGAACAGCTGGCAGTGGAGTTTTTGCAGGGGCTGGACGAGGTGCTGTGTCTGGAGGAGCTGGATCCTGTCATTGAACAGGAACTGGTATACCTCTGCGGCAAGTACCACCTGCCCACCCGTATCCGCGGCAAGCTGACAGAGGACGTGGCTCTTGCCGGAGAGAATTCCTGCGACAGCGTGGCGGCAGATTTGGCAGCCTTTCTGGGCTGGCAGCCGCCGGAGCAGAACACAGCAGACCAGCCGCCGGAACTGCCGGTACGTCCGCCGGTGCTCTGTGCCGGCTGTCCGCACAGAGCCTCGTTCTTTGCCGTAAAAGAAGCGATGAAGGGCAAAAAGAGCGTATTCTGCGGAGATATAGGCTGCTATACGCTGGGCAACGCCATGCCGCTGGACATGGTGGATACCTGTCTGTGCATGGGTGCCGGTGTCAACATGACGCAGGGCATTGGAAAAATCGAACCGGATACCACTTGTTTTGCTTTCGTGGGGGATTCCACATTTTTTGCGTCGGCAATTACCGGCATGGTCAACGCGGTATACAATCAGGCAAATATGACGCTGGTGGTGCTGGACAATTCCACCACAGCAATGACCGGACATCAGCCTCACCCCGGCACCGGAAAAACCATGATGGGGCAAGTGGTGGACAAGGTGAGCATCGAGGACACGCTCCACGGCATCGGTGTGAAAACCGTAGAAACCGTAAACCCGCTGCATTTGCAGGAGGCAATTGACTGCGTAAAACGAGTGGCTGTGCAGGACGGTGTAAAGGCGATCATCTTCAAGTCGCCCTGTGCCGTACTCATCAAGTCCGGCAAACCGGCACAGATCGAAGAGAGCAAATGTATACAGTGTAAGAAATGTATCCGGACACTGGGCTGTCCGGCGATTATGCTACAGGACGGCAAGGTGCAGATCGAACAGGCACTTTGTACCGGCTGCGGACTGTGTGCACAGGTCTGCCCCACTGCGGCAATAGGAGGTGCTTGTCATGCGTAAGAATATCATTCTCTGCGGTGTCGGGGGACAGGGCATTGTCCTGACTTCCAAACTGCTGGCAGCGGCGGCAATGGCAAAGGGCATTTCGGTAATGAGTGCGGAAACCATTGGCATGGCACAAAAGGGCGGCAGCGTGTTCAGCTTTCTCCGCATGGGAGAGGAACTGTACAGCCCCATGTTCCCCAAGGGCACAGCAGATCTTCTGATCGGCTTTGAGCCGGCGGAAGCTGTCCGCATGTTGCCTTATCTGAAACCGGAGGGAACAGTTGTTCTCAACACGCACCCGATTCAGCCGGTAACAGCAACGCTGGGCGGCGGTGCCTATGATGCCGCGGCAATGATTGCCTATTTGCAGAAGCATGCCGGCAATCTGACGATGCTGGACGGCGATGCTGCCTGCCGGAAGATCGGTTCCCCGAAAGTGCTGAACATGGTCATGCTGGGAGCCGTACTCCGCAGCGGGGTACTGCCTTTGACATTGGAAGAAGTGACGGAAACCATGGAACGTACTGTAAAGCCGCAGTTTCGGGAATTGAACCGGAAAGCACTGCATATTGAAGAATAAGAGGTTTTGACAATGAAGATTACACAAACACAGCTGGAACAGGTCAATGACCGCATGCAGGCGTTGATACGCTCAAACAGCTTTTACGGCAAAAAGCTGGAAGCTGCCGGCATGACAGAAGTGCACACGCCGGAGGAATTCGCAAAGCTGCCGTTTTCGGAAAAGAAAGATTTGCGGGACGCGTATCCGCTGGGACTGATGGCAGTACCGGAAGAAGAAATCGTCCGGATCCACTCGTCCTCCGGTACTACGGGCACACCAGTCATTATCCCGTATACCGCCAAGGACGTAGACGACTGGGCAATCCAGTTCAAGCGTTGTTATGAAATTGCCGGCATCACCAAAAAAGACCGGATTCAGATCACACCGGGCTACGGTCTGTGGACAGCCGGTATTGGTTTCCAGAACGGTGCGGAAAAGCTTGGAGCAATGGTCATTCCCATGGGACCGGGCAACACCGAGAAGCAGCTGCAAATGATGATGGATATGGAGAGCACCGTGCTGTGTTCCACATCTTCTTATGCGTTGCTGCTGGCGGAGGAAATTGGCAAACGTGGCATCAGGGACAAGATTCATCTGAAAAAGGGTGTTATCGGTTCGGAGCGTTGGAGTCAGAAAATGCGTGACCGGATTTCCGGCGAACTGGGCATTGAGCTGTATGACATTTACGGTCTGACAGAAATCTATGGTCCGGGCATCGGCATCAGCTGCAAGGAAAACTGCGGTATGCACTACTGGGACGACTATATCTATCTGGAGATCATCGATCCGGTCACCGGCGAAAATCTGCCGGACGGCGAGATCGGCGAAATCGTCATCACAACATTGGTCAAGCAGGGTGCACCGCTGATTCGCTATCGTACACACGATCTGTCCCGCATCATTCCGGGCACCTGTGCCTGCGGCAGCAAGTTCCCGCGTATCGACATCATTATGGGCAGAACCGACGACATGATGAAGATCAAGGGCGTAAACGTATTCCCCAGCCAGATCGAGGAGATTCTGAGCACATTTGATGAAATTTCCAGCGAGTACCAGATTCGCATCTCTCATCTGGACGGCAAGGACACCATGCGAATCTATGTAGAATCCACTGGTGATGTGGACTTCGCAGACTTGAGCCGCCGCATTGCAGAGCAGGTCAAGAGCCGTATCGGCTTCACACCGATCGTCAAAGTGGTAGAAGTTGGCGTACTGCCCCGCAGCACCAAAAAGACTGCCCGTGTCATTGACGAACGGTTTAATTGAGGCAACACTGTACAAAGCTAAACTGTAGAACGTGTTCCCACAAAATGATTGTACGGAAAATCGTGCATTGCATCTTTGCGGGAACACGTTTTTGCTGTTCGAAAAATGCAAAATGTTGTAAATTCTTTTTGAACAGACAGCCACCTGTCCGATATGAAGTGTATGATAGAGTATGTAAGGAGAATCCCTTACAGCGAGTACATAGCTGTGGCAGACGACTTGCAGGAATATCGGAAACACCGGAGCATTCCGGACGGAAAGGTGAGGAATATGGCAAAGTATACACTTTTGAAAACGGCAAAAAAATGCGTGTTGTGCCGTCATTGGAACGGTGCAATGGGCAGCACAATGATCCAGATGAAAACGAAGGACTATTTCCAAGTGGAAATGACAGAAAAGCAGACCTGCTACCAGACTGCAAGAACGACACAGGCGTTGAACTCCTGTTCCAAGTTTGAACCCAGATACTAAGAGAAACGCTATATAAAGGCTTTATGTGTGAATGCGGAATGTGCCCTGTGGCATGTTCCGTATTTTTTTGCAAAAAACACTTGACAAACGGTTTGAGTTATGCTATACTAACTATTGTTAGTGAAAACTAACTATGCAGAGCAGGAAAAAGCTCTGTTTTTTCGGGAAAGCAGTTAGCTTTTTCTAACCCTTGTATATTTCCTGAGATATACAAAACGTACAGCATTGCAAATCAGAGGTGAAACCATGTCCGAAAGAGAGTGCAGAACATTCGAAAAAAAGCTTGCCCATTTTACGGCACCGACACTGCTGGGCATCAAGTGTGCCAGTCTGGTGTCCTTGTCCCGAGAGGAATTTGACATTCCGGCGTATGCGGCAGCATTTAATGCACAGGCAGTCCGCGGGGGATTGCAGATGCAGATCATGTGCCGCTGTCAGAAGCGGCAGCTGGTACTGCTGTATCGCCCGAAGCTGCTGCAAAAACGGCTGGAACAGCCGGAAATCCGGCGTTTTCTGCTGCGGTATGGTTACACCGCTGATATGGATCTGGCGGCATGTCTGATGCGGTTGCAGAACCGCATTGCGGAGAAGCCGGAATTTCCCCATGAGATCGGAATTTTTCTGGGGTACCCTTTGGAAGATGTGGACGGCTTTATCACGCATCAGGGGGAGAACTGCAAGCTGTGCGGTTGTTGGAAAGTGTACGGAAACGTGGAACAGGCACGCCGGACATTTGCCAGCTATGAGAAGTGCAGAGTATTTCTCTGTGCAAAGTTGAGTAAGGGCTGTAATATTTTGCAGGCTCTGAAAATATCATAAGGGTAATATTGCAAAAAGCTTTGCAATGTCACCGGTTGCCGGCGAAAGTCAGCAGAATTTTTAGGAGGAAAAAAGCATGAAAGCAGCAGTAATTTATTGGAGTGGCACAGGCAATACCGAACAGATGGCACAGGCAATTGCAGATGCAGCAGGTGCAGAATTGTTCGCAGTATCTGACTTCAGCGGCAGCATTGCAGACTATGACCGTATCGCATTTGGCTGTTCTGCAATGGGCGATGAGGTTCTGGAAGAAGACGAATTCGAACCGTTCTTCGCTTCGATCGAAGGCGACCTGTCCGGAAAGACCATCGCTCTGTTTGGCTCCTATGGCTGGGGCGACGGCGAATGGATGCGGAACTGGGAAGAACGTGCCAAGAATGATGGTGCAACGCTGGTTGGCGGCGAAGGTCTGATCGTCAACGAAACTCCGGACGATGAAGCACTGGAAAAGTGTGCGGCTCTAGGTGCAGAACTGGTAAAGGAATAAGGAAAGTATCATCTCCTTTATATTTGCAAAAAAGCTGTGCAGGTTTTTGATAACCTGCACAGCTTTTTTATCTGGTCACAGCAGCCGGAACGTGCTCCGTTCGCTTTCCAACACGCCCTCTTTTCGCAGCTTGCTGATTTCTGCGGAAAGCCCGCTGCGGTCCACTTCCAGAAAATCCGCCAGTTCCTGCCGGTCAAACGGAATGGTAAACGTGCTGCACCGGTGCCGCTGGGCTTGCTGATTGAGATAGGTCAGCAGCTTTTCACGTGTGGTACGTTTGGAGGTGATCTCCAGCTTCTGGTGAAACACCAGATTTTTGCGGGCAATGATTTGCAGCAGATGAAAAATCACCTGCTGATGAAATTCGCAGCCGTTGCCGCAGGCGTGCAGAATGCGGCTGCCGTCGATCAGCATCACGTCGCAAGACGCAGATGCCACTGCCTGTATGGGAATCGATTCCACTTCTGCACAGACAAAGGATTCGCCGAAAATTTGTGCAGACTCCACGTTTGCCATAATGCTCCGGTTGCCGGAGTAGTCGATACGCCACAGCTGCACCGCACCAGTCAGCACAATGCCAAACCGTTCTGCCTTTTCGCCCTCGTGTATCACAATTTGCCCTCTGTCATAGTGCTGTACCGTAACTTGCAGACAGTGCAGCATGGCGGACAAGTCGCTTTCGGCAATGTGAGCAAACAGCGGACACTGCTTTAAAATTGGAAAAAATTTCTCCATGTGAACCTCCGTTTTGTTGAAATTTCAACATACAAGATGCTGTTATTATACTATAATGGATACAGAAAGTCAAGGCAACAGTATCGAACAAAGCTTTTGCGTATGATATGAGGAGGAATACACATGATAAGAAAAATCATTCACATTGACCGTGACAAATGCAACGGCTGCGGAGCCTGTGCCAGGGCGTGTCACGAGGGTGCGATCGACATCATTGACGGAAAGGCGGTGCTGGTGCGGGAACATTTCTGCGACGGTCTGGGCGATTGTCTGCCGGCATGTCCCACCGATGCGATCACTTTTGAGGAGCGGGAAGCCCCTGCCTATGACGAAGCAGCTGTGCAGCGCGCCCAGAAGCTGGCACAGAAAAAACCCTTTTCCGGCTGTCCGGGAATGCGTGCCAAACAGTTTCAGCGAGGCACTGCTCCCGCAGCAGGAGCAGCCTGTCCCAGTCAGCTTTCCCAGTGGCCGGTGCAGATCAAGCTGGCAGGTGTCATGGCACCCTATTTTGATGATGCCGATCTGCTGATCGCGGCAGACTGTACCGCCTATGCCTACGGAAATTTTCACGAAAAATTTATCCGCGGGAGAATCACTCTGATCGGCTGTCCCAAGCTGGACGCGGTGGACTATGCGGAAAAGCTGACGGCGATTTTTGCGGCACATTCCATTCGCAGTGTCACTGTGGCACGAATGGAAGTGCCCTGCTGCGGCGGTATCGAACAGGCAGTGCAGCGTGCCATTGCGGCAAGCGGAAAAGATATTTCTTGTCACGTAACGGTGATTGGAACAGACGGAACCATTCAGGAGGAGAGATAACATGGAACAGAAAATGTTTTGCTACCAGTGTGAACAGACTGTAGGCTGTACAGCATGTACCGGAGCCGCAGGCGTGTGCGGAAAAAAAGCCGGCACAGCGAAGCTACAGGACGAACTGACCGGTGCTCTGATCGGACTGGCGAGAGCCGTGGACGGCAATGAAGATCTTGTTACAGAAAAGACAGATACGTTGATGATCGAGAGCCTGTTTATGACTCTGACCAATGTCAATTTTGACGGCAGCCGGATTCAGGCACAAATCGACCGCGTGCATCGGGAACAGGGCAGAATGATTCCTCGGTGTGCCGTCTGTGCATCGCCCTGCGGCAGAAACGAAGATTACAACATGGAACAGCTGTGGCAGGCGGAAGAAAATATCCGTTCGCTGAAATCGCTGCTGCTGTTCGGACTGCGTGGCATGGCAGCCTATGCCTATCATGCTATGGTGCTGGGTTATACAGACAACACGGTAAATCAGTTCTTCTATGAAGCACTGATGCAGATCGGGCTGGATCTGACCATGGAGGAACTGCTGCCGGAAGTGCTGGAGCTGGGAGAAGTCAACCTTCGCTGTATGGCACTGCTGGATCGTGCCAACACGGAAACCTACGGCACACCGGAGCCGACCAAGGTATCCATGCAGATCGATGCCGGCCCGTTTATTGTAGTTACCGGACACGACCTGAAAGACCTCCAGCTGCTGCTGGAACAGACCAAGGACAAGGGCATTGCCGTCTACACACACGGGGAGATGCTGCCGGCACATGCGTACCCGAAGCTGAAAGCTTACCCGCATCTCAAGGGCAATTTCGGAACAGCATGGCAGAACCAGCAGAAAGAATTCGATGCCATTCCGGCACCGGTGCTGTTTACTACCAACTGCCTGATGCCGCCGAAGCCCAGCTATGCCGACCGTGTTTTTACCACAGAAGCAGTGGGCTTTCCGGAAATGGTACACATCGGCAAGGATAAGGACTTCACGCCAGTCATCGAAAAGGCACTGGAACTGGGCGGCTATGCAGCACCGCAGCAGCAGACCGGTATCAACGGCGGCACAGAACTGACGACCGGATTCGGACACGGTGCTGTACTGTCGGTGGCGGACAAGGTGGTGAACGCTGTCAAGGCAGGGAAGATTCGGCACTTCTTCTTGGTCGGCGGCTGTGATGGTGCCAAGGCGGGACGGAACTATTACACAGAATTCGTAAAGCAGACACCGCCGGACACTATTGTGCTGACACTGGCATGCGGCAAGTATCGGTTCCATGATCTGGATCTGGGCACCATTGACGGGCTGCCCCGAATCATGGACATGGGACAGTGTAATGATGCCTATAGTGCGATTCAGGTCGCAGTGGCACTGGCAGAGGCATTCGGCTGCGGTGTCAACGAACTGCCTCTGTCCTATGTGCTGTCGTGGTACGAACAGAAAGCAGTCTGCATTCTGCTGACACTGCTGCATCTGGGAATCCGGAATATCCGGCTTGGCCCGTCGCTGCCGGCATTCCTGTCACCAGACGTGCTGCAATATCTGGTAGACAGTTACGGTATCGCCCCGATCACCACACCGGAGCAGGACTTGGCGGAATTGCTACAGTAACGCAGCTTGCGATATAGAGAAAATCAAAAAGCCATACCCCAGAGAATAAACGCTCTGCGGTATGGCTTTTTACTTATGGTGTTATAATTTGTGTGGTATTGCCTCGAATTATTCCGAACGCAGTGCCACAACAGGGTCTTTCTTTGCCGCACTCTTGGACGGGATAAATCCGGCAATCAATGTCAGCAGAACACTGATCGCAATCAGAATGATCGCTGCCGGAACGGGGAGAACTGCACTCAGATTCTGAATGCCGGTGAGGTGGTGTACCAGCAGGTTGATCGGAATGCAGAGCAGGTATGTGACCACGATGCCCAGCAAACCAGAGGTAAATCCAATGATAATGGTTTCCGCATTGAACATGCTGGAAACATCTCGCTTCGAGGCACCGATCGCACGGAGAATACCGATTTCCTTGGTGCGTTCCTGTACAGAGATCAACGTGATAACGCCGATCATAATGGAGGAAACGATCAGCGAAATGGCAACAAATGCGATCAGCACATAGGTAATGGTGTTGATGATCTTCGTCACAGAGGACATCATCAGCCCCACATAGTCGGTATACTGGATCTGTGCCATTTCGTCCTTGCCCTCGTTGTAGTCTGCAATGGCATCTTCGATCACGTCCTTGTCCTCAAAGGTTGCTGCATAGAGATTGATCGATGCAGGGTCGTCCAGATCAATATCCCCCAGTGCTTTCAGGTTGTCCTCATAGGTGGAATCGGAGAACTGCATCATTTCGTCATAGTAATTCGCACACTGTTCCGTGGTCAGGGTGGGGAGCAGCTGGTTCAAAGCTCCTACCAGTTCTGCCGGCTGCATGGCAGCCATTTGCTGCTGTACCTGCTGGGCATACTGTGCCTTGACTTGCTGCTGCATCATCTGGGTGAATGTGTCGGTGATTTCGTCGTCACTCATGGATTCCAGATAGGACTGCACATCGCTTTCGCTCATGCTCATCTGCTGTGTCATGCCCTGCAGCATTGCCGCTTCCATATCGCTGCGGCTCATGCCCTGCATTGCCTGCTGTACGGAATCGTTCAGCTGTTCCTCGGTGGGAATGCTCATTATCTGTACATATGCCTGTGCTTTTCCGCCGTCGTCCAGTTCGTTCAGATATTCCAGAAAGGCAGTCTGCTTGTCCGCATCAGAGGTGCTGCCGGAGGTATCCTTGAACGGCAGACCGGTGAAAATATCGGTGTTCTTGCTGTCCTTCTGGGCAGTGATCGCATCGGATTCCTTGCTGTGTTCAATGATATACTTGGTCAGGTCGCTGGTATAGGCAATGGAGCCGGACAGCATCGGAGCAGTGGTATCTTCATTGGGGCGGATAATGCCAGTCACTTTCAGTTTCAGACCGTTGTCGTAGAGGTACTGCAAGCCGGCTTCGGTGTCCCGCAGGTCGGTGTACAGCCCTGTGCTTTCGTCATAGCGGTAGCAGTCGGAATTCAGGATCGTGCGGAAGTCCATGCTGCAAATGTCGGCATAGGACCAGCTTTTGTTGTCCTTTTGCAGTTCCTTGCCGTTCACTGCCGCTTCCATGATGCTGTCCACATCTTCTTTCGGTTCCAGACCGAGGGCGTATAATGTCATGTCGTCCAGTTCGTTGTTTTCGTCCAGCACCAGTACGATCTCGTCGTAGCTGTTCGGCCATGAGCCGTAGACCACATCGTACTGCTTTTTCAGCAGGTCGTTGATGGGCTTGCCGTTGTCGCCGGGGAGAAGTTCCTGCCACAGATTCATGGACGAACCGCCCATACCCATGGACATCATCGAGGTAGCGTCTTCACCGAACATGGAAGTGCTGGCATTGGTCATTGCCTGCATATCAATGCCCATGTGTTCCAGTACCATTTCCTGCATCAGTTCTTCGGTGTCGGAGTGGATAATGGTGCCGTCCACATTTTTGGTGTAGATCAGCATGTCCAGATCGTAGGAATACTGTACGCCGTTGACTGCCCTGTGCAGGTCGCTTTCGCTGTCTTTCCGTTTCGATTCAATATAGGACTTGAAGCTTTTCAGGTCGTTTTCGGAAGTTTCCATGTTGTTCAGAGCGTCCATCATATCGTAGATCGCCGACTTCTTGTACACCGCATCATTGCTGTGGGTGCTGTCCGAGGTGGCATAGCCCATAAAGGTTTCCATCAGGGCACTCAGGTCGGTGTTGGTTTTCTGAATCGTCAGGGGATAAGAGGACAGGGTTTCTTCCTGAATGGTGTTGATATAGGTGTTGAAGCCCTGCGAAATAGAGAGCACCAGTGCAATGCCAATGATGCCGATGCTTCCTGCGAAAGAAGTCAGCATGGTTCTGCCCTTTTTGGTGAACAGGTTTTTCAGGGACAGGGAGAATGAAGTGCCGAAAGACATAGAGGGCTTTTTCAGCTTTTTGCCGTTTTCGTTTTCCGCCTTGTCTGCCTGTAATTCCCGCTGGTATTCTTCCTCCGTCAGCGGTCTGGAGTCGTCAGTCAGCTTGCCGTCCAGAACACGAATGATGCGGGAGGAATACTGCTCTGCCAGTTCCGGATTGTGTGTGACCATGACGATCAGGCGATCCCTGGAGATCTCCTTGAGGATCTCCATGACCTGAATGCTGGTTTCTGTATCCAGAGCACCGGTAGGCTCGTCCGCCAGAATGATATCCGGATTGTTGACCAGTGCCCGTGCGATTGCCACACGCTGCATCTGTCCGCCGGACATCTCACTGGGCTTTTTGGAAAGCTGGTTGCCCAGCCCCACATCTTCCAACGCTTTTTTGGCACGCTTCCGGCGTTCTGCCTTGGACACACCGGACAGCGTCAGAGCCAGTTCCACGTTTTGCAGCACAGTCTGGTGGGGGATCAGGTTATAACTCTGGAACACGAAGCCGATCGAGTGATTTCGATAGGTGTCCCAGTCGCGGTCTTTGAAATCCTTGGTGGAGCGTCCGTTGATAATGAGGTCGCCCTCGGTGTACTGATCCAGCCCGCCGATAATGTTCAGCATGGTAGTCTTGCCGCAGCCGGACGGTCCCAGAATGGAAACGAATTCGTTCCGTCGGAATCGCAGGTCAATGCCTTTCAGAGCATGGACGGTGTTTTCTCCGGCGAGATAGTCTTTTTTGATTCCTTTTAATTCCAGCATAAAGGTGCTTTTTCCTCCTTTGGTTGCAGGGAAAGTCCCCTTGAGGCAATACCGCACAAAGATTGTGCGACAGATGCGTCGTCAAATTTTTCGTC
>OFPS01001747.1_pt1 | contig 14309 bp, 9 predicted proteins | sample 1542111 | NCBI WGS metagenome assembly OFPS01 (sample SAMN04209233, study PRJEB22552) | human gut metagenome | biome: gut; material: feces | host: Homo sapiens | place: USA: Oklahoma | reverse complement strand
CGATGTTGCGGTACTGGATGCCGGTGACGGGGTCCACGGCGCAGAGGTTGGGGTCTACCTGACCGGGCAGGTAGGGCTGCAAAAATGCAAACGCCACCACGGCGATGAGGGCGACGAGCAGCAGCACGGCCACGCGGTTCTTGAAGAAGGCGCGGAAGGTGCTGCCCCAGTAGCTGTAGTTGGAGTAGGACGTGGCCTCGGCCCGCTCTTCGCTGAACCCGGCGGGGGTGAACAGCTCTTCTTCGGGCAGCTTTGCCCATGCGGCGGGACCGTCCGCCTGTAACTTATCCAGCTCTGCCTCGAGCTGGTGTGCTTTTTCATCTTTCATACGGAAAAGCATTATCGGCCACCTTCTTTCTTGCCAAAACTGATGCGGGGGTCAATGAGCACCATGAGCAGGTCGCCCAGAATCAGGCCGATGATGCCCACGCAGGCGTAGAGCAGAACGATGCCCTGCACCATCGTGTTGTCGTGGCGCTGGACACAGGTGACCAGCAGGCCGCCCATGCCCGGGATGCTGTAGAGGCTTTCGATGTAGATGGAGCCGACCACAGTGTTCAGGAAGGCGGAGGGAATATACTGCACCAGCGGCACCATTGCGTTGCGGAAGATGTGGCGCAGGGCGATGTTGTTTTCACTCACGCCCTTGGCACGGGCAAGGCGGACATAGTCCTTGTTGCTCTCGTCCACCATGTACCGGCGCAGCCACATGGCGTAGAACGCCACGTTGCCCAGACTCATGGAGCAGACGGGCAGCACCCAGTATTTCCAGTTGGAGGCGTCGAAGAGCAGGCCCACATTCAGCGCGGTGGTGCCGTACATCTGGATGTACAGATAATACACTGCCGCAGGCACAGCCTGGATGAGGACGATGATGGCCGTGCCGATCTTATCGGGCCAGCGGCTCTTGAAGCGGCCCATGAACAGGCCCATCGGGATGCCGATGACAAGGCTCAGCAGCATGGCGTACACGCCCATCTGGATGGAGATGGGCAGCTTCTTGGCGAGGATGCTGGTGACGGAGGCGTTGACCTTATAGATGTGGCTCACGCCGAGGTCGCCGTGGAGCATATTGACCCAGAAGCGGCCGATCTGCACCGGCAGCGGGTCCAGCAGGCCCATGGACTGTAAGCCGGCCTGTATCTGGGCCTCGGTCATTTTTTCGTAGTTAGCAAAATAGCCTTCCACCGGCATCAGCCGCAAAAGGCAGAAAACGAGCGTGACGATAATAAACAGGGTCAGTATCGAGCGCCCGATGCGTTTCGCCAGATATTTGAGCATATCTGTGCGCACCCCTCTCTTTTATAAAATGAATGTCGGATAGGAATAGAATACAACAAAAAACCACTTTTGGAAAGTGATTTAGCAAAGTTCGTTACAAAAATTCATGTGTGAGACTTCAGAAACGAAAAGCTCTCCGCTTTCCCGTGGGAAAACGGAGAGCTTTGGAGCAGACAGACTCAAAAAGTCTTAGCGGGCGTCGCGGTTGGCCTCGTACTCGCTCATGGAGATGTAGTGGTCGAGGACGTGGATGCCCTTCAGACGCTTGTTGGAAAAGCCGGTGGAAGCGTACTGGCCCTCCCAGTAGTTCAGACGGGTGGCAATGTAGGCCGGGATGCTCATGCCCATGGGGACGACGAGGGCATTGTTGATGAGGGAAGCCTCGGCGTTGGCGAAGGCATCGTAGCGGGCGTTGATGTCGTCGGTGATCTTGACAGCCTCTTCGATGGCCTTCATGTAGTTCATGACGGCGTCCGCAGTGTCGCCGGTGATGAAGCCGTCCTCGACGCCGGTGCGCAGGAAGGCGTAGCGGCTGCCGCGTGCGCCCTCGGCCTGATAGAAGGGGTCGGTCTCAGTCTGGGGGTCGGAGTAGTCAGCGCCCCAGTTGCACTGCAGGAAAGCGAACTTGCCGTTGCGGCGGACGCTGGACAGGAAGCTGTCGGAGGGGCCGGCAGTGATGATGATGTCGATGAAATCGAAACCGTCGTTCAGCACACCCTCGAGCTGCTGCTTGAACACCTGGCACTGCTTGTCCCAGTCGGTGGAAGAGGGATTGTAGGGCATCTGCACCTTGATGGGGAAGGTCACACCAGCAGCGGTCAGCTCCGGGATGGCAGCGTCGCGGTATTCCTTGGCCTTGGCCTCGTCGAAGAACTCGGTGATGTTGGCCAGGTCGCCGCACTTGAGGTAGTCCACGCCGTCAGCGTTGGCACAGAAGCTGGGGGGCGTGATGGTGTTCAGCTTGTAGTTGTCGTAGCCCTCGGGTGCCTTGACGGCCAGCGTGACAGAGTTGTTGATGCCGTAGAGGAAGGACTTGCGGAAGTTGGTGTTGTTGATGGCCTTGGCCCAGTTCTCCGGCTCATACTCAGCGTCCATGCCCTCCACGCTCCAGTTGGAGAACTCGTGGGAGAAGGGCATGAAGTTGAACATATAGAAGTAAGTGTAGTTGGTGTTGGGGCGGTCCATGGACACCATGTCCTTGGTGGTGTCGTCGGACAGCCAGCTGTCGAGGATGTCGGAGCCGATGGTGGCCTCGTCGATCTCGCCGCGCTTGATCATCTCGGGGCCGTTGACGCTGGACTCGGCATTGTAGATGCGGCTGATGGTGTCGATGAAGACGTTGTCAGCGTCGTAGTTCTCGGGGTTCTTCTTCATGACCCAGGTCTCCAGAGACTCGTAGGCGGCCAGATAGAAGGCACCGCAGCTGTAGGTGGTCTCTGCGCTGGTAGCGAACTGGTCGCCGGTCTCTTCCAGCAGCGGGCCGTAAGCGGGCTCGTAGGGCAGATAGCACAGCAGGCTCAGGAAGCCCGGGAAGTCGTAGGTCAGGGTGTAGGTCAGGGTGTGGTCATCCACAGCGGTGACACCCACGGCGTCGAAGTCCACCGGTGCGTAGGTGGCAGGGTCAGAGTCGGGGGCAGTCACGGTGACGACGCCGCTGCCGTCCACGGTGTAGGTGGTGCCGTCATCGTCCACGACGCCGGTGTTGGCGTTGTTCAGATAGACGTGGTAGTTGTAGTAGTCGTCAGCGCCTGCGATGTAAGCGGTGACGAGGCCCACGTTGGAGGCGGCGTAGTCCGGGGTCAGGACGTACTTCAGAGCGTCCACGAAGTCCTGTGCGGTGACGGGGGCCACGACCTCGCCGTTGCAGTCCACCCAGTTCTCCTCACGCAGATGGAACGTCCAGGTCAGGGTGTCGACATCCCAGTCCCAGCTGGTGGCCAGGCCTTCGCGCATGACGCCCTTGTTGTCGTACTCGACCAGCGTATCCACGCAGTTTGCGCCCACGACCATCTCAAGGTCGGTGCCGGTGGTCAGGTAGTTCAGGGTGGCGGGCTGGCTGTCGTACAGGATGGTGTAGCTGGAGCCGGAACCGGAAGAGGCTGCGCCGGAAGCGCTGCCGGAGGAAGAGCCGCCGCAGCCAGTCAGCAGGCCGGCTGCGCAGGCACCGGCGGCTGCCAGGCCGCTGGCCTTCAGGAACTGACGGCGGGAGATGGAAGTGTTCATCATAAATTCCCTCTTTTCTTGTTTTTGCTGTACAAAGGACAGCATCGCGTTGTGCGGTGTCCGCTGTTTCCCGGCAACGGACAAATGGACCGTTTTTTATGAAAAAAGAGCAACGGAAATCCATCCGTTACTCCTTTGTAACAGTCCCGGCCACCAAACAGTGTGGTCATGACTGAGTATAGCATTGATTTGCGGCCGCGTCAATCCTTTTCGGGTGCAGATGCTGTTTCTGCAACAGAAACAGCTGTTGCCGCCGCGGCGGCAGGTGCGGCAGAGACGGGAACCGCTGCCGTTTCGGCTGCGGCGGCACCGGAAGCATTTGCGGCATTTTCAGCGGCCAGCTCTGCGGCAGCGGCCTTTGCAGCCTCCTCCGCTGCCTTGCGGGCCTCGCGCTCGGCGATCCGCTCCTTGGCGCGGGCTGCGGCCTCCTCCTGACGCTGCTTGGTGCGGCGCTTAATGCGGCAGACCGAGCAGATGCCCTCGGAGCTGTTCGGCGCGATGGGCTTGCCGCAGTCGGCGCAGAGGGTCTTGCTGCATTTGTAGACGCTCACCGGGCCGAGGGTGGTGAGCTGGCGCAGCTTCATGCCGTCGATGCCGCTGTTGGAGCAGGCCGCGACGCAGACGCCGCACTCGCTGCACTTCCAGGGCGTGATGACCACGCGGGTCTGGCCGTCGGGCATATCCTCGAGCTTGAGTGCGCCGGAGCGGCAGGCTTTCTCGCACTTGCCGCAGCCGAAGCACTTCTGGGTGAAGTTCGGCAGATACCAGCCGTAGCGCAGCGGCGTCTCGGAAGCAGCCTTGAGCTGCTTTGTCCGCTGGTGGAGCATGAGGCGGAAGTCGGCGGCACTGTCCTCCTCGCTGCGCAGACCGGGCAGCATCTGCAGCAGTTTCTTGGTGCCGGCGCGGGAGCCCTCGGTCATGTGGGAGAACATCTCCCGGCGGCTCAGCTCCTGTACATGGTAGGGCGCTTCGTCCTGCTCATAGGCCAGCGTGACCCGGCTCTCGAAGAGCTGGGGGCCGAGGAACTCCACCAGACGGGTCAGCTCTTTGCGGAGCTGGGCGGCGCAGACGTCGTTCTCGCACTCACCGCAGGGGGTCAGGTCAAGGACCAGTTTCTTGTTCAGAGCCAGATAGGCCAGCGTTTCCCACGAGAAGGAGGCGATGCAGGTGCGAACGGCGGTGTTCTTGCGGGTGCTTTTCTCGCAGCCCAGCCAGAGGGTGTCGTTGTCGGTATCAGCCAGCGAGGTGTCCCGCTGTACCTGCTCCGGCGAAGGGACAATACAGCCCGAGCGGCAGGCGGACACGCAGAGGCCGCAGTCGGTGCAGGGGTCCCAGTCTTTAACGAGGTTGGGGCGGGTGAAGATGGCATCGCCGTAGGGGCAGATGTCCTTGCAGGCCGTGCAGGGGGTGCGGTGGGGGTGGAGATTCCAGCACTGACGGCGGATGACCTCGGGGTGGGAGGTCTTCATTAGGGCGTCCATTGCATAACGGGTAAACAGACCCATAGCGGTATCACTCCTTTTCGGGGGCATCGGTCACGGTAGTGACCTGTGCGTTGTCCAGCAGGAAGCGCTGCACTTTCTTTGCGGCCAGCGCGGCGGCGATGGTATCCTCGGGCAGGGCTTTCCGGATCTCAGCCTCGGGGGTGTCCTGCAGCTGGGACAGGCGGCGGTACTCGGCGTTGACTTCCTCGGGGTGGACGACGATGTTTTCCGCCTCGGCGATGGCACGGGCTGCCAGCACGAAGCGGATGCGGCTCTCGGCCTGTGCGCGGTAGTCCTTCTCGAGGGCTTCCGGAGTGGTGCGGCTGTTCTTGCAGTGCTGCTCGAGGGTGATGCCGCTGCGGGAGAGGCGCTCTTTCAGCAGCTTCATTTCGTTCTGGGCGGTGCGGTCGAGAATTTCGGCGGGCAGGTCCACGGTCATGTTGGCACCGGCCATGTCCAGCAGCTGCTTTCCGGCGGCGCGGTCAGCCCCTTCCTCGTGGATCTTCTGCTTTTTGGCGCGAAGGTCAGCCTTCAGCGCATCGAGGGAGTCGAAGCCCAGACTCTTGGCGAAAGCCTCATCCGGTGCGGGCGTGACTTTCTCGGCCAGAGAGCGGAGTTCGATCTCGAACTGTGCGGTCTTGCCGGACAGCTCCGGCAGACGGAAGTCCTGCGGGTAAGTAAAGTCGAAGCGGAACACCTCGCCGGCACGGTGGCCGTAGATGGCCTGCTCGGCGGCGGGCATCAGCTTGCCGTCGCCCAGCACGACCATGACCTTCTCCATCCGGCTGTCGGGGATCTCCTTGCCATCCATGTAGCCGGCAAAGTCCAGCAGGGCGCGGAAGCCGCGCTTGGCAGGTTCGGTGGTGGGGTGGTAGACTGCGTGCATCCGGGCCTGGTGGACAAGCTCGATGTCCACGGTCTTGTCGGTGACGGGGCGGACGTGACGGGTGACAGCCAGGCCCTTGTACTGGCCCAGCTTCACTTCAGGCGTGTTCTTCTTATCCATAGTGGCGTACTCCTTATGACGTAAGCAGGCCGGCGGGCGGCGCTGCAGGTTTTATAGCAATCAATCGAATTATACACGTTTTCGGCAGAAAGGGCAAGCTCACAGCCCGTGAGCGGTGAGCCAGGCTTCGGCCACCTGGGAGAACATTTCAGGGTACTGGGCGTCTTCCTCAGCGAAAGCGCTCAGATAATACTCCACTTCCTCCCGGGTGGGGGCAGCGGTGCGCTTCCAGATGGTGAAGGTGGTGCCATTGCCCATGTCAAAGCTTTTTTCAAAGGTGAAATACTGGTCCCGCACCGCCAGAAAACGGTCGTTGAGCTTGATGGACATCTCGCCGCTGCCGACGTAAGTCTGGGGGAAGGGCTCGCAGGTGATAACGTATTTGGCCTCGAAGAACTGCATGGGGAAATTGTGGGTGCCGGGGACTGAGAAGCCGAAGGCCAGCTTGTCGTTGATGGGGGTCTCGGGCAGGCGGCAGTTCTTGAAGTGGTCGGGGTTGTAGAGCATATCGTGGGGGATCATGTAGCTCACTTCGCCCTCGGCGCAGTGGGAGCCTATCCAGTCGGCAATGGCCCGGATCTGGCCGATGTCCTTCCTATCGTAGATGAGCTTGTCCAGCGAGATGAAATACTGGGTGGCCGGAATTTGAATCGGGAAATGCTCGATGACGAAACCCGGCATGGCCAGCGTAGTCAGCGGCGAACACCGCACTGACATGGACAGCACCAGCACGAAGGCCCAGCAGCCCAGCTTGAGGTTCCGGCGGCGCGTGATGCCCTCGGCCAGCGCGGCGGCACCCAGCAGAAAGAGAATGAAGTATCCCGGCAGGAAGAGCAGAAACTGATGCGAGCCGGTGTTCTGCACTCGGGTGAAGAGCAGGATGCTCACCACCAGCTCACACCCGGCGAGACAGGGCAGAGAGGGCGCTCTGTGCTTCGCCGCAAAGGCGAGACCCAGCACCATGAGGAGAATGTTGAACAGGCCCATCCGGCCGATGTGATAGAACGCCTCGAGGGCCAGACCGCCGCCGTTATAATAGGAGTAGCGGCCTGCGTAGTTGTAGGCGAGGATGTGGGACACCATCGGCCAGAGCAGGATGACCATCGCCACGACGGACGCAAGGCCGAAGAGGACGAGGTTTTTGACTCGAACAAGGGCGGCGTTTTTTTCGCCGCCCTTCGCCAACCGCACACAGCCCGCGATGAGCAGCAGCGCGTAGGCGAAGTAGTAGCCCACCACAAAGTAGAGGAACCACCGGCGGGCGAGGATGATGGCGGCAGTGGCCAGGAAGATGAGGCCGAACCGCACCGGCTCCAGCTTGTCGAATCGGAGATCCAGCGTCAGTAGAAGAATCGCAAACGCGAAGATGAGTCCGAACCAGTCCGGCTGGGCCAGCACCGCGCTCATCCGCAGGAAGGGATAAGCCGCCGTGAGCGTCATCCCGAAGAGGAAATAGTACGTCCGGTTCTTCACATTCAGGATCTGCCCGACCTTGACGACGAGGCCCGCCAGCAGCACCAGCAGGGTCGGCAGGATGCAGAACACCTGACTGAAGGAATAGGCGTCGCCGGTGTGGCTCGTGAGGCAGAATGGGAACTCGGTGAAGAGGGTGATGAAATTGGTGTAGTCGTCGGCCATGGAGCCGAAGATGTATGCGAGGCCCGCGCCTGCACTCTGGGCAAAGGCGGCTTCGGCGTCGTACTGCTTGAGCAGGTAGTTGGCGTAATCCCAGACGTATACAAAGCTCCGGCTCGATAATGTCCAGTAAAAATAGACGACAGCCACAGCCCAGATGCCGAAGACGACGGCTTTGTGGAAGAAGTCCAGCTCTGCGCCTGCCACACGGAGAACGCAGAGGGCCAGAACAAAGAGCCCCACGCTGGCCCAGAGACTGAGCAGCGGGAAAAAGAAGGCGCTGGCCGGTGCAAGCAGCCCCAGAAGAGCCAGCAGCACCGCACAGCCGCCCAGACCGACCCCCGCCCATTGCAGAGGCGAGAGCCGGCGAACAGCAGCAGATGGCATAGAAGGATGATTCCTTTCATTTAACTTCCGGAAAATGCAAAACACAACTTTCCATCTAACAGTATAACGGCTCCGTCAAGGCTTGTCCAGCCGCAGACTGCGCCAGAACGCAGAATATCCCGCTGCGTTTTCAGCAGACGGGATATTCCGAAACAAATATTACTTTTTGGAGTTGTATGCAGCGGCATCCGCCTTGGCGTTCTGGGTGCGGGCTGCCTTGCGGCGTGCGGCAGCGGCCCGGCGGGCGCTGGCCTGTGCAGCCTCGGGGCGGGGTGCTTCGGGGGTGAGCCGGAACATCCGGCTGCCCATGGCGGGCAGGTCCACGGTGAGGGTGTAGTCCCGGCCATAGACGCCGCCGTCCGAGGTGTGGAGGGGTTTGGACTTCGATTTGTCCGCGCCGCCCCAGCAGGGGGCCTCAGTGTTCAGCAGCTCTTCGGCCCCGGCGGGGAAACTCAGGTAGAGCGGGAACTTTTTGTGGGCAGTGTTCTGGGTGTTCATGACGCAGAGGATGGTCTGTCCCGCACCCTTGCGCAGCCATGCGTACACGCCCTCGTCCCGGCTCTCGCTGGCCACCCACTCGAAGCAGCGGGGGTCATACTCGCCCGCGTAGAGGGCGGGCTGGGTGGCGTAAAGGCGGCTCAGAGCACCGAAATATTTCTGGAATGCATCGTGGAAGGGGTACTTGAGCAGATTCCAGTCCAGCTCCCGCTTTTCGTCCCACTCCCGGAAATGCCCCAGCTCGTTGCCCATAAAGTTCAGCTTTTTGCCCGGGTGCGCATACATATAAAAATAGAGGGTGCGCAGCTGGGCGCATTTTTCTTCGTAGGTACCCCAGAGCTTGTCGATGATGGTCTTTTTGCCGTGGACGACCTCGTCATGGCTCAGCGCCAGCAGGTAGAGCTCGTTGTAGAAATAGTGCATACTGAAAATGATCTTCCCGTATGCGTCGGGCCGCTGGCCGAAGGGGGTGGCGAAGTAGTCCAGCGTATCGTGCATCCAGCCCATGTCCCACTTGTAGTCGAAGCCGATGCCATCGTAGCGGGTGGGAGCCGTGACTTTGAGGAAGTTGGTGGAATCTTCGGCCATGTAAACGCCGGTGGGCCAGCGATCGTTCAGGCCGTGGTTGAGGTTCCGCAGGAAGGTGACGGCGCCCTCGTTGACGCCCCGGGCAGGGTCGCCCTGCCAATAGAGGGCGCGGGAGATGGCGTCCATCCGGATGCCGTCGCAGTGGTAGACCTCCATCCAGAGGGCGGCGGCGCTGTTCAGGAAGCTGCACACCTCCCGGCGGTAGTAGTTGAAGTTGCAGGTGCCCCACTCGCTGTGGCCCACGTCGCTGTCGTACTCGTAGAGGTGGGTGCCGTCAAAGTTGGCCAGCGCGTCGGCGTTGGCCGCAAAGTGGACGGGGACAAAGTCCATGATGACGCCGATGCCCATCCGGTGGCAGGCGTTGACAAAGGAGGCAAACTGGGCTGGGGTGCCGTACCGGCTGGTGACGGCGAAGTAGCCGGTGGTCTGGTAGCCCCAGCTGCCGTCGAAGGGGTGTTCTGCCAGCGGTAGAAGCTCTACATGGGTGAAGTGGTGTTCCAGCAGCCAGGGAATGAGCTCCCGGGCCAGCTCTTCGTAATCGTACCAGCCGTCCGAGCCGTCGGGCTGGGTGGAGTTGGGCTTATGCTTCCAGCTGCCGGCATGGAGTTCGTAGATGTTCATGGGCAGATTACGGCATTTATCCCGCCGCTCCATCCATGCGCTGTCGTCGAAGGAAAAGTCCAGTTTGGTCAGGCGGCTGGCGTTGGCGGGGCGGACTTCGGACGCGAAAGCGTAGGGGTCGGCCCGCATGACCACGCTGCCGTCGGCCCCGTGGATGCGGTATTTGTAGAGCTCCCCCTCGCACAGCCCGGAGACAAAGCCGCTCCACACGCCGGTGTCGGCTTTCTGGAGCGGGATGCCTGCGCCCCAGCCGTCAAAGCCGCCGCAGACCTCCACAGCCGTGGCACCGGGAGCCCAGACTGCGAAGCGCCAGCCCTCTTCGCCGTGGTCACCCTGCCAGGGGTGCGCGCCGAGGATGCGGTAGGCGTCGAAGCAGTCGCCGTTGAAGAAGGATTTGGGGATGGCGGGAAGATTCATACGAAAGACTCCTTTTATCGCAATTTTTACAGAACACGGACGATGGAATATGTAAAATGAGAAATATACAACACTTTTACCACACTTTTGTCGGAAAATGTGCTATACTGAATATGACACAGATGCACTTTTGTCGGAAAAGTGCTCTGCTGTAACTTTTTGAAAACAGGAGCGGTACAGACAATGGCTTGGTATGACAATGCGGTATTCTATCACATCTATCCTCTGGGATTGTGCGGCTGCGCGCATGAAAACGACGGACAGCCTGTCCCCGGGGCTTTCAAAAAGCTGGATGCGTGGGCAGAACACGCGGCAAAGCTTGGCTGTACGGCGATCTATATCGGCCCGCTGTTCGAGAGCGGTTCCCACGGCTATGACACCATCGACTACCGTCTGGTAGACCGGCGTCTCGGCACCAATGAGGAGTTCAGGGAATTTGTCGCCGCCTGCCATGAGCGCGGCCAGAAGGTCATCGTGGACGGCGTGTTCAACCATGTGGGCCGCGATTTCTTCGCGTTCCAGGAGCTGAAGGAGCACCGCGAGAACGCCCGCTACCGCGACTGGTTCTGCGACGTGAATTTCTGGGGCAACAACGAGTACAACGACGGCTTCTCTTACGGCAACTGGGGCGGCTTCAACCTGCTGGTCAAGCTGAACCAGCGCAACCCTGAGGTGCAGAACTACCACTTCGACACCATCCGCTTCTGGGTGGATAAGTTCGATATTGACGGCATCCGTCTGGACGCTGCCGACGTGCTGGACTTCGATTTCATGAAGGGCCTGCGCCGCGTTGCCAACGAGGTGAAGCCCGAGTTCTGGCTGATGGGCGAGGTCATCCACGGCGACTACAGCCGCTGGGCCAACCCCGAGATGCTCCACTCCGTCACCAACTACGAACTGCATAAGGGTCTGTGGAGCGGCCACAACGACCACAACTATTTCGAGATCGCCCATACCATGCGGCGTCTGCAGGGCCTCTGCCACGATACCCGGCTCTATAACTTCTCGGATAACCACGATGTGGAGCGGCTGCCCAATAAACTGCGCAACCGCGAGCACATCCGGCATATTGCTCTTCTAGTATATACGCTTTGGGGCATTCCGTCCATCTATTATGGCTCGGAATTTGGCATCGAGGGCAAAAAAGAGTGGGGCAGCGACTGGCCGCTCCGCCCCTGCCTCGAGCTGGCCGACTACACCGACGCCGAGAAGACGAACCCTGTCACCAGCATCTATGCCGCACTGGGCAGGCTGAAAGCGGAGTGTCCCGAGCTGAGCTGGGGCGAGTTCAAGGAGCTGACGCTGACCACCCAGAGCTACGCCTACGCCCGGGTGCTGGGCGGCAAGGCTGTCGTGGCGGTGTACAATAACGGTGACAGCCCGGTTTCGATGGAGTTCCAGCTGCCGGTGGAGGCTTCGGGTGTCGAAGACCTGCTGGCCGACTGTGTGGGCAGTCAGCCCATCCTGACGCAGGTGGAGTGGGGTAAGCTGAAAGTCCAGCTGCCCTCCAACTACGCCACCCTGCTGCGGCTGATATGATAAAAAGGGGGAGTGCGGAAGATGAATGCTGCGCAGCGCAGAAAAGTGATCTTAGAGCGGCTGACGGAGGCCAATGCACCGCTGAGTGCCAGTGTACTGGCCGGGGAACTGGGGGTCTCGCGGCAGATCGTGGTGGGTGACGTGGCCCTGCTGCGGGCGTCGGGAACTCAAATCGACGCAACGCCCCGGGGTTATCAACTCCACCCGGCGGCGCGGGGCTACACGGGCATTCTCGCCTGTGTCCACAGCACCGCAGACCAGATGCGGGAGGAGTTGTATACCGTGGTGGACCAGGGCGGCATCGTGGTGGATGTGGCCGTGGAGAACCCGCTTTACGGTGAGCTGCGCGGCAACCTCAACCTCGCCAGCCGGTACGACGTGGACCATTTTATCCAGCAGGCAGCGGACACGCCCGAGTGCCTGCTGAGCCGGATGACCGGCGGTGTGCATCTGCACACCTTGAGCTGCCCCACGCCGGAGGCGTTCCGCCGCATCGAAGCGGCACTGGACGCCAAGGGCCTGCTCTATAAAAAAGAAGAATAAGGGTACTGCTTTCATTGTAAAAAATCCACGGGGGCTTGTCCATCGACGAAAGACGAAAACCGTTGGATAATCAACTAAAACACGGAAGAGGTGGATTTTGTGGACATCCGTATCGCCCGTACCGACCGCGCCATCGAACAGGCTTTCATGGAACTGCGGGAGAAGAATCCTCTGGAAAAAATCAAGATAAAAGACTTGTGTGCGATGGCCTGCATCAACAAATCGACGTTCTATGCCCACTATGAGGACATCTACGCGCTGGCCAATGCACTGGAAAACAAGCTCATCGAGTCTATCCTGGCCAGTGTACCCCGCACCAACGACAGCGTGGCACTGCATCAGGCAGAGACGCTGACGCGGGAGCTGTTCCATGCCTTCATGCAGAATCAGCGGGCCGTGAACATCCTTTTTTCGGGCAGTCGGCAGGGCATCTTCGCCAACAGCATCGAGAAGGGGCTGCGCCAGCGCTTTGAGGAAGCCGACCCGACCTTCGCGGCTGATTTGAACCGGGGCATCCTGCTCTCGTTCTGCGTGCAGGGCTGCTTCTACGCCTTTGCCAACAACAGCAGCCGGATGGACGAGAGCAAGCTGGTGGAGCTGCTGGGAGCCATCGCCAAGGCGGCGCAGAGCATCGAGTTTTAAGAAGCAAAAAATGGCTCCGGCAGATGCCGGAGCCATTTTTTACGATGCGAAGTTATTTGGAATAAAGTTCAATGATATTCAGCAGGATCTCGGTGGCCTTGTCCATCCGCTCGACGGTGGTGCATTCGCAGACGCCGTGGAAGTTGAAGCCGCCGGTGCCGAGGTTGGGGCAGGGCAGACCCTTCCAGCTCAGGACAGCGCCGTCGGTGCCGCCGCGGACGGGAATCTCTTCCGGGGTCAGGCCGGCCTTCTCGATGGCCTTGCGGGCCGTCTCCACAAGGTGGAAGTGGGGCTTGATTTTCTCCAGCATATTGCGGTAGCTGTCCTTGATCTCGACTTCCACCGTGCCGGGGCCGTACTTGCCGTTGAGGTAGCAGGCGATGTGGAGAAGGTTGTCCTTCTTGAACTGCAGCTTGTCGGCGTCGTGGTCGCGGAGGATGTAGCCCAGCTTTGCCTCGGTGACGTCGCCGTACATCTGGCACAGATGGTAGAAGCCCTGATAGCCCTCGGTGGTCTCGGGGCGGGCCATGACGGGCAGGGCCATGTGGAATTCCATTGCCACGTTGGAGGCGTTGATCATGGCATCCTTGGCGCTGCCGGGGTGGACGGAGAAGCCGTGGATGGTGACAGTGGCAGATGCGGCGTTGAAGTTCTCGTACTCGATGCCGCCCACGTCGCCGCCATCGACGGTGTAGGCGAAGTCTGCGCCGAAGCCCGGGATGTCGAAGAGAGAAGCGCCCTCGCCGATCTCCTCATCGGGGGTAAAGGCGATGCAGAGCTTGCCGTGGGGCAGCTTCTTTTGGATAAGGGTCTCGGCAGCGGTCAGGATCTCAGCGACGCCGGATTTATCGTCAGCGCCCAGCAGGGTGGTGCCGTCGGTGGTGATGAGGGTCTCGCCCTTCAGTTCCTTCAGGAAGGGGAAGGTGGAGGTCTTCATGACCATGCCGGTGCCGGGCAGGGTGACATCGCCGCCGTCGTAGTTTTCGTGGAGGATGGGTTTGACGTTCTCGCCGGAAGCGTCGGGGGCGGTGTCCATGTGGGCGATGAGGCCCAGCGCGGGCTTCTTCTCGCAGCCCTTGGTGGCGGGAATGCTGCCGTAGACGTAGCAGTGCTCGTCCACAAAGGCGTCCTCAATGCCGATGGACTTCATCTCCTCCACCAGCAGGTGGGCGAGGTCGAATTCCCGTGCGGCAGAAGGATGGGTGCCGGACTCGGGGTCCGAGGTGGTGTATACTTTGGCATATTTCAGCAGTCGCTCGTAAGCACGCATAAGTAAGGCTCCTTTGCTTTTTTCTTTATGATACCCTTTTTGAGGAAGATTTACAAGGGTGGAGTGCTCTTCCGTTGAGTTAAGTTCTCTTTTGCGCACCAAAAGAGAACCAGAAAAGTGCCCGCTACTTTCGAGGCGCGGGAGGCACGAATCAAGGGCTGCTCGCCCTTGATAA
>OFPS01001740.1_pt1 | contig 14363 bp, 10 predicted proteins | sample 1542111 | NCBI WGS metagenome assembly OFPS01 (sample SAMN04209233, study PRJEB22552) | human gut metagenome | biome: gut; material: feces | host: Homo sapiens | place: USA: Oklahoma | reverse complement strand
TCGTCTTTCCTTCGATGCCGGGACGGGAAGCGGAGCAGTTATACAGCACATGACGAAGGTGCTTCTGGTCGCCATCAAACTCGAACAGGAGCGCAAATGCTGCAAGCTCCACCTCGGAGTTTTCAATCAGCACTCCCTTGGAATCTAGTGTTTCCTTCAGTACGTCCGTGCGGAAGGACTCCGGAATCAATGCAACCGTTTGCGGAAATAGCTGAGCAGCTAAACACAATAGCGAAAACGCATTTTGATGATTAAAGGAGGCACTTCATTTGGAAAGAAAAAAGATGAGATAACCATCCGCTCAAGCGCAGCGGAATACCTGACCTATGTTGCCTCTGTAGGTGATCAGCAGGACAGCATAGAGATGCGCTATGAGGATGAAAATATATGGCTGACACAGAAAATGATGGCCACATTGTACGATGTGGATGTTCGTACAATCAATGAGCATATCAAGAAGATTTATTCTGATTCAGAGCTTGAGAAAGTTTCGTAAATGGATAAATCAGATTGCCAAGGACTACACCATCAAAGGCTGGGTCATGGATGATGAACGGCTGAAACGAGGAACGTATCTGACAGAGAAGTATTTCGACGAGCAGTTAGAGCGCATCCGTGAGATCCGTGCCAGCGAAAGAAAATTCTATCAGAAGATCACTGACCTGTATGCGACAGACATTGACTATGATAAAAATTCTGCAACGACGAGAAGATTTTATGCGACCGTTCAGAATAAAATGCATTATGCCGTTCATGGACATACAGCGGCTGAACTGATCGTGGAAAGAGCTGATCACACAAAAGAGCATATGGGATTAACCACCTGGGCAGATGCACCGGAAGGAAAGATTAAGAAAAGTGATGTTAATCCTGCGCATGTTAATATTAATAAGGTTCTAAGTGAACTGGATATGGATATATTCAAGTTAAAGAATCAGTTCTTTATAGATGCGGCAACTTATTATATAGAACATTTTGGACGGGAAGCACTGATAGAACCGAAGGAAAGGAAAGAACCTCAATTTATATCAACTGAGGAAATGGCTGTCATAGAGGAGCGGATCAGACAGGAGGCAAGAGAAGAAGCAAGGCAGGAAGCAAACAAAGAGGTTATGAGCATGGTTGGCAGCATGCTGGCAGCTATGCAGGCTAACAAAGATGCAATATCTATCATACAACAGCAGGCAGATACAGATGATAATGCTGATTCGGAAGATGATTTTTATGATGACGTTATTGCACAGAGCGCATTGAATTGGATGGAAAAAGATTGACTGCAGCAGTTAAAAATATTTGTGTTGTAAAAAGCAATACATGGTGGTACACTATAAGAAACAGGAGGTGCATACTATGGCAACAAAAACTGCAAATGTAACAGCGCGAATTCAACCGAATATAAAAGAGCAGGCAGAGGCAATTCTTGACAGACTTGGAATTCCTGTATCTGTATTCATAGATATGACTTACAGACAGGTTATTATGCGTGATGGAGTACCATTTTCACTTGATATTCCGGATAAACTTGTTACAAGAGATTCTATAACACAAGCTGAATTTGATACGATGATGCAGACCGGGCTTGCACAGGCAAAAAAGAACGATTCTGTATCTGTTGATGAGGCTTTTAATCAATTAAAGTCGGAAATATAGTGCATGAATGAATATGAGGTAAGGGTAACAAGGCTGGCATTAGAGCAGATGAAAGAGATAGTGCATTATATTTCAAATGATCTAATGGCACCGGATGCAGCAGATAATCTGCTTGACAAGATGAAAGCAGAGATTACTAAGTTGTCGAGTTTTCCGAAAAAACATGCCTTGATTGATGAAGAGCCATGGAGGACTGAGGGAGTACGCGAGATTGTTGTTAAAAATTCCCTGATTTACTATTGAGTTGATGATGAAAATAACAGAGTTCAGGTAACAGCAGTTATTTATAGCAGGAGAGACCAGATCAGGCAGCTAAGCAATATGGATATGGAGTAGTGGCTTAATCCATAAGGATTACTATAAAAGTATATAGTTGCAAATATATAAAACTGAATACACGCAATGAAAGAAGCAGATATGTGGAAATATTCCATGTGTCTGCTTTTTTCATGTCCTAAAGATAACAACAAGTATCAGTACACCAAAGGCGATCAGGGATTAGGAAAGCCGAATAAAATATATGTGTATGATTTGTTGAAAGCCGATAACGATAATTGGCTGCCAAAGCAATTTAAGCATAGAAAGGGCGGACAAATTAAGAAAGAAATATTATGATGATGCAAAAGAGAATGTAGCATTTGAGAGATGTGTGGATGTTGTGACATCGTTGACGGCGGTATTTCGATTGTATGAAAGCTATTGTAAAAAATGACGTAACATGACAATGGTAGAAATTGCAAAGTGGAACAATGTCAGTGAGAGGACGATTTATAGGTATAAAACAATATTTTCGTGGCAGGAACAGCGACCGTAAGGGAGCGAAAAGCCACGCCGTAAGGCGTGTTCGCCAGACCAGCAAAAGCGGGCTGGCCGGGGTTTGGGGTGGCCCCAACGAGCGTATCTGAATGCGCCTCAAAAAACAGTTTTTACATCTGTATTGTAATTCCAACAAGAAAGGATTCCTCACCGGGAACAAGATCGAGATCACCGCCATGGCCTTCAATGATTTTTCGGACAGAGGAAAGCCCGATTCCATGATCAGCAGATGTACCCTTTCGGGAGAGGAATGTTTTTCCCTCCTGCAAGGCCAGACCGTCGTAAGTGTTTTCAATCTTCAAAAAGTACATATTGCCTTTGGTTTCGCCTGCAATGAAAATGCGGTGCACCCCTTGCTTTTGGCGGCTGCACGCCTCAACGGCATTGTCCAAAAGATTGCCCAGCACCGTACACAGTTCCACATCGGTAAGCGGCATCTGATCGGGAAGATCGAGCCGCACTTGAAATTCTGTCCCTTGTGTCTGCGCCATGCCGTAGTAGTATTCAATCAGCGCATTTACAACGGGATTTTTGCAGAACTGGGCAGGGGAGTGCCCCGATGTTGCCGCAACCTGTTCCTCTACCTGTAACAGGAAGGAGCAGATCTCCGTCTGCCCACGTTCAGAGGCCATGCGGTCTATGGTGCGCAGATGGTGTTTGATGTCGTGAATCAGCCTTCTGTTTTCTGCCGCTGCTTCAGAAACCTGACGGCTGTACTCGATCTGCATAGAAAGCTGCCGGACGACCTGCTTGCGTTCTTCCTGAAAAATCAGGCTGTTTCCATACCCCTCTACCACATCGCGCCAGAGGGAATAACCGATGGCGGCTGCTATGAAAAAGCTGCCCCATTCCACAAACCAACCGCCGATAACCGGCTCATAAACCGGCAGAAGGCGATCCCATATAAAGGCGCAGGTTGCGGCTGCCGCAGCATAGAAGATCGGCCTGCTCCGTTTTTCTCCTCTGTGAATGGCAAGCACAGCGATGATAAGCAGATAGAGTGCAGATGCCACCTTATAACAAAAGACCGATGCAGAGAAGAAACGAATCGCTCCAAGGGAGAGATGGGAAGCCATCATGCCATACACAAACGCATATACCAGGAACGCAGCGCCCACCCCATTGCTGATGGCCGCAGGCAGGAAGCCCGGCCTGCATATCCGGTTTTGCAGAACTACGATCAGCCAGGTAACCAGATAGATACAGAACAGTTCCATCGTGTACCAGGGGAATATGGGAACAGCAGCCAGCATATGAAGCACAGGATAGGATGACAGACCGCACATGGCAAGGCAGATCAGTCCGAACAGGGATGTATTGTTCTGTTTCATCCGGCGGCTGAAATAAAAGGACAGCAGCGCACAGACAAAGGTAACCGTACAGCCAAACAGGCAGAATGCAAACCGGATTCCTCTGGTTGTATTTACCGCCAGCATCGTTCCGAAAGCAGGCGGATAAACAATCCCTCCGTAAAAGTGGTCATAGTTGCTGACCGCTATGGTGAGTGTGAACGGTTTTCCGCCATGAAAAGTGACCATGCGGTTTTGAACCAATGGTGTCCCCTGTGCAGGTTCCCCCATTTGCAGGATCAGGTCATGATCCAGATAAAGGTTGTAAGCAGAAAACACTTCCGGGATTTCCAGTGCATACGCTTCCTTCCGTTCCGGCAGGAAGAATGTCATCTGGTAAGTCCCGCAGCCATAGGGAGAAGGGTTTGCAGGGCTGGAGAAATTGGTCTGCGCTCCAATGGAAAGGTAGCGCATATAATGGCTTTCATCCCGTATTTCTTCCGGGGTCAAAAGCGCGTCAGGATAAAACGCCCAGCCGGATACCAGAAAGCGCACCGGTGACTTTTGAAGTTCTTCCTCAGAAAGCGCCAGAATCCCATTTGCCGCCTGAATGGTGTCCTGGCTATATTTATTATTAAACTGATACAGGCCAAGAAAAAACAGGGATGAACACAGGCAGACCATACATAAAGCGGCATATTTTTTTACCACAGAAGATACCATCTTATTTTCGCCTCCTCCTTAGGAACAATTCACCGGCAGACAGAAGAAGCAGACAAGCCGGAATCAAAAGGAGTATGGGCGACCGGCTATGCTCAGTGTCGGCGGCATGTGCCAGGGAAGCGGTATCTTCCTTTACTGCAATGGTGTAAGTCCCTGTATGGCTGATCTGAAAGGAAGCGGCTTTCGCCGCATCGTCATAGCCGATCATGGGAATTTCCACGCCGCTTTCATCACCGAGGAACAATGTGCCGTCTGCCGGGTCATTTGGATAGGGCAGCATGACAGAAACATCCGGCAGGGAGTTGAGCACAGTTCCGTTGATGGAAAACGAAAAAGAAAAACCGCCGTCCGTATCCTTTTGGATGATGACTTCAATCTGATCTTTGTTTTGGATACCCTCCGGCAAGGCGTCTTTGGGTATGCTGATGGTGATTCCCTGTTTGGAAAAGACGGCTCTTTGCTCCCCTGTTTGCAGCATCATCAAAAAGCGTGTGCCGGAAATCCGGTCGGTGGTTTCATCGAAGAACTCTGAAAAAACAGGTTTTTTGGAATCCGCACTTTCCGGGGGAACGCTCATAATGCTTTGCACCGGCTCTTTCCTGTTTTCCGAAAGCTTCCGGGCAGGATCGGGAGCGGTAAGCTCTGGAGCGCCGGCAATCGTCTGCACTTTGGGGGGCTGCTGTAAAGCGGTATCTTTCTCTGGCTGACCTGATACAACTGGCGCTTCGATTTCCGGTATGGCCGGTTCATCGGAACCAGCGTCTGGTTCTAATGCTTCCTCTGCATCACCGTTTGCCTGTTGCGATGGGAATTCATCTTTATTTATGGAATCGTCTTTTCCATCCAAGGATGGCTCGGAAGGCTTGTGATCCGTAGGATCATTTTCTCCGTTGACCGAAGGTGCTTTTTCAGAATCATCGGAATCCATTCCACCGTCATTTGTTACAGGCGGTTTTGAAGGCTGCGTAGGGGGACTGTTTGTGAAACCGTCATCCTGATCGCCGGTATGTTCGGGAGGCGGCTGAATGATGGTATCAGGTGGATTGCCGCCTGCATCCCCTCCATCCCGGTCGCCATCGTGATACCCTTCAAGGACTATTTCATCTGCGTAGGTAAAGGACAGGATGCCGGTCTGTCCGCCGTCATAATCGACCTGAAGGCGGTAGCTGCTGCCCGGTGTCAGCAGACGGGTGGCAATCGAGAGCATTTCCTGACTCACATAAACGCCACTTTCCAGACGGTTCCATGAACCGTTGTTTTCGGACAGCCATACGCTGATCTCATCCAGTTTCCCCGGCGGTGTGACCCAGGGAAAATGAAGGTTTCCTCTGGCAGCCAGAAAGCAGTTAATGTCCGGTCTGCCTGAAGCCTGTACAGAAACAGGAATTGAGATTTCAGGGAAAGCAATTCCCTCTGCAAACGCAGTGTTTTCCGGTGCGGTCAGCTTTCCCATGGCATGGTACAGTCCCACAGTATTCAAATCAATACCGGAAAAATCCCATTCCACCACAGCGGTGCAGCTGGTTCCATTTTCCGTATAGCAATCCAGATAGTAAGGGGAAAAGGCAAACAAATTTTCCAGCGTTTCGGTTTCGCTGCCCTGTTGAACCGCAAACGCGTCCGTATAAGGATACCATTTCTCTATGGAAGTAATGACAGCAGGCGGCATTTCTTCCACCCGGACGGAAATCTGAAGCTCCTGCAATACAGTTTCACCAAAGGCATACCCCTCCGGCAGTTCAATCCGGCCTGCTGCGGTATATTCGCCCGGAGTGGTCTGGTCAATGGCCGAAAAATCCCATGAGACAGGAAATGTTTCCTGCCGGATTTTTTCACCTGCTGTTACAGTGGCGCAGACGGTTTGATACTGAAGGGCCAGCTGATAAATTTCCTCCAGGTCATCATCAGACGGTGTGGTTCTAAGGGGCAGGGTGAAATCTGGCAGGGAGCGCAGTTCGCCTTCATTTTGTATTTCTGTGACAAAGACGAGGGATACTTCTTCCGGTGCTTCCGGTGTTTCCGGGGTTCCGCTATCCAGTGTCTCCGAAGCCTCGCTTTCTAAATCCGGCAGAATCTCCGTTCTTTCATCGGCATTGGCTGGGGTTGCAGTTTCAGCGGCAAATGCGGGGATACTGCCGGTGAAGCAGAGGAGGCAGGTCAGACAGCCCCCCAGAATACGCCTGTGTATTTGCTTCATTCTCATACGATACCCCCCATTCCAGAGAAAACATATTGACGGTAGGCTTCCCGCAGCTGTTTTCCATTGCGGAGAGCAATCGGAAGATTCTCCCCGTTTATCAAACGGAAGGTCTGACTGTCAACCTGGCTGATATAATCCATGTTGATTAAAACGCCCCGGTAGCAGGGCAAAAAACGCTTGTCCTTCTGCAATGCGGCAGTGACCTCCTGAAAACCTCCGCTTACCGGTATCACGCGTTCCGCCATATGAATCCGTGTCATACGGTTTTGATAATCTATGTATAGAATCTTCTCTGTGGGAAGTTCCAGCTTTTGACGGTCAGCCATAACCGAAAGTGTCATCACTTCATAGGGCGGTTTTAGCTGGCACAGCTCCATCGCTTCTTCAAATTCTGCCTGATGGAGCGAAAGCGGCTTCAGCAGATAATAGCTGGCGGACAGGCTGTACCCCATCCGGGCATAATCTTCTGTAATGGTCAGAAAAACGATCTTACAAAGCCTGTTTTTCTGGCGCAGCCTTCTGGCGGCCTCTATTCCATCCATGTTCTCCATATAGATGTCCATAAAGACAAGCTGAAAATTGACCTGGGCGGCAGCTTTCAGAAAATTCTCTCCGTCCTCAAATTCTGTCAGCGTATAGTCCAGTTGATGCTTTTTCATATAATTTTTCAGGCAGGCAGACAGTTCTTCTCTGTCCTCTGCTCTGTCATCCACAATCGCAATCTGCATCGTACCATCTCCTTTGCACAATCATCCAATATGAGTATAACATAAAACCGCAGGAAAAAACTTGCGTCTTAAACAGGAAACCTGCGTCTTAAACAAAGTCGGTTGTATTTCTCTTGACAAGATGCTACTCTAATTATACTACCAGACTTTCCGATGAGAAGGTCTGGTTTTTTATTTGATAGGAAATCAGGAAAGGAGGCTCAGCATGAAAATCGCACTTTGTACGGAGCTGAGAAATGTGGAATGGTTTGAAAGCAGGCTGCGCTCCCTTTTTGAAGGGGACGGACAGCTTGTCATCGACGAGCTATGGAATGAGAAGCAGCTATCTCAGGCACTGCGGCGGAGCCGATATCATGCGGTTGTCATCGCAATGACCGGGGCAAGGGGATTGGAGGCTGCCATTCAGGCAAAGCAGCTGGCACCGGAAGTACCGCTTGTCTGGTGGAGCGATGATGAAAACTTCGCCCTGATCGCGTATCAGCTTCATATCCCGGCATTCCTCTCCATAGATTGTAGTGATCAGGAGCTATATGAGGCGATAAAACCCATCACGAAATGGAGGTGCGAACATGCGAATTGCGCTATGCAGTTATAGCCAGAAAGAAAAAGAAACCGCTTTGCTGATGAAGCTGGGCAAGGTAGACCGCTTTGATAACGGCGTATTTTGTACCTATGCCATGCAGCGGGATGGGCCTTATGATGCTGTGGTGGTCATGGAGGACGGAGCCAGGGGGATGAATTTCTGCATGAGCATACGAGGCTACAGCAGGGATGTCCCGCTCCTTTGGATCAGCGATCAGGCAGAATTTGAACCCCAAAGCCGCAGGCTGCAGGCGGACACCTTTTTGGTAAAGCCTGTGACGGAATATCAGCTGCGGGAGGCAGTATCCAGGCTGCTTCAGAAAACAACGAGAAGGAGCGAACAGTGCGAGGATGAATAAAATGATGTTGAAATGGAAACGGCCGGCCGCATTTTTACTGGCGGCGGCAATGATTTTTACAATGCCGGGAGTCCCGGCATCTGCGGTGGAAACTGATGTGTCCACCGCGCCCGGGAATGCTCCGGCGGAGTGCAGCTGCGAGACCCACTGTGAGCAGGGGGCGGTCGATCCCGACTGTCCGGTCTGCGCTGCGGAGGATGCGGATCTCTCTGCCTGCAAGGGAACAGAGCAGGCAATATCCCTGATGGCAGCTGAGGCAGACGATGAAACCATCTCCGGCAATGTTACCTGGGAGAACAGAAACATAACTACCCCGGTGACGGTGAAGGGCGACACAACAATCACGCTGAAAGGCGAGAATACCATTACGATTACCGAGACCGCATATACCGCCGCTCTGGATATGTATTCCGCCAGTCTGACCATTCAGGGAAGCGGCAGTCTGACGGTCAATGTTCCTAAAGGGAAAAGTGGTATTGCGGACGGCAGTTGGAGCGACACCGCCGGCGGGACGCTTACCATAAAAGACGGGGCAAAGATAACCACCAACGGCGGTTTGTACGGCTTGTACGCCAAATCCATCGTGATTGAGAATGGAACGCTGAAACTAAATTCCGGTTACGGTATTGTGGCTGCATCCCTGACCATGAACGGAGGAACCCTTTACGCCACCGGAAAATATGGTGCGATATGGAGTCGTAAGGGAACAGCCCGAAGCATCGACCCCAGCCTGACTATTCTGTATTCGGACGAACAGAATGCAAACACAGACGATATGTCGGTCGGCACAGCGGACGATACAACAAGAGAGGATGAAGTCAAGACCATCTACATCGCCAAGATGGGACCCCGCGCAAGCCTGACCGTCGGCGCGCAGCAGGGAACCCTACAGGAAAGCTTAGGTAGTCAGACGGCGACCTTCTCCGTGACTGGCAGCAAGGTCAAGATGGAAAACCTGCAAGTGGACTGGGTGGGCGCACACCCCGGTCTGACGGCGGAAAAATCCGCTGACAACCAGACCATCACCGTTACCGCCGACAACACCGTCAAGGAGGGCCGCTATAAGCTGAAGCTGACCGCAGACGGCGAAGCAGGTGCCACTCCTGCCAAGGCGACCGCCACCGCAACGGTCACCGTCGCCGCCGCGCCCAGAAACCCCATTACCATAAGAACGCAGCCGCAGGTCAGCTATAAGAAAGGCGATGGGCAATTTAAGGCGGATGTCTGGGTAAGGGCCCAGCTGGAAGGCGGTACGAGTGGTAATATCACCTATCAGTGGTATGTGAACGGAAAGGAATTTAAAGGCACAGGCAGCGGCAGCAATAGAATCACCCTGACCACATCCGACCTGACCACAACGGCGGGCAAGAACTGGGAGTACAGCGGCCGGGTCTACTGCAAGCTGTCCTATCAGAGCTATACCCTAGACACAAACACTGTCCCTGTTACCTTTAACACCTGCCCCCATGAAAAATACGCCAACGACGGCAAATGCCAACAGTGCGGCGAACCGTGCAGCAAGGATGTGCTCTTTATTCGCAACGGTATCCCCTATACGTTTGAAGGCGATAACCCTGAGGTTGGGTTCATTCTGTTCTCCGGCGGAACCGCTTATTTTGTGCGGGATGCTAACGAAACCTTGAAAGCGGGGAACGGCGATACGGCGAACAAGGACGTTACGCTGGATCTGCAGGGCCACAAGGTCAAGCTGCTGGATCTGCAAAATTTCCCGTACAAGAGCGTTACCATCCAAAACGGCACGATAAATGACATTGCCACCAGCGCCCCCACGGTGTTGATATTAGACAGCGTTAAAACAGATCAGGAGGTCTTTTCTACCTATTTTACCCTGACGGTAAAGGGCAACTGCGTGTTTGAGCAACTGGTGAAATTCCACGGGAAAACCCAGCTCCAGGGCGGCACGTTCCAAGATGGAATCAGAGTAGAACCTGGTGAGCAGGCTCTGGCTCTGCTGGCAGACGGATATGCCTTTGCTGGCACTGATGACAGTGAAATTTTGAATGTTTCCGAAGTAAGCATCCAGAGTAGAAGCGTCAAAGTGGTCGAGCATACCTGCCAATATCAGAATGGCAAATGTGTCTGCGGCAGAGTCTGCGACCATGAGGGCAAGGTGGACAACGCTGGTTACTGCACCTTCTGCAAAGCGCTGGTGGAGGCATTTGAAATCGGCGGCAAACGATACACCAGTCTGGAAAACGCGCTGGCTGCCGCGCAGGACAGGGACACGATCACGCTGCGGGGGCCTTTGGAGATCGAGAACGTAGAGCCGATCGAGGTCAGCAAAAATATTGTACTGAACTTGAATGGACACACCCTGAGCAAATCCGCTGAGAATGCGCTTCTGCGCATCCTCGACTCCAATGTAGCCATCATAAACGGCAAGGTGCTGAGCACCTGCACCAGTAAGCCCGCTACCGCGGTGCAAGTTGGAAAATTTAACCACACAGGCGCAAAGCTGACGCTGAACGATGTCACCCTGGAGGGCAGCGTAGGTGGCGGAATTGGTTCCGGTGGAGTGGGGCTTTCCATTTTTACCGGGAACGAAGCTGTGGTAACGAGCGGCACGTTCCCCGGCGGCATCTACACGGAGGGAGCGCTGACCATGTCCGGCGGCAGCGCGGATCAGCTGGAATTGGGTGCGCTCGATGGTATTCAAGTGACCCTGTCCGGCGGCTCCTTTGACAGCATCAAAATCGAGAATGGCGCAGATTACCAGTCCCTGCTGGCGGAGGGCTATGCCTATCAGAAGCAAGGCGGCGCATTGCTCAAGCTGTCGGAGATGAATGAGAATACTGCCGTAACCGTTGTGAAGTGTAGCCACCCGGATGACTCTTCCGGCGGGAACGTTTGCCCATGCTGCGGCTATGCCGCTGCGGTGACAAAGACGGACGGCAGCATTTCCTACCATCGGACGGCAGACGCGGCCATCGCCGCAGCTGACGGCGGTACGGTGAAGCTGCTGGCAGATGCAGGCGAGATCACCATCAGCAGCCCGCTCAAGCTGGATTTGAACGGTAAGACGGCGGCAAAACTGACCGTCACCGGAGATGTCACGCTGGCATCCCTGCTGCCGGAGGATTACGCGTTTAAGAGCGGCAGTACATGGATCAGCGACCTTAGTCGTACGGAGCTGACCGATGTTTCTATGGCCAAGCTCCCCATCAAGAGCATGGACTATGAGACCAAGATGAGTATGACTTATGGCGGTGCGGGGACGCTTCTTGTTAAGGTAGCTAAGGAAAACGGCGCAGGTGCTGTAAGCTTCCAGTGGTATCAGGTGGAGGACGGCACGGCCACAGCGGTTGGCAGCGCGACAACAAAGAATCAATTTGATCTTTATGCACTAAAGCTGTCCGTAGGCCGGCACACCTTCCGATTTTCGGCCACCTGTGACGGCTACGAGAAGATGAGCGGGGATATTGCTGTGACGGTACAAAAGGCCAACATCAGCTCAAGTCTTATCACGCCTCCCACAGCGCAGGAAAACCTGACCTATACCGGACAGGAGCAGGCGCTGATTACCGCAGGCAGCGTGACGGACTATGGCACCATGCAGTACAGCCTGACCGAGAACGGTACATACAGCCCGGACATCCCTACCGGCACCGATGCCGGAACGTATACCGTGTGGTATCGGGTGATTGGCGATACAAACCACAACGATACCGCACCCGCCAGCGTGGCGGTCAGCATTGGAAAGAAGCCGCTGACAATCACCGGGGTAACGGCTGCGTCCAAGCCCTATGATGGCACGAAAAACGCGGACATCTCCGGCGTAACCTTCGACGGCATGAACTTGAAGCGAGGCACAGACTACACCGTGACCGCCAGCTTTGACGATGCCAGTGTGGGCAACGGCAAGAACATCACTGCCACAGTGACCCTGATGGGGCAGACCGCGAAGAATTACGCCCTGGAGCAGAGCAGCTTCACTACGACTGGCAGCATCACCAAGGCTGCTGCGCCTGACTTCACTAAGGAAACTGCGCTCGTCATTGTAAACGGCCACGAAAAGATCTACACTGTGACGCTCCCCACCTTGCCCACGCTGGAAACGCCCAAAGAGTATGGTGCACTCACCTATGAGATCGGCGAAATCAAACTGGATGGCCGCTACTACACCGGCGGCGCGAAGGTGGAAAACGGCAAGCTGACCCTGCCCATTCAGAAAAATGACGTGGAAACCACCGGCTCTGTGGGTACAGCGACCGTTGTAATCAAGAGCACAAACTATGAGGACATCACTCTGACCGTCAATGTCAATGCGACCGACAAGTTTGTCCCCACTGTTACGGCACCTACGGCAAACGCCCTGACCTACAATGGTACAGAACAGGCGCTGGTTACAGCAGGCAAGACCACTGGCGGCACGATGCTCTACCGGCTTGACAATTCTGAGTGGAGCGAGCAGATCCCCACAGCGAAAAACGTGGGGAAATACACCGTTTGGTATAAGGTTCAGGGAAACGCAGAGTACGCAGATGTGGCAGAACAAAGCTTGACTGTGACCGTTTCCGATCGGCCTTCCGGCGGCGGAGCATCCGGTGGTGGCGGCGGTGGCGCAGCCCCGGCTCCGACGCCGTCTGATGCGGATGTCATCACAGTCAAAGAAGACACGAAGGACAATACGACCTCCAAGCCGGGTGCGGAAACCGACACAACTACAATAACCAAGACGACCGTCAAGAATACGACGACCGAAACGACCAAGAACGAGCAGGGTCAGGATGTTTCCAAGACCACAGCCAGCGTTTCCAAAGACCTCGGTGACAAACTGCTCGATCAGGCGGTTTCCAATAAGTCCGATACGATCGAGATCACTGTGAAGTCCAGTGACGCGAATAACGGCAGCGGCGCAGGCAGCACAGGCGCGGCGGACAGCGTGAAAGCAACCGAAGTCGAGCTGCCAAAGGCGACCGTCAACGCGATCGCCAAGGACACGAACGCCGACCTTGTCATCAAGACCGACAACGGCGAAGTCGTCCTCGACAACAAGACCTTAGAAACGATTGCAGGCGCAGCCAAGGGTGACACCGTAACCATCGTGGTGGGCGAAAACACCCAGCTCAAGGAAACGCAGAAACCGGCGGAGAAGATCGTCGGCAAGAACGGCACGCTTTTCGAGATTGTCGCGAAGATTGGCAAAAAACACCTGCATCAATTTGAAGGCGGCAAGGCTTATGTGATTCTGCCGATGCCGCAAAAACTCAAGGGCAAAGACATCCTCGTGATCTACATCGACGACAACGGCCTCTGCAAGATCCTGAACCACAGCGTAGTGAAGATCGGCGCAGAAGATTACATTCGCTTCACGACGACCCACTTCTCGACCTTCGCAGTCGTCGACAAAGACGAAGCAGAGCGGTTAATTAAAGAACAGAACGCCGCCCACGTCAAAGAACTGATGCAGAGCGCGAAGTTCAAAGTGACCACCACTAAGACGAGCAAGAAATCCGTCAAGGTACAGGTCGCAGCCAAGAGCAGCAAGAGCCTGATCTCCGACATCAAGTCGCTGGGCTATACGGTCAAGTACCAGTTCTATCGCTCGACGAAGAAGGACGCAGGCTACAAACTGCTCAAGACAAGCAGCAAGAACAGCTTTATCAGCACCAAGGGCACGAAGGGCAGAAAATATTACTACAAAGCCCGCATGTTGGTCTATGACGGAAGCAAACTTGTGGCTAGGAGTGCACTCAAGCGGTGCAGCTATGGCGCAAGACGTTAATGCAAAACTGATTTTTTGCTAACAGAATATAGAATTTTTACTTAGGGCTGACTGTAACAGGTCAGCCCTATTTCTTTGATGGGACAATACTGATAATAACGATACTGATTATAGTGATACTGATCTTATCCTTTCCTATCCGGAATGGAACAGGAATGATAAGATGTAATATAACTAATGTTGAGGCTGTGGTCTGCCTTTATTGTAGAAAATTTAACTCCAATAAAAATGTGAGGAGTGATTCTATGGAACGATTTATCTTAAAAAAGT
>OFPS01001739.1_pt1 | contig 14385 bp, 9 predicted proteins | sample 1542111 | NCBI WGS metagenome assembly OFPS01 (sample SAMN04209233, study PRJEB22552) | human gut metagenome | biome: gut; material: feces | host: Homo sapiens | place: USA: Oklahoma | reverse complement strand
ACACCTCCACCACGCGGCCCTGCTCCACGATGAGCATGCACTGTCCGTCTGCCACAGCAATGCCGCTGCCGTTGGTGATGATATTATCCTCGCCGTAGTTGGAGCTGCGGCGGGAAGTGCGCTTCTGGCCCTTGACCATCAGCACATCCTTATCCAGCGCATCGCAATAGAAAAATTCTTTCCACTGATCTGCAAGAGTTCCGCCCAGTGCGCCCATACCTGCTTTGATCAAACCCATAATAATTTCCTCCTGTATGTTTTATTGTTTTTGCTCTCTTCTTTATCATGCAGAACGATTTCGTTTGTAAAAAAGGTTCTGCCTGCTCAGGGGTAAGGGTCAGATAATTGATATTATAATCATACTGCAATGCGGCGCTGAACGCAAGGCATTTCTAACCGTTGCCACCTGCCTTTGCAGCTTCTTTCACAAAAAAGAACACCGGAGCGTCCATAGAGACTCCGGTGTTCCGAAATAATATTTTTATGCTTATCCCGTACCCAAAAAAGGCTTAGAACCGCCGCCATGTATCCGGCATAAACAGTACCAGCATGGGGAAGATTTCCAGACGGCCGGCCAGCATATCGAAGATGAGCACCAGCTTTGCGGGGTCTGCAAAGCAGCCGAAGTTCTGCATTGGGCCTGCCATTTCCAAGCCCGGGCCGATGTTGTTCAGGGTAGCAGCCACGGCGGTAAAGTTTGTCACCATATCAAAGCCGTTCAGGCTGATGAGGAAGAAGGAGGCCGCAAAGATAAAGATATAGGCCGCAATGAACACGTTGGTGGTGCGGATAGTCTCGTGGTTCAACAGTTTGCCGTCCATGCGGGCGGGCGCTACCACCTGCGGGTGCAGGGCGGTCTTGAGTTCCTTAGCCAGGGTCTTACCCAGAATGAGGAAACGGCTCACCTTGATGCCGCCGCCGGTACTGCCGGCGCAGGCGCCAATGAACATGAGCATGACCAAGATCTCCTTGGAGAGGGTCGGCCACAGGTCAAAATCGCAGCTGGAAAAGCCGGTGGTGGTAATGATGGAGCCCACCTGAAAAGCGGCCTGCCGCAGCGCCTCGCCAAAGCTGTTGTACATACTATAAATATTGGCAGTGATGATGCCCACTGCCACGACGATGACCACAAAGTAGCCCCGCACCTCCTCGCTGGCAGCAGCGCGGCGGAACTTGCGCATGAGCAGCAGGAAGTAGGCGTTGAAGTTGACGCCGAACAGGATCATGAAGATGGTCACGACCCACTGGATGTAGGGCGAAAAGCTGGCAAAGCTGTCGTTGCGGAAGCCGAAGCCGCCGGTACCCGCCGTACCAAAGGCGGTGAGCATGGCTTCGAACAGGGGCATTCGGCCAATCAGCAGGAACACCAGCTCCAGCATGGTAAGGGCAAAGTAGATGCCGTATAGGATCTTAGCGGTGGACTGCACCTTGGGCACAAGCTTGTCCACCTGCGGGCCGGGGCTTTCCGCTTTCATCAGGTTGACATGGGAGCCGCCGGTCAGCGGCAGCAGCGAGAGCAGAAACACCAGAACACCCATGCCGCCGATCCAGTGGGTGAAGCTGCGCCAGAACAGAATACCGTTTGGCAACCCCTCCACGGCGGGCAGAATGCTGGCACCGGTGGTGGTAAAGCCGGAGACTGTCTCAAACAGGGCATCCACAGGGTTCGGGATGCAGCCGGTGAGCACAAAGGGCACCGCGCCCATCACCGAGATGAACACCCAGCACAGCGAGGTAGCCGCAAAGCCTTCGCGCATATAGAACACCTTACTGCGGGGTTTAATGGTGTGCAGGGCGTAGCCGATGCCGGCGCTGACGGCAGCTGTGAGCAGAAACACACCCAGCACCATCCACTCGCCATACACTAAGCTGGCGGCGGCGGGCAGCAGCAGCAATGCGCCCTCGATCATCAGCACATAGCCCAGCAGACGGAAAACGATCGCATAATTCATAGTCCGCCTCCGTCAGTGCTCCACGATATCGCGCAGATCGTGCAGACCGTGCTCCAGCGTGACCACGATGACGTTATCGCCCACTTGGATTTGGTCGCCGCCGCGGGGGATCAAAATCTTGCTGCCGCGGGTAATACAGCACAGCAGCAGGTTCTTTTTCAGGTGCAGCTGGCTCAGGGGCACACCGGTAGCGGCGCTCTCCTCGTGCACCGTAAATTCCAGTGCCTCCACGCGGTCATCCAGTATGCGGTACAGAGTCTTGATGTTGTTGCCCGCCTCGTTTTGCAGGGCGCGGACGTACTGCACGATGTAATCACAGGTCATGTACTTGGGGTAGACCACGCTGCCCAGATCCAGCCCGGCCAGAATATCGTCAAATTCCAGACGGTTGACCTTGGTCACCAGTTTGCCGTTGGAGTGCTTTTTGGCAAACAGGGTCAGCAGCACGTTCTCCTCGTCGATGTTGGTCAGCGCCACAAAGGCTTCGGTGGATTCCAGACCCTCGGAAAGCAAAAACTCGCGGTTGGAGCCGTCCTCGTTCAGGATCTGTGCGCCGGGCAGCTGCTCGGCCAGTTCTACGCAGCGGGCAGCGTCCCGCTCCACGATACGCACCCGCACGTGGTTTTCCAGCAGTTCCTGACTGAGGTAGTAGGCAATGGCACCGCCGCCCACGATGAGGGCGTTGCGTACCGGCTGCACCGGCAGATGCAGCTGCTGGAAGAAGGCGTGAGCTTTTTCCTGCGTAGCAAGGAAAGTGACCTGATCGCCCTTTTGCAGCACAAAGTTACCGTTGGGGATGATGACCCCGCCCTCACGCTCCACCGCGCACACCAGAATATCGCTCTTGAGCCGGGTGGGGATCTCTCGAATGGCTACGCCGTCCAGTGCATCGGGCAGCGCAAACTTGATCAGCCGCACACGGCCGTCCGCAAAGGTATCGATCTTGCTGGCACCGGGGAAACGCAACAGATGAGAGATCTCCTTTGCCGCTGCCATTTCCGGGTTGATGATGGCGGAAATGCCGATCTGCTTTTTGATAAAGTCCAGCTCGTGGCTGTAGGACGGGTTGCGCACGCGGGCAATGCCGTGGCAGTGGCCCGCCTTTTTGGCAAACATGCAGCAAAGCAGGTTCAGTTCGTCCGAGCCGGTGACCGCAATGAACACGTCCGCATCCTCAATGCCCGCCTCAGACAGGGTGGTGATGGACGAGCCATTGCCTACAATGCCCAGCACGTCGTAGCTTTCGGTCAGGTGCTCCACGCGCGCTTTGTTGGTGTCCACCACAGTCACGTTGTGGCCTTCCTCGCTGAGCTGGCGCGCCAGAGCCGTGCCGACCTTGCCGCCGCCCACCAGAATGATCTTCATAACAAGTCCTTTCTCCTTTGGCAGCCCCTTTTCCCGGGGCATACAAGTACAGTGTAGTATACCATATCCCGATGCAAAGTTCTACCGTTTGTCCCGCAAATACAGCGAATTGCTTAAAAAGCGACAGTTCTTTTGTGCAAGATGGCCTGTTCTCAGCGTGAAAGCGCAAAAAGGGACTGCCACACAGCTTTGTGCAGCAGTCCCCTTGGGACGAAACGATTTAGAATGCCCACCGCGTACGCTTTGGGCATCCTCAGCGGAAAAAATATTGTTATAAGAGCAAGGTCGGTCAGCCTGCGAGCTGCCCGGCATTGCATTTTCACAGAAAAACAGGTCTCCCCTGCCGTCCGGTCTCAGTACCGCTCTACGCCGTCCTTGGTGACAAGTGCGTACACCAGCGGGGCTTCCTCCGGCTTTTCAGTGCCGTACACAAGGCCGCTGCGGTACTCGGCTGCGGCAGCTTCAAACTTGTCCGCAGCGCCGTAGAAGGTGGCAAGGCTTTCGCCCTTATGGACGTAGTCACCGCGCTTTTTGTGCAGGGTGATACCGGCGGCAAAGTCCAGCGGATCGCCCTTTTTCTGGCGGCCTGCGCCCAGCAGCACGCTGGCAGAGCCGATCTTTTCCGCATCGTTGGCCACAATGTAGCCGTCCTGCTCAGCCAGCAGTTCATAGCTGGCGGCGGGCTGTGCAAACAGACTGTAATCGTCCAGCACCCGGATGTCGCCGCCCTGTGCGGCAAACATTTCCTTGCACTTGGCAAAGGCAGAGCCGTCCGCAATGACAGCCTCGGCCATAGCGCGGCAGTGGGCGGCATCGCCCTTGCCTGCCAGTACCAGCATGTTGGCCGCCAATTGCAGGCACACCTCGGTCAGGTCTGCCGGGCCGTGGCCTTTGAGCACGTCCATGCTCTCCATCACTTCCAGACTGTTGCCGATGTTGTGCCCCAGCGGGGTGTCCATATCGGTGATCATGGCAGCTACCCGGCGGCCATGGTGGGTGCCAATGGCGACCATCAGCTGTGCCAGCTCAATGCTCTGGTCAACAGTTTTCATAAAAGCACCGGTGCCGGTGGTGACGTCCAGCAGAATGGCGTCCGAACCGGAGGCCAGCTTTTTGGACATGATGCTGGAGGCGATCAGCGGGATGCAGCTGACGGTAGCGGTAACGTCCCGCAGAGCGTACATCTTTTTATCCGCCACAGCGATACCCTCGCTCTGGCCGATGACCGACAGACCGATCTGGTTCACCTGTGCAAAAAACTCCTCCTGCGAGAGGGCAGTTTTTGTGCCGGGCACGCTTTCCATTTTATCAATGGTGCCGCCGGTGTGGCCGAGACCCCGGCCGCTCATTTTGGCGATCTTCACCCCGCAGGCCGCCACGATGGGCGCGATGACCAGCGTGGTCTTGTCGCCCACACCGCCGGTGGAGTGCTTGTCCACCTTGATGCCCGGAATGGGCGAAAGGTCTACCATCACACCGCTGTGCGCCATCACATCGGTCAGCTCAGCGGTCTCCGCGTTGGTCATGCCGCGCAGATACACCGCCATCATCCATGCGGCCATCTGGTAGTCAGCCACTTCCCCGCTGACAAAGCCATTGACGATGGCCTCCAGTTCCTCCCGGGTGTGGGTGCCGCCATCCCGCTTTTTTGCGATCAGATCATAAATACGCATCGTTTCACGCTCCTGTTCTTATTGTTTTTGGGGCGTTTTATGCCCGGATCTCCTGCCATACGCTCTTGCCGTCCAGCGTGGAGGCGTCCACTTCCAGATATTCGCAGATGGTCTGGGCGATGGTGCCGAAGCACAGCTTAGTGCCCAGATCCGTCCCCGCCTTCACACCCTTGCCGCAGACCAGATACGGCACATACTCGCGGGTATGGTCGGTGGTCTTGGTGTAAGAGGGGTCGCAGCCGTGGTCGGCGGTGATCATGAGCAGGTCGCCCTCCCGCATCCCCGGCAGGAAATCAGCCAGAAAACGGTCGAACTCCGTAGCGGCGGCAGCGTAGCCTGCCACATCGCGGCGGTGGCCGTAGAGCATATCAAAGTCTACCAGATTCACGAAGGCAAGGCCTTCAAAATCCCGGGTCTGCAGAGCCTTGGTAAAGGCGATGCCGTTGGTGTTACCGGTGGTCTTGATCTTTTCGGTCACGCCCTCGCCGTCAAAGATATCGTAGATCTTGCCCACGGCGATCACGTCCTTACCGGCATCCTTCAGCAGATCCAGCATGGTGGCGCGGGGCGGCTTCAGGCTCAGGTCGTGGCGGTTGGTGGTGCGGTAGAAGGTATCCGCGCTGTTGCCCAGGAAGGGGCGGGCGATCACACGCCCTACGCCGTACTTGCCCTTGAGCATTTCCCGGGCGATCTCGCAGTAGCGGTACAGCTCCTGCACCGGTACAAGCTCCTCGTTGGCAGCCACCTGAAAAACGCTGTCGGCGCTGGTATAGACGATGAGGGCATTTTCCCGCATGGCCTGCTCGCCGTAGTCCTTCAGCACCTGCGTGCCGGAATAGGGCTTGTTGCACAGTACCTTGTGGCCGGTCTTTTGCTCATACTCCCGGATCAGCTCCTCCGGGAAGCCCTCGGGGAAGGTGGGCAGCGGCTCCGGGCTGACTACACCGGCGATCTCCCAGTGGCCGATGGTGGTATCCTTGCCCATGCTCTGCTCCTGCAGGCGGGCAAAGGCAGCCGCCGGGGCATCCGTCTTTTCCCCTGCGGTCACGCCGTCAATGTTGAACAAGCCCAGCTTGCGCAGATTGGGGCAATTGAAATTGGGGTGGTTCGCAATGGCACGCAAGGTGTTGGTGCCTGCATCGCCAAAGGCAGCGGCATCCGGCTCTGCACCGATGCCAAAGCTGTCCAGCACGATCAGAAAAACGCGTTTTTCCATAATAGTCACTCCATTCTCCGGGCGTTCCCCGGAACAGTACTACTTTATTACCCCTATTATAAGCAAAAATCCCCTCCGATGCAAGAGGAAGCAGTCTTGTATGTTCTTATCAGTTTTCACGTTTTGCAGCAGTTTTCCCCTGTCAGACAGCACGCAGAAAGCTGCGGCGCATCGTTAAAAGTTTTGCAATCTTTCCTTTAGGCATCAGCAGATGCAAAAACTTGTATTCAAGCAAAAATTCCTCTTGCTCTCTTGCGCCGGAATGATTATAATAATAGGTGGTAGAGTTTTGGGTTTTCCCGCTCTGCCATATAAACCGACCCGCTGTACCGGGAGCTTTTGCTCCCCTTGGTCATACACAGCAGCCTGCAGGGATGCTGTGCCGGATATAGGTAAGAGAGAGTTGACGGAGGTATATTGCATGAGAAAGACGAAAATTATTTGCACCCTTGGCCCTTCCACCGATAAGGAAGGTGTGCTGCGCGATCTGATCGCCAATGGCATGAACGTTGCCCGTTTCAATTTTTCCCACGGCTCCCACGAGGAGCATCTGGGCCGCTTTGAAAAGCTGAAGGCTCTGCGCGAGGAGCTGGGCAAGCCCGTAGCTGCACTGCTGGACACCAAGGGTCCCGAGATCCGCCTGAAGGACTTCAAGAACGGCGTTGAGAATCTGGTTGCAGGCCAGACCTTCACCCTGACCACCCGCGATGTGGAGGGCACCAACGAGATCTGCTCCATCACCTACAAGGATCTGCCCATGGACGTGGAGCCGAACGGTACCATCATGCTGGACGACGGCCTGATCAAGCTGCAGATCCAGACCGTGAATGACACCGACATCATCTGCACCGTGCTGAACAGCGGCAAGATCAAGAACAAGAAGGGCGTCAACGTGCCCGGCGTGCACCTGTCCATGCCGTATATGAGCCAGCGCGATAAGGATGACATCATCTTCGGCATCCAGCAGGGTTACGATTTCATCGCTGCCTCCTTTGTGCGCACCGCACAGGACGTGTACGATATCCGCAACCTGCTGAACCAGTACGATTCCAACATCCGCATCATTGCAAAGATCGAGAACCGCGAGGGCGTGAACAACATCGACAGCATTCTGGCTGCTGCCGATGCCGTGATGGTGGCCCGTGGCGATCTGGGCGTGGAGATCGACTTCACCGAGCTGCCCGGCATTCAGAAAACCATCATCGACCGCTCCTTCTCCTTCGGCAAGCCCATCGTCACCGCTACCCAGATGCTGGACAGCATGATCGTGAACCCCCGCCCCACCCGCGCCGAGATTTCGGACGTGGCAAACGCCATCTACGACGGTACCTCTGCCATTATGCTGTCCGGTGAGACCGCTGCCGGTGCCTACCCTGTGGAGGCGCTCAAGACCATGTCCGCCATTGCCGAGCGCACCGAGCAGGAGGGCTTCCATCTGCGCGGCCGCATGATGGATTCCAACCCCGGCAAGATCAGCGTCTCTGACGCTACCGCCCATGCCGCCTGCCTGACCGCACGGGATGTGAACGCCGCCGCCATCGTGACCGTGTCCGAGTCCGGCACTACCGCCCGCCTGCTGAGCAAGTACCGCCCGCAGCAGCCCATCATTGCCTGCGTCATGCGCGAGCAGGTGCAGCGTCAGCTGTCCCTGAGCTGGGGCATCACCCCGCTGATGATGTCTCTGGCACACAGCACCGATGAGCTGATCGAGATGTCCACTGCTCTGGCCAAGGAGAACGGCTACCTGCACAACGGCGAGCTGGCTGTTGTGACCGCAGGCGTGCCCGTGGGCGTTTCCGGCACCACCAACATGATCAAGATCCACATGGTGGGCAACTGTCTGGCTACCGGCGTGGGTGTCGGCCCTGAGAACAACGATGTTGCCAGCGGCAAGGCCTGCGTCTGCCGCACCATGGACGAGGTGCGCGCCAAGTTCAAGCCCGGCATGGTGCTTGTAGTGCCCTCCACCAGCAATGAGATGCTGAGCTTTGTACGCGACGCTGCCGCTCTGGTGGTAGAGGAGCCCGGCCTGAACAGCCACGCCGCCATTGCCGGTAAGGCACTGCTGAAGCCCACCGTTGTGGGTGCCGCCGGTGCTACCAGCCACATCCGCGATGGCCTGATGGTGGCTGTGGACTGCGCACACGGCAGTGTGCAGCGCCTGCAGGGCTGATAAAGGAGAACCGTAGTATGGAACGTATCGCAAGCTTTTGCGTAGATCACACACGGCTGGAGCGTGGGATGTATCTGAGCCGTCAGGACGGCGATGTGCTCACCTGGGACATCCGCATGAAAAAGCCCAATCAGGGCGATTACCTGACCACTGCTGCCGCCCACACGCTGGAGCATCTGTTTGCCACCTACGCGCGCAACAGCGCCGTGAAGGATGGGGTGATCTATGTTGGCCCCATGGGCTGCCGCACCGGCTTTTACCTGCTCACCCGGGGGCTGACCCCGGCACAGGCGCTGCAGCTGACGGTGGACGCCTACCGCTTTATGGCCGATTTTAAGGGCGCTGTGCCCGGTGCCAGCGAGGTGGAGTGCGGCAACTACCGCGATATGGATCTGCCCGCCGCCAAGGCTGAAGCCGCTGCCATGCTGCCCGTGCTGGAAAGCCTGACCGCAGAGGATCTGCACTACTGATCTGTCAATATAAAGAGAGCGCCGCACAAAATACCGTGCAGCGCTCTTTTTGTTACAAAATGATGCGAAAGTATTATTTATAATTTTAGGGCAGGGGAACGTCTGCGGATGTTCCCCTGCCCTGTTTTTACTAAAAGAAATCTCAAATCAGCCCCAAGGCTGCAAACTCCTTGGCAATGCCGTCCTCGTACACCGAGGGGGCAATGCGGTCGCAGCGCTGCTTCAGGCTTGCAGAGCCGTCGGCCATACAGACACTGATGCCGACCACATCGGTCATCTGCAGGTCGTTGTCGCTGTCGCCAAAGCCGATGCTGTCCTGCAGAGGCACATTCAAATAGTCGCAGACTGCCTTGATGCCGCGCCCCTTATCAAATTTGCGGTTGATGAGCTCGCCGTTCATATAGCCGCCGTCCAGACCGTCCAGCTTGCTCTCGCAGAACACGAATCTGTCCTCGTACAGGCGCTTGGCCTCGTTCAAGTCCTCGCTGCGCTCTGCGATATATACGATCTTATACAGCGGCTCACCCTTGTACTCGGCCAGCGGGCTCATGGTCATGCCGTCCTCCATGGCCTTGCGCCAGCGGGCGGCTTCGCTGTTCAGGGGGCCTGCATCCCGGTGGGTGAAGCTCCAGCGCTCGATCATCTTCAGGCTGCCGTAGGTGGCATCCCGCGCTTCCAGCGTGCACTCCACGCCGTGGCGCTCCATGGCGCTGCGCACGCCCTGTGCCAGCTGCGGCTCCATAGGCAGGTCTACCAGCACCTTATCCCCGCAGAACACATAACCGCCGGCGCTGCATACCGCGCCGTCAAAGCCATAGTCCAGCAGCGGCTGGGTCATGCGCAGGTTGCGCCCGGTGCACAGAAACAGCTTGTGGCCATTGGCATGTGCTTTGTGCAGCGCTTCCACCGTGCTTTGGGGGATCAGCATCTCGCCCGGGGGCAGCAGAGTGCCATCAATGTCTAAAAAAATCAGTTTTTGTTTCATTCGTTCCTCTTTTTTTACAGTGAGCCGCGCTCTACCAGCGTATAGCCCAGCGTGGTCTGGCGTACCGGTGCAGCGTCCGGCCCGGTATGCTCTAAGCTTTGCAGCAGCATCCGGGCAGCCTCCTGCCCGACCTGCCGCTGATAAAAGCGGATGGTGGTCAGGCCGGGTTCCACCACCTTGCCTGCCCAGTTGTCTCCGATGCCGGCAAGGCCGACATCCTGCCCTACTTTGCGCCCGGCAGCGCGCAGCACCTGCAAAGCGCCAAAGGCCACGGTGTCTGTCACGCAGACCACACCGTCCAACTGCGGGCAGCGTGCCAGCAGCTCTTCCATGCAGCGGTGCCCTTCTTCCATGGAAAAGGCGGCGCAGTAAGCGCGGGGCAGACCATCTGCGTTCAGTCCGGCCTCCCGCAGTGCATCCTGCACACCCTGACGGCGGGCTATGCCGGTGGCGGGGTCCTGCTCGCTACCGCCGATGTACACGATATTTTTGCGGCCATGCCCCAGCATCTTCCGGGTCAGGTCGCGGGCAGCAGAGCGGTCGTCGTTATAAACGCAGGGCAGGTCTGCAAAACGCTGCCCCGTTACCACCACAGGCACACGGCAGTCTTTCAGCGCCTTGCACAGCTGCGGGTTGGAATCATAGCCCAGCAGGATGATACCGGCCACATGATTGCGCTGCAGCGCTGTAAGATATTCCAGCTCCATCTGCCCGTCCAGCTCAGTGTCTGCCAGCAGCATCAGGTAGCGGCTGGCCCCCAACTCGGCTGCAATGCCGCTGGTGATCTGCCCCACCGACTGGGAGCTGATGCTGGGCACAATGACCCCCACCTGACGCACCTTGCCGGTGCGCAGGGTCTGCGCCGCAGTATCCGGGCTGTAGCCGGTCTTTTCCACTACGGCTTGTATCACGGCACGTTTCTGTTCGCTGAGGGGGCCGCCGTTCAAATAGCGGCTGACCGCAGCGCTGGAAACACCTGCCAGCTTTGCAATATCACTGATGGTCATGGGGTTATTCTCCGTTCCCTCTTCGGTGGCAATGTGTAAACGTTTTCATGCTTATTATAAATCCGTTTCACATTTCCCGCAAGAGGTGCAATGACCGTTTTTCTGTGGGGCTGCCCGCTGCTTTTTTGGTGATTTTACACAATCCAAACAATCTTGCTTTCTGATTTACCGCCAGAATTGCGAAAACCGTAGCGCTTATACAAGTCCCATGCTGATGGCGCGTGCGATAAGTCCCAGCACCAGCGCTGCCAGAATAATGCCAAGTGCCACCCTGCTCTCGCCGCCGGTCTGCTGCTTTTTGCTGCGGGAGGCTGTGCCGCGGCTCTGCTTTGTACCGGTGCTGCGGCTGCGGGCGGCAGTGCTTTTGGTGCTGCGGACAGTCTGGGGATTGCGGGGCTTTGTGCGGGCGGCGGCTTTTCCATGCTGTGCGTTCTGCGGGCTGCTCTGGCGCACTTTAAGGGGCTTGCCCTCGCTGCACCGGTTCAGGTAGTCCTCCGCCTCGCGGTAATACTGCGCCAGTTCGTTTTCCTTAAAGGCAGTACCGGCGTAGCCCTCCTCCAGCGCCTCAATGGCTTCGTTGAACAGCAGCGCTGCCTGTGCGCCGTCTGCTGCAACTGCCGCGTGAGCAGCTTCGTTGCGGGCGGTGCGGATGGCGTTGCAGGCATGGCGGGCGGCAGAGGGGTGCGCCGTGTTGCCCAGCAGGTCCAGCGGGCGGGCGGCATCGGTCTCCGGGTCCAGCAGCACCCGCATACACAGGGTGGTGTCCAGCTGCTGCCAGCTGGTCTTGCCGGTAAGGTCCGGCATACGGTCGTAGTAATCCGGGCTTTCCTGCTTGCGGGCGGCAATATGCTCCAGCAGCGCATCCAGACTGTGCGCCCCGGGCTTGCGCTCCCAGTGCCAGCGCAGCAGGCGGCGGCTGATCTCATCGCAGGCGGTCTTGATCTCAAAAGCCACCTGTAAGGCTTGTTCCGGCATGGTATTTCCTTTCTGTGCAGTGCACACAAAAGGCGGAGAAGGCACGCTGCCCCCTCCGCCGGGATGAATCTTATTTTACAGCACGAACTGGTAGTACACAAAACCGCACAGCGCGATGGCTGCGCACAGGATGGCCGTAATAGGCGGCACCCAGCGGATCAGCGCTTCTGCCACGCTGTCCCGGCTGTCCTCGTACTCTTCGTCCTCCTCCACAGGCGCGGGCTGACGCACCGGAGCCGGACGGCGAGCGGGGATCACGCGGGTACCCTCGTCTGCCGCAGCAGCGCCGGAAAGCGGTGCGCGGACAGAGGCATCCAGCACCCGGGTAGGCTCCGAGACAGGCTGGATGGGGTCAGCCTTTGGCTCGTAGACCGGTGCTCCCACGACCCGGGTGGGCTCTTCTACGGGAGCCGCCGGAGCAGCAGGGGCTGCGCCCACGATGCGGGTAGGCTCCTCCACCGCAGCGGGCGCTGCGGGAGCAGCCGGGGCGTTGAGGGGCATTTCCATCTCGTCTGCCGGGGCAGCGGGCTGCAGCAGAGTGTTCAGCGCGTTCTGCAACAGGATACGGTCACAACCGCACTCCGAGCAGTAAACCGTGTCCTCCTCGGTGGGGTGGAAGGCGCCGCAGGCGCAGTACCAGCCGTTCTCGAACACCTGCGGCTGATACTTGAGCCCGGTGCGGTTCATGCGGGCCTCCAGCGCCTTTTGCAGCTCCGGAGCCAGACGGCGGGGTGCGGGCAGACGCACACGCTTGATTCCGTCCAGATGCACCACACGCTTGCCGTTGTACACATTGCACAGGGTAACATCCACGCTGGTGATGGCCTTGGCCGTGATGAACACAGCATCATCCTGCCCAAACAGCTCGCCGGGTTTTACCTGCAGATCCCGGTACTCGAACTTATCCTCGCACAGGATCACGCCATCCACGCCCTTGCACTTGAAGTGGATCTCCAGTGCGGTCAGGGTCACGCGGGAAATATTCTTGAAGGTCAGGCAGACAGCATGCTCGCCGCTGACGTCTCCCTTGAGCAGCTCCACGCAGACAAACTGCACCGGACTGCCGGGGGTATAGTAGTTTGCGCGGGTCTGTGCGACCGGGTTAAATTTTTCCTCCACGATGCTCGCTCCTTTCCTAAAAAAGCTTAGTCCTGCTGCTCCGAGGCATCCGGCTGCGGCATTTCCGGCTGGGCAGGCTCGGCCTGCTCGGCGGGTTCTGCACGCTCGGCAGTCTCCGCAGGCTCTGCAGGCTGCACCGGGGCGGGCTGCATGGTCTGGTCGGGCTGTGCCTGCTCGGGCTTTGCATCCTCGCAGGGAGGCAGGGTGCCGCCAGCCATAATGGTGTTGAACTGCTCCTCGTTGAGCTTTTCGCGCTCCATCAGAGCCTTGGCCAGCGCATGGAGCTGGTCGATGTGCTCCGTCAGGGTGCGGCGGCAGGTCTCGTAGGCCTCGTCAATGATATCGCGGGTCTCGCTGTCAATCTCGGCAGCGGTGGTCTCGCTGTAACCCTTGCCCTGACCAAAGTCGCGGCCAAGGAAGGTCTCCTCCTGCGAGGTGCCGTAAACCACGGGGCCCAGACGCTCGGAGAAGCCGTAGCGGGTGATCATCTGGCGGGCGATATTGGTGGCCTGCTGCAGGTCGTTGGAGGCACCGGTGGAGATGTCCTCCAGAATCAGCTGCTCGGCCACACGACCGCCCAGGCTGGACACGATGTCCTCAAACATTTCACCCTTGGTCACATAGCTGCGATCCTTCTCGGGCAGATACATGGTGTAGCCGCCGGCCTGACCGCGCGGGATGATGGTGATCTCGTGCACGCGGGGATGATGCTTGCAGTAGAAGCCTGCCACTGCGTGACCGGCCTCGTGGTAGGCGGTGAGCTTTTTCTCCTCCGGGGTGACCACGCGGCTCTTCTTCTCGGGGCCAGCCATCACCTTCATGGAAGCTTCCTCGATATCCTCCATGGTAATGGCCTTGCGGTTGCGGCGGGCTGCCAGCAGCGCGGCCTCGTTGACAAGGTTCTCAAGGTCTGCACCGGCAAAACCGGCGGTGCGCTGGGCAATGACCTTCAGGGAGACGTCCGGTGCAAGGGGCTTGTTGCGGGTATGCACCTTCAGAATCTCCTCGCGGCCCTTGACATCCGGCAGACCCACATAGACCTGACGGTCAAAACGGCCGGGACGCAGCAGCGCCTTATCCAGAATGTCGGCACGGTTGGTGGCCGCCATGACGATGATGCCGTCGTTGGCCTCAAAGCCATCCATCTCCACCAGCAGCTGGTTCAAAGTCTGCTCGCGCTCATCGTGACCGCCGCCCAGACCTGCGCCGCGCTGACGGCCCACAGCATCGATCTCGTCGATAAAGATGATGCAGGGCATGGTCTTTTTGGCCTTATCGAACAGATCACGCACGCGGGATGCGCCCACGCCGACGTACATCTCCACAAAGTCAGAGCCGGAGATGGAGTAGAAGGGCACCCCTGCCTCGCCTGCACAGGCGCGGGCCAGCAGGGTCTTACCGGTACCCGGAGGGCCCACCAGCAGCACACCGTGGGGGATGCGGGCACCCA
>OFPS01001715.1_pt1 | contig 14581 bp, 10 predicted proteins | sample 1542111 | NCBI WGS metagenome assembly OFPS01 (sample SAMN04209233, study PRJEB22552) | human gut metagenome | biome: gut; material: feces | host: Homo sapiens | place: USA: Oklahoma | reverse complement strand
CGCAGAATTTGCCGGACTGGTACGGCGGCGCATCGATGCCGGCGTATGCGATGAGAGCCCGCTTGCTGTGAAAGCGTCGGACATCTCCGATCTCCGCGATCAGACGCGGAGCCAGCGTGTCCCCGATGCAGGGCATTTCGCGCACGAGAGAATATTCCGGCAGAGTCTTGGCGAGAGCCTGCATCTGTGTTAAAATAGCGTCACGGGACGCCTCCACTGTGTGGAGGACTCGTATCGCTTCCGTAATGACGATCTGCGTGGATGGTGCATTGGGAAGCACAGGGATACCGTTTTGAGCTGTGGCAAAGATGTGTGCTGCCATACGTTCGCAATTGCGGTATCCTTTTTTTCTGCCCATTTGCAATAATCCTTCCGAAAGCGCGTTTCTCCCATTTCGAGGATGTGAGTGGTGTGACGATACCGCAGGACAAAGTCCGAAAGCTTGTGCCGCCCTGCATGGTCGTTCATGAGCTCCTGCATACCGGGCAAAACCTGGTCACAGAGGGCATTAAAATCAACCTTTGCCTTGATCAGCATGGAGGTCATTTGGTAATATTGTCGCGCCAGGAGTTGAAGCTCCCGATATGTATCCTCCGGCAGTCTGGCCGGTTGAAGCTCCTGCCAATAGGCCAGACCGTACAAAGCAATCTGCATGGCGTCGATTCGGTCGGTCTTCACCTTGCGGATACTTTGTGAGCAAAACCGCTTCATCCGCAGCGAATTGACGACGGAGACGAATATTCCGTTCTCCAACAAAGCAGCTACCACCGGGCAATGGTAGCTGCCGGTGCTTTCCAAAACGGCACGAACCTCTTCACCGCTGCTGCGCAGCAGCGATACGAGCTCTGACATCCCTTCCCTCGTGTGCTGAACTTCAAACGGAGCGTACACGATCTCTCCCCCTGGCTTCATTCCGCACACGGTGCTTTTTCCTTTGGACACATCGATCCCGATACTGAGCATGGGCATTCCTTCTTTCCTGATAAAATATTGCAATGCTTCCGCACCGGCTTATTACGATTCAATTTGGTTCGTGACGCGCACGCGGCATAGCCGGAGCAACCTGCTCAATCGAATCTTTATAACAAGAGGGCGGAGGACTGTTTACAGCTCGAGCGCTTGGCTCACCAAAGAAACCGTCCATCCATTGCCCTCCCATTATAACAAAAATAAGCATAGTCTCCGAGGCTTCATATCCGCTTCGGACACTATGCTTATTTTGTACCAACAATGAAATAACCGCAGGGGAGCAAAAAAAGCATTCCTGCGGTTACCCTTTGCCAGTTTATAATTCAAAATCTCTCGTCTGGAAAGGACATTGCAAATCTAAATAATGGATTTTCAATAGACAAACTAATCTTCCTGTGTTAAGATTATCTTGTGTTAGAGTAAACTCAGTGTATGAGGTGTCCATATGAGTCAAATTATTCAGAAATTAGATCAGCAGCAATTGAAATCCCTCTGCGGTATCGTGGCTCATACTTCTGAAGGATTGACCAAAAGCGAATTAACAACACTTTTAGGTCAATGCGGAATTTGTGCTGTTGATGACGGCTCCTCCCGTAATCAGTTGGGATATACCATAGGCCTAAACAAAAGAGACTGGCTTTACAATTGTCTGGTAACAGAGATAAACAAGAGCCAATCGTTTAGTAAGGTCTTTTCGTTTTTGCAGGCAGTGCTGAATCCTGCCGCATACACGGGTGCTGATAGCAGGCAAAAATACAGGTACTTATTCGAGGAAACAAACAAAGTCCTTCTCTTTGCCGGGTTATCGATTGACCAAAGTGGGCGATTGGTAGCGGTTTCGCAAGCTGAAACACTTTCTGAAGTTGACCAGCGAGTCAACCAATTGAAAAAAGCTCTATATGACCGTGCCATACATTCTGAGGTACAGAAGTACTGTGTTGAAGACTATTTGAGAGCAGACTATTATGATGCTGTGTTTGAAGCGTCAAAAGGATTGGCTGAACGTGTCCGGCAGATTTCCGGCTTGACTACAGATGGTGGAACACTTTTTCAAGCTGTGTTTTCCAAGAACGATCCCTATATCTTCTTTAACGCAATGAAGACCGATAGCGAGCGCAGCGAATTTACAGGCTTGAAGGAACTGCTTGAGGCAATCTTCCACTTGGTTAGAAATCCAGCAGCGCACACACCCAAAGTTAATTGGAAGACTGATGAAACGAAGGTACTTGATATACTTACGTTAATATCGTTTGCACATAAGTATTTAGACGAGTGCCATCGTATGCCAGGAAAATAACGAGAGGATGCTTAGCATGGATAGACCTCAATATGTAAATTGGATTGTTCGAGAGGACGGAGTGGTTTTTGAAGACCAGCAGCCATTGAACTGTTACAGGCTATCCTATGTCAGAGATGACGCTATCCTCGATGACTGGGCACTTCACATTAGAAAGCAGTATGTTCCAGATGGGGAATTGGAAGAAGATGCCGCGTTGAACAAGTTGACGGTAGAGGAATACTTGCGCCAATATATTATCCCGCAAAAAGGAGAACCATTTGGACCGACGGCACGGTCAAATGATATTAGCGAAATTCTGTTTGCGGATTTATTTGAATTCATCCTGAACTATGAAGTTCCACGGTGTAAGCAGCACAACCGTTCCGGTAAAAATGAATCTGAGCATGGCACAGATATAATTGCATACAGGTTCTTCGCTGAGGGAAAAGCCCCGCATAAAAACGATGAGCTTGTGGCAATAGAGGTAAAAGCGCTTCTTTCTTCAAATGAGGCCGGTAAAGTAATTAAAGATGCAGTTACCGATTCAAAAAAAGACGAGGATAGAGTTTCTCATACTTTGAATTACTACCGAAAAAAGCTCCGCTTTATGGGAAAGTCAACAGAAGCAGCGGATGTAGCAAGGTTTCAACAAAAAACCGAATACCCTTATAGAACATCCTTTGTAGGGGCTGCCATTTCAAGCTTGCCAGCTGTCGAAAAGAAAGTCATTGTCGGTATTATGGGAGCAGATTTGGAACTGAAAACAGATCAGTCCGTTTTTTATGTCCACGGAGCAGATTTGATGTCCCTGACACATCAAGTATTCGAAAGGTGTACTAAATGATTTTCTCAAATACTTCAAATTATATGCTCAAATACCAAAAAGCCAAAGCAAAACTTGTAGAGTATGACATTCCGCAAAAGGATTATCCTAAGTTTCCATTAAATTCGAATGAACTATCCTATCCTGTTGTTTACATACTTTCTCGATATGCCGAAAGTGTCATCGAAAACAACGTAGCTGACATGGAAGAATTTTCACCGCATTTGGTGGCTGCTTCACAATACTTTGATGCGGCTGTAGGGTCCAATGATCGTGAGGAATATGATGCTGATTTTTTACTGTCTGGAGCTGCGGCTTATTTTCTCTCTGATGATTTTGGAAGTGCAAAAGTTTTATGTTCTGAGTTTTTTGTACGGATAAATCCGGAAATCAACGAGCCTCAAAAAATCACGGGTAACTTACTCGGGTATCTTCTGCTGAATCGAGACTTTCATATAAGTGTAGATACTCCTAATGGAGAAAAAGTCTGCCATTTATTGCTGGTCTATTACAACACAGGAGAAGGGGTAGAGGAAATACGGAGCCTATTATCGGAGTATAGAAAAGCGATTTATGAAAATGACGCTCCGATGGAAATATACTATGTCGATATATTGTGTGCCATTGTTATGGTGGCCTTGTCCAAGTCATCGTGGATCCTTCTGCCCAGGTATTCTGAGTTAGATCAGTCCCTATGGTCAGATTACCTTAAAAGCCCCAAGGCGCCAAGAATGCTGTGGCCTGCGCAACAGCTTATTGGCGAAAAGGGAGTTTTAAGGGGTCAGAGCGCGATAGTACAGTTGCCAACTGGAGTAGGAAAAACTAAAAGTATTGAGCTGGTGATTCGTTCGTCTTTTGCCTCAGGCAGAGCAACCACAGCAATAATAGTTGCTCCGCTCCGTGCTCTGTGCAACGAAATAGCAAATGATATGATTTCGGCATTCGGGGATGAGGTTTTAGTCAACCAGTTTTCTGATGTTCTCGAGGAAGACTTTTCCCTTGAGTTGTTCTTGTCCTTCAAGTCAAAAATACTGATCTGTACCCCTGAGAAGCTCAGTTATATTATTCATCATCAAGCTGATTTCCTGGATGAAATTGGTTTGTATATATTTGATGAAGGCCACATGTTTGATGACGGAAGTCGAGGGGCTATTTACGAATTGTTGATTTCTGAAATCCGGAGCCACATATCAGGGAAAGAGCAAATCATTCTTCTTTCTGCGGTACTTTCTAATGCCGAGCAGATTCAAAAATGGCTCTTGGGTGAAGCTGGTGTTTTAGCGTCAGATTCCAAAATTAAAGCGACACCCAAAACAATCGGGTTTGCCTCGCAAACAAAAGATATCCACTATTATTCTGATGATTCAGCGCAGGAAGATTTTTACGTTCCCCGCAGTATAGAGGTTATTGCATTACAAAAGCGTCCCCGCGAGAAAAAGCAGCGCTATTTCCCAGAGTTAACAGATGCCAAAGACATTGCGATATATTACGCAAATAAGCTATGCAAAAATGGTGGAGCTGCCATTTTTGCTAATCGAACCAGTACCGTGCTGACTGCAATCAACAGAATTATTGAATTAAGGGATCGGGGATGCCTCCTCGCTGAGATTAAAGGAAACAGCGATGGCAAAGAAATGAGTCGACTGGCACAGTTGATGTCCGACTATTATGGGGAACAGCATCCATATACGATTGCCTGCTATTTAGGAGTTGTCCCGCATTATTCTAACTTGCCTAATGGACTGCGCCTTGCTGTAGAGCATGCCTGTAGAAACAAAGCTCTGCGTCTGGTTGTTTGTACGTCTACCCTTGCACAAGGGGTAAACATTCCGATAAAGTATCTTTTTATGACCAGTTTTATGGTTGCAAGAAATAGCATGCGGATTCGCAGTTTTCAGAATTTGATGGGACGAACTGCACGCTCTGGAATGTACACCGAGGGAAGTGTTATCGTTACAGATCCACGGTTGTTCGATAATAAGAACAACCAAAAAAACGGTGGCAATTACAAATGGAACGATTGCATTAAGATGTTTGATGATAGCGCTGCTGAGCCTTGCGGGAGTTCAATCTTGTCGCTTGTTCAGGATATCCGAATAGACTATGAAACCAGAGTTATCGGAGCCAAAGTTGCCCAACATATTATTGACCATTATAACGAACCTGATTGCTTTGAGCAGTATGTCAACAAACTTACTACTGCTCTCCATAAGGTATATCCTCAAAAAAACGCCAGTAGCATTGTGGAATCAGTGATGGCCCGTAAAAGTATTGTGGAGGCTATCGAAAACCACCTGTGTTTTGTGTTTTCAATCGATGAAAATGCGGATAAGCAATCGATAGCGGCTGATATTTGCAAAGAAACTCTGGCATACTTCATGGCAAATGATGATGAAAAAGCTCTGTTAGAAAAAATCTTTAACATCATCACATTAAAGACAAACAAAATTGATTATTCACAGATTAAGAACTACGCCAGGACTATGATTGGCATTGACAGTCTATTACAAATCGAGAAGTGGATAGCTGAAAACCACCTAACCCAGCAAAAATATACGAATGAACAACTGGTTGAGATGATAATATCTTTTTTCCAGGAAACCCATACGCTCACAAAAAGAACAAACTGTTTTGCAGATATTTGCCAAATGTGGCTTGATGGTTGTTCGTTTGTTGGAATGCACGAAAGTACATCCTTGCCGATAGCGGATCTTGAAGATATCTGTAGTAAATCCATTTCTTACGAATTGAGTTTCTTTGTGGGAAGCATCATTGATATCATCGCAATCAGCGACGAGGATATAGTAAATCCCTTGCCCAACTTGCTCCGCCTACAAAGAAGGTTGAAATACGGAGTCAAGACAGAAACCGCAGTTTCGATATGCGAGAAAATCTTCAACGACCGATTCCTCGCTAATCTTCTGGCAGACGAAATAGGCCATGATGCAATCGAGACTAATAGCATCGTAGGCGTTATACAATCGCATAAAGATGACATTTTGGATATCCTATCGGCCTATCCGACATACTTTTCGGAGCGTGTCCAATGGATATGTAAAGATTAACTTCATGTCTTACGCCGAAACTTTTGACTACATCAATTGTTCGTGCATATGAAGAATCAGAGGTGAAAAAATGACTGTTTGCTACAATAAATTGTGGAAACTCCTGATTGATAAAAACATGAAAAAGAAGGATCTCCGCTTAGCCACTGGCATGTCCACCACCGCCCTTGCCAAGCTGGGCAAGAACCAGCATGTCAGTACAGAGATTCTGACGAAAATCTGTACCGTACTGGATTGCGATTTCTGCGATATCATAGAGCTCGTAAAGGAGGAAAACCATGATTGACTTTTCCAAAATCGAGCAATATCGGGAGAACAACCGCATTGAAGCCAAGAAAGCCCTCGGCGGGCTTCCCAGGAGCATTTGGGAAACCTATTCCGCTTTTGCCAATACCCATGGCGGTATTATCCTGCTGGGAGTGGAAGAATGGGCAGATAAATCCTTGCACACGGTAGATCTGCCAGACCCTGACAGACTCATCAAGGAGTTCTGGGATATCGTCAATAACCCTAATAAGACCAGTGTGAATGTGCTGTCCTCCAAGGATGTATTTGTGCAGGAGGTGGATGGCGACCACATTGTGATCATCAATGTTCCCCGTGCAGAGCGCTCTTATAAGCCGGTTTATGTAGATGGTAACCCGCTCTGCACCTACCGCCGCAACGGTGAGGGCGACTATCGCTGCACCAAGGAGGAATATCAGGCCATGGTGCGGGACGCATCCGTGAAAACGCAAGACATGCTCATTCTGAGCGAAATGGACTTGACGGTGTTCAACAAAGAAAGCATCCGCAGTTATCGCCAGAGAATGCGCCTCTCCCGCCCCGGCCATGTGTGGGAAGCCTTGGAGGATGAAGATTTCCTCCTGAAGCTGGGTGCTGTCGGTATCGGCTCTGATGGGAAAAAGCATCCCACCTCTGCAGGACTTCTCATGTTCGGCAACGAATACGATATTGTGCGAGAATTTAACGCTTACTTTCTGGACTATCAGGAACAGTATGACGCTGATACCCGGTGGACTGACCGTATCATATCCTCCTCCGGCGACTGGAGCGGCAATGTATACGACTTCTATTTCCGGGTCTACAACAAGCTGATCCAGGATATCAAGGTGCCCTTCAAGATGGACGGTGGTACTCGTATAGATGATACCCCAGTGCATCAGGCGCTGCGTGAAGCACTGGCCAACTGTTTGGTGAATGCCGATTACTACGGCAGACAGGGGTTGGTCATCGTCAAAAAGCGTAATAGCATTACGATGTCTAATCCGGGTAGCTTCCGCATCGAAATTGATGCCGCAAAGAGCGGCGGTGTCTCTGATCCGCGGAACGGAACGATGCTGAAGATGTTCAACCTGATTGATATTGGTGAGCGCGCTGGTAGCGGCATTCCGAATATCTTCCGCGTCTGGCGCGATCAAAATTGGGCAACTCCGGAGATTACAGAGCAACTCGAGCCGGAGCGGACAACATTAACGCTCTTATTCTCCAAGAGTGACGATAAAAGAGCGACGATAAAAAGCGACGATAAAAAAGCGACGATAAAATCTGCGCGGCAGAAAGAAGAAATCATTGCATACCTTACGGATCATATTTCGGCCAGAAGTGCCGATATTGCAGAGCTCCTTGGAGTCAAAAGTACACGAGCCAAGAAACTCCTCTCTGAACTGACTGCGGAGGAAATTGTTGTAGCCGAAGGCGGAAATCGAAACAGAACCTATAAGCTGAAAGCGTAAGGAGAGTGTCAGATGCCAATTCCCAAATATGATGAGATGTACCGTGCCTTCCTTGATTGCTTGGCAGATGGCCAACTGCACAGATCAAAAGAGGTAAAAGATACGGTTGCAGGGGTTTTCTCGGTGTCCGAAAAGGAGCGGGCTGAGATGCTGCCAAGCGGGAAGCAGCAGCTTTTTGATAACCGTATTGGCTGGACAAGGACATATCTGAAAAAGGCAGGCCTTGTGCAAAGCCCGTCACGAGGTATTTATGTGATTACGCCAGCAGGCAGACAAGTCCTCAATGAAAATCCTCCTCAAATCGATAACCTTTATCTCCAGCGCTTTGAGTCATTTCGAAAGTTTATTTCTCCGAACAATAATGAAGAAATAGCACTTTCGACACCCATGGAAAAGGTGTCCGGTAAAACACCGCAGGATGTTTTGGATGAAGCCTTTCAGCAGATCAATACCACCCTGGCAGATGATCTCTTGAGTGAAGTAATGAAGCAGCCGCCCGCTTTCTTTGAACATCTGGTCGTCAAACTGTTGATGCAAATGGGATATGGTGGCTCGGTGGACAATGCCGGCACGGTCATAGGGCAAACCGGTGATGAAGGCATTGATGGCATCATCCTTGAAGACAAACTTGGCTTCAGCTTGATTTATATTCAGGCGAAGCGTTGGGATTGTGACAAAACCGTTGGCAGACCTGAGATTCAGAAATTCGTTGGTGCGCTGGCTGGACAAGGTGCTTCCAAAGGACTTTTCATTACGACTGCCAAGTTCACGAAAGAAGCACGCCAATATGCAGAGAAGCAACACACCACAAAGGTCGTGTTTGTTGATGGCACCACGCTGGCAAAATTGATGATCGAATATAATTTAGGGGTGTCTACGGAAGCTACATACGAAATTAAAAGAATTGACAGCGACTTTTTCGCGGAGGATCTTGATTGATTTTGCCCGTCAACTTCTGATAATAGCAACTTATCAGAAGCACTACTAAAGTTAGGAGGACACACATGAAATCCAACTTTGAATTTCTCAACAGATACTGGCCTGCGCTGGCACAAATTGGTGCGGCAGCGGAGAGCTATGTCTACGCTGATGCCAACGCCTGCCTGTATAAGTTGGGTATGTTTGGTGAGCGGCTGATTCTTGAGATTTTTGCTTTTGAGCATATCAAGGAACCGACCATCGACAACACCCACGCCAACCGGATTCGCCTGCTGAAGCGCGAAGGCCTGATTCCCAAGAAAATCGACGACATCCTGTATGCACTTCGCAAAACGCGAAACGATGCGGTCCATGCGGGTGCAGACTCTGTGGAGGATGCAAAAACGCTGCTCTCTATGACCTATAACCTTGCGGTTTGGTTCATGGAAGTATATGGCGACTGGGGATATATTGCCCCTGCGTTTGTCATGCCTGAAAATGTGGTGCAGCCGGACTATGAGTCCATCATTAAAGAGCAGGAGGAAAAGATTGTTGCACTCTCCAAGCAGGTCGAGGCAGTATCCACCGCGGCATCTACCAAGACCTCCAAGGAACGTGCAGAGAAAGGCGAAACCGCATCTGAGAGCATGGAGCTTTCCGAGGCAGAGACTCGCTACCTGATTGACGAACAGCTTCGCAAGTTTGGTTGGGAGGCTGACACCAATACTCTGCGCTATTCTAAGGGAACCCGGCCTCAGAAGGGTAGAAATCTTGCCATTGCTGAGTGGCCTACTGACTCCGCTGTAGGTAAGAATGGTTACGCAGATTACGCCCTGTTTGTCGGGGTGAAGCTTGTGGGCATTGTGGAAGCTAAAAAAGCCGCTATTGACATTCCCTCTGTCATTGACCATCAATGCAAGGAGTATGCTAAGGGAATCAAAGATGAACACCAGGAGTACATCATCAACCAGTGGGGAGCATATAAAGTCCCTTTTGTCTTTGCGACTAATGGCCGAAAGTATCTCAAGCAGATCGAAACCAAATCCGGCATCTGGTATCTGGATTTGCGCAACGGAGCCAATGCACCTAAGGCCCTGCAAGGCTGGATCAGTCCCCAGGGATTGTTGGAGCAGCTCGAGAAGGATATTGCTGCCGCAAATACCGCACTCCAAAATACGCCTTTCGATCTGCTCCGTGACCCGGATGGACTGAATCTGCGTAAGTATCAGATTAATGCGATTGAGGCGGCAGAACAGGCCGTTATCGATGGTAAGCAAACCGTCCTGCTGTCCATGGCTACCGGCACCGGCAAAACCCGTACCATCCTTGGCATGATCTATCGCTTTATTAAGAGCGACCGATTCAAGCGAGTTCTGTTCTTGGTTGACCGTACTGCTCTTGGTGAGCAGGCCGAAGATGTTTTCAAGGAGGTAAAAATCGAAGAATTGATGACCTTGGATTCCATCTATAACATCAAGGGTCTGGATGAAAAGGAAATCGACAGAGAAACAAAAATACATATCGCAACGGTCCAGAGCCTTGTCAAGCGTATCCTTTATCCCGAGGGCGATACCATGCCCTCTGTTACAGACTACGATCTAATTGTGGTTGACGAAGCACACCGTGGATATATTCTGGATAAGGAAATGAGCGAAACCGAGATGCTCTACCGTAACCAGGATGACTACATCAGCAAATACCGCACCGTCATCGAGTACTTTGACGCCGTGAAAATTGCGTTGACTGCAACACCGGCGCTGCACACTACCGAAATCTTCGGAAAGCCTGTTTTTAACTATTCTTACCGCGAGGCTGTCATTGACGGCTATCTGGTAGATCACGATGCTCCTCATAATATTCGCACCAAGCTTCGTGTGGAGGGTATCAAGTACGAAAAAGGCGAACAGCTTGCCATCTACGATCCTGTCACCGGCGAAGTCCTCAACAGCGCTGAACTGGAAGATGACATGAAGTTTGAAATTGACACCTTCAATCGCCAAGTTATCACGGAGAACTTCAACCGTACCGTTCTGAATGAAATCGCTTGGGATCTCAATCCAGATGGCCAGGGCAAAACACTGATTTATGCTGTTGATGACAACCACGCTGACCTTATCGTGAAGATTTTGAAGAAAATCTATGCTGAAGGCGGTGTGGATAACGATACCGTTATGAAAATCACCGGCAGTGTTGCAGGAGGCAATAAGAAGAAAATCTCTGAGGCTATCAAAAGGTTTAAAAACGAGTCTTTGCCTAAAATCGTGGTTACGGTTGACCTTCTGACCACTGGTATTGATGTGCCGGAGATTACCACTTTGGTATTCATGCGCCGGATCAAGTCCCGTATCTTGTTCGAGCAGATGTTGGGTCGTGCCACCAGACTGTGCCCCTCCATCGGAAAGACACATTTCGAGATTTATGACCCCGTGGGTGTGTACGAATCCTTGCAGGATGTCAGCAACATGAAGCCGGTTGTCACCAATCCTTCCACCAGCTTTGAAGATTTGATAAAGGGCCTGGAAGTGGCAACGACGAACGAGCAATTTGCCTATCAAATCGACCTAATCGTTGCCAAGCTGCAGCGCAAGCGCCGCAATATTAGCCAAAAAGCCTTGGAGCGGTTTGCAAACCTTACTGGCGGCAAGGATTTGGGCGCTTTTGCGGAACACCTCAATAGCAGCACAATCAAGGTGGGTACCGCCGAACTGCTGGAACGCCGTGAGGCATTCTCGGTGCTGGACAAGGACAGGCCCCATAGCAAATCTTCTCGCATTATTGATGATCATTCCGATGAGGTGATTGACCATACCCGTGGTTATGGTGAAGGGCAGAAGCCGGAGGACTATCTGGAAGCATTTAAGGAATTTATCAATAATAGCATGAATGCTATCGCAGCCCTGCGCACAGTTTGTACCAGACCATCAGAACTTACCAGGGAAGCGCTTAAAAGCTTGAAATTGGAACTTGATCGTCATGACTTTACAGAAAAGCAGTTGAATTCCGCATGGAACGAAATGACAAACCAGGACATTGTAGCTGATATTATCGCATTCATCCGCCAACAGGCTCTCGGTTCTGCGCTTGTAGGGCATGAGCAGAGAGTAAAGCACGCATTTGCAAAGTTGAGAATGAACCATGAATTCAATAAGACACAGTTAGAATGGCTCAAGCGGATCGAGAAGGTTCTGTTGGAAGAGAGCGTTCTTGATGAACAAATTTTTGAAGTTGGCGCATTTAAGAATGCGGGTGGCTTTACGATTATTGACCGCCGTTTTGGTGGGAAGCTTCGTGAGATCATGACGGAGCTCAATGAGTATCTCTATGACGATGGAGGAAGCGTAGCGTGAACAATCAGGAAATCGTAGCAAAACTATGGAATCTCTGCAATGTATTACGGGATGACGGTATTACATATCATCAGTATGTAACGGAACTGACCTATATGCTGTTTCTTAAGATGTGCAAGGAAACCGGCACTGAAGGGGCTATCCCGGAACAGTACCGTTGGGACAAGCTCCTTTCCAAACAGGGCGTTGAACTGAAGAAATTTTACAAAGAACTGCTGGAGCATTTGGGCGAGAGTTGTACTGGCCGCGTCCGGGAAATCTATCAGGGTGCTCAGAGCAACATCGACGAGCCAAAGAATCTGGAGAAGATCATCCAGACCATCGACCAGTTTGACTGGTACACCGCCAAGGAGGAGGGGCTGGGCAATCTGTATGAAGGCCTCTTGGAAAAGAACGCAAATGAGAAAAAGTCCGGTGCCGGGCAGTATTTCACGCCCCGCGTTCTAATTAATATCATGACGCGGCTTGTCGCTCCACAGCCCGGTGAGCGGTGCAACGACCCTGCCTGCGGAACTTTTGGTTTCATGATTGCCGCTGACCGCTATGTCAAAGACCATACTGATGATTTGTTTGAACTGCCCGTGGATCAGCAGGAGTTCCAGCGCACCCAGGCCTTCTCTGGCTGTGAGCTGGTACATGATACTCACCGTTTAGCTCTGATGAATGCCATGCTGCACGATATTAGCGGCCCCATTTATCTTGGCGATACCTTGTCCAATTTTGGCAAAGGAATGAAGGGGTATGATGTTGTCCTGACCAATCCGCCCTTTGGAACCAAGAAGGGCGGTGAACGGGCTACCCGTGATGACTTCACATTCCCCACCAGCAATAAGCAGTTGAATTTCTTGCAGCACATCTACCGCAGTCTGAATAAGACGGGCAAGGCTCGTGCGGCAGTTGTTTTGCCGGACAATGTCCTGTTCGCTGACGGTGATGGTGAGCGTATCCGCCGCGACCTGATGGAGAAGTGCAACCTGCATACCATTCTTCGTCTGCCCACCGGCATTTTCTATGCTCAGGGCGTCAAAACCAATGTGCTGTTTTTCACCCGTGGCCGTGAGGACAAAGGTAACACCCGTGAGGTTTGGTTCTATGACCTGCGCTCCGATATGCCCTCCTTCGGCAAAACTAACCCGCTGAAAGAAAACCATTTTGACGAGTTTGTCGAGTGCTATAAGGACGGCGACCTGTCCGTCCGCAGCGAAACCTACAGTGCAGAGAATCCCAACGGCAGATGGCGCAAGTTTACCTATGAGGAGATCCTGGCCCGCGACAAGACCAGCCTGGATATAACTTGGATAAAGTCTGACAGCGGAACCGAGGATTACACCCTCTCTGAACTGCTGAATCAGATCAAGGAAAAGTCCGCCAACATCGCCAAAGCTGTGGCTGCTCTGGAAGAACTGATCGGCGAGGTAGATGAGTAATGGATACGAAAGCATTACGGCAAAAGGTGCTTGACCTTGCCATCCGCGGCAAGCTGGTTTCGCAGGACCCTAACGATGAACCGGCATCTGTTCTGCTGGAGCGTATACGCCAGCAGAAGCAGCAGATGGTAAAAGAGGGCAAACTCAAAGCCAAGGATATTAAAAACGATACTATTATCTTTGTCGGTGAGGATAATTTACATTATGAGAAGTTCTCTGACGGCAGCGTGAAATGTATCGAGGATGAGATACCGTTTGACCTGCCTGATGGCTGGGCATGGAGCAAAATTGGCCCTCTTTGCGAATATATTACAAGCGGTTCTCGTGGTTGGGCGCAATACTATTCTGAAACCGGAATCCTCTTTCTTCGCATGGGCAATCTCTCCAGAGACTCCTTTGATTTACGACTGGATAATCTCCAGAGAGTCAATTTGCCTGACAATGCAGAGGGAACAAGAACTCGTGTGGCAGAAAACGACTTGTTGTTTTCGATTACAGCAGAGATTGGTATGTTGGGATTGATTCCCGCCAATTTCGAGGAGGCGTATATCAACCAACATGTCGGCTTAATTCGGTTTCTTAAAGACGCACAAACCAAATTCTTCCCTTATATTCTTATGTCTGAGTTCTGCCGAGATCAGTATTATACGGTTCAATGCGGAATGAAGAATAGCTTTAGGTTGGACAACATTCAGAACATCTTAGCTCCTGTGCCACCTTTGGGCGAACAGATTAGAATAGCAGAGAAACTCAGTAATATCTGGACTCATATTCAGCAAATTGATATCGAGAGTGAAGCGGCAAGCGACATCATTTCCAAGGCCAAATCCAAAATCCTTGATCTCGCCATTCGCGGCCAGCTTGTGCCGCAAGACCCGGATGACGAGCCTGCTTCTGTCCTGCTTGAACGCATCCGTGCAGAGAAAGAAGAACTCATCAAGCAGGGTAAGCTCAAGCGGGATAAGAAGGAATCCGTCATCTTCCGTGGTGAGGATAACTCTTATTATCTCAGAACTG
>OFPS01001712.1_pt1 | contig 14588 bp, 10 predicted proteins | sample 1542111 | NCBI WGS metagenome assembly OFPS01 (sample SAMN04209233, study PRJEB22552) | human gut metagenome | biome: gut; material: feces | host: Homo sapiens | place: USA: Oklahoma | reverse complement strand
GCTGCACCTTGGTGGCAGCATGGTTCTTGGCCAGCGCCTGCTGGTCGGTGTTCATTGCAATAAATTCTACGCCCTGCAGACCATCGCTGACCATGCGGTTGACTGCGTTGCCGCCGCCGCCGCCCACACCAATGACCTTGATCGTCGTAACGTTTTCATCCATTTCTTCGTCGAGCATGAGTGCCATAACTTTTGTCCTCCATCGGATATGTTATCGTAAACCTGCGCTTTTCGCACAAGAAGAGTTCGATACTATACTTATATAACTGTATCGTATCATCTTTTTGCCCCGATTGCAAGACAAATTTGTTTTTTTGCAGAGGTTTTTTTCACCGTCCCGTTTCCCGTGGCCGATTCCCGCCGAATTTGCGCCCCCAAACCGGCCAAAATCTCTGTAAATCCGGCATAGCCCCGGTCGATATGCGCCGGGTGGGTGATGACCGTGGTTCCCCGGGCCGCAAGCCCCGCCAGCACCAGTGCCGCCCCGCCCCGCAGGTCGGGAGCCTCCACCTCCGTACCGCGCAAAAGGCCGCCCGGCGCAATGGTCAGCACCCTGCCCGCCGTTTCGGCCTGTGCGCCCAGGCGGCAAAAACCCTCGGCACAGCCGAACCGGCGCTCAAAGATCACATCCTCGATGCTGCTCTCGCTGTCGGCACAGAGCATTGCCGCCGCCAGCAGCGGGGCAGCATCGGTAGCAAGAGCCGGATAGGCTCCGGTGAACACCCGGCCTGCCCCGTGCAGCCGCCCAAAGCGGGAAATTCGCACCGTATCCCCTGCCGGTTCCACCCGGCACCCCATTTGTCCCAGAATTTCCAGCACCGGCGCATAGAGCGCAGGGGCGCAGCCGGTCAATTCCACCCGGCCGCCCGCCGCCGCACAGCCGCAGGCCAGCGTGGAAGCAAAAATGCGGTCGGGCAGGGGCGAAAAACAGCACCCGGAAAGGCCCCGCCGCCCTTCGATGCGGATCGTGGAGCTGCCTGCCCCCTCGATGCAGCCGCCGCACCGATTCAGAAAAGCGGCAAGGTCGGCGATCTCCGGTTCCCGGGCCGCTCCCCGCAGGATGGTCCTGCCTCTGGCACAGGCAGCGGCCAGCAGAAGCGTCTCGGTGGCCCCTACGCTGGGGAAACGCAGGGTGATCTCGGCCCCGTGGAGGCCGGAGGGAGCCGTCAGCACCAGCCGCCCTTCCCCAGCTTCCAGCTCCACCGCCCCCATTTTTGCCAGCCCTGCCAGATGCAGGTCGATGGGCCGGGCCCCGATGCGGCACCCGCCGGGCAGGCTGGTCTCGGCGCGGCCCAGCCTTGCCAGCAGCGGCGCGCAGAACAAAATGGAGGCCCGCATTTGTCCCGCTGTTTGCCCCGGCAGGGTGCTGTTGGCAGGCGGACCGGAGAGCACTGCATCACTGCCCTCCCACCGGGCGGCACAGCCCACCCCCCGCAAAAGCGCCATGCAGTGCTCCACGTCCGCAAGGCGGGGCACAGCCTGGAGCCGCACCTCTCCCGTGCAGAGCAGCGATGCCGCAAAAAGCGGCAGAACGCTGTTTTTCGCTGCCGGAATTTTTACGCTTCCGTTCAGTGGGCGGCCCCCTGTCACCACGATCCGTTCCTCCATGTCCGTGCCCCCATTCCGCAAAAGATACCCCACCGTATGCAAAACAGGGCCGGAGTGTGAGGCGGACAAGTTTGTTTTGCAATTTCTAAACCTCTCCGTCACGCTTTGCGTGACAGCTTCCCTAATAAGGGAGCCCTTGGCAATTCAACTTTATGTTTTCTATTCCGTCAGGTCTCACCTCTTGATACGGATAGGACAATACCCATCTCTCCCAACAACATCATCAGGCTCGTTCCTCCGGAGGAGAAAAAGGGCAGGCTGATGCCGGTGTTGGGGATGGTATTGGTGACCACGGCCACATTGAGGACAGCCTGCAGGGCCACCTGCACGGTAAAGCCCACCACCAGCAGCGCCCCAAAACGGTCGGGAGCATGGGCGGCAATGGTAATGCCCCGCCAGAGCAGCAGCACGAACAGCAGCACCACGGCGCAGGCCCCCACAAAGCCCAGTTCCTCGCAGACGATGGAGAAGATGAAGTCGTTCTGGGGTTCGGGCACAAACAGATGCTTCTGGCGGCTGTTCCCCAGCCCCAGCCCGGTGGCTCCGCCGGAACCGATGGCGTACAGGCTCTGGATGGTCTGGTGTCCATCCCCCAGCGGGTCGGCAAAAGGGTCCTGCCAGGAGCGCAGGCGGTCGGCAGCGTAGGGCACAAGGTCCGGCATAACGACCACCGCCGCCCCGATGGCAGCCGCCCCGCCCAGGCCTGCCAGCACGAACCACCGCAGACCTGTGCCGCCCACGAACATCAGCACTGCCCCGATGCCCAGGATCAGCAAAGTGCCCGAAAGATGGGGTTCCAGCAGCATCAGCGCCGCCACCACCCCCAGCACCAGCACAAAGGGCAGTACCCCCACCGCAAAGCTGCGCATCCTGTCATGGTTCAGCGAGATGATGTGCGAAAACACCAGCACCACGGCAAATTTTGCGATCTCGCTTGGCTGCAGGGTACCCACCCCCGGCAGCACCAGCCACCGTTTGCAGCCGTTGTATTCCGGCATAAAAAGCACCACCGCAAGCAGCACCAGCGAGACCCCCAGCAGCGGCCAGGCCAATTTGTGGAAGATGTGATAGTCCACCCGGCTGGCCAGCCACAGCCCCGCAATGCCCATGGCAGCGTAGAGCAGCTGGGGGCGCAGGTAGGCAAAGGCATCGCCCCGCCGGTAAAGGGCTACCGCCCCCGACGCACTGCCCAGCATCACCAGCCCGAACCCCACCAGCGTGAGTACCAGCACCAGAAACGGCAGGTCCATGGCCGGCAGCGGCCGCAGCGGTGCCTTGTGCCGCCCGCCCCGCGGCAGTGCCGCAGCTTCTTTCATCTCGTCACCCCCAGTTTCACTATTGTATGTCAAAACCGGGGCTGCTAGTCTATTTTCTTGAGGTTCTGCGTAAAGATAGGCAGATACTGGTTTTGGAGCGTCAGCGACCAGATTGAAAAGTAAATCTTATGCCAAGGGCTCCCCTACTAGGGGAGCTGTCGCGGCGAAGCCTGCGACTGAGAGGTTGGACAGAGCAGGGCTTATTCAAGAAGGGAGAGTTTCTATGCCCAAAGTTCTCCGCACCCTGCCCGAGCGGGGATTCCGCCGCCGGGCACGGGCCGTGGCGGTGCTGTTCTGTGCCGTCTGCCTGGGGCTGGCCGTGCGGCTCTTTTTCCTGCAGGTGCGCACCGACGGCTTTTATGCCGACCGTGCACAGGGCCAGCAGCTGCGGGACACCGTGGTCCCCGCAGACCGGGGGCGCATTTACAGCGCCGACGGCCTTTTGCTGGCCGCCAACAGCAGCTGCTGGACCCTGCGGGCCTCGCCCCGGGAGATGCCGGAAGAGAAAATCACCCTTGCCGCCCACGGCCTTGCGGAGATCTTAGCGCTGGACGAAGCAGCCCTGCTGGAAAAATTCAGCGACCGCCGCTCCAACGACTGCCTGCTCCGCTACCGGGTGGACCGTGCCGCAGCCGATGCTGTGCGGGACTTCTGCGAAGAAAACAGCATCACCGGCATCCGCATCAATCAGGACAGCAAGCGCTGGTATCCGCAGGGAGCGTTTCTGGCTTCGGTGCTGGGGTTCACCAATGTGGACAACGCAGGGGTGGCCGGGCTGGAGCTGAAATATGACGATCTGCTCACCGGGGAAAACGGCGTGGTGCTCACGGCTGTCAACGCCTGGGGCTACACACTGGAGCAGAGCTACGAGACCGAGCGTTTTCCCACCGAGGGGGACGGCCTGCGGCTCACCATCGACAGCTGTATCCAGCACTACCTTGAAAATGCGCTGTCCTACGCCGTGCAGGAGCACCATGTGGCGGCGCGGGCCGTGGGGATCGTCATGGATGTGAACACCGGAGCCGTGCTGGCCATGTCCACCACGCCCTCCTATGACCCCAACGAGCCCCGCGTCATTGCCGACACCGCCGCCCGGAACGCCGTGGAGGCCCTGACCGGTGATGCGCGCAAGGCCGCTTTACAGCTGGCCCAGCAGACCCAGTGGCGGAACAAGGCTGTCAGCGACCTGTACGAGCCGGGCAGCGTGTTCAAGCTCATCACCTGCGCGGCGGCGCTGGATGCCGGAGCCATCACAAAGCATTCCAGCTTTTACTGCGGGGAATCCATCTCGGTGGCAGGCACCCGCTTCCACTGTGCCAACCACAAGCGCCACGGAGCCCAGAGCGTGACCCAGGCGCTGGAAAATTCCTGCAACCAGAGCTTCATCCAGATCGGAGCCCGACTGGGCAGGGAGGCCTTCTGCGATTATTTTGCCGCCTTCGGCCTGCGGGAGCCCACCGGCATCGACCTGCCTGCCGAGCCGAAAAGGAGCCTGTACTATACCGCCGACCGGATGGGCCCGGTGGAGCTGGCCTCCTGTGCCTTTGGGCAGAGCAGCAAGATCTCCTATCTGGAAATGGCGGCGGCAGTCTGCGCCGTGGTCAACGGGGGAAAGCTGATGCAGCCCTACGTCGTCTCGGAGATCCTGGCCCCGGACGGCAGTACCATTGAGCAGCTCTCCCCTGTCTGCAAACGGCAGGTGCTCAAGGCAGAGACCAGCCAGACCATGCGGGAGATGATGGAGGCCGTGGTGCTCTACGGCGGTGGACGGAACGCCCAGATCCCGGGCTACCGGGTAGGCGGAAAAAGCGGCACCAGCCAGAAGCTGGACAGCGCCGACGAAAAAGCCCGCATTGCCAGCTTTGTAGCGGTGGCTCCCATCGACGACCCGCAGTTTCTCTGCCTGGTCTGCCTGGACGAACCCCACAGCTGGACGACCGCAGGCGGCAGCCTGTCGGCCCCCGTCTGTGCCGAAGTGCTGGAGCAGACGCTGGTGTACAGGGGCGTGCCCCGCGCCACGGAAGCCCCGGCTGCCTCCACAGCAGAGACCGCCGCCGACCTCCCCGCTGACGGCGACAGTTTTGACGGGGCCTGAAAACGGGCAGCAAAAAAGACCGCCGAAGCGGTCTTGAAGTCCTCGTTTTCAGTTCTGGTGCGGCTGCTCGCGGAACTTGATCTCGCCGGTCTCGCTGTTCATGGATTCCACAATGGCAAGGCTCTCCAGCTGGATGCCCTTGCTGCGGATGAGCTCGCCGCCCTGCTGGAAGCCCTTTTCCACGGCAATGCCAATGCCCTCAACCGTGGCTCCGGCCTCCTTGGCCAGATCCAGCAGGCCCATCAGGGCACAGCCGTTTGCCAGGAAGTCATCGATGATCAGGACATGGTCCTCTGCGGTGAGGAACTTTTTGGAGACAATGACGTTGTAGATCTTCTTGTGGGTGAAGGACTGGATCTTGGTCTCATAGTTGTCGTAATCCAGGTTGATGCTCATGGACTTTTTAGCAAACACCACAGGAACATTGAACTCGCTGGCAACCACAGCGGCAATGCCGATGCCGCTGGCCTCAATGGTCAGCACCTTGTTGACGGGCTTACCTGCAAACAGGCGCTTCCACTCCTTTGCCATCTCGCGGAACAGGGGGATATCCATCTGGTGGTTGATGAAGCTATCCACCTTCAGCACATTGCCCTCGCGCACGATCCCGTCTCTCTGAATGCGTTCTTCCAGCAGTTTCATATCCGTCTCTTCCTCCAAGCTTTGGTACTGCATTTTGATTTTACCTAGTATACCGGATTTGCCCCCCTGTTTTCAAGGTCTTTTGGCATTTTCTCTCTTGTTTTTCAGCAAAATTTGAGTATACTGGAAGCAACGGCTCCGGGTGGATTTCCGGGGCGCTCCGGGCACAGGGAGAGGTGCCCGTTTTCTGCATCCTGCCGCCTGTTCGGGCGGGATGCATTGTGAGGAGAAGGAGTATCACGCGTATGAAGACCGGATTGATCCTGGAAGGCGGTGCCATGCGGGGCATGTTCACTGCCGGTGTTCTGGATGTTCTGATGGAGCAGGGCATCACGGTAGACGGCATGGTAGGTGTTTCGGCGGGAGCAGTGTTCGGCTGCAACTACAAATCCCACCAGATCGGGCGGACCATCCGCTACAACACCACCTATTGCAACGACAAACGCTATGCCAGCTTCCGCAACCTGCTGCGCACCGGCAACCTGTACAGCGAGGATTTCTGCTACCACGAGGTGCCCGAAAAGCTCGACCCGTTCGATGACAAGGCTTTCCGGGAATCCCCCATGGATTACTTTGTAGTCTGCACCGATGTCCGCACCGGCGACCCTATCTATCATAAGTGCCGCACCGGTGATGCGGAGGATGTGCGCTGGATGGAAGCCTCGGCTTCCATGCCACTGGCCGCAAAGATCGTCAAGATCGGCCATTACGGCCTGCTGGACGGCGGCGTTGCCGATTCCATCCCCATCCGCTTCTTTGAGTCCATCGGCTACAAGCGGAACCTCATCATCCTGACCCAGCCCAAGGGGTTTGTGAAAAAGAAGAATCCCATGCTGCCCGCCATCCGGGCACGGTATCTGCGCTATCCTGCCTTTGTGGAGGCTGTGGCCGACCGCCACGAGCGCTACAACGAAACCCTGAGCTACATCTCCATGCTGGAGCAGTCCGGCAAGGATTACGTTATCCGCCCGCCCATCCCGCTGGAGATCGGTGCCATGGAGCGTGACCCCGACCAGCTGCGCCGCGTCTACGAGACCGGCCGGGCCGTGGCACAGATCCAGGTGGATAAGATCCGGGCCTTCCTTGAAACTGCAAAGGCCGAAGCCGAGGAATGATCACTGTGCTATACTGGGGCAAATCAAAACAGGAGGCACTGATCTATGAACACTCTGGATGCCATTCTCACCCGGCGCAGCTGCCGGGAATTCACCGACAAGCCCATCAAAAGCGAAACACTGCACCAGCTGCTGGAAGCGGCCATGAGCGGCCCCAGCTGCGTCAATGCGCAGGATTGGTCCTTCGTGGTGGTGACCGACCCGGAAAAGCTGGCACAGATGGCCGATGCCAACGGCCGCCCTGCCGAGCCGCTGCGGAAAGCTGCCGCCGGTATCCTCGTCTGCGGCGACCTTGACCGTGCGTTCCGCTTTGCAAAGGACTACTGGGTCATTGACGGAGCCATTGCCGCCCAGAACATCTGCCTTGCTGCACAGGAGCTGGGGCTTGGCGCAGTCTGGCTGGGCACCTGGCCCCAGATGGACCGGGTGGAGGCCCAGCAAAAGCTCTTCGGTCTGCCGGAGACCATTGTGCCCCACTCCATCATCGCCCTTGGCTACCCGGAAGCAGACCTAACTGCCCCGCGTAAGAGCCGCTATGAGGATGACCGGGTACATTTTAACCGGTGGTAACTTTTCCAGACGAAACTGATATGCTACCCCTAGAGTAGACAGAGAAAAAACAAAACTCTGAATACTCTGGGGGTATTTTCATGTCAAGAAAGGAAAAAAGCTATTCGGTAGAATTGAAATATCAAGCGGTAAGTGATTACTTGAGTGGAAAAGGTTCACTTCGGGAAATATGCAGAAAATATAAAATCCGGTCAACTCGTCAGTTACGAAACTGGATAAAGATGTATAATGGTCATAAGGAACTAAAATGCTACACAGGAGGCAGCCGTATGACCAAAGGGAGAAAGACAACTTACGAGGAACGGATCGCATTTGTGAAAGAATGCATCGAGAACGGATATAACTACACCGAGATTTCTGAAAAGTACAAAGTTGGTTATCAGCAGATCTACACATGGGTACAGAAGTATAAGAAAGACGGCGAAGATGCCCTGAAAGACCGGCGAGGACGGCACAAGAAGGATTACAAGCCGCAGACGGAAGAAGAACGGCTACGATTGGAAAATGCAACCTTATGGGCATACTTTTACAAGCCGAGAACATCTCATTTCCACGATTGAAAGCTATATTGACTACTACAACCGCCGTTACCAGCACCGTCTGTTCATTCAGACACCGATGCAGGCTCATGTCTGTGCTATGAATCGGGCAGCTTGACCGACGAATTGCACAAAAAATCCGCCATTTCTTTGTCGAAACGGCGAATGAAATCTTATATTATTTTTACTGTCTACTTGACGGAGTGCATCTCATTTCTCAGAGAAGCGGAACGGCCTCATTTTGTTTATTTTTTCCGGTACTCCCGCGGAGTCATGCCAAAATGTGCCTTGAATGCCCGGTTAAAATAGGAGAGGTTTTCAAACCCGCACCGGGAAGCGATCGTCAGCACCGTCTCGTCCGTAGCATGCAGCGCTTCGGCGGCGGCATTCAGCCGGTATTCGTTCAGAAAGGCAACAAAGCTCTGCCCTGTCATCTGCCGGAACCAGCGCATGAAGTGGCTGGAACTGAAGGAGCAGACCCCGGCGGCATCGGCGACCCGAAGCCCCTCGGCATAATGGACAGAGATCCATTGCAGAACGGCTTTCAGCCGCTGGGTATCGGCAGTTTCCGCGGGGAGCTGCTGTTTTCCCTGCGCAATGAGCAGGGAGAGAAAGCGCAGCAGTGCTCCTTTGACCAGCAGCTCATAGCCGGGAAGCTTGGCACGGTTGGCTTCCTCCACCTCCCGCAGGCAGGCGGCGGCCTGGAGATAACACAGGTCGTTGGGAGTCAGCCGCGCAGGCAGCAGCAGCCGCCCGCTCTGGAGCGGAAGCAGGTATTTTTCGGCGCAAAGGTCCTCCGCACCGCCCAGAAGCTCCAGCTCAAAGATGATGTTCTCGTATTCCATGCGCTGCCCCTCTGCCTGCCGCAGGGCGTGAAGGGTGCCAGGCGTAAAAATAAAGATATCCCCCTGGTAGGCCGGGCAGGACGCAGTGCCCACCTGCACCAGCCCCGCGCCCCGCTTGACAAAGACCAGCTCCATGCTCTCCTGCCAGTGCAGTGCCACCTGCGGGAAATCTCCCGGAATGGTGCAGGGATACAGATTGAAGGGGAACCGCACGGCCCCGTGCTGCTTGGTTTCCTGCAAAGAAGCCTGATTATGCATCATCCCACCTCCAGATGATAGGATTGTACCATAATTTGCTCCTTTAAGGCAAGATTTCGATTGTTTTATCTGGTATATCTTGCATTATAAATGTCAAACCTGTTTTCCGTAAGGTGTGTATCTGAAAACAAAGGAGGATCCATTATGAGCTTTACCGAAACATTACAGAGCCTCACCGGAAAGCTGCTGGCGGACTGCACCGATCAGGAGCTGTATCTGGCACTGCTGGAGCTGGTGCGGCAGAAGAGTGCCGACCGCGTGCAGCCCGTTACCGGCCGCAAGCTGTACTATATCAGCGCCGAATTTCTCATCGGCAAGCTGCTGTCTAACAACCTCATCAATCTGGGACTGTACGAAGAAGCCCGGGATGCACTGGCCGCTGCCGGAAAGCGCCTTTCGGACATTGAGGAAGTGGAACCGGAGCCCTCTCTCGGCAACGGTGGTCTGGGCCGTCTGGCAGCCTGCTTCCTGGATTCGCTGGCAACGCTGAACCTGCCCGGCGACGGCGTGGGCCTGCGGTATCACTTTGGCCTGTTCCACCAGTCTTTTGAGGATGGTGTGCAGAACGAAAAGCCCGACCCCTGGCTCACCGCCCACAGCTGGGCCGAAAAGACCGATGTGACCTACCCGGTGGAGCTGGCGGGCAAGGAATACACTGCCCGGCTGTACAAGCTGGCTGTCACCGGTTACGAGGGCCGCACCAACACCCTGAATCTGTTCGATCTGGATACCATCGACGAGAGCATCGTCCATGATGGCATTGCCTTTGACAAGACCGCCATCGACAAGAACCTGACCCTGTTCCTCTACCCGGACGACTCCGATGAGGCAGGCCGCCGTCTGCGGGTGTATCAGCAGTACCTCATGGTTTCTGCCGGTGCCCAGCTCATTCTGGCAGAGTGCGCCGCCCGGGGCTGCAATTACCACGATCTGGCCGACTACGCCGCCATCCAGATCAACGACACCCACCCCAGCATGGTCATCCCGGAGCTGATCCGGCTGCTGGGGCAGCGGGGCATTGAGTTTGAGGAAGCTGTGGAGATCGTCACCAAGACCTGTGCCTACACCAACCACACCATTCTGGCCGAGGCGCTGGAAAAATGGCCCCGCGCCTATCTGGATGCCGTTGTGCCCCAGCTGATGCCCATCATTGAAAAGCTGGACGCACTGGCCCGCACCCGCACCGAGGACGAGAGCCTTGCCATCATCGACAAGGACGACCGGGTTCACATGGCCCACATGGACATCCACTTCACCCATTCCACCAACGGCGTGGCAGCGCTGCACACCGAGATCCTGAAAAATTCCGAGCTGCACGGCTTCTATGAGCTGTACCCGGAAAAGTTCAACAACAAGACCAACGGCATCACCTTCCGCCGCTGGCTGCTGGAATGTGACCCGCGCCTGACCGCCACACTGGAAAAGCACATCGGTTCCGGCTTCCGCAAGGACGCTGCCGAGTTGGAGAAGCTGCTGGCCTTCGCCGACGACGAAGCCGTGCTGGACGAGTTGACCGCCGTGAAAAAGGCCAACAAGGCAGCGCTGGCAGACTGGCTGCTGCGCACTCAGAAGGTGGCAGTGAATCCCGATGCCATGTTCGATATCCAGTCCAAGCGGCTGCACGAGTATAAGCGTCAGCAGCTGAACCTGCTGTACCTCATCCATCAGTATTATGAGATCAAGGCAGGGCACCTGCCTGCCATGCCGCTGGTGAGCATCTTTGGTGCCAAGGCTGCTCCTGCCTACACCATTGCCAAGGACATCATCCATGCCCTGCTGACCCTCTCCAAGGTCATCGCCGCAGACCCGGAGGTGTCCAAGTGGCTGCAGGTGGTATTTGTGGAAAATTACAACGTCACCGCTGCCGAAAAGCTCATCCCTGCCTGTGACCTGTCCGAGCAGATCAGCCTTGCCTCCAAGGAGGCCTCCGGCACCGGCAACATGAAGTTCATGCTGAACGGTGCGCTGACGCTGGGCACTATGGACGGTGCCAATGTGGAGATCAGCCAGCAGGTGGGCGAAGAGAACATTTATATCTTCGGCCAGACCTCGGATCAGGTCATCCACCGCTACGCCGTGGGCGACTACGACCCGGCCCAGTGGGTGGAGGGCGATGCCAACATCCGCCGCGCCATCAGCTTCCTCACCGGCCCGGAGATGCTGGCTGCCGGCCATGCCGAAAACCTGACCCGCCTGCACAATGAGCTGATCCACAAGGACTGGTTCCAGACCCTGCCGGATTTCAATGCCTATGTCGTCCGCAAAGGGCAGGCCCTCAGCGATTACGCCTGCGACCCCATGGGCTGGCGGCGCAAGTGTCTGGTGAACATTGCCAAAGCCGGGATGTTCTCCTCCGACCGCACCATTGCCGAATATGACCGCGACATCTGGCATCTGGGGAAGTAATCGTTTTTACTTTGCGTCATCCCAGCATCCAGCAGTTTCTTGTAGAAGATGCACTGCTTTCTGTGGGAAGAACTATCATTTCGGTACGCCGGAGCATCTGCGGACGCTCCGGCGTACTATTTTTACAGGGAAGGCTTCTGCTCCAACAGGTCTGTCATGCTGCGCAGGCTGATGCCAAGGGTGGAAAGGTTATGCAGCATGGCGCTGGTGGCAGGGGGCAGGATGCCCAGAGCCCCCAGAAGGATGAGGGCCGAGTTGAAGCTGAGCACAAAGCGGTAATTGCTGCCCACCCGCTTTTGCAGGGCGTTGGCAATGGCTTTTAAGGTCACCAGCTCTTCCAGACTATCCGCGCGGATGGTCACATCGGCAATCTCCCGGGCGATGGCGGCACCGGAATGGATGGCGATGCCGATATCTGCCGCCGACAAAGCGGGCGAATCGTTGATGCCGTCGCCGATCATCACAACTGTATGTCCCTCGGCTTTGGCATCGCGGACAAAGGCGGCCTTATCCTCCGGCAGCACCTCCGCAAAGCAGCGGTCTACCCCCACCTGCGCCGCAATGGCGCGGGCAGTGCGGTCACTGTCGCCGGTCATCATAACGGTTTGGGTGATGCCCAGCTTTTGGAGCTGGCGCAGCACCTGTGCCGCCTCCGGGCGCAGGGGGTCTGCGATGCAGATGACCCCCACCAGCACCCCGGATGCGGCCAGATACAGGTGGGAATACTGCGGGTCCAGCCCATCAAACTTTGCCTGTTCCCCTGCCGGGATGGTGCAGCCCTCGTCCTCGAAAATAAAGTGAGCGCTGCCGATGACCACCCGCTTGCCCCCTACCCGGCTGGCAATGCCATGGGCCACGATGTACTCCACCTCGGAGTGCATCTCTTCGTGAGAGATTCCCCGCTCCTTGGCAGCACGGACGACGGCGTTTGCCATGGAATGGGGGAAATGCTCTTCCAGACAGGCGGCAAGCTGCAATACCTCCTGCTCCCCGCAGCCGGAGAAAGGCACTACCTGCACCACCTGTGGGGTGGCACGGGTGAGGGTGCCGGTCTTATCGAACACGATGGTGTCCGCCTTTGCCAACGCTTCCAGATACTTGCCGCCCTTTACGGTGATGTGATATTCCCCGCACTCCCGCATGGCAGAGAGCACCGCCAGCGGCATGGAAAGCTTCAGCGCACAGGAGAAGTCCACCATCAAGATGGAGATGGCCCGGGTGACATTGCGGGTAAAGGCATAGGTAGCCACCGTACCGGCAAGGCACCACGGCACCAGACGGTCGGCCAGCTGCAAAGCCCGGTTTTCGGTGCCGGACTTGAGCTTTTCCGATTCCTCGATCATGGCCACGATCTTATCGTAGCGGTTGGCACCGCCCTCTGCCTTGGCCACAAGGACGCATTCGCCCTCTTCCACCACCGTTCCGGCGTAGACGGTAGCACCGGTGGTCTTGCGCACCGGCATGGACTCGCCGGTCAGGGCAGCTTGGTTCACCATGGCTTCGCCTTCCAGTACCGTGCCGTCCAGCGGGATCATGTTGCCGGAGCGCACCACCACTTCGTCCCCGGCGTGGACACGGGTCAGCGGTACCAACACCTCGCCCTGCGGGGTGCGCACCCAGACCTTATCCACGTTCAGCGCCATGCTGCGGGCAAGGTCATCCAAGCTCTTTTTCCGCGTCCACTCCTCCAGCAGACTGCCCACCGTCAGCAGGAACATCACCGACCCTGCGGTGCTGTAATCCCCCCGCAGGAGGGAGGCGGTGATGCTGAGCGCATCCAGCACCTCTACCTCCAGCTTGCGGTGCAGCAGGCAGCGGACACCCTTCCAGACAAAGGCGATGGAGCGCCACACCGTATATGCCGCCGCAATGGGCGCGGGCAGGAACACCTTGCGGAACACCCGGCCCGCCACAAGGCTGACCATCTTTTCCTGATATTCCTGATTGATTTTCCGGCTGTCGTGGGAAGTGACCAGCACCTCTAACTCTTCGTTGTCAAAGCGGTAGGCTGCCAGCAGGGCGGCAGCGTCCTTCCGGCTGCCCCGGTAGGTCAGCACCACATCTCCGGTGCGCTCGTAGACGGTGGCTTTCTGGATAATGTCCTGCCCGTTCAGGTAGGCTTCCAGCACATCTGCCCGGTGCAGGGTCATGCGCACGGCGCAGACGTGCACCCGCATCCGTCCCCTGCCTTCATGTAAGATCGTACATTTCATTGCTTTTCTTACCCCTCTGCGTAAAAAAGAGCCGCCCAAGGGCGGCTCCGCTGCGTTGTATCACTGTGCAGTCTGCTCTGCGGGCTGTTCAGCCGTATCCTCGATGACCTCCTGTGCAGCCTCGGCGGCGCGGCTCTCGTTGATGGCCTTTGCATCGGCAAGGATGTCACCGGCCTCTTCCTGCACCTTGTTCACAGTCTGCATGGTGCAGTCCTTCATCCGCAGCACCGCAGCGGTGGTCTGGGTGTAGACCTTTTTGGCATCCTTGCTGGACAGCACCTTGAAGCCGGCAGAGCCGAACACTACACCACCCAAAAACAGTGCAAGCTTTTTTGTATCAAACATATTTATCCCTCATTTCTATGTTTCCTATCTGAGCGCCCATCCCCTTGAGCGGGGGCAGGCTCTTTAACTCTGTATTGTAGCACGCTTTCGGACTTTTTCAATGGTTTTTAGAGATGTTAGGACGTATTAACATTGTTAGTGGCAGCTTGATATGGAGGATCATTTTGGTCATGCTCACCTGTTCTTGTGGATTGGTTTGAACCCCTCCACAAGATGTGGTCGTGTTCATTCAGGGGCGCACCCTGTTTTTTTACTATGCTTCATCATTTTCCACGCGCAGCATCCGGTATCCTACACCAACATGAGTCTGGATCAGATGCGGCACATCCGGGCATCGTTCCAATTTTTTGCGCAGGGATGCCATGTAAACTCGCAAGGATGCAATGTCATTTTCCTGCGTACTGCCCCATACTTTCTGCGTGAGGGAGGTATGCGTCAGCACTTTGCCCACATTATGCGCCAGCACACACAGCAGTTTGTACTCGATGGGGGTCAAATGCAATTCATTCTCGCTCAACCAGACGCAGCCTGCCGAGAAGTCGATCTTCAAAGGACCATTGACAAAAACCGGGCTGTTTATGCCGTCAGAAGCCAGCAGATTCAATCGGCGCTGCGTTACACGCAGTCTTGCCAGCA
>OFPS01001707.1_pt1 | contig 14651 bp, 18 predicted proteins | sample 1542111 | NCBI WGS metagenome assembly OFPS01 (sample SAMN04209233, study PRJEB22552) | human gut metagenome | biome: gut; material: feces | host: Homo sapiens | place: USA: Oklahoma | reverse complement strand
AGATGAAAACCATGCCGTAACCACCAGCCAGATCATTGCCTACCTGAAGTCTCATGATATTACTGCGGAGAGAAAGACGATCTATAGTGATATCGATGCTCTGCGGGATTTTGGCCTGGACATCATCCAGGTATCTGAGGGGAACAATCACGGCTACTACGTGGCAAGCCGTGACTTTGAACTGCCGGAGCTAAAGCTCCTCGTGGATAGCGTCCAATCCTCGAAATTTATTACCCATAAGAAGACGCTGTCCCTGATCAAAAAGATTGAAAAGCTGGCCAGCATTCATAGCGCACAACTGCTCAACCGGCAGGTATTCGTGAAGAACAGGATCAAGACGATGAATGAGTCCATCTACTATAATGTCGATGAGATTCATAACGGCATCTCAAGTAATCGGAAGATCCGGTTCCTGTATTTCGAGTATAATGTCGCCAAGGAGCGCGTGTACCGACATGGTGGAGCTTATTATGTTGTCAGTCCCTTTGCAATGACATGGGACGATGAGAACTATTACATGGTTGCCTTTGATTCTGCTGCAGGGATCATCAAGCACTACCGCGTCGATAAGATGGAGAAGATCACCGTTCTGGATGAAGAACGAGATGGTCAGGAAGCTTATGAGGCGCTCGACATGGCTGTCTATGCTCGCAAGACCTTTGGCATGTTCACCGGTGAGGAGGTCAAGGTCCATCTCCGTTTCGAAAATCATCTGGTGGGCGCCGTACTCGATCGCCTCGGGCGAGATGTGATTCTTATCCCGGATGGAGAAGATCACTTTACAGTATGGACAGATGTGATCGTCAGCCCGCAGTTCTTTGCGTGGCTCTGTGGATTTAAGACGTCGGCGAAGGTTCTCAGCCCCGATGATGTGGTCAAGCAGATGGCAGAGCATGTCAGGTCGATCGCCGCGCAGTACGAATAACGCCTGAATTATGGAAGCGGAGGAGCTATATATGTCCTATCCAAAACCACTATCGGAGAAATCTCTGAACCGGCTATATATGCAGGCAGGTTTATCGACGGAGGCGTGTGATTTCCTTCATTCGTTATTTGCCGCCTGTGCAAATCTGTACGGTGCCATCGCCCTGCGCGATGTATGGTTGGTTTATCAGGAACTCAAAAGCGGTGCGCCGCGAATCCACCGATGCGATCTTATTGCCTTTTCCACTATTGTCCGTCGAGAAGTGCAGCCCTATCGAGTTTATGAGATTGAAGAACTGTACACGGAGGAACCGCACAATGATCTGGATCGGCACATTGTATCAAAGGAATTGATCGGGGCAGGTTATGGCAAAATGTTCTCCTTCTATGCCCTGATGGATGAACTCGGCAATCAGCCCTACTGCGTACCAGAGTATTTCCTTTCATACGCGGTACCGTCTGCATCGGCAGAGGAAAGCGTCCTCTCGAATTTCATTGGGAATTTGAAATCCACGGCAAAAGAATGCGCGCCAAAACAACGGAAAACCTATCCGAATGAGAATCGCGGAAAGAAATTGAGTGAGTTTTCCTTTCTCAATTTGGACGAACAGTTCAATCTGGAGTACTATAAGAAAGTTCCTGCCACTTATTCCGCTCTGCTGGAAGAGTATAGCGGTACAGAGGCGGAAAAGATCATGCGGTCATATAGGCGGACAGAAAATATCGGCTATCTTCGTACAAGGGATATGATCCAGAATATGTTGATTGAGTTGTCCGAGGTCGGCGTTCGTCTGACGGAAAAGCAGCACAGTACTCTTATGCGACTTATGATGCAGTACCATAACGGGAGTCGTCTGTGGTGTCTTCGCGGCTGGACGCCGAATGAACTGGCAGCGATGCATGGCAATACCGGTGCTCCAAGCATCTCCTTTGGCCCCGGCATTCAGGAGGCGTTTGCTGACGGAAGAATGGACAAGAACGAGCTCGTTCGCAAAATCAAGGAGCTGGGATGGAAGGTGTCCGAATGAGCAGCATGAATAAAGTCAGCGAATCTGATTGGAGACTTTTCAGGTCTTGTCTCCCTATCTGGCAGGAGGCATACATGGAAAGGCTGAATCGCGAATATATCGCGCTGCTCTCAGGCGGCGGTTCCGCGTCAGAGAAGTTCTGGGAGCTGGAAAAGCGTGTGCGTGAGGATAAAAAGAGCGGTGGCGTGGTGATGCGCATGAGCCGCGCCAACATGGAGCTGAACCTATTGAGTCTGCTGTCCGATGGTGTAATTTCAATGGCAGACCTCGACGGCTTTAGCGAGGATCTGCGGGAAAAGCTTGCTTTCGTACTGCGGGATAGGATGGATTGAGCTCATGTCAACCATTGAGCAAACACTTTTACGCCTACAAAAGTCTGCTTTCCGCGCAAAGTTTCATTTGAGTGAAAAAGACAGGCAGTACATAATGGACAAGGGCATGGGAACCATTCAGCACCATGCTGCCGACTTCGTCCGAACGCGGCTTGCGCCGGAGGTCATCCCCAATGACGGAAAGCAAACGCCAATGCGTGGGCATCCGGTGTTTATTGCGCAGCATGCTTGTGCCTGCTGCTGTCGTGGCTGCTTGAACAAGTGGTATCATGTCCCGATAGGGCGTGAGCTGACGGAGGATGAGCAGAAACGCATCGTAAGGCTGCTGATGGCATGGATCGAGCGACAGCTTGAAACGGATGCGAAATAGCGAGGAATTGAGGTGACAACTATGTCTACGATTGGAAATATTCTTTGGTTCCTATTTGGAGGATTGATCGGCGGGCTTGCCTGGGTACTGGCCGGCTGTCTTTGGTGCATCACGATCCTTGGCATTCCAATCGGGAAGCAGTGCTTCAAAATGGCTAAGCTGTCTCTAATGCCCTTTGGGGCAACGGTCGCGTAAAGCAATATTGTATGCGGCAGCTCCCACACGGCCTTTTTCTGATCCGCGAAAAAAGCAACAGCTCTAATGAGAACACTCTCAATCGATTGAGGAGGATAAGACATGGGAGAGATCATCAAGACGAACACCGCGATAGAAATTCAGCCCGGCGGTGATACGGGGCCTTTATTGGATATTACCCAGAGCCTCTTGGCGGATACAAGGATGGTTCTAAACAGCAGAGGCGTGCTAAGCGTTCCTATGATATCTGTCCCTGCAGCAGTTGTCATTGAACTGCTGGTTTAATCGTATGAAAGGTACAATTATGGTCAAAGGTTTGCCGTAGGGGTCTGCCCCTCGTTTTCCCATTCAAATAGTGCGGGAAGCGCGCGAGGCGCATAGTCGCGGGAGCGCGTTCCCACAATTCGGGGAGATGGGTCATTTTCTATGATCGATCCGGAGCCTGCTCCAGAATGCGGTCAAAAGGCCCCCTTTTTCTACATTTATTCTGAAGAGCTCTTTCGTTTATGTAGAAGGAGAACCGCATGATGGATCCGAAACTGGAGAATACTATCGGTGGAGGCGAAGAAAACCAAATGAGTGAAATAAAACTTGGTGAAGCGACCTATATTGTCCACCGATCCTATTCAGACACCCAATCTGTTCCAGATTTGATTATAAGCCGACTGCTGAAAGAGAAGAACGGAAAATCTGCATTTGACGAAGGTACAGACGATGCCGTATAATATCTTATAGTGGGTCGGTTCGTCGAAGGAGGTTAATGTGAGAACCGACATTCGCAGAATCGCATTTGCTTACCTGAGACTATCTAATGAAGAGGCTGCCGAGGGTGAATCCTCCAGCATCAAGAACCAGAGGATGATCATTCAAGACTATTGTGAACGGAATGAGATACTCCTGGTTCGCGTTTTTGTCGATGATGGTTGGTCCGGTGGTAACTTTGACCGTCCGGCATTCCAAGAGATGATTGCGCTTTTAGAGCAAGGCAAAGCAAATATCGTAATCACCAAAGACCTTTCGCGACTTGGCAGAGACATGCGAGAGGCCAGCTATTATGCTGAACAGTACTTTCCTGAGCATGGAATTCGTTATCTGACGGTAGCCGACAACTTCGATACCGAGCAGGAAAACGTCATGGCGCCTTTCCAGTTCGCCATGAATGAAGTCTACCTTCGTGACAGTTCAAGAAAAGTCAAGGAGGTTCTGAAAGCCAAGAGGGAGAAAGGCCTATATTGCGCATGTGCCCCCTACGGCTATGTGAAAGACCCCCGAAATAAGAATCGGCTGGTGCCGGACGAGGAAACCGCACCGATCATTCAGCGAATTTTTGAGGCTGCGGCGAACGGGGACTCGAGCCGGAAAATAGCCATGGATCTTAATAGCGACGGTATCATGCCGCCATTAAAGTATAAGGTCCTCTATAAAGGGAACTTCTCGGAAGATGGAGCAGCACGAGCGTCCGATTTATGGAATTATACGACTGTCAAGCGAATTCTTAAAAATCCAGTTTACTTGGGCCACACGCTCCTGGGAAAGTCCAAGAAAGTCAGCGTAAAGTCGAAGAAAAAACTGAACGTGCCAAAGGAACAATGGGCAGTCACAGAGAACACCCATGAACCGATCGTAACGCAGGAAGTATTCGATTTGGCTCAGTTCAATTTGGGCAAGGGCACCTTTGACTTTCGCCAATACGATCATGTCCGGCGGAGTATCTTCTCGGGGATTGCTTTTTGTGCGCAATGCGGGCACGCTTTGTGCTCGTGCGGAACTGTATATAAAGGTGAGCGAGAAAAGTACTGGTATCTCAGTTGCAATCGTCATCGCCCTGATATTACGGATCCCTGCGCTGGTGTCCGCATCAAGTATAGCGATATACTTGAGGTAGTTCGCCAAGACTTGAATTCGCTCATTTGTTTAAGCTCCGAAGAGAAAGAAACCGTAGCTCGAGAGGCTATGCAGCGTGCTGGTGCTGATAATCTGATTCAGGCCAAACAGCTCCAGCTCCAAAAGGCGAAGGCCCGTTTGGCTACCATCGATAAGGTTATAACGAAACTATATACGGACAATGCCGAGGGCAAAATTGATGACAGCCGTTTGGAACGGATGCTCTCTGAGCTCCAACGAGAGTCGATTGGCCTTGAAAAGACGATTGATTGTCTGAGCGTCGTTGATCCGGTAAATGAAACGCAGGAAAGCTATCGAGCGTTTTTTGAATTGACCAATAAGTACACGCACATCAAGGAATTGGATCGGGATACCTTGGTGACATTTGTCAGGCGGATAGAAGTTGGCCCCAAAGAATTGCCGGAAGGAATGCAGAAGGCTACGCACCGCAACCAGCCATTTCGGCAAAGCGTGCGAATCTTCTATAAGTTCATCGGTGAGCTGGAGGGCCCTTCGATGCGGGAGTTTCCTGCCGCAATAGACCTGTAGAACCACTTGTTGCTCCAATCATATCCTCCCTACACACCGGAGTGGAGCCTGTTTCACATTGCGATGCGCATGGCGCCTTCCCCCCCCCTCATCGTATCGTAAAGCATGCGTAAATGGGCATTTTAAGATGACCGGGGTACACCAAGGGAGGTTGGCGTCAACCTCAAGCAGGGCTACAACGGCGATCTCACCTCTCGCGAGGCCGGTTCCGTCGGCGGCCAGATGGTCAAGAAGATGATCGAGAGCTACGAGAAGAACCTGTAAACAAAGATAAGCTTCACAAATAGCGAAAGAGGGCGCGGCCAACAGGCCGCGCCTTTTTGCGTTCAACAGAAGATGGCACGCTCACTCCGCGCGGGCGCTTGCCGCTTACCCCGCGCGGAGGAGACAAAAGGGCAGGGGGGTTGCCGCCCTTGCAGACATTTTGCGCAGAATATCGTCAAAAATACATTGTTGCATTTTTGGAGAATATGATATACTATTTTTATATGTGTGCATGCGCTGTACTGAGAGCGGGAGCCATGCGCGGGAAAGCGGCGAACCGCAGCGGGCGGCCTGCCGGAATATGCAGGGGAGATGTCCGTATGCGCGCATGGGAGCACTTCAAAACCATCACACGTCACCGCCGTCTGGTACGGCGGTACTGTTTTCGCCTCGGCCTGTATGCACAGGGAATACGGCACGATCTGAGCAAATACAGCCCCGCGGAATTCTTCCGCGGCGTCAAGTATTATCAGGGGTATCGCAGCCCGAACGACGCCGAGCGCCGCGAGAACGGCGTGAGCCTTGCCTGGCTCCATCACAAGGGGCGCAACCGCCACCACTTTGAATATTGGATCGACTACTGCATCGGCGAGGACGGCAAGGTCTATATGGGCGGGTGCAAAATGCCGCTCAAATATGTGGCAGAGATGTTTTGCGACCGCATCGCCGCCTGTAAGATCTATCAGGGCGAGCAATATACCGACGCCTCAGCCTACGACTACTACGAACGCTCGCGCGGTCATATCCTGATCCACCCCGAAACGGGCGAACTGATCGGCGAAATGCTGCGCGTACTGAAAGAAGAGGGCGAGGACGCGGCATTTTCCTATGTGCGCGGCCTTTTGCGCGAAGAAGAGCAAAAATCGACAAAATGAGAGTTTTGTCAGATGCTTGCTTGCAATCTCCTGTATTTAAGAGTAAAATATTCTCATTATTTATTTTTGACAGAGGACGGACAAGAACCAATGACTCATCCCTATAAGACGCGCGAGGGCGGCGCTACTGTAACGATATTTGTGCCTTATGACTGCCGGAACCACTGCCCCTTCTGCGTGAACAAGCAGGAGTACGCCAATGCTGAGGGGTTCAGCGTTGAGGCGATCCTTGAGAGCATCGCCGTGATGAATGAGATCACGCCGTACTGCGACTTTGTATTTACCGGCGGCGAGCCGTTTGCCAACCTGAAGGCACTCCAGCGCATGCTCGACGCGATTCCTACCACGCATAAGGTGTATATCAATACGACCTTCCCCGTGCAGCCCGGATGCAGCGCAGAAGAGATGCTCGCCTTCACCGAGCGCAACCGCGACAAGATCACCTGCATCAACGTTTCCCGTCATCTGACGAAGTACGTTGAAGAATCGCCCGATGAGATCGTTGCCCGCATCGCAACGCCCAAGCGCGTGAACTGCGTGCTGTACATGGATTATCCTGCCGATGAGCTGACCGATTACGCCGAGCGCTGGCGCAAGTATAATATCCCCGTGCAGTTCCGCTACGACTATACCGAGACCACGCCCGAAAACCTCTATCAGGAAGAGGGCGACAAGATCCTCGCGGATCTCAAAAAGCGCTTTGTCTACAAGGGACTTGACGGCTGCCGCATGCGCAACGGCTATCATTTCGATTACAAGGGTCTGCACATGACCTATCATAAAACGCTGCCCTACTCCACCATTGTGGAAACGGGCGATGATGGTGTGACCTATGATATCCTCTACGATATTCTCATCAAGCAGACCGGCGAGATCCACTCCGACTGGACGGGCGTGAAGCTCGACGTGGACGCATACCGCAAGGCCGTCTACGAGCCGTATGACCTGCGTGTGCTTGAGGGGACGGTCGACTTTTAAGGGAAAGGCGGCAAAAGACGATGCACTATCAGGCAGCTGTCATCACCGTCAGCGACCGCGCATCTGCGGGCGTGTACGAGGACAAGAGCGGTCCTGCTGTGGCGGCAATGCTGAAAGAGGCGGGCTACAACGTTGTCCACACTTCCATCGTGCCGGATGAAAAGGAGCAGATCAGCGCGGAGCTGATCCGCTGCGCGGACGAGAAGCACTGCGACCTTATCATTACAAGCGGCGGCACGGGGCTTTCCCCGCGCGATGTGACGCCCGAGGCAACGCGTGCCGTGCTCGAACGCGAGATCCCCGCGATCCCGCAGGCGATGCTCTATTTTAGCCTGTCGATCACGCCGAACGCGATGCTCTCCCGCGCCGCAGCGGGAAGCAGAGGGAAGAGCCTCATTGTGAATCTGCCGGGATCTGAAAAGGCTGCGCGCGAAAACCTGAGCGCCGTCCTCGGCGCACTCAGCCACGGGTTCAAGATGCTTGCCGGCGAAGGCCACTGAGCAGAAAATGAAGAAAAATGTCCCCGCGTTTCAAAAAACGCGGGGACATTTTTGCTGCTTATCGGAGAGGTCCTTGTGCCAAAGAGCGATCCGTCACCCCTGATACCCCAGCGCGGCAGAGAGCATCTGCCCCGCGGCGACAACGGCGCGCTCGGCGTGCGCGAATTCATCCGAGTGCACGGAGCGGAACATGCCGAGCACGCTGACGACATATTTGAGCGTGCCGCCGCCGGTGAAGACCGGCGCGGAAATGGAGCGCAGACCAATTTTATATTCGCCGTTTTCCACGGCAAAGCCTGCCTCCCGGCAGGCGGGCAGGGACGCGAGCAGCGCAGCTGTGTCTGTTTCCGTGTGGGGCGTGAAGGGTGTGAGCGGTGCTGCACGGGAGAGGAGCTTGGCAGCCTCGCTTTCACTCATGTGGGCGAGGACGATCTTCCCCTGCGAGGTGCAGTGCAGCGGCAGGCGCGCACCGGGCGCGGAGACGACGCGCAGGCTGTCGCGCCCCTCCGCCTGATCAAGCGCGACAATGTGTCCGTTTTCATAAGTGGAGAGCATCGCAGAGCCGCCGGTCTCGTCGACCAGGTGCGCAAGGTAGGGCCGCGCGAGCGAAGAGACGTTCCAGAAGGCGCTGGCGCGGCAGCCGTATTCAAAAAGCCGCAGGCCAAGGGCGTATTTCCCATCGGCGTGCTGCGTGATGACATCGTGATCCCGCATGGTGGTCAAAAGGCCGAAGGCCGTGCTTTTGGGCAGTCCTGCGCGGCTGCTGATGTCGGTGAGCGTCATCGGCTCGCCCGCATCGCTCAGCAGCTGCAGCAGCTCCATTGCCTTGGCAACGGAGCGGATCGTGTTGCCGTCTGCCATAAGTGTCCCTCCTGAATGCTTTTTCTTCTTTTTCATTTTAAAAAATCAGACGGTAAAAGTCAATAATGCGACAATAACAAATCGTTATCCGACAATGCCGAACAACAAGATTGCAAGCAAGCGTTATTTTTGGTAAAATATCATGCAATCAACATGGTGAAGGGAGGCGGTTTTTGTGGTGGACAGCTACGCAAGAGCCATTACCTATCTGCGCATCAGCATCACAGACCGCTGCAACTACCGCTGCCGCTACTGCATGCCGGACGGCGGCATTGAAAAATGTGCGCACGGAGATATCTGCTCGCTTGAAGAGCTGCGCGACATGGCAGCGGCAGCTGTGCGCTGCGGTGTTCGCAAGATCCGCGTTACGGGCGGCGAGCCGCTCGTGCGGCGCGGCGCGGTCGATTTCTGCCGAATGCTTGCGGAAATTCCGGGCGTTGAAGAGCTGTGTCTTACCACGAACGGCAGTCTGCTTGCAGAGCAGGCAGCAGCGCTGCGCGAAGCGGGCGTCACGCACCTCAACATCAGCCTCGACACGCTGAAAGAGGAGCGCTTTCGCGCCATCACGCGCCTTGGTACGCTTTCTGACGTCCTGCGGGGCATCGAGGCGGCCGAGCGTGCGGGCTTTGAAAAAATCAAGCTCAACTGCGTGCTGCTCGGCGGCGTCAACGATGATGAGATCGCCGATTTTGCCGCGCTGACGCGCGCGCACGACTGGCAGGTGCGCTTCATCGAGCGCATGCCGATGGGCTGCGGCAGGGACTTTGGCGCCTATCTCCCTGCGCAGGCAGTTTTGGAGTGCTGTCCGGCGTTGGAGGCCATTTCGCACGACGGCGTGGCCGCGTGCTACCGCTTCCCCGGCGCGAAGGGAACAGTCGGGCTGATTGCCCCGATGAGCCACGCCTTTTGCAGCGAATGCAGCCGCGTGCGCATCACGGCGGACGGAAAATTGAAGCCCTGCCTGCATTCGGCTGCGGAGCTATCGCTGCGCGGCCTTTCGGGTGACGAATTGGAAGCGGCCATCCGCCGCGGCATTCTGATGAAACCGGAGCGCCACCACATGGACGAGACCGGAGAAACGGAAGCGCAGCGCGGCATGTTTGCGATTGGAGGGTGAAAGCACATGGAACTGACGCATTTTAACGAACAGGGACGCGCCCGCATGGTGGACGTGAGCGAAAAGGCGCAGACCTTCCGCGTCGCGCGCGCCGAGGCAACGGTGCGCATGGCAAAAACGACGATGGACAAGATCAAAGAAGGCACCATCGGCAAGGGCGACGTGCTGGCGGTCGCGCAGGTCGCGGGCATTATGGCCGCGAAGAAGAACAGCGAGCTGATCCCAATGTGCCACCCGCTGTTGCTGACAAAGGTGGACATCTCATTTTCGATCGAGGATACCGCGCTGCATATCCTGAGCGAGGTCCGCTGCCATGGCGAAACGGGCGTTGAGATGGAAGCGCTCACGGCGGTGAGCGTCGCGGCGCTCACGGTGTACGATATGTGCAAGGCCGTGCAGCGCGATATGAGGATCGACAACGTTCACCTTCTCTATAAAGAGGGCGGGAAGAGCGGCGTTTATGAAGCGGAGGAATGATAAAATGGCTCATGTAACGGCTGTGAACATCAGCGAGAAAAAGGGCGTGCGCAAGCATGAGGTTCCCTATATCGACGTAAAATGCCATCACGGCATTGTGGGCGACGCCCACGCGGGCGACTGGCACCGCCAGATCAGCCTCCTTGCCGACGAAAGCGTGGATACGATGCGTGAGGCCTGCCCCATCGAACTGGACGCGGGCATTTTTGCAGAAAACATCAATACGCGCGGCATTGCGCTCAAGACGCTGCCCGTCGGCACGCGCCTGCGCGTGGGCGAAACGGAGCTTGAGGTCACGCAGATCGGCAAGCAGTGCCACAACGACTGCGAGATCAAGAAGGCAACGGGCAAGTGCGTGATGCCGACCGAGGGCATCTTCGCCGTCGTGATCAAAGAGGGCCGCATTCGCCCCGGTGATGAGATCGAGGTGCTGAAATGAAACTCATCAAAACTGAGAATGCGGTGGGTCATGTGCTCTGCCACGACCTGACGCAGATCATCAAGGATCAGTATAAGGACGCGCGCTTCCGCAAGGGCCATGTTGTGACGGAGGAGGACATTCCGGTGCTGCTCAGCATGGGAAAGGAGCATCTCTACGTCTGGGAGATGACAGGCGGCATGGTGCACGAAAACGACGCGGCGGAGCGGCTTCTGGCCCTCTGCGGGCAGGAGAACATGATCCGCAGCGAGGTAAAAGAGGGCAAGATCGAGCTGAAAGCCGCCTGCGACGGCGTGTTTTTAGTCGATTCTGCGCGCCTTGTCGCCGTGAACAGTCAGGACGAGGTGATGATCGCCACGCGCAAGGGCGGCACGGCCGTGCGCGAAGGCGACAAGCTTGCGGGCATGCGCGTTATCCCGCTCATTATCGAGGAAGAAAAGCTCCAAAGGGCGGAAACGGCGGCGGGGAAAGAGCCGCTGCTCGTGCTCAGACCCTTCGTGCGAAAGACTGCCTGCATCGTTGCTACCGGCAGCGAGGTGAAAAAGGGGCTCATTCAGGATACCTTCACGCCCGTCGTCATCGACAAGCTCAAGACCTACGGCATCGAAACGCTCGAGGTCATCTACTCCGGCGACGGGGTGGAGAATGTGCGCGGCGCGGTGCTTGCCATGCGCGAGAAAAAGCCCGACATGATCCTCTGCACGGGCGGCATGAGCGTCGACCCCGACGACAACACGCCGGGCGGCATCCGCGCCGCGGGTGCGAACATCATCGCCTACGGCGCGCCGGTGCTGCCGGGGGCCATGTTCCTGCTCGGCTACTTCGACGACGGCACACCCGTCATGGGTCTGCCCGGCTGCGTGATGTACGCGGGCGCGACGGTCTTCGACCTCATTTTGCCGCGCGTTGCGGCCGATGTGCCTGTCACGCGCGCAGACATTGCCGCGCTCGGCGAGGGCGGGCTGTGCCTTGGCTGCAAGCCCTGCCGCTATCCCCTGTGCCCGTTTGGAAAATAAAATGTCGCGCCTGCGGGCGCGACATTCTAAATCATCGCTATCTATTTGAAGAATAGCGAAAACGAATTCTGAAAGGAAGTACCCTAATATGAAAAAACTGTTGTCTCTGCTCCTTGCCCTTTCGCTTGTGCTTGCCCTGACTGCCTGCGGCAGCAAGAACGACGGCGCGAACACTGACGGCGATGCCCAGAACGGTGAAAATACTGAGAGCGTTGATCTCATTGTCTTCGCCGCTGCCTCCATGACCGAAACGCTCAATGAGATCGCCGAGATGTACAAGGAAGTTGCCCCCAACGTCAACATCACCTACAACTTCGATTCCTCCGGCAAGCTCCTCACCCAGATCAGTGAGGGCGCGGACTGCGACCTCTTTATCTCCGCCGCGCCCACGCAGATGAACGCGATGGACGGCAGCCTCATCGGCGACACGGAGAAGAATCCCGACGGCCTCGACCTCATCGTGACCGACAGCCGCGTTGACCTTCTTGAAAACAAGGTGACGCTCGCCGTTCCCGAGGGCAACCCCAAGGGCATTGAGAGCTTCGACCAGCTCGCGCAGCTTCTGAAAGGCGGCGATGTGCTGCTCGCCATCGGCAACAGCGACGTGCCCGTCGGCCAGTACACGCAGAAGATCTTTGCCTACTACGGCCTTGACGAATCTGCCATGACCGACTGCCTCACCTACGGCAACAACGTCAAAGAGGTCACGACGCAGGTGAGCGAGGCTGCCGCCGACTGCGGCATCATCTACGCGACCGACGCCTTCTCCGCGGGTCTCGAGGTCGTCGACAGCGCCACGGCCGAGATGTGCGGTCAGGTCATCTATCCTGCCGCCGTGCTCAAGGGCGAAAAGGAAGAGGCCGCGCGCGCATTCCTCGCCTATCTTGAAACCGATGCCGCGATGACCGCCTTCGAGCGCGTCGGCTTCAGCGCGGTTTACTAAAATGAAAGCCTAAAGGCGAATAGAGATCGCCTGATCTCTGCAACCCTTCTTCATGGGAGGTCACGATGGACTGGTATCCCCTCTGGAACTCGCTGCGCATCGCGGCGATCTCTACGGTCATCATTTTCTTTGCGGGCATTTTTGCCGCCTACTACATTGCGAGGCTCCCGCGGCTTATAAAGGGCGTGCTCGACGTGATCCTGACGCTGCCGCTCGTGCTGCCGCCCACGGTCGTGGGCTATCTTCTGCTGCGCGTGTTTGGCCCCAAGCGCGTCGTCGGCGCGTGGGTGCTTGAAACGTTCGGCGTCAAGATGGTCATGACCTGGTGGTCGGCCATCTTTGCCACGGTGGTCGTCATCTTCCCGCTGATGTACCGCACGGTGCGCGGCGCGTTCGAGTCCTTTGATGAGACACTCGCCTATTCGGGGCAGACACTCGGCCTTTCCAACGCCTACATCTTCTGGTGCATCCGCATGCCCTACTGCCGTCAGGGGGTGCTGGCGGGGACTGTGCTGGCGTTTGCGCGCGCGCTCGGCGAATACGGCGCGACGAGCATGATCGCGGGCTACACGCCCGGCAAGACCGCGACGATCTCCACGACGGTCTATCAGCTCTGGCAGACGAACAACGATGCCCTTGCGACGAAGTGGGTCATGGTCAATATGGCCATCTCCGCCGTCGTGCTGTTGGCGGTCAATATGCTCGAGCGGCGCGACCTTCTGAGCGAGGCGGGCAGGAAGAGGAGGGGCAGCCGATGAGCCTTTGCGTAGACATCGAAAAAAAACTCGGCGCGTTCCGACTGCGCGCGCAGTTTGAGGCGCAGGACGGAACGACGGCGCTGCTCGGCGCCTCGGGCTGCGGCAAAAGCGTGACCTTAAAGTGCATCGCGGGCATCATGACGCCCGACTGCGGGCGCATCGTGCTCGGCAATCGCGTTCTCTTCGACAGCGAGAAGAAGATCGACCTGCCGCCCCAGCAGCGCCGGGTCGGATACCTCTTCCAGCAGTATGCGCTTTTTCCGAACATGACGGTGGAGCAGAATATCCTTTGCGGCATCCGCCGCGAGCACAAGGCGCAGAAAAAGGAACTGCTGGCGGAGAAGATCCGCATGTTCCGTCTGGAGGGGCTTGAGAAGAAACACCCTGCGCAGATCTCCGGCGGACAGCAGCAGCGCGTGGCGCTCGCGCGGATCCTCTCGTCCGAGCCAGAAGCCGTTTTGCTCGATGAACCCTTCTCCGCGCTCGACAGCTACTTGAAGTGGAATCTTGAACTGGAGCTTGCCGACCTGCTTGCCCTGTTTGGCGGGCCGGTTCTTTGGGTGAGCCACGATTTGGACGAATGCTACCGCAACTGCGGCAGCGTCTGCGTGATGGAGGACGGCAAAACAGGAGCGGTGACGGGGATGGACGAGATGATCCGATGCCCTGAAAGCGTCAGCGCGGCGCGGCTTGCAGGCTGCAAGAACTTTCTTGCAGCCGTGGAAAAAAACGGCGCGGTCTATTTGCCGGAGTGGGGGATGGCGCTGCCAGTTGACGCAAAGGGAAAAACCTTTACGACCCTCGGCATTCCGGATCATGCCGTTGCCCTGAGCGATGGCGGCGCGCTCCGCTGCACGCTCTGCCGCGTGATCCCCGGCGTGGAGCAGGACATTCTTCTGCTGCGCCCCGAGCATTGTGGGGAGGACGTACCGACGCTGCGCGTCTCCGCTGCGCGGGGAAACAGCCTGCGCGCGGGAGAGACTGTCTGCGTTGCGCTGGATGCTGAAAAGCTGCTGCTGCTATAAAAAGAAAAACCGAGGCGGAGCATGTGCTCTGCCTCGGTTTTTGTCAAAAAATCGAATACAAAATGTAATGTTCTACCAAAATATAACGAAATACGGCGGTTTTGGGCGTATGCCCA
>OFPS01001700.1_pt1 | contig 14721 bp, 17 predicted proteins | sample 1542111 | NCBI WGS metagenome assembly OFPS01 (sample SAMN04209233, study PRJEB22552) | human gut metagenome | biome: gut; material: feces | host: Homo sapiens | place: USA: Oklahoma | reverse complement strand
TTCAAATGAAAAAGCTTTTGCCGAACTCACTTTTTTAAAAAATATGGATATTGAAAATATTGCCGTTTCAACCTGCCTGAACGAAAGTGATAACGAAAGAACGGCTTTGCTGTTTAAAATGCTCGGAAGCACCGATGTGCCGTCAATGATGAATAGCATTGAGGGATATAAGGCAAGCATGGAGCTGAGTGCATGTAAATATGATGAATATTGCAAAAGCCATGCAAAGCTGTTTGTCGCTTTCGGTTTGCTCGGCGGTTTGCTTTTAACGGTTCTTATACTATAAATCTTGTCGTTTTTTCTGATAATACGGCAAATCGCCCGAAAGGCTATGTGTAATTATGGATGTTAATTTTATCTTTAAAATCGCTGCCATAGGAATTATTATTTCCGTGCTGAACACCGTTTTGGTGCGAAGCGGGCGCGAGGATCAGGCAATGCTTACCACGCTTGCGGGCATAGTTGTGGTGCTGATGATGATTATTCCGCAAATCAGCGAGCTTTTTTCAACGGTTAAATCGTTGTTTGATTTATGAGCCGAATAATTGGTATAGCGCTTATTGCGCTTGTTTTCGGTATCTTTTTAAAGCAATACAATAAAACGGCAGCATTGCTGATTACTCTTGTTTCGTCCGTGCTTATATTTTGGCAGGCGGCTTCTTCGCTTGCGGATATAATGGGTGAATTGAAAAGCATAACGGCGGGCATTTCAGAATCCGCGGCATATATGAAAATTATGTTTAAAGTGCTCGTAATTGCGCTGGTTACGCAAATCGTGTCGGATATGTGCCGTGATTCAGGCGAATCCGCACTTGCAGGGCAAACGGAAACCGCCGCAAAAATCATGATAGTTGCTGTTGTTCTGCCTCTTATTCAGGCGGTTTTAAAGGTGATTTCGGGACTTGTAGTATGAAAAAAAGTAAGTTTATTTGCGCAGTATGCGCCGTATTTGTCATGCTTGCGGCTTCGGCCGTGCCGTTTGCGGCGTTTGCCGAGGAAGAATTAAATCAATCCGAATATGAAAATGTGCTTTCGGGATATGATTTATCGGCATTTGATGAGCTGGACGGTGACAGCTTAGCTCTTTTGAAAGATCTTGATCTGCTTGATTTTGATTATAAAAAGCTTTTGGATTTTTCGCTTTCCGATGTGCTTGCCGTGCTTAAAAATATGGTAACTGACTCAATTAAAGCACCGCTTAAAGGCTGCGCGGCGGTGATTGTTATAATCATGCTTTCCGCGCTTTTTCAGGGCTTTAAGCAAACCGTTGAAAGCGGCGAAATGGCAAGCGCCGTGTCAACCGTAAGCGCGATAGCGGTTTCGCTGATACTTGTTTCTGAAATCAAATTCACGGTTTCGGCAGGATGTGCGGCAATTGAAGTTTGTGCAAATTTTATATATGCTTTTTTTCCTGCGTTTTGCATAATCGTTGCCGCTTCGGGAAGCACTGTTGCCGCATTTTCAACAAATACTTTGCTTCTTTCAATGGCTCAAATTTTAAATTTTATTTCGCAAAATATTTTTATGCCTCTTTCAAATTGCTTTTTGGCGCTTGGCATCTGCTCCGGCATCAGAAACGAATTGAATCTCGGCGCACTTGTTTCAAATTTGAAAAAGTATTTGATAACCGCAATTTCAGTTTGCTCGGGCGTATTTATTTCTGTGCTTTCAATAAAAACCGCTGTTGCTTCAAGGGCGGATGCAATCGGACTGCGCTCAATTCGCTTTGCCATAAATTCCGTGGTGCCTGTTATAGGAAGTGCCGTCAGCGAGGGCTTGCTTTCAATTCAGGCGTATTCTTCCTTGATTCGCAGCAGCGTTGGTGTGGCGGGCATTGCCGCCGTGGCGGTTCTGTTTTTGCCGCCGATTTTGCAGGTGATGTTTTGGCGGCTGTTTTTAACTCTTTGCGCTTCCGTTTCCGATATTTTCGGAGATAAATCCGTTTCCTGCGTTTTGAATGCCTTTGCGGATGCGTTTTTAATCATGAATGTTATTCTTGTGCTTTGCACGGTAACAACAATTATTTCAATCGGAATTTTGATTGCGGCAAAAGGAAGTGTGTAATGGATTTCATAAAGAGCTGGACCTTTTCCGTGTGTGCAACCCTGCTGCTCGCTTCTGTTTTATCGCTTGTTTCGCCTCGCGGCGGTATGGGCAGATTTTATAAAATTGTGATTTCGCTGTTTGTGTTTTTTTCGTTTCTGTTTCCGCTCACCGAGTTTAACGCAGCAGATTTTAAAACGGATTTTGATATTGAAAGTCAATATCAAAGCAATGCTTTAAATTCGGCGCAAAATCAGGTGGAAGCGGCTGTTAAAACACGGCTTGAGCAGGCGGGATTTGCCGATTGCACCGTGCAGTGCCTCGCTACGCAAATCGGCAATGAAATCGAAATAGAAAATGTAACCGTTTGCGCCCCTTCGGGCAGTGACGGCGCAAAAATAAAATCCGAAATAATGGAATCGCTCGGCATTGCCGTTAATGTTGAAATTGCGGATTAGAGGAAAAGAAATGAAAAAGATTTTATCAAAAGAAAATTTGATTGAGCTTTTGAAAGACAAAAATTCAAAAAGAAAGTTGATTGCCGCTTTTGCGATTATAGGCGTTGCACTGATATTTCTTTCCGAAATAGGAACGCAGAAAAACGGTTCGGATAATTCGCGCTTTGCCGAGGCATCGTGCATAAATTATTCGGAATATGTGGAGGATTTAAATGAGCGGCTTTCCGATATAATCGGCAAAATAGACGGTGTGGGCGAATGCAGTGTTATGATAACCATGCAAAACACGCAGGAAAGTGTTTATGCCGAAAATAAAGAAAATTCTCAAAACGGAAGTTCTGTTTCCGAAAACAGCGAATATGTTATATATGACGGGGAAAGCGGCGATTCGCCTTTGCTTATAAACGAAAAAATGCCCGGTGTTGCCGGCGTTGCCGTTGTTTGCAGCGGCGGGGATAATGTGCTTGTGCGCGAAAAAATAATAAGCTGCGTTTGTGCGTTGTTTAATATTCCGTCAAGCCGTGTTTCCGTTTCAAAATTAAATTCTGAGGGTGGTAACTGATGGAAGAAAAACACGAATTAAACGAATTCGGCGAGACTGCCGATCAGCCGGAAATCACGGGCCTTATGCCCGATGAAAAAATCAAAAAGAAAAAATCAAAGCGCAAAAAGATAGCCGCGTCGATTTTCGTTCTGCTTCTTGCGGTGGGTATCGGCGGAAATTGGGTTTGGGAAAACAGTGATGTTTCCTCAAAAATCAAAAGTGTGGCTTCAAGCACAAAAACACTCGGCGAGGCAACTTTTGTTGATGCTGCAACTCAGCCTTCTTCGGGTGAAAACGAATATTTTTCCTCGGCAAGGGTAGATAGGCAAAATGCAAGAGATTCCGCGCTTTCACAGCTTCAAAGCGTTGTTGATTCGTCCGAGGAAAGCTCGGATGCAAAAAACACGGCTGCTGAAAAAATCGCCGATATATCATCTTATATTGAAATCGAAAACAAAATCGAAACGCTTGTGCAGGCCAAAGGCGTTTCAAACTGCCTTGCCGTTGTGAATGAGGACGGCACAAGGGTTGATGTGATTATTGATTCGGAAGAGCTTTCTGATGATTTGGCACTTCAAATTAAAGAAATTGCCGTTGCTCAGCTAAAATGCGGATTTGAAAATGTTACGATTATACAATCGAAAAATTAAAATATGCCGAAAAGGAACAATGCTTTCTTTGATTTGTTGTTATTCCAAAGCGCTCGATGCCGATTTGCACCGAGTGCTTTCTTTTTATAAATTAAGTCTTGTATAAATTTGCGGCGTATGTTAAAATACTAAAAGCAAGGAGGCTCAGGTTATGGAAATATCTAAGCAAACTCCGCAGGGCGGGGTAATTATATCCGAGGAAGCGGTGTCCTCAATCGTAACTAATGCCGCTAAAGATGTAAACGGCGTAACGGGGTTTTCAAATAAACCCGATGATGTTGTTTCAACAATTAAAAAGGGAAGCTTAAAGGTTATGAGCCCCGTTCGTGTTTTTCAGGATGGGGATGATCTTGATATCAGCGTTTATATCAACATTGCAAGCGGAATTAAAATTCAGCCCGTTGCCGAGGAAGTGCAGCGAGTTGTTAAAGAGGCCGTTCAGAATATGACGGGCAAACTCGTTTCCAAAGTTAATGTTATTATTGCCTCTGTTGAGGATCATGAGCCGGAAAGCTCCGATGCACCTTGTGAAACTGAAGAGTGATTAAAATTCGGCTGAAAGTATAAATATATTTTCAGCCTTGTTTTTTTATAATTATTTCCGCTTTTGCGGATTTGAAAGGTTAGTATATGAATCGCAGTGAAATGAGAGAGCAGGCTTTTATTCTGCTTTTTGAAAAAGAATTTTTTGCAGGGCAATCCTGTGCTGAGGTTGAGGAAACCTTTGCCGAAAACTATGCTCCGCTTTCCGATTATGCAAAAAAAGCATTTGAAAATACATACGATAAAAAGGAAGAAATCGACGCCGTTATCGAAAAATATCTTAAAGGCTGGAAAATCGGCAGGCTGCCGAAGGTCAATCTCGCGGTTTTGCGACTTGCCGTTTATGAGATTATGTTTGAAGAAAGTGTGCCCGACAGCGCCGCAGTAAATGAAGCGGTTGAACTCGCCAAAAAGTATTCGGGCGACGATGATTACAGCTTCATTAACGGTGTTCTAGGCAGCTTTTTGAGGGAAAAAAACAATGTTTGCGGGGATTGACACAAGTAATTACACAACCTCCGTGGCCGTGTTTGACGGCGAACATATAATTCAAAATAAAAAGCTTTTAACGGTTAAAAAAGGTGAGCGCGGGCTGAGGCAGAGTGACGCATTATTTCAGCACACTGTTAATCTGCCCGCTCTTATAAGCAAGCTTAAATCCGAAATCGGTGATGCGGATATTGAAGCGTTCGGTGTGAGCAACCGCCCAAGAAATATCGAGGGCAGTTATATGCCGTGCTTTTTGGCTGGCGAATCCGCCGCCGAAGCAGCAGCGGCATTTTGTAACGCACCGCTTTTCAAAACCTCGCATCAGGTTGGGCATATTTTGGCGGCTCTTTATTCCGCAGGTAAGCCGGAACTTATCAACGAGCCGTTTATAGCGTTTCATGTTTCGGGCGGTACAACGGAAGCTGTGCTTGTAACTCCGGATGACGATGAAATTATAAAAGCGCAAATCGTTTCCGAAAGCACCGATCTTAAAGCAGGCCAGGCGATAGACAGAACAGGTGTTTTGCTCGGTCTTGATTTTCCGTGCGGACCGGCTCTTGAAAAGCTTTCAAACGAAAGCAACGAAAATTTTAAAATAAAACCGACTATGCTCGGAGTGAATTGCTCTCTTTCGGGCGTTGAAAATAAAGTTAAAAATATGATAAGCGATAATCGCCCGCCTTGCGATGTGGCAAAATTTGCGCTTTGCAGTGTGGCTGAAGCTCTTTCGGCCATGGCAGAGGCTGTTATTGAGAAATACGGCGATATGCCTATCGTTTTTGCGGGCGGCGTTTCCGGCAATAAAATGATAGCCGATATGCTTTCAGATCGATACGGCGCTTTCTTTGCGAAGCCCGAATTCAGCTGCGATAATGCCGCGGGAATCGCTATCTATGCTTATCTTAAATCCTTAATACAATAGATATGAATGTTTTAACAGTTTCACAAATTAACACATTTATAAAAGCCGTTTTTGCCGAAAGGCAGGAGCTGCGCAATGTTTATATAAGCGGCGAAATTTCAAATTTTACGCATTATTACCGCTCGGGGCATATGTATTTCACTTTGAAGGACGAAAATGCTCAAATTAAGGCGGTTATGTTTTCTTCTTATGCTTCAAGGCTTAAATTTCAGCCTGAAAGCGGAATGAAGGTTATTTGCAGGGGCTATATTTCCGTTTATGAAAAAAGCGGCGAATATCAGCTTTATGTTGACGATATGCAGCCGGACGGGCTTGGCGCCCTAAATTTGGCATATGAACAGCTTAAAGCAAAGCTTTTTGCCGAGGGTGTTTGCGGCGATGATGTTAAAAAGCCGCTTCCCAGATATCCTCGCAAAATCGGCGTTGTTACCTCCGATATCGGCGCTGCGGTTGAGGATATAAAAAATATCACGGCGCGCAGATGGCCGCTTGCAAAGGTGGTTATTGCGCCGACTCTTGTGCAAGGTGCAAATGCCGCACCGGATATTGTCAAATCTATCGTTCGCCTTGATAATGCCGGTGATATCGATGTTATTATAGTCGGCAGGGGCGGCGGTTCGGTTGAAGATCTTTGGGCATTTAACACCGAAGGCGTTGCGCGTGCGATAATCAATTGCAAAACGCCGATTGTTTCGGCGGTGGGTCATGAAACGGATTTTACGATTTGTGATTTCGTTGCCGATTTGCGCGCCCCCACACCGAGCGCCGCGGCAGAGATTATTTGCCCCGATATAGAAGCGGAAATTGCGCATTTTGAGAATTTGAAAAATATGCTTTCCTGCCTTGAAAGTGATAAAATTGATGAAGAAATGCAATATATCGCGGATTTGACGGAAACAAGCGTGCTTGCAAGCTCCGAAAACTTTTTGAAGGAGCACTGTGATTATCTCGGCGAACTTTCGTCGCGCTTTTGCCGTGCGTTTGATTCGACACTCGGCGATAAAGAAAATAAATTTGCAATGCTTCTCGGCAAGCTTAATGCATTAAGCCCGCTTGCTGTTATGCAGCGAGGTTATGCAGTTGCCAAGGAATCAGGCGGTAAAATCATAAAATCCGTTTCACAGATTTCGGCTAACGATGATGTTAAAATAGAATTTGCAGATGGCAATGCCGTTTGCAAAGTTTGCGAGGTAAATCAAATTGAACGATAAGGAATTAACCTATGAAAGCGCCGTTAAAAGGCTTGAAGAAATAGTTGCGGCACTTGAAAATAAAGAAACTCCGCTTGATGAAAGTGTAAAGCTTTTTGAAGAGGGAACAAAGCTTGCCGCATTTTGCAACGATAAACTCAAAAACGCAAAGCAAAAGGTTACAACGCTTGATAAGGAGTGATTTGAATGACTGAATTGGAATTCAATAATATTCTTGAAAATGATATTGCAATAGTTGAAAGGCGTCTTATTGATCTGCTTCCCGAATGCAGAGATGGGCAGGATGAGGTTGTTGAGGCTATGAAATACAGCCTTTTAAACGGTGGAAAGAGGCTTCGCCCCGTATTCTGCCTTGAATTTGCAAAAGCCTGCGGTGCAGACAGATATATGGCTCTTGAGCTTGCCTGCGCCGTGGAATATGTGCATACATACAGCCTTATTCATGATGATTTGCCGTGTATGGATAATGATGATATGCGCAGAGGCAAACCGAGCTGCCATAAGCAATTCGGTGAGGCAACAGCTCTTTTGGCGGGCGACGCATTGCTGACTCATGCGTTTCAAATTATTGCCGTTTCCAATATTGACGACGAGAAAAAAGCGCTTGCCGTTCAGCTTCTCTCCCAAAACAGCGGTGTGGAGGGAATGCTCGGCGGGCAGGTTATCGATTTAAAATATGAAAGCGAATCACCCACATTAAAGCAATTGCTTTCCGTTCACAGGCTTAAAACGGGTGCTCTTATTTCAGCCGCGTGCCTGCTCGGATGCATTGCCGCAGGTGCTTCGGATGTGCAAATCTCCGCGGCATCACGCTTTGCTTATAACTTAGGCATTGCTTTTCAGATTAAAGACGATATTCTTGATGTTGTGGGCGACAGCAATATTCTCGGCAAGCCCGCGGGTTCCGATGCAGCAAACGATAAAGTAACGTATGTTTCGCTTGTGGGCCTTGATAAGGCACAGCAGGATGTGCAAACATTAACCGATAATGCGGTTAAATGCCTGGGTGTGTTTGAAAACACGGAATTTTTGCAGTTGCTTGCCGATAAACTTGTTAATCGAAATAAATAATTATTGCGGCAAATTTTTTGAAAAGAGTTGATAAATTTGTCTGTTCTTGAGAATGTTAATTCTCCGAAAGATTTAAAAAAGCTCGATGAAGCGCAGCTTAATCAATTGTGCGCCGAAATCAGAGAATATATGATAAAAACAGTTTCGCAGACCGGCGGGCATTTGGCGTCAAATTTGGGCGTTGTTGAGCTTACCGTTGCATTGCACAAGGTCTTCAACAGCCCCACCGATCAAATTGTTTTTGATGTCGGCCATCAGTGCTACACTCATAAAATCCTTACGGGCCGTAAGGATAAATTTAAAACTCTGCGCACCGAGGGCGGTATAAGCGGATTTACACGACCTGTTGAGAGCGAACACGATATTTTTTCAAGCGGTCATTCAAGCGTTTCAATTTCGGAAGCGGTAGGTCTTGCAAAGGCAAAGCAGATCAAAGGCGAAAAGGGCAAGGTAATAGCCGTAATCGGTGACGGCGCATTAACAGGCGGTCTTGCATATGAGGCTCTTAATAACTGCGCGGGCGACGATCACAGTAATTTAATCGTTATTCTTAACGACAATAAAATGTCCATCAGTGAAAATGTGGGCAGTATGTCTAAGCATTTAACCCATTTGCGCACATCAAAGCGATATTTCACTTTTAAATCGAAAATTCGCCGTGCAATCGCAAAAATGCCTAAAATCGGCGGCCAAATCAACAGGGCTTTAACCAATATAAACGGCCAATTAAGGCGAAAAATATATCATAATGCAACCTTTTTTGAGGATCTCGGTCTACGGTATTACGGCCCGATAGACGGACATGATATGAACGAGCTTATTTCCGTGCTTGAAACGGCAAAAGCGCACAATCATTCCGTGCTTGTGCATGTGAACACGGTTAAAGGCAAGGGATATAATCCGGCCGAGAAAAATCCGACTCAGTTTCACGGAATCGGAAAATTTGATGTAAACACCGGCGAGCCTCTTTCAGGAGGAGAAAACTTTTCCTCCGTTTTCGGCAGAATTATGTGCGATTTTGCAGAGCACGATTCACGCATTTGCTGCATCACGGCGGCAATGGCACCCGGTACCGGGCTTACGGATTTTGCAAAAAAATATCCAAAGCGCTTTTTTGATGTGGGCATTGCCGAGCAGCATGCCGTCACCTTTGCAAGCGGGCTTGCCAAAAACGGAATGATTCCTGTTTTTGCCGTGTATTCCACATTTTTGCAAAGGTCTTACGATCAGCTTATTCATGATGTTGCAATGCAGGATCTTAAAGTGATTTTCGGTATTGACCGTGCCGGTTTCGTAGGCGAGGACGGCGAATCGCACCAAGGTGTTTTTGATGTTTCGTTTCTTAACTCTGTGCCCGGGCTTTCGGTTTATGCACCTGCGGATTATGAAGAAATGGCTGTTATGTTTGTTCGCGCAATTTATAATGATAAAGGCGCGGTTGCCGTTCGTTATCCGCGCGGGCAGGCGGGTGTGATGCCTAAAGATTATTATTATGATAAAACGGATTATTCCGTATTCGGCGATGAGGGCAACAAAAACTGCATTGTAACATACGGCAGAGAATTTTCACAGTGCTGGCAGGCGTATGAAAAGCTTCACAACACCTGCCTGATTAAAATAAACAAAATTAAGCCTTTGCCGAAAGCGGCGGTTATCATTGCCGCTAAATCTAAAAATGTTTTCTTTTTTGAAGAAAGCGTTAAAACCGGCGGCATCGGTGAAATTTTCGGCTGCGAGCTTGAAATGTTTGGTGCCGATGTGAATTACAGGCTGATTGCCGTTGAGAATGAATTTATCAAGCAGGCTTCCGTTGATTCCCAGCTGAAAAAGTATCATCTTGATTGCAATTCGGTTTTAAATGAGGTAAATAATGAGTAATAAAATAAGGCTTGATGTTGCCGTTTTTGAGGCAGGCTATGCTCCGAGCAGAGAAAAAGCCAAAGCAATCATAATGGCGGGTCAGGTTTATGTAAATAACCAAAAAGTTGATAAAGCCGGCACCGAAATTAAATCCGACGATGTGCTTGAAGTTCGCGGAAACACGCTTAAATATGTCAGCCGCGGCGGGTTGAAGCTTGAAAAAGCAATGCAGTGTTTTCCGATTTCGCTTTCCGGCAAAATTTGCATGGATGTGGGTGCTTCAACCGGCGGCTTCACCGATTGCATGCTTATGAACGGCGCTGTTAAGGTGTATTCGATAGATGTCGGCTACGGTCAGCTTGCGTGGAAGCTCAGGTGTGACGAACGGGTGGTAAATCTTGAACGCACCAATTTCAGATATGTAACGGAGGAGCAGATTAAGGATAAAATAGATTTTGCTTCCGTTGATGTTTCGTTTATCTCTTTGAGCCATATTTTGCCTAATCTTAATAAATTCTTGAATGATGACGGTCAGGCGGTATGCCTTATTAAGCCTCAGTTTGAAGCGGGAAAAGAGAAGGTCGGTAAAAAAGGCGTTGTTCGTGACAAATCAGTTCATGCCGAGGTGGTTGAAAAGATTATCGACCTCGCAAGCCAAAACGGCTTTTCTGTTTGCGGACTTGATTTTTCGCCCGTTAAAGGTCCCGAAGGCAATATCGAATATTTAATTTATTTGAAAAAAAGCGTAAAACCGGTTGTTGAGCCGGGAATTGACGCTGAATTTACTGTTCAAAAATCTCACGAGGAATTAGAATGATTTTTTCGGTTTTTTCTGATTTAAACAATCCCGATAAACTGGCTGTTGCAAAGGAATTGCTTAAGGTGCTTGAGGGCACAAGCTGCAAGGTTTGCTTTGACAGCAAATATGCAAAGCCGCTTGAGGGCTGTGACTGCGCTCTGTTGCCTTATGATGAAATGTATAAAGCCTGCGATATTGCTGTTGCCGTGGGCGGTGACGGCACAACCGTTAAAACCGCAAAAAATGCCGCGGTGAACGGCAAACCCGCACTCGGCATAAACGGCGGCAGGCTTGGCTTTTTAAGCGCTGCGGAGCGAAATGAGCTTTCGCTTGTAAAGCGCGTGCTTGACGGCGATTACAGCATTGAGGAAAGAATTTTACTTAAGGCAACCGTCAGCGAAAACGGCATTTTACGCGAGGAGAGGCATTGCCTTAATGACGCCGTTGTTTCAAGAGGCGATTTTGCAAGGCTTATTGATGTTGATATTTGTTCTTCCGGCAGGGAAATGCTTACTGTTCGTGCAGACGGCATTATCGTTTCAACCCCAACCGGCTCAACGGCTTATTCGCTTGCGGCGGGCGGTCCGATTTTAAGCCCGGATCTCAATTGCTTTGTGGTCACCTCCATTTGCCCACATTCTTTGATGGACAGAAGCTTGGTTGTAAATTCAAAAAACACTCTTGACATCACTGTTATAAGCGATGTTCAAAATAATGCAATATTAACTTGTGACGGTGAAAAGCCGATAGTTGTTAACGGCAAATCAAAAATTTCTATCTCTCTTTCGCCGTATATGGCTCGGCTTATTAAAATCAAGCCTGATAATTTTTATGAAACCGTTAAGAAAAAAATTATCGAAAGGGGAGCGTAAATTGAAAAAAAGACGACTTGCAAAAATACTTGATATAATAAACTCCGGAAATATAGAAACGCAGGAGGAACTTCAGGCACGCCTGCGCGATTGCGGATTTGAAGTTACTCAGGCCACCGTTTCCCGCGATATTAAAGAACTTAGGCTTGTTAAAGAGCTTTCCGAAAGCGGAAAATATGTATATACCACAGGCGTCAGAAATAACTCGGAGGATGCCAATTTAAGCTCTAACAGAATTTTCAGAGAATCGGTTATAGGAATAGACAGCGCCATGAATATTGTGTGCATTAAATGTGCCGTGGGTATGGCAAATGCAGCCTGTGCCGCAATAGATAAAATGCATTGGGCCGGTGTTGTGGGCACCGTTGCGGGCGACGACACTATTTTTGTGCTTTGCAGAAACGAAAAGGCCGCAGTCGCATTCACATCAAATTTGGAGAAGATACTCAATGTTAAGAACTCTTAGTATTGAAAATATCGCGGTAATCGAAAAAGCAAAAATCGATTTCGACGGCGGGCTTAATGTTCTCACCGGCGAAACAGGCGCGGGTAAATCAATAGTTGTGGATTCAATCAATGCCGTGCTTGGCGAACGCACATCAAAGGAACTTGTTCGCACGGGTTCGGATTTTGCTTTCGTTTCCGCTTTCTTTGAAAATATAAACGCAACCGTTTGCGGTGAACTTGAAAAACTCGGATATACCCCTGAGGATGACGGCTCTTTGCTGATAACAAGAAGAATCAGCAAGGACGGCAGATCCTCGTGCCGCATAAACGGTATGCCCGCCACGGTTTCCGTTTTGCACACTCTCGGCAAGGCGCTTGTGAATATTCACGGCCAGCACGACAGCCAATCATTGCTTGATCCCGAACAGCATTATAAATTTATAGATATGCTTTCGGGCGATTCAAGTGTGCTCTCTGATTATAAAGCGGCATTTTCGCGCTTTTTGTCTGTTCGCAGAGAACTAAAAGCGTTAACCGCCGCCGCGGATTCGGCGGATAAAAACACGGAATTGCTCGAATATCAAATCAAAGAGCTTGAGGAAGCCGATATTAAAATCGGCGAAGCACAGGCTCTAAATGCTCGCAAAAAGGTGATGGACAGCGCCGAGGAAGCCGCCAAGGCTTATTCTTCGGCTCTTGAAGCGGTAAACGGAGACGACGAAAATCCCGGAGCGGAATCTTTGCTTCAAAGTGCGTTGGAATCCGTTGTGAGATTTTCAGAGCTTTCTCCTGAAATTAAAAAAGCCGCCGCACTGCTTGAAAACGCTGTTGATGAAATCGCAGACGCCAAATCGGTTATAGGCGGCGAACTTTCTGTGCTTGATTTTGACCCGCGTGAACGTGAAGAAATCGAAGAACGGCTTGACGAATTGTTCAGGCTCGGCAAAAAATACGGCGACGGCGAAGAAAAAATGCTTGCCTACCTTGATAATGCCAAGAGAAAACTTAATTCGATAGTCAATAATGAAGAAGAACTCGAAAAGCTGAACGACGAATATGATAAGGCTTATGCCGATGTGCTTGCCGCAGCCGAAAAGCTGACGGCTTTGCGCAAAAAAACGGCACAAAAATTTGCCGAAGATGTTAAAAATCAGCTTGCAGCAGCTATAGAAGAGGCTAATGAACAGGCCAGAAGCATAAAAGATGAAGCTAATGAGGTGTTGGCACAGGCACATATGGAAGCTGGAAAAATAATAGAAGATGCTAAGCGTACAGGATATGAGCAGGGTGCATGCAATGCCAGAGAAGAGTATGAATCAAAGGCAGAAGCACTTGAAAGGGAGTACGAGCAAAAAAAGGCACAGCTTGAAAAAGAATACAATGACTTGAAGGCTGCAATAGAACCTGAGCTGGTAGAAACTATTACAGAGGTTTTTAGAAAGATAACTTATACGGTAGCTGAGGATAACAAAGAGATTATCATTGGTCTTATCAATGGAGTTATGAAGAATTCGGATATAAGCAATGAATTCGTTATAAGAGTTTCGCCAGATGATTACAGGTTCCTTGTAAACAATCAGGGGAAAATATACTGTGCAGTATCTAAGGAAGTTAATATGGATATCGTTGAAGATGCAGCCATGAAGAAGAATCAGTGCATTATCGAGAGTGACACTGGTGTATATGACTGCAGTCTGGATATTGAGCTTAACAATCTTATCAGGGATATTAAACTTCTAAGTTGTACACAATAAAAATCAGTTGAATGATTCAGACAGGGAGGAAGGAAAGTTGTCAATTCTGAATAAAGATAAGTATTATGCTTTAACAGAGCAATCTTTCTATAAGAAGCTTGGAAAGGTTACAAAGATAGTTGGACTTACTATTGAGTCAATAGGACCGGATGCTAAGTTAAACGACCTGTGTAAAATATATTCAGCAGATAAAAGCCAGGTGCTATATGCAGAGGTGGTTGGCTTTAAGGATTCAAGAGTACTTCTTATGCCTTTTGATGTTGTAGACGGAATAGGGCCAGGAAGCATAGTTGAGAATACAGAAAGTCCACTTGCTGTAAAAGTAGGAGATGATATATTAGGTCATACACTTGATGGTCTTGGCAACCCGACAGATGGGGCAGAACTTACACTGGATAATAGTTATTCCGTAGAGGCTGCACCGCCAGATCCTATGGAAAGAGAAATAATAAGTGAAGTTCTTCCTCTCGGTGTTAAAGCAGTCGATGGCCTGCTTACAGTAGGTAAGGGACAGAGAATAGGAATATTTGCCGGAAGTGGTGTTGGAAAAAGTACGTTGTTAGGTATGTTTGCAAGAAACACAAAGGCAGATATCAATGTTATCGCTCTTATAGGAGAGCGAGGCAGAGAAGTAAGAGAGTTCGTAGAAAGAGACTTAGGTCCTGAAGGCATGAAACGAAGTGTACTTGTTGTTGCAACATCAGATAAACCTGCACTTATAAGAAACAAGGCTGCCAAGACAGCGACAGCTATAGCAGAGTATTTCAGGGATCAGGGAAAAGATGTTCTTCTTATGATGGATTCATTGACACGTTTCTCTATGGCACAAAGAGAGATTGGACTTGCATCTGGTGAACCACCTGTTACAAGAGGTTATCCACCGAGTGTATATAGTGAGATGCCTAAGCTGCTTGAGAGAGCAGGTATGTCAGATAAAGGCTCAATTACAGGTCTGTATACAGTTCTTGTTGATGGTGATGATTTTAATGAACCTATTACAGATACGGCAAGAAGTATCCTTGATGGTCATATAATGCTTTCAAGAAAGTTAGGACATA
>OFPS01001696.1_pt1 | contig 14748 bp, 18 predicted proteins | sample 1542111 | NCBI WGS metagenome assembly OFPS01 (sample SAMN04209233, study PRJEB22552) | human gut metagenome | biome: gut; material: feces | host: Homo sapiens | place: USA: Oklahoma | reverse complement strand
CCCGCCGCTGTTGTGGCGGCGGCTGGGCTTGCACCAGCGGCGCGGGATCGCGTCGGCCTTGCGGGTCAAGATACATAACCGCAATAGCGATAGTCTAGGATGATGTCGTCGGTGATGTCGTCCGGCGTGGCGTTGTCGGACATCGTGCAGGCGACGACGTCGCCGGTCAGCCAATCGTCGCAGCCGGTGAGGGTGAACAGCTGGCCGGACCCGGTGCGGAATGTGACCAGCTCGGCGGTGCGGTCTACTTGGACGACCACACCGACCAGCGGGTAGGTGCTGGGCGCGGGCGGCTCGGGGGCTGTTGTGGGGGCCGTCTTGATGATGTAAACGGCGGCGGTGACGATGTAGGCCAGGACGGGGATCGGGTTACGCATGGGGTGTACCTCCTTGTTGTGTTGTGGGTGGTGGATCGGGTGGACCCATGAGCGCCCGCCGCTGTTGTGGCGGCGGCTGGGCTTGCACCAGCGGCGGCGGATGCCGTCGGCCTTGCGGGTCGTTGTAGATCATGCCAAGACCTGGGCGGCCAGGCTTGCGAAATCGAGCTGCACCGGGTCCATCGTGGGGGCGTCATCGTGTAGGGTGTGATGCTCGACGACTGCGACGGCGGCGGCGGGCTTGCTGGGCGTCGTTGCGGTGATGCGTTCCACGTCAGCCATGACCTGATCAACAAAAGCGTGGTCGTTCTCGGCGTTGCGGCGGTCAAGCTCGGCCTTGACTTCTGCGGGGTCCCAGTTCAAAAACTCTTCTTGCGGTGCCGGTGCCGTCGTGGCGGCGGCCTGCTGGGCAGCCTTGCGGGCCTTGCGGGCGGCGGCAAGCTCGGCGTTGCGGGCGGCGATCTCGTCCGGCGTCTTGACGTGGACGGGGGCCGGGCGCTCGACCTGGGCGGAGGTGAACAGGTAGCAGCGCTTCATGTAGTAGTGGGGATCGGGGGCGTCATCGCCGTTGTCGCTGCGCTGGGCTTTCGGGGGCTTGTCGGTCCAGCGCCACAGCATGGCGGAGATCGTGGCCTTCTGGCCGCGCTTTACCTGCAAGCCCTGGGCCTTCCATGTGTTGTAGGTGTGCAGGCTGTCGGCGACGGTGGCCTGCTCGGCGGTGTCGATGTAGTCGTCGGCGGTGCCGGTGGCCTCGGCCATGGCGGCGGCGCGGGCGGTGATCTGCTCCGGCGTGGCGAGCGTGGCGGCCAGGGCGTGGATCTCGGCGGGGGTGTAGGTGGTGCCGACGGCTTCAAAGATCAAAGTATTATTATCGCGGGTCATAGTGTGTAACCTCCTATTGTGTTGGTGTTGGTGGTGGATCGGGTGGACCCATGAGCGCCCACCCCTTGCAGGGTGGCCGGGCTTGCACCGGCGGCGCGGATCGCGTCGGCCTTGCGGGTCATGCGTATAACTTGGAGTATGCCTGCATTGCGTCGAGTTCGTGAGCGCGGCGAAGCTGGGCGGCCTTGGCTTGCTCCTGCGTGCCGCCGTCGTGGATGATCTGGCAAAAGTAGTTTGCAAGATCGGTTTTTTGAGCGTCCACGCGCCGCCACTCGGCAAGCTCGGCGGCGTCATACACACGGATCACGCAGGCCCACGCGGTGGGGCTGTACGGCTCCCACGTTTCCACGGTCAAGCCCTTGCACCGGGCCAGCGTGCGCAGGATCGCGTCCCGGTCCGGGCGATCCATCGGGGCGATCTCGTACCAGTGCAGGCCGTCGCCGGTCCGCGGGGAAATGTGCCAGCCGTGACGAGCGGCCAGCGCGTTGATCTTTTTGTCGAGCGCGTTAATCATGTTTTAACCTCCTGTTTTTGTGGATCGGGCCGCCTTGCCCAAATTGCAACCCGCGGCCCTGCTGGGCGGCGGCTCCTTTGGTCGGTGGCTGTTTCGCTTGGTGTGATTGCATGATAGCACGCCGGAGTGCGTATGTCAACACTACGGAGTGCGATTTGGAGAACTGCACAAAGCACTACGGAGTGCGACTGTGCAATTTGCACAAACTGCACAGGATCGGGCCGGATCACCAGCCAAGCAGCAGGACGCCAGCCCGGCAGCTATGTTATATACGCGCCTGCGCGGGCGGGCGCACCCGCTCCGCGCCGCTCTAATGTTCCCGCGTGCGCCTGCGCGTCCGCGCAGGTACTGCGCACGCGCCCGCGGGCTATGCCGGTTCGGAAGCGCGAAAGTTGGGCAGGTATGTAATTTTTTTTGGCATTTCCGTTCGGGCGGGGCGGAAAAAGTGGGGGTTGAAATTGTCGAGCCGGGGTTGATGTGGCAGGGGTTTGGTTGAGCCTTGCCGGGGCTGCGGTTGATGCGGTGGGGGCTGGGTTGAGCTTTGGCGGGGGCTGCGGTGGGGCTGGGTTGACCGCCGCTGGGTGGCGGGCGAGCGGCGCGGGCAGGAGTTTGGACGGTGAAGTGGTGGCGGATTGTCACCCGTTGGAAGGAAAAAATACAGAACGTATAAAATATTTTTTAGGAAATTTACAAAATGTCACCATGTGGCACGGTTTTAGGGGTAGAATTGGTACAGTGAGAAATTTAAGAGAACGCCCGGCGGGTTATCCTGCGCGGGCGTTCGGTGTTTATGCGGCAAGTTTTGGAGGGAGGAACGATGGCGCGGAGATCGGACGCGAGGGATAAGGCGAAAGCTGAATACATCCGGCGGCGGGCTGTTGGGGAAAATATCAACCTGAAAGAATTTGCCGGGGAGATGGGCGCGAACTATGAGAGCTTGCGCCGGTGGAAGGTAAAGGACGGCTGGGAAAAAGACGTGCCGAGAAAGCGCGGCGGGCAGCCGGGAAACACGAACAGCAGGAAAAAGAAAAACGCAAAGGGAAATAAGGGCGGCGGCGCACCAAGGGGAAACAAGAACGCCGAGAAAGACGGAGCATACAGCGCCGTCTTTTTTGATGCCCTGCCGGATGCAGACAAAGAGTTTTTGGACCAGACGCCGACGGGGGCTGTGGAAAACCTGCTGCATGAGTTGAAAGTTTTGCGGTGGCGGGAAAAGAAAATCATTGAGAAAATCCACGAGTACGAGCAGGTGGAGGATGAAGAAACACTGTACCTGAACGGCACGATGATGGACATGGAGATGAAAGACACCCCGTTTGCACGGATACAGAAATTGCAGGAAGCCTTGTACAAGGTGCAGGGGCGGGCCGCAACGATTGCCGGTGCGCTGCGGCAGGCCGAGGAAAACGACAGGCGGTACAAGCTGGAACGGGAACGGCTGGAACTGGCAAGGATGAAAGCCACGGGCGAGGTTGAGGTTGACGACGATGACGCTGTATACGAGCAAGGCAGTGGCCCAGTGGTTGGGGCTGACGGAGAGACGGATAAGGCAGATGCGGGATGCAGGCATTATCCGGGAAGCGAAGCCGGGGCTGTATGACATGAAGCCGACGGTGCAAGCCTACCTTGCCTACCTGCGGAACAACAACGGCGATTTGAACCAGCAGCGGGCAGAGCTGACGAAAACGAAGAAGGAGCTTGCAAAGCTGGAACTGGACGAGCGCAAGGGAGACTTGCACAGAACCGAAGATGTTGAACAGGCGCTTAGTACCATGCTGATGAACTTCCGCACAAAAATTATGAGTATGCCCGCCAAGCTGGCAAAGACGCTGGCGGGCATGAGTGACAACGCCGAGATATACGATCTTTTGGAAAAAGAAACGGACGAAGCGCTGGACGAGTTGAGCGACTATGACACAGCGTTTGCCGTACAGCAGGAGGGCGCAGACGATGGAAGAACTGACGAAGAACCAGAGTAAACGGTGCCGCGCCTGCGCTTTTGGTGAGGTCGCGAATGAAAGCACGGTGTTCTGCCCGTTTGGGCGGTGCGCCGCAAAGAGGTTGCAGCGATATGGCAAAAAGAAAAACCATAGCCGTGCCGCCGCAGACAAGGGCAATGCTGGCGCGGGTGGTGGCAAAGCTGAAACCACCCCCGACCATGACGTTGAGCCAGTGGGCGGATAAAGAACGGCGGTTGAGCCAGGGAGCGAGTGCCATGCCAGGACGGTGGCGCACGGACAAGGCCCCCTACCAGCGCGGCATGATGGACGCGATCAGCGACCCCCATGTGCGCAAGGTAGTTGTGAAAAGCTGTGCGCAGATCGGCAAGACGGACGCGCTGGTGCTGAACACGATAGGTTACTACATGAACTACAACCCCTCCCCCATTATGGTTTTGCAGCCGACGTTGGACATGGGACAGGGATTCAGCAAGGAAAAGCTAAGCCCGATGCTGCGCGACACGCCGTGCCTGCGCGGACTGGTGGATAACCGAAGCCGCATGAGCGGCAACACGATCCTGCTGAAAAACTACCCCGGCGGGTATTTGGTCATTGTGGGTGCGAACAGCCCGGCCAGCCTTGCCAGCCGCCCCATCAAGGTGCTGCTGGCGGACGAGATAGACCGCTACCCTGCCAGCGCCGGAACCGAGGGCGACCCGCTATCGCTTGCCGAAAAGCGGCAGACGACATTCTGGGATAAAAAGCAGGTGTTTGTGAGCACACCGACGCTGGAACAGACGAGCCGCATAAAGGTGGAGTTTGAACACAGCACGCAGGAGGAGTTCCAAATCCCCTGCCCGAGCTGCGGACATTACCAGCCGCTTGTGTGGGCAAATTTGAAGTTTGACCCGGAGAACCCGAAGGACCCGCAGTACGTTTGCGAGCGGTGCGGCGTGGCCGACAGCGAAACGCATTGGAAAAAGCAGATGATCCGCGGCGAGTGGGTGGCAAAATGCCCCGGAGAAGCGGCACGGGGATTCCACTTGACAACGCTGTGCTCGAGCTTTTGCAGCTGGGATGAAGTGGTTGAAAAGTTTTTGAAGGCGAAGGAGCAACTGAACGCAGGAGACCCGGAGCTGATGAAAACATGGGTGAACACAGAGCTGGGCGAGACGTGGACAGAACAGGGCGAAACCGTGGAGGAAGCAGACCTGTACGGACGGCGCGAAGCCTACAAGGCGGATGTGCCGGACGATGTGGTAGTGCTGACTGCCGGAGTAGATACGCAGGATGACCGCTTTGAAGTGGAGGTCGTGGGATGGGGAGCCGGAAAGGAAAGCTGGGGCATACGCTACCAGAAGATTTACGGCGACCTTTTGAAAGATACGGTGTGGAAAGACCTTGACGAGTTTTTGAACAGAACGTGGTACAAGGCGGACGGTACGCCGATGAAGATCATAGCGACCTGCATGGACAGCGGCGGACACTTCCCCGATGAAGTGCTGCGGTTCTGCAAGGACAGATGGCACAGAAGGATATTTGCCATTAAGGGCCGTGGCGGCACAGACACGCCGTACCTGAAAAACCCGACGAAGAACAACCGCGTGAAAGCGCCGCTGTTCACGATTGGCGTTGACACCGGCAAGGGCGTTTTGTACCAGCGGTTGAAGGTGAAGATGCCGGGGCCGAACTACTGCCACTTCCCGCAGGGGGAGGCGGCGGGATATGACTACAACTACTTCCGCGGGTTGACAGCGGAAAAGATGGTGGTGCGCTACCGCAAGGGGCGGGCCGTGATCGCATGGGAACTGAAAGGCGACTACAAGCGAAACGAGCCGTTGGACCTGCGGAACTACGCCACGGCGGCGCTGGAAATTACAAACCCCGTGTTGGAAAGCAGCCCGGTGGCGAGTGAAGTGCAGCGCACCGTGCGGCGCACGGGCCGCAGACAGGTTAGCGGAGGTATTTAAGCTATGGCGGGAATCACGAAGAAAGAAGCGCAGCGGCACTTGGATATTTGGCTTGAAGCGGAAGCGCAGATTGCAACCGGGCAGAGCTACCAGATCGGCAGCCGGATGCTGACCCGTGCCGACCTTGCCAGCGTACGCAAGCAGATCGACTACTGGAACAACAAGGTGATGCAGGCGGAAGCCGTGGAAGAAAACCACGGCAGGAACCGAACCTACCACTTTGTGTACCGGGATATGTAAGGAGGGGCGGACATGAAAGCGAGAGCAAAAGCGGTGCGCCGCTCCCCTGCGCCGAAGCTGACGGCGGTGCGCCGGGCGCAGAACACCGGGTACAGCAACTACGGCGCGAACGTGCAGAAGAAATCCCTGCGCGGGTGGACGTACTACGGCGGCGATGCCAAGCGGGATATTGAAGATAACATAAACACACTGCGCCAGCGGAGCCGGGATGCCTACATGGGCGTGCCGACGGCTACGGCGGCGCTGAAAACCATGCGCACCAACACGGTGGCCGCGGGCCTGACCCCCACCCCGCAGCTGGACGGAGAATACCTGCGCATGGACGTGGACAGGATCGCAGAATTGCAGGCAAACATTGTGCGCGAATGGAACCTGTGGGCAAAAAGCCAGATGTGCGACGCGGACGGGCTGGACAACTTTTACCAACTGCAACAGCTGGCCTACTTATCCGCCCAGATGAACGGAGACGCCTTTGCCCTGCTGCAAACCGAGGACGAGCCGGGGATGCCGTACAGATTGCGGGTGCGGCTGATCGAAGCCGACAGAGTATGCAGCCCGAACCTGACGGACGTGCTGACGACGACGACCATTGACGGGCACAGCGTACACAGGATCGTGCAGGGCGTGGAGACAGACGAGCGCGGCAAGGTGGTGGCCTACTGGATATGCAGCAGGCACCCGCTGGCGGCAGAGATGCAGAACGGCGCAACGACATGGACGCGGGTGCAGGCCCGCGGCGACAAGACGGGGCGGCGGAATGTTTTACACATTATGCAGCGGGAACGAGCCGGGCAGGTGCGCGGCGTGCCGGTGCTGGCCCCGGTGCTGGAAAGCCTGAAACAGTTAGGGCGGTACAGCGACGCCGAGCTGAACGCAGCGGTTATCACGGCGGCCTACACGATCTTTATCGAAAAAGAAGCAGCCGGAGAAGCACCGCCGCTGGGCGAGATGATCCCGGAGGATCAGTTGATCGACACAGCCGACCCGACGAGCATTGAGCTGGCCCCCGGCGCGGTGGTGGACCTTGCCCCCGGCGAGAAGATGAACGAAACAAAGCCGAGCAGGCCGAACGCAAACTTTGAAGCGTTCTACCGGGCTGTGACAAAGGAGATCAGCGAAGCGCTGGAAATCCCCATTGAAGTGCTGGAAAAGAATTTCAGCACGAGTTACAGCGCGGCCCGCGGTGCGCTGAATGAGTTCTGGCGCACCTGCGAGATGCAGAGAAGCTGGTTTGCGGACAAGTTCTGCCAGCCGATCTACGAAATGTGGCTTGACGAAGCGGTAAGCCGCGGGCGCGTGAAAGCGCCGGGCTATTTTACCGACCCGGCGGTTGCCAGCGCATACAGCGCTTGCAAGTGGAACGGCCCGGCGAGAACGAACCTGAACCCCGTACAGGAAGTGACTGCCGCCGAAAAGCGCATTGCACTGGGCATAAGCACGGCGGAGCAGGAAACCGCACAGATGAGCGGCGGAAGCTACACCGCCAACATCCGGCAGCGGAAGATCGAAGCACAGCAAAAAGCGGAGGTGGACAAGATTGGCAGCAAAGAAACAAACCAAAACGGCCCGGCGGGCGGGTAATCACTTTTGGCAGGTAAAGAACCTGGCCGGGAATGATGCGGAACTGATTTTGTACGGCACCATCAGCGACACAAGCTGGTGGGGCGACGAGATCACACCGCAGCAGTTTATTGACGACATTAAGAGCCTGGGCAGCGTTGACACGCTGACCGTGCGAATCAACAGCGGCGGCGGTGACGTGTTTGCCGCACAGGCCATTGGCGCACAGATCGACAGCTTGAACAAGGCGGGCACCAAAACGGTGTGCCGCATTGACGGACTGTGCGCGAGTGCAGCGACCATCATTGCCAGCCATTGCAGCAAGGTGGTAGCCAACGGAGACGCGCTGTACATGATCCACCTGCCGAGCGTGTACCTGTTTGATGCCTGCGACGAGAACGACTTGCAGGCATACATGAACGAGTTGAAAGCCGTAAAGGACAGCATTTTGCAGCTGTATGTGAAAAAGACCGGGCAGGACTTGGACGTGCTGACGAACTGGATGGAAGAAACCAGTTGGTTTACCGCCGACGAAGCGAAGGACAACGGCTTTATTGACGAGGTGGACGAGGATGCCGAACCGGCCCTGATCGAAAACAGGGCCGGTGCGCTGTTTGTAAACAGCGTGAACACTGGGCTTTGCATGAACGAAGCCCCTGACTATGTGAAAAGCGCCCTGCGCAAGCAGCGGCGCTTTTCTAATACAAAAACCCCGGCGGATGCGCCGGAAAACAAGGAGGAACCAAAAATGGCAGAGAACAAGACCACCGGCGCACCTGCTGCACCGGCCATTACCACCGTGGACGCCCTGCGCACCGCCTACCCTGACCTGGTGAACCAGATCGAGAACGCGGCAGCACAGAACGCCACCACCGCCGAGCGTGCCCGCATCAAGGACATTGAGGACATGACGGCACCCGGCGACGAGCAGACCGCTTACGACGCCAAGTTTGGCGACAAGCCGCAGGACGCCGCCGCCTATGCTATCGCCTGCATGAAAGCCCAGAAAGCAGCAGGCGCAAAACACGCGGCCGATGCCGAGGACGACGCAGCCAAGAGCGGCGTAAACGGCGTGAAGCAGGCCGAGCCTGCGGGCAAACCCAAAAACAGCGGCGAGGACAGCGCAATCGCCTGCATCCGCCGCGCCAACAACGTGAAGTAAGGAGGAAGAACTATGGCTATGGACCTTGCTGTGCAGACCTTTAGCACGAAACCCGATTACCTGATCGCAGGTACGGACATTCGCATTACGACTGCCGTTAAGGAGGCCGGTGCCGCGCTGACCCGCGGCATGGTGGTATGCCTTGCCGATGGCAAGCTGACCCAGCCCGCCGTTACCGGCAGCGCTGACCCCTATACCGTTGCCACTACCGGCATGTACGGCATTGTGGCTGACGATGCCGCCAACGGCAAAGATACCGTTGTGTATCTGACCGGCGAATTTTTTGCCGATGCACTGGTGCTGCCCGAACACGCCAAGGCCGCAGACGTGGAAATCGCCCTGCGCAACATTGGCATTTTCCTGAAATGAGAGAAGGAGGAATGAACTATGCCTAACATGGTTGATCTGTACACCCCGCGCACGCTTGCCGAGGTTGTGAAAACCACCCCGCCGGTCCGCACTTTCCTGCGTGACCGTTTCTTTACCAACGTCAAGACCTTCCACACCAAGCGGGTTGACATTGACATTGTGAAGGGCAACCGCAAGATGGCTGCCTTTATCCACCCGATGGTTGGCGGCGAGATCGTGCAGGCCGAGGGCTACGAGACCAAGAGCTATGCCCCGCCGCTGATCAACCCCGCCACGATCAGCACCGCAGACCAGCTGTTGGAGCGCCTGCCCGGCGAGGATATGTACAGCGGCAAGACCCCGGCGGACCGTGCCGCCGAAAAGCTGATTGAGGAATACAACCAGCTGAACGACATGACGACCCGCCGTGAAGAGTGGATGGCCGCGCAGGTGCTTACCACCGGCCAGCTGAAAGTGAAGGGCAAGGGCGTTGACGAGGTGATCGACTTTGGCCTGACGAACAAGATCACGCTGGCGAGCACCAAGAAGTGGGGCGCTTCCGCTGCCGACATCTGGGGAAACCTGAAGGACTGGAAGCAGCAGGTGAGCCGCAACGGATTTGCCAACGCCAACATGGTGATCATGGGCAAGGCTGCCGCTGACGCCTTTTTGGCGGATGCCACCATCAAGAACCTGCTGGACAACCGCCGCATTGAGATCGGCGCGATCAAGCCGGAGGAAATGGAGGGCGGCCTTACCTACTACGGCCACCTGAACCTGCCCGGCGTTGACATTTACGGGTACGACGAAGTGTACCTTGACGATGCCGACGACAGCACCAAGCCGCTGATCCCGGACAACATGGTGCTGATGCTGCCCAGCGCCGCGGGCTTTGTGCGTGCTTACGGCCTGTGCACCTACCTGGACGATGCCGGGGCATGGCACAGCGCCGAGACGGACCGCCTGCTGCGCACCTATGTGGAGCACCGCCCGGACCGCCGCTTTATCGAGTTGCAGACCCACCCGCTGCTGATCCCTGACAAGATCGACAGCTGGTTTGCGGCGACGGTGCTGTAATGCAGGGACAAAGTTTAGAGCAGAGATAAGGCTCCCCCCCCCAAGCCGCTGCGGCGGCAGCCCCATCGCAGAGGGGGACGAGGGGCAGACGAACGGCGAAAACAGGGCACCGCACGAGATGTGGCGGACGCGGAGTTATGGCCGGGTGAAGGGATGGTTGGGATGGATTTAGAGCAGGATTACGGGCCAGGCACCGAGCCGGAAGAAAAGATGCTGACGTTCAAGGACTGCGCGGCGGCAGACATTGACAACGTGTTTTTTAACACGGACGAGTTTGCCGACGAGCACACGATCAACGGGAAAACGCTGCTGGCCGTGCTGGATGAAAACACCCTGATGGACCGTAGTGCCCACTGGGAGGGCGGCGCGAAGCAGAGCTTTGACCAAGGGCTGTACAAGGCGGATGCCAAGCTGTTTGTGAAATGCAGGGAGCTGGGCGGCAGGCCGAAGGTGAGCAGCCCGATGATCGTGGACGGGAAAAAGTATCTTGTGGGCAACGTGGATGAAGAAGCGGGCGTGTACAGCGTGGAGCTTGTGAGGGTACGGCAATGAGCAATTTTACCTGGTACGATGCGGGCACAACGACCATTGGCGTGAACGCCAAGGAAGTAAGCCAGCGGTTGGGAGAATTGCGCCGGAAAACACCGGCGGTAATCAAAGTGGCGGTGAACGCCACGGCGAGAGAAACGCGCAAGGAAATGCTGCGGCGCGTACTGAAACGCTATGCGCTGACGGCCAAGGGCAAGGAACGCGCCAAGGGCCTGAAACAGAAAGTAAAAGCCACAAATGCTGACCCGGCGGCTGTGCTGTGGATCGGCGGCATCAACGGTGCGCGGGCTGACCTTGCGTACTTCCAACACAGGGTAACGGTGCCGCACCCAGGTTTGAGCTGGCAGACGGGACCGACGGTGTTCAAAGCGAGAGTTTTGAGAAGCGGTGGCCTGCACGACCTGGGCGGCGGCCCGATTGAGAGAAACGGCGTAACCTTCGGGCAAGGGAGCAAGGGCTTTTTGGCGGAGTTCAAAAGCGAGCACGTCGGTATGATACAGAGACATATCGGCAAGGAATCGGAGAGAACGACGACCAAGAGCGGCGCACCGCGCTGGCGCAGCGCAAGCGGAGTTGTGGAGACGACGCAGACATACGGTTCCCCGTCCGGCACGGCACAGCACCATACCGTGTGGGAGAAAGAGGATGTGCATGTGTACGCTGAAAACACGCTGAACGACAGACTGGAAAAGCAGATTGCCAAAGTGATGGCGAGAGCGGCAAAGGGGTGATGAAAAATGCAGGGTGACAAGATTGCAGGATTTACCACCGCCATGATGCAGGACGCGCTTTGCGACGAGCTGCGGAACCTGTTTGCCGGGCGAGTGTTCAACGGGCAGGGCGGCTTGAAAGCGTTGAAAGTGTTCCGCCAGAATTTGCCCATTGATACGGGACTGGACGAGGACGCCGACACAGACGCTGCGGCCAGCCCCTACATTGTGGTGCTGGTCGAGGGCGGCAAGATATACGACATGAACAGCCCGAAGGTGGTAAGCGTGACGCTGACAGTATGCAGCTATGACGAGGGAAACAAGCGCGAGGGGTTCCGGGATGTGCAGAACATTTTGGAGACGATCGAGCAGTGGCTTTGCCAGAGACCGCATTTTGGCGGCGCGTTTACCGTGCTGCTGGGGCATGAAAAGAACATTGAGGATGCCCTGCAAATGGACGATACATGGCCGTACTATTTTGGCGCGTTGAGCTTTGACGTGACCGTGCCGGTGCCGACGAGCGAAAGCACGTTTGATGAACTGATCTGAAAGGAGGCCGAAGATGGCCGAGAAGAAAGAGAAACAGACGGCGCAGAAGCCGGAAGCGATTGTGTACTGCGGGCCGAGCGTGCGCGGGATTGCCAAGCAGTACACCGTGTACCACGGCAGACTGCCCGCGCAGCTGGTAACGTTTTTGGCAAAGCACCCTGCGGCGCAGAGCTTGTGCGTGCCGCTGAACGAGTTTGCCGCGACACGCGCCGGGCTAAACACCAAGGGTTCGCCGCAAGCGACCCTGTACAAAACGATTTTGAACGAACTGTAAGGAGGAAACAAAGATGGCTTACAAACATGGCGTTTATGTGAGTGAGAACGCAACGAGCCTGACCGCCCCTGTGACCGGCAATGCGGGCTTGCAGGTGGTGGTTGGCACTGCCCCCGTGAACACTGTTGCCGACCCGGCGGCTGCTGTGAACGTGCCTGTGCTGGTGAACAGCTATGCCGAAGCTGTGGCCGCCGTTGGCTACAGCGACGACTTTGCCAGCTATACCCTGTGCCAGGCAATCAGCGCGGCATTTCAGGTGATCGGCTGCGGGCCGCTGGTGCTGATCAACGTGCTGGACCCTGCCAACACGAAGTTCACCGCTGCGGTGAGCGAGCAGACTGCGCAGGTGAACAACAAGATCGCCACTGTGCCGGTTAAGGGACTGCTGAAAGACGGCCTGACCGTTAAGGGCGATGGCAGCACTGCGCTGAAAGCCGGTGAGGATTACACCGCCAGCTACGACGACGAGGGCAATATGCTGATCGCCTTGATCGGCAGCAAGACGGCCACCACCCTGACGGTGAGCGGCAAGAAGCTGGACCCCAGCAAGGTTACTGCCGCCGACATCGTGGGCAGTGTTGACACGACCACCGGCAAGGTGAGCGGCCTTGAAGTGGTGCAGCAGGTCTACCCGAAGCTGGGGCTGACCCCCGGCATTTTGCTGGCACCCGGCTTTAGCAAGGACGCCACTGTTGCCGCTGCCTTGCAGGCAAAGACCACGGGCATCAACGGAAGTTTCCGCTGCATCTGCGTGTGCGACGTGGACAGCGGCACGAGCGGTGCCAAGGTGTACACCGACGTAAAGACCAAGAAGGAAGCAAGCGGCCTGAACGGTGCGAACTGCTACGCCGTGTGGCCGTGCGCCAAGGTTGGCACGAAAGTGTACAGCGGCAGCGCCATTGTGGCCGCCGAGATGGCATATCAGGATGCCAGCAACGACGATGTGCCCAACATGAGCGTGGACAACAAGGCTGTTGCGATCAGCGCTGCGTGCCTTGCCGACGGAACGGAGGTCTATCTTGACCAGGAGCAGGCCAACGTACTGAACGGCGCAGGCGTTGGAACCTTCCTGAACCTGAACGGCTGGCGCTGCTGGGGTTCCAACACTGCCGCCTACCCCGGCAACACCGACCCCAAGGACCGCTGGATCAATATCCGCCGGTTTATGAACTGGGCAGCGAACACGTTCATTCTGACCTACACGCCGAAGATCGGACAGGTGATGAACCGCCGTCTGATCGAGAGTATTGTTGACAGTGAGAACGTGCGCGGCAACAGCTTTGCTTCCCGCGGGATCTGCGCTGCATACAGCATTGCGTTTATGGATGCCGACAACCCCACCACCGACCTGCTGAACGGCAAGATTGTGTTCCGCCAGAGCATGACCCCGTTTACCCCGGCGGAGGAAATCGACGATGTGATCGAGTTTGACCCGGACGCACTGGCTGATGCGCTGGGCGGCTGATGGCAAGGAGGTAAAGAGCGATGATTTCTAACAACTACATCCCCGAAAAGGTAAACGACTACAACGTTTACCAGGACGGTAACAAGATGATCGGCCTTGCCGCCGAGGTGGAGCTGCCCAGCATCAAGATGAAAACCAGCACCATTGAGGGCGTTGGTGTTGGCGGCGAGATCGACAGCCCGACCATTGGGCAGTTTGAAAGCCTGGAAGCCAAGCTGAAATTCAACACGCTGTATTCCAGCGCAACGGATCTGATGAACCCGCTGAACACGGTAAACCTGACGCTGCGTGCAGCCCAGCAGGTGTACGACAAGACCGGCGGCTATGCCTTTAAGGGCCTGCGCATTGTGATGGGCGGGCGCGTGAAGGAGTTTAACCCCGGCACCGTGAAGAAGGGCGACGCAATGGACGCCGAAACCACGCTGGAACTGACCTACTACATGATCGAGGTGGATGGTGAGCAGGTCGTTGAGGTGGACAAGCTGAACGGCGTGTACAAGGTGAACGGCAGCGATATGCTGGCCGGTATTGCCGCGCTGACCTAAGACGGATTTTGTGTGGGTGGGTTTAGGTGCCCCGCGTGAGGTGCGCGGGGTGGTTATAGATGCAAAGCAGGAGCCGCCCAGGAATGGGCGGCTTTTTTGAGCAGAAAGGACAAGACGATGGACATTATCAAGCTGGCAAAGCCCTATGTGTTTGAGGGCACGGAGTACGGCGAAATTGACTTGAACGGCCTTGACAAGCTGACGGTGCAGGACGCCATTGACGCACAGCTGGCACTGACGGGACAGCCGAGCGCGGTGATCCTGCCGGAGAGAAGCACGGCCTACATTGCAAGACTGTGCGCCAAGGCGGCGGGACTGCCCATTGAATTTTTTGAACTGCTGCCGGTGAGCGCGGCCCGCAAGGTGCGCGGTACCTTTACCGAGTTTATGACGAGCGACGCCGACGAGGACACGGGCATGGTGCTGAAGCTGAAAGCACCGTACATCTACAAGGGCAAGACCTACAAGGAAGTGGACATGAGCGGCGCGGCGGAGTTGACTGTGCTGGATATGGCGCAGGCGGAGAACGAGCTTGCCGCTGCGGGCCATGTGGCCGCAGAACCGGCACTGGACTACCTGTACTGCT
>OFPS01001695.1_pt1 | contig 14750 bp, 10 predicted proteins | sample 1542111 | NCBI WGS metagenome assembly OFPS01 (sample SAMN04209233, study PRJEB22552) | human gut metagenome | biome: gut; material: feces | host: Homo sapiens | place: USA: Oklahoma | reverse complement strand
ATATATCATTGCCGTTGATGGCGTGGTCGTATATTGTGGGGAAAGTATTCCACCAGCCTATGAAGAGTGCGAGGTTACTGATTATGGTGATAATCTCATCATTCCAGGCTTTGTAGATACGCATGCTCACGCTCCGCAGTATTGTAATCGTGGTCTTGGCATGGACAAAGAATTACTGCCTTGGTTAGAAACCTATACATTTCCTGAAGAGGCAAAGTTTAGTGATCCAGATTATGCACGGTTAGTATATGGCGCCTTTGTACAGGATTTATGGCACAATGGGACTACTAGAAGTATACTATTTGGTACCATCCATAAAGAAAGTACATTAGTATTGATGGAGCTTTTACAAAAAGCAGGACTATCAGCCTATGTAGGTAAGGTAAATATGGACCGTAATAGTCCAGAATTCTTGATTGAGGAAACACAACAGTCCTTGATTGATACAAAAGAATGGCTGGATGCATCATTGCAGTTTGGTCCATTGGTTAAACCCATTATTACACCTAGATTTGTACCATCTTGTACAAGTGAATTAATGAGTGGACTAGGGAATTTAGCAGAAGAATATAATGTACCAATTCAATCTCACTTGTCAGAAAATCACGGTGAAATTGATTGGGTTGCATCATTACATCCAGAGTCACCAAATTATACAGATGTGTACTATGAACACCGCTTAATGGGACAGGTACCTACAGTGATGGCTCACTGCATTCATTTAAGCGATGCAGAAATAGATCGTATGGCAGAAACTCAAACTATGGTATCTCACTGTCCATATTCTAATGTAAATCTATCAAGTGGTATTGCACCGATTCGTAAGCTAATGAAACGAAATATACCGATTGGTTTGGGCTCCGATATCTCTGGTGGTCATATTGTATCGATGGCGAAGGTTCTTACGGAAGCTATTGGATTGTCAAAAATGAAATGGGTAGAAGTTGATCAAACATATGCGCCACTTACATTAAGTGAAGCCTTTTATATGGCTACAAAGGGCGGCGGCAAGTTCTTTGGTAAGGTTGGTAGCTTTGAAAAAGGTTGTGACTTAGATGCCCTTATCATTGACGATACATCAATATTTGACCCTAATGAACGCACCTTAGAGGAACGGCTTGAACGTTGGTTATATGTTGGTGATGATCGACATATTGTTGAGCGCTATGTAGCTGGCCATATAGTACTAATCCTCAAGGTTAATATGTGATATGTAATAGCATGGGAATATAAAATAAAATTAAATACTATTTATAACAGGTAGTTTGTATATAAGGCAAACTACCTGTTTTGATTTGGCCTCATATTGCGCATCAATACCCTTGGTGTATAATAAAAAGACATACAAATTAAGAAAGTGGGGGACTTAATGGATATATTAGGGGCAAGACGCTCTATAGAACAGAAGTTACTTATGCAATCCGTAGGGTTAATGGCCCTTGTAGCAGTAAGTGGCACTATAATGGGGATTGTCACGGGTTCTAGTGCGGTCTTATTAGATGGTGTATTTTCCTTTGTCGATGTTGTTATTAAAATCATGATGTTAATGACAGCCAAATTAATAGCCCGTGAAACGAGTAAGCGCTTTCAGTTTGGATATTGGCAGTTTGAACCTTTAGTATTGGCCGTAGAAGGATTTTTTATATTACTCATTGTAATCTATGCCTTATCTAGTGGTATTACAGATCTTATATCGGGTGGTCGTCATGTAGATTTTGGACCCGCTATTTATTATGCTATCTTCTTTACAGTGGCGGACACAATATATTATTTATATGTGCGTCGCATTAATAAGAGTCTGCAGTCCAACTTAATCAAATTTGATAATGTAAGTTGGTATGTTGATGCTTTGTTAGAAGCAGCTATCTTAATCAGTTTCGTCGTAGCTATCATGTTAGAAGGAACTGAATATGCTGACTGGGCAGCTTATATTGACCCCATTGTTCTCGTTGTATTAGCGGTGCAAATGATACCGTCTGCGTTCCGCATTATCATCCCATCTGTAAAACAAGTGTTGGGATGGGCACCAACTTCATTACATAATGAAGTGCAAAAAATAATGGATCGCTTTATGGAAAAGTACAATTTCAAGGATTATGTTTCTAGCGTACAAGTATATGGCAACACTCGAATTATTGAAATTGATATTTTAGTTCGCAAGAATTTTCCGTATCAAACAATTGCTGAAATCGATGCGATTCGCAATGAAATTGACCAAGAAATCGGAGGGAATCCAACGGAAAAATGGGTTACCATTTCTTTCACAGGAACCCGAAAATGGATGGCGAAAGATTATTTACTAGAAGAAGATGATGATGAATAGTATAAAAATTAAAGACAAAACTAGTAGATATCTTATAATTTAATGATAAATACACCAATATATGGTATACTTAAACGTATTGAATATATTGTTCGTAGCATAGTTGGAAGATGAGGTTTATAGTATGTTAGACTTGAAATTTGTCCGTGAAAATATTGATTTAGTACAACAAAACTTAGATAATCGTCATACGAAAGGCGATTTAGAAACCTTTGTATCCGCTTATGATGAACGTCGTCAGTTGATTGGTAAAGTAGAGGAGTTAAAAGCTCTTCGTAACTCCGTAACTGAAGAGATTAGCCAATTAAAACGCAATAAAGAAAATGCGGATGATAAAATCGCAGAAATGAAAAAAGTAGGCGATGATATTGCTGAGCTTGATAATCGTATTCGCGATGTAGAAGCAAAATTACGTGATGCGGCATTGATGTTGCCAAACATGTGTGATGCATCTGTTCCTGTTGGTGCTGATGAAGATGAAAATGTAGAACAACGCAAATGGGGTGAACCACGTCAATTTGATTTTGAACCAAAAGCGCATTGGGATATCGGCGAAGAATTAGATATTCTTGATTTTAACCGTGCTGTAAAAATGTCCGGTGCTCGCTTTACCGTATATAAAGGCTTAGGTGCTCGTTTAGAACGTGCTCTCATTAACTTCATGGTTGATCTTCATGTAGATAAACAAGGCTACACTGAAATGATGACTCCATACATGGTAACGCGTGAAACTTTGACAGGTACTGGTCAATTACCTAAATTTGCTGAAGATATGTACCATGTAGAAGATACTGAATATTTCTTGATTCCTACCGCAGAGGTTACATTGACTAACTACCATAGTGGCGAAATCTTGAGCGAAGAGGAATTGCCAAAATATTATACTGCATTTACTGCATGCTTCCGTGCTGAAGCAGGTTCCGCAGGTCGTGATACTCGTGGTCTTATCCGTCAACATCAATTCAACAAAGTTGAAATGGTTAAATTAGCTAAACCTGAAGATTCTTACAAAGAATTAGAAACATTGACTGATAATGCAGAAGAAGTATTGCGCTTATTGGAGTTGCCATTCCGTGTAATTACACTTTGTACAGGTGATATGGGCTTTGGTTCTGCTAAAACATATGATGTAGAGGTATGGATGCCAGCTCAAGGCAAGTATAGAGAGATTTCTTCTTGTTCTAATATGACTGATTTCCAAGCTCGTCGTGCAAATATTAAATTCCGTCGTGGTCCTAAAGGTAAACCAGAATTCGTTCATACATTAAATGGATCTGGTCTTGCTGTAGGTCGTACAGTAGCAGCTATCTTGGAAAACTATCAACAAGCTGATGGCTCTGTTGTGATTCCTAAAGTACTTGTACCTTACATGGGCGGCGTAGAAGTAATTAAGGCTGGAAAATAAGAGGGGGCATTCTATGAAGTTCTTTATTGATACAGCAGAATTTGATGAGATTAAAGAGGCGTATGCTTTTGGTTTTATCGATGGTGTTACTACTAATCCATCCCTTATCGTGAAAGCTAAACGCGATTTAAAACAAGTTATTTCTGAAATCGCTAATTTGGTAGAGGGTCCTGTGAGTGCAGAGGTTATTGCTTCTGATGCAGAAGGTATGATCGGGGAAGCTCATGAGCTTGTAAAATTAGGCTCTAATGTAGTTATTAAAGTGCCTATGACTCCAGAAGGTCTTAAAGCTGTTGCAGTTCTAAGCAAAGAAGGCATTAAAACTAATGTAACCTTAATCTTCTCTGCCAATCAAGCCTTATTAGCAGCTCGTGCAGGTGCTATCTATGTGAGCCCATTTGTTGGCCGTATTGATGATATCAGTATGGATGGTCTTACATTGATTCAAGATATTGCAGATATATTTGCTATTCATGGCATTGAAACTGAAATTATTGCGGCTAGTGTGAGAACACCATTGCATATCATTCAATGTGCAAAAGCTGGTGCTCATATTGCAACTGTGCCATTTAAAGTGCTTATGCAAGCTATGAAACATCCACTAACAGATGCAGGGCTTGAAAAGTTTATGGCAGATTGGAAACAAGCTAATCAATAAGTTAAGTATTCGGCTCGATGTAAGGGTCATATTACAATACACACAGGACTTATAAGGAGGCCTATTATGGATCGTACATTATCTTTGGAATTTGCTCGTGTCGTTGAAGCGGCTGCTTTGCGCAGTGGTCGTTTACTTGGTCGCGGTCAAAAGGATGCAGCGGATGGTCTTGCTGTAGACGCAATGCGTCAAGCATTTGACTCTGTTCGTATTTCTGGTACAGTAGTTATCGGCGAAGGCGAAATTGATGAAGCGCCTATGCTTTACATTGGTGAACATGTAGGTGCTGGTGGTCCAGAAGTAGATATCGCAGTTGACCCAATTGAAGGCACAAACTTGATTGCAAAAGGCCAAAATGGTGCGATTGCAGTTATGGCTATTGCTGAAAAAGGTGGCTTGTTACATGCACCAGATATGTACATGGAAAAACTTTGCGTTGGTCCTCGTGGTGCAGGTGCTATCGATATTACTAAATCTTTAACTGAAAATATCAAAAATGTAGCGGCAAAAATGAATCGCAATGTCGATGAAATTACACTTGTTATGCTTGATCGTGAACGTCATCATGGTTTGATGAAAGAAGCGCGTGATCTTGGTGCACGTATTATGTTAATTTCTGATGGTGATGTTAACCCAGCTATGGAATGTTGTATTGAAGGTTCTGGGGTACACATGGTTGTTGGTACTGGTGGTGCACCAGAAGGCGTATTGGCTGCAGCTGCTTTGAAATGCGTAGGTGGCGATATGCAAGCCCGCTTGAAACCAGAAACAGAAGAAGAAATTCGTCGTTGTCATGAAATGGGTATTACCGATGTAAATCAAGTACTTACATTGGATGATTTAGTTCGTACAGATGATGTTATCTTTGCGGCTACTGCTATTACTCGCGGTAACTTATTGAATGCTATTCAATACTTCCCAGGTGGTGCGCGTACACATACTATCGTAATGCGTTCTAAAACAGGTACTGTTCGTTTCTTAGATACAGTGCATATGGATGAGAAACTAAAATCCTTAAAAGCAAAATAATAATTAGGCCCCTCAAAATGAGGGGCTTTTTTTCTCAGTATTTTCTCACAGTCTCTTGATGAGATATATCGAAAAATAGTATAATAACAATTAGTATATGACGTTATAAATACAACGTCTTGTAGTTTATACAAGATGATCGATATAAAGTGTAGGAGGAATTCTGTTGGAAAAGCTAATCATTCAAGGTGGCAACCGGTTGGAAGGCCGTGTACGTGTTAGTAGTGCTAAAAATGCGGTACTCCCTATTATTGCCGGTACTTTGCTAGCATCAACACCTAGTAAATTACTTGAAATTCCAAATTTGGAAGATGTAGGTACAATTTGCCAAGTTATCGAGTCTTTGGGGGTTAAAATTACTCGTAATAAAGCAGATGATGAAATTATCTTCGATGCGTCTACATTGACTGGTACGGAAGCTCCTTCTGAGCTTGTACGCAAAATGCGTGCATCTTTCCTTGTGATGGGGCCACTTTTGGCGCGCAAAGGGGAGGCTAAAATCTCTATGCCAGGTGGTTGTGCGATTGGTGCACGTCCTATCGATCTTCATCTAAAAGCTTTCGAAGCGTTAGGTGCTAAAATTGAGGTTACTGAAGATTATGTATATGCTCATGCTCCAGAAGGCCTTAAAGGCACTCAAATTTACTTGGATTTCCCAAGCGTAGGGGCTACAGAAAACGTAATTATGGCGGCTTCCATGGCTGAAGGTAAAACTGTTATCGAAAATGCTGCGGAAGAACCTGAAATCGTTGATTTAGCAACATTCTTGAATGCAATGGGTGCTAATATTCGCGGTGCTGGTACAAATGTAATCCGCATTGAAGGGGTGCCTCAATTACATGGTGCGATTCATACAGTTATTCCTGACCGTATCGAAGCTGGTACATATTTGATTGCCGCTGCTATGGCTGGTGGCGACGTATTTGTAGAAAATGCATTGCCAGAACACTTGAAACCAGTAGTAGCTAAGTTGAAAGAAGCTGGTGTTACTGTAGAGGAAGAAATTGATGGTATTCGTGTTATCAGCACTGGCAAAGGCATTAAAGCTGTTGATATCAAAACATTGCCATACCCAGGCTTCCCAACAGATATGCAAGCTCAATTTATGGCGCTTACTACAATTGCTGAAGGTACAAGTACTGTAACAGAAACTGTATTTGAAAACCGCTTCATGCACGTTGCAGAACTCCGCAAAATGGGTGCCCATATCGATATCGACAATCGTCAAGCGATTGTAGAAGGTATGCCACGATTACATGGTGCTGTAGTTAATGCTACAGACTTGCGTGCAGGTGCAGCTCTTGTTTGTGCTGCATTGACTGCAGAAGGTAAAACTGAAGTTGGTCGTCTACATCATATCGATCGTGGTTATGATGATTTTGTAGGTAAATTGCAAAGGTTAGGTGCTGATATTGTTCGGGTTGACGAATAAAAGTACAGAGCCAAAACAGAATAAAAAGAAACGAAGCCGGCGCTCAAAAGGGCCGGCTTTATACAACGAGCAACAAAACTTAGGTGCTGCAAAGGTTGAAAATGCTAAAACTAGTTCTAATCGTAAACCATTATGGAGGACGAAACGCAAGTCTACGAAGCTTTCAGAGGGTGTAGCAAAGCAAGCTAGCCATTTAGCTTCCAATATGCGTGAAGCCATAGTTAAAGTCACCAAAATGCGCCGTATTGAGCGTCGTAATCGTGAAACCGTTGCCATAGCGAAAACTACACCTGCTATGACATTAAAGCGTCTAGTTCGTCCTGAGCAGGTGGGCGATTTAATGGGGCGATTGAATCGTTCTTTAAACTTTGACTTAGGCATAGATTTGGGAACTGCTAATATTCTTATCTTTGCTAAAGGGAAAGGGCTAGTCTTAGATGAGCCTGCCTATATTGCACGGGATGATAAAACTGGAGATATTCTTGCCTTAGGTGAAGCTGCACGTTCTATGGTTGGACGTACACCTAAAGGAATATCTGTTATTCGTCCTGTTCAAGCGGGAGTTATCGCAGATTACGATATGACCGAATTTATGTTAAAATACTTTATTCGATCAGTTGTGCCTGCTTCCAGATTAATGAAAACACGTATTATCGTATGCGTACCGTCTGGAATTACGCCTGTTGAAAAACGTGCTATTTTAGAGGCATTACTTAGAACAGGCGCTAAAAAGACTGTTCTTATAGAGGAACCATTAGCGGCAGCTATGGGTACAGGCCTTAATGATGCTGACCAAGTTGGCGCCATGGTTGTCGATGTAGGAGGCGGTACTACAGATATTGCTGTTCTTTGTGATACGGGCGTTGTTGTAAGTGAATCCCTTCGTATTGGGGGCGATTCTTTCAATGAATCGATTATCCGTTATATACGCCGTAAGAAGAGACTAGTTATCGGACCATTAACAGCAGAAAAGATTAAGATTTCTGTAGGTACTGTAGATCGACGTGCTAAGGAGCGAACTATAGAGGTTAGAGGACGTGATGCTAGCTCTGGATTACCTAAGATGGTTGCTGTTAATTCCTTAGAAATTCAACGTGCCTTAGAGGCGCAAGTGATGAATATTCTAGAAGGTATTAAATCGATTTTAGAAAAAACACCTCCAGAACTTGTAGCAGCCATTAATGATCATGGTATCATTCTGACAGGTGGCGGTGCTCTCATCGATGGTTTAGATCGTGTTATTACACGTTCTGTTGGTATTGCATCTTATTTAGTAGAGTCTCCGCGATATGCTGTTATCAAAGGGGTTGCAAAAGCTCTTGATGAAATGTCACAATTGCGTGATACATTGGATGAATTACAATAAAATATTTCATTGAAATAATGTAAAATTTGAGGAAGTTACTATTTATAGATAGGTCATTGAAAAATGGAATGACGGTAGATAGTAACTTCTTTTTTAGTGTATCTTTTTTGTAATTTTCATCTTTATGATGTATACTATAGTAAAAGTATATTGTATAAAATTGATGTATGAATATAAACCTATTAATATGGATTGTCGCTATAGAGGAATTGTAAATGAAACGATATTTATATATGACTTTTGCTGTGTTAGGCTTTTTAGGCAGTACAATACCTTATGCTGAAGCTGGAAATTTAACAGGTGTACGTGTATCTAATCACGACGGTACAAGTCGAATTGTATTAGATGTATCTGAAATGCCTGTATCTTGGACGAAATCTTATAATGAGTCCACACATGCTCTTACTCTTAACCTAGGGGGTACGACAAATGGATTGACTGGACCTATAGCTCAAAATAATACGAAAACAGGTGTTTTAAAAGGTATTGGCTTGCAACCTGTTAAGGGAGCTTTACAAGTAACATTGACAGCTAATAAGGATGTACAACACCATGAGTTTACATTGGAAAAGCCATCGCGTATTGTAGTCGATTTATTTTCTAGCTATGCCCAACAAACTACAAAAGACGTAAATAAATCCGTTACGTATAGTAAGATTAATAACACTGTAGCAGAAGGTAAGATTCAAGCCTTTGCGCTATCTGTTGATAATGATTCACCTATGGTAGTAGCCCATGTTTCAGAAGGAAAAGCCTTATCATCTGTGATTCAATCGCATACTGCTATAATTGGCGCAAAGGTAAAAGGTAGTAGTTTTGATCGCCCTTATTCGGTAGCAAGTGATGGAACTATTGATTTAGAGCGTATTTCTAACCGTGGCACCTTGCGATATACACCAAATCGTGGATATTTTATTGAAGAAAAAAGACCTTTACTACAGGCTAAAACACAGAAGGATACATTCCTGATTACCTCTGTTAATACAAGTCGTAAAGAAAATGCTTTGACTCTATATACATCAGCGTATGGGGCATCTACAAAGACTAATGACTTTGGATACGAAGTGACTGTTGCTAATGGCAAGGTGGTTAGTGGTCAAAAAGGGAATTCTAAAATTGGAGAAAACCAATACGTATTATCTGGTCATGGAGAATCTAGGGATGCGTTACGTAAATTAAAGGTGGGCACACCGATTACGATTCAAAATAGACCGGAGTTGGCACAAGTGAATACCACTGGTGGAGCAGCTTTACAAGCAGGTACTATGGTTTTGAAAAATGGTAACTATGTTGGTGCTGATGGGACCCATAATAAAGCTCGTAGTTTTATAGGAACTACTAAAGATCATAATTTGGTGGTTCTTACTGTTGATAAAGCTGGGCTTCAATCCGTAGGGGTTACACAACAAGAAGGGGCTCAACTATTATCCAAACTAGGCGTCGTGGATGGTGCTGAATTATCGAATCAAGGTAGTGTTGATTTAGTAGTCAATGATACATATGTTCATAAAGCGACTTCAAATCCTACGGCCTATGAGGATATTGTAATTATAAAATGAATTCGTTGCATACAATTTTGTTTGAAATATTAGTAATAATTTAGTATACTATAAATACATAACTAATTTTGTAAAAGGAGGGATCGTTATGAAAAGAGTAGTGTTGGCATTAGCTGCTTTAGGCATTTTAAGTGTTAGCTCTGTAATGGCGGCCCCTGTATCATACCAAAGTGTATTAACAGGTAAAGTTGCTTCTACAGTTTCTGTTGGCTCTGCTGTAACAGAAGGTCAAACATTGGTAACTGTAGAGACATTGGCTGGCCCTATGGCTGCTGCTAAATCTACTGTAACTGGTACTGTAACGGCGGTCAATGTTACAGTGGGCTCAGACGTTTCTCGTGATCAAATCGTTGTCACAGTAGAAAGTAAATAAAGGAGAGAAGGAATGAAGTTTTCTCATTCTTGGTGTCGGTATAGAAAAGCGATACTGGCGCTTTTCTTCTGTACTTCACTTACAGCTGCACAGGCTGTTGATTTCATGCCTGTCAATGATGTAACTACAGGTATGGAAGGCATTGCAAAAACTGTAATTGTAGGAGATACCATTTCTACCTTTGATGTAAAGGTACTTGGTGTCATGAAGGATAAGGGACCATCTGGTCATCTTATTTTAGCGAAGTTCTCTGGTCCTGTTATGGAAAAAACAGGCGGCATCGCTCATGGCATGAGTGGTAGTCCTGTATATATAAATGGTAAGCTCGTTGGTGCTGTTGCCTATGGTTGGGGTTTCGCAGATGGTACGATTGGTATGATTACCCCTATTGAAGATATGGTGAAATTATGGAATATTCCATATGAGAAGAACCTATCTAGACCATGGGATGATAAACAATTGATTCCTCTTGGCACACCACTTATGGCATATGGCTTTGATGCAGCATCCATGGATTACTTCAAATCCAAGTTGCCACAATATAAATATGAAACATATGATACGGCTAGTGCTAGTGGTGATGAAATTGCTAAACCTCTAGAAGCCGGTGGTTCTGTAGCAGCATTACTAGTTGATGGTGACCTAAAACTGGGGGCCATTGGTACTGTTACCTATGTAGATGGGGAAAAGATTGTTGCCTTTGGTCATCCATTCTTAAAACATGGCTCCTCAAACTACTTCATGCATAATGCAAGCATCTTTACAGTAGTTAAAAGTTATGATGCTGCTTTCAAATTGGGCTCTATGGGCAAGGAAGTTGGCTCTGTAACTGAAGATAGAGGTGCTGGTATTGCAGGTGTTTCTGGTGTGATTTCTCCAGGGATCCCTATGCGATTCCATTTGAAAGACCTTGATATGGGGCGTGATAAAACTAGCTCTGTTAAGGTTATTGAAGATAGTGAGATGACACCGACTTTAGCGGCTACATCTCTATATAACATGTTGAATAAAACGTTGGATCGTAGTGGCGCTGGTACGGCTACCATTTCTTATACAATCACACCAAGAGGTAAAGAGCATAAACCGTTGACGCGAACTAATATGTTCTATAGCTCTGACTCTATCTCTGAGAAGGCTGTTGATGAGTTCTATAATGTTATCGACGTTCTTATGAATAACCGATTCATTAATTATGAAATTTCTGACATCTCTGTAGAAACTGAGGTGACACAAGATAAGAAAACAGCTAAGCTTGTTGATGCGTCTGCATCTTCAACCATTGTTTCCCCTGGTGATACAATCGTTGTAGATGTAACGTTGGAGCCGTTCCGCGGTGAGAAGGTCGTTAAACAAATCTTCTTTAAGGTTCCTGAGGATCAAGCTGTTGGCAAGTATACCTTAGAGGTGCGTGGGGGCGGTGAAATCCCATTACCTTATGTATTAGAAAAGCAAAAATATAATTTAACTGATGAAATTTTACGTCGCTTAAAAGTTCATAAAGATTTTAATGAACTTTATGATGAAATTCAAAAGACTGATACAAATAATCAAATCGTTGTAGAGTTTTTAGAAGATGGCATTAGTCTTGTTGATGAAGATGGTTCCCAATCTGTTAAAAAAGCTAAACTTAAAGATGTGGAATCAAAACCTATGCCAGGGGATGTAAAGAAAAAAACAGGTCAAGAAGATTTGAGTTCTAGTAAGGACGATGATAATCAAATAGAAAAAACTGCTATTGATACGGAATACATCGTTCAAGGTGATGGTCAATTTACAATTCATGTTATGAAACCAGCCGATCGCGATAAAGCATTAGCTAAACGCGTAAAAGAAGTTAAAAATCAAATCAAGATGGAACATAAATTAGAGTTGGAAGACCAATCAAAAAAGGATAAATCCAGTAAAAAAGATGTGAAAAAGTCTGATAAACAAGACACAAAAACACCTGATAAAAAGGATGAATCTAAAGTAAATGATACTAATGCAGCTGAATAAGCTGAAAATGTAAGGGGAAAGGGCTAGACTGTTGAATTGGCTTGAATCGATAGGTCGTGTTGTAATACACGGCCTATCACAGATGGGTAGTGCTACATTATTAGTGTGGCAAACAATAAAACAACTGAAAATGATTAATCTGTGGCATGTATTCCAGCAGATGGCTCACCTAGGTGTAGATTCATTGCCGATTATTAGCTTAACGCTACTATTTGCAGGAGCGGTTATGACCTTACAGATTACAGATGTATTAATTACATATGGAGCTCAAAGCACTGTGGGTGGTCTTATGGCTGTTGCTATGGGGCGTGAGTTAGGGCCTATTTTAGTAGGGGTTGTACTGGCCGGCCGTGTTGGCGCCGCTATCACGGCTGAAATTGGTACAATGAAGGTAACTGAACAAATTGATGCGCTACGTGTTATGGCTGTCAATCCTGTTGGTTATCTCGTGGTACCTCGTGTAGTAGCATGTATGATTATGGTGCCTATTTTGGCATTTTATGGTGTAGTCATTGGTATTGCAGGTGGTTACTTTGTAGCTACTGCTATCAAAGGTCTGGCGCCAAGTACTTATTTAGATTCTATTCAAATGTTTTCTACCATTTCAGACTTTACACTAGGTCTTTTGAAATCTAGCGTATTTGGTGCTGTCATCGCATTGGTAGGTGCTTACAAGGGGATGGAAACTAAAATGGGCGCTGAAGCAGTTGGCTTCTCCACAACTAGTTCAGTAGTAACTAGTATCATTTTAGTATTTGTATTAAATTACTTTTTATCTACCTTGTTATATTAGTAGATACATTAGAGGGATTTATGATAGAACTACGCAATGTTGTAGTTGCCTATGAGTCACGTGTGATTTTAGACTCTATTAATCTCACCATTGATGATGGGGAGACGTTAGTCATATTAGGTGGTAGTGGCAGTGGTAAAAGTACCTTGCTTCGATTATTAATTGGCTTACAGCGCCCTACATCGGGACAGATCATTGTAGATGGCACAGATATTACAACATTATCTGAAGATGAATTTAATACAGTACGAAGAAAAATGGGGATGGTATTCCAATACTCTGCATTATTTGACTCTATGTCGGTAGGTGAAAATGTAGCCTTTGGCTTACGTCAGCATACGGACTTAGGAGATGATGAAATAAAACGCATTGTAGCAGAGCGACTAGATTGGGTCGGTTTGAAAGGGTATGAATCCTATATGCCTAACGAATTGTCTGGCGGTATGAAAAAGCGCGTTAGTTTAGCTCGCGCCATAGCGCTAGATCCAAGCTTAATTCTCTATGATGAACCTTCATCCGGTTTGGATCCTATTACATCCGGTACGATTAGTATGCTCATTAAGGGAATGCAACAACGGCTTGGTTGTACCTCTATTGTAGTAACGCACGATATGCAATCTGCATTTTATGTAGCTGATCGCATAGCCTTACTTGATAAGGGGAAATTTGTGGAAATTTCTGATACAATAGACTTTAAGAATTCTACAAATAAAAAGGTACAACAGTTTATTCATGGTGAAGCAGAACCAATTAATGTATCTGCGATGGGAGATGTATAATGAAGTGGACAACGGAGGCCAAGGTAGGGGCTTTCACGATAATAGGTATAGCATTATTTATTGCGGGCATACTGTTTGTAGGCCGCATTGATATATGGGCTAAACCGCAAATGACGATTACCGGTGATTTTGCTCAAGTTAATGGCCTAAAAAATGGCAATCAAGTTAAATACTCAGGTGTGGCCATCGGTAATGTCTCTGATATAGAGATTACACCACATGGTGTAGTAGTAAAAATGAAGCTTGATGAAAAAACACAAATTCCAAGTGACTCTACGTTCACATTGGGATCAGATGGTTTTTTAGGTGATAAGTTTATTCAAATTTCACCAGGCCAATCTAAGGTATTTTTACAAGATGGTGACACTGTTAAGGGCGAAGGTGCAGACGCTATGGATAAAGCGATGCAAAGCGCTCAAAAACTAATGGATGGCACCGAAAAAATGTTGCAATCTATTAATAATATTATTGGTGATCCAGCAACGCAAAATGCACTTAAGCATTCCTTGCAATCTACGGCAACGATGGCTGATAATGCTGTAGCGATTACACAAAATATGGCTGATGTAACGGCACAGCTAAATCAAGCTGCTCAACAATTTAATGCAGATGGTAATGCAGGCAATGATATGCGCGCTATTTTGACTAATTTAAAACAAACTACGGATCGTGTAGATAATATGGCTCGTTCTATGGAATCTACAGTAACAGATCCTAAAGCACAAGAAAATATTAAGGAAACATTACATAATACGGCACAAATTTCTGCTCGTATCAATAAATTGATGGGTGGTAAAGCGTACCAAACTGATGTAAATGGTAATGTTGCAGACGGGAATAATGTTGAAAAAAAGTCATCAACTAAAGTTGAGCCATCTGTAGATTTACTATATAACACAACAGATGATGAATTCCGTATCAATGGTCGTGTTCGTGCTTTTAATGATAAAGGTATGGCAGAAATTGGACTATCCAATATTGGGGATGATACAAAATTCGATTTAAATGCAGGAAAATTTGTTAGTCCGAAATGGTTAG
>OFPS01001686.1_pt1 | contig 14814 bp, 9 predicted proteins | sample 1542111 | NCBI WGS metagenome assembly OFPS01 (sample SAMN04209233, study PRJEB22552) | human gut metagenome | biome: gut; material: feces | host: Homo sapiens | place: USA: Oklahoma | reverse complement strand
GCCCGGGGCCGAGTACAGCCGCACCTGCCGCCCTGGCCCAAAGTAGAGCTCAAACTGTTCCAGTGCCGCCGCATAGCGTGCCCGCTGCCGCCTCAGCTCTGCCGCACCGCCGCCGTACAGCGCCCCCAGTGTCTCGTCCCATTTCCCCGCCAGAATTTCGTCCCGGACCTGTGCACTCGTTGCCATCGCAGAACCTCCCCGCAAAATTCCTCCATGCTGGTTTGATACAACTATTTTAATGCATCGACGCCCGATTTTCAATTCGATTGCCGAAAAAAGCATTTTTTTGGTGCCCAGCCCAAAGAATAAGATGTACTTTTGTTGAATTTGCAAGGGCAATTGTGGTATACTGGCACCAGAAATCTGACAGGCGGGAGGGAGCCACAATGGCAGACGTTTATAAACAGTCGTTCAAGCAGAGCGACACCAATAATATTGAACTTTCCATCTTCAACTGTGGTTTGGAGCGCTGCGCCCCCGGCCAGACCTGGGGGCCCGGCATCCGCGACCATTACCTCATCCACCTGGTCGTCTCCGGCCGGGGCGTATTTGAGGTGGGCGGCAAGACCTTTGCGGTCGCGCCGGGCGATCTGTTCTTTGCCAAGCCCAGCCAGCTCATCCGGTATACGGCGGATGAGCAACAGCCCTGGGAGTACAGCTGGGTCGGCTTCAACGGTGCCTGCGCCCATAAGCTGGCCGCTCAGCTTCCCTTTACCGATGAAGCACCTGTCCACCACACGCAGGACCCGGAGGGGATGCGGGCAGCCCTGACCAACATCTACTCCTCCCGCGGGCTGCAGCCTCAGGACGAGGCTGCCATGGTGGGCTATCTCTACCTGTTCATCTCCGCCCTCATGCGGGAGACCAGCGAGTCCAAGCCCCACAGCACTTCTTCCTCCAGCCAGTATGTGCTCAACGCCATCAAGTACATCCAGTTCAACTACTCCCACGACATTTCCATCGACGACGTCGCCAAGAGCGTCGGTGTCTCCCGCAGCCACCTCTACCGGGTGTTCATGCTCAACGTGGGCAAAAGCCCCATTGATTACCTGACCGAATACCGCATCAACGAGGCCTGCAAGCTGCTGCGGGCAGGCAACCTGTCCATTGCAGAGGTGGCCATCTCGGTAGGCTTCTTTGATCAGTTCTATTTTTCGCGGGTGTTCAAGCGCGCCAAGGGCGTGCCGCCCAGCAAATACATGGCCACCCAGACCGATCCTGCCGCCGCTGCGCCGCAGGAAAAACCATAAGGAGACCGTTCCAACATGCCTTTACAGAAAAATCAACTCCTGACCCTCCGCATTGAGCGCCTTTCCAGCGACGGCAGCGGCGTGGCCCACTCCGCGGACGGCGAGGCCGTTTTTGTACCCAACACTGCCCCCGGCGATGAAGCGCGGGTCAAGATCGTCAAAGACTGCGGCCGCTACGCGTTTGGCATTCTGGACCAACTGCTCACCCCCTCGCCCGACCGCGTGGAGGTAGACTGCCCGGCCGCCGGTCCCTGCGGCGGCTGCAGCCTGCGTCATCTCAGCTATAAGGCAGAGCTGCAGGCCAAACACGAGAATGTAACAGACGCGTTCCGCCGCATTGGCGGGCTGGATGTCCCTGTGCTGCCCACAGTCCCCTCCCCCGAGGTGGACCGCTACCGCAATAAAGTGCAATTTCCGGTTGGGCGGGACAAAAACGGCCAGCCCTGCATTGGTTTTTATGCTGGCCGCACCCATCGCATCGTCCCCTGCCCGGACTGTAAGCTGCAGCCCGGCGTGCTCAATGAGATCGGCAACGCGCTCTGCGCATTCTTCGCCGCCCATGGCATCCAGCCCTACGACGAGGAAAGCGGCAAGGGCCTTGTCCGCCACATCTTCCTGCGGCGGGGGGCACACAGCGGCCAAATCATGGTCTGCCTCGTCTGCACCCGGGCAAAGCTCCCCCACAGTGAGGAGCTAGTGGCCCAGCTGCGGGAGCAGTTTCCGGCCATTGCCACCATCTTACTGAATGTCAACGCAAAAAATACCAATGTCATTCTGGGCAGCGAGACCCACCCCCTGTATGGCCCTGGTTCCCTCGAAGACACCCTCTGCGGCGTCCCCGTCCGGCTGGGCCCCCTGTCGTTCTATCAGGTCAACACACTGGCCGCTGAGCAGCTCTACGGCATCGCGGCCCAATATGCCCAGCTCACCCCGGACGACCTGCTGCTGGACCTCTACTGCGGCATGGGCACCATCGGCCTTTCGATGGTAGACCACTGCCGGGAGCTGGTGGGTGTGGAGATCGTACCAGAAGCGATTGAAAGCGCTAAGGCAAATGCCGCCCGGATGGGCGACGCCATCGCCACCAAGAGCCGCTTTTTCTGCGCCGACGCCGGCGCTGCCGCCACCCGCCTCGCGGCTGAGGGCCTGCGCCCGGACGTCATCGTCCTCGACCCGCCCCGCAAAGGCTGCGATGAAGCTACCCTTTCTGCTGTTGTCAAGATGAATCCCCAGCGGGTGGTCTATGTCAGCTGCAACCCGGCCACCGCCGCCCGGGACGCCAAGTGGCTGGAGACACAGGGGTACCGCACGGAAAAGGTGCAGCCTGTGGATTTGTTCCCGAGGACGAAGCATTGTGAATGTGTCATTGCACTTTCCAAGGGTGAGATTGACTCCAAAAAAGTCCGTGTAGAGTTCTCTTTGGAGGGCATGGACACCTCCGGATTGCAGAAAGGTGCGACCTATCCTGAAATCAAGGCCCGTGTGTTGGAACAGACTGGGCTGAAGGTTTCTTCCCTGTATATCTCGCAGGTCAAGCAGAAATGCGGTCTGGAGGTACGGGAGAACCACCACAAGGCGAAGTCCGAAAATACAAAGCAGCCCAAGTGTCCGAAGGAAAAAGAGGATGCGATTGTGGAGGCATTAAAGCATTTTCAGATGATTTGATTTACAGTATGTCCGTCTGATTTTCAGGCGGGCATTTTCTTTTGTTGGAATATGGTGTTTCTATTTTTATCGTGGTACAATATCTTAAAGACTTTTTGATTTCGGAGGGAGCCGTCATGATCGATCTTGCAAAACTGGAGCCTGTTTTGGGCGGATACCAGACCTATTTCCCGAAGCATTGGCCTCATGTTGAAGATTTCAAATGGGAAGCCGCGCAGCATTTCCACGACCATTGGAATATTGACGCGGCAGATTTTGGTGAAATGTTCAAGGAAGCCACTGCAAAGGTCTTTTCGCTTCTGGATACCGGCTATGCCTATCCCCGTGCGATGATCCTGAATTTCGCAGCAGCGGACTGTGAAGCAACACGCGCAATGTTCCGCAGCTTGTTTGATGAATCCACCGAACTTTCCCAGCGCATTATTGCATTTCAGGCTGCCACCGAAGAAATACGCACAAAATACAACGACGGCAGTTGGAATAACCACTACCAGAACACCAGTGCCATCAGCGTCTATCTGTGGCTCCGGTATCCGGATCAATATTATATCTACCGCTATTCCGTTGCCCGTGACATCTCGGATGCGCTGAACTTCGATGCTCCGCCCAAGCGGGATGGTTCCGTAGAGTCGCTGCTAAACAGCTACCGCCTTTATGATGAGCTGCGGGTGGCACTGAGCCAAAATGCTGCCATCACCCAGATGATCCGCAGTGCCATTGAAGCAGCCCCTGCCGGAAAATACTGGCCAGACACACACTGGAATATCGCTGCCATTGATCTGGGCTTTTATCTGAGCCGTTTCTACCTTGCCGAACAAAAGACATCACAGATGCAGGCCGGATGGTTTCCTGCTGAAAGTGAGTATGATCCGGGCATTACAACCGCACAGTGGAGTGCTTTGCTGCAAGACACCTCGGTTTTTACCTCGGAGGCTTTGCGGGTGATGAAATGTATGCTGGATTACGGCGGGCAGGCCACCTGCAAACAGCTTGCCATTAAATACGGTGAAACCAGCAACTTCTACATCTCCAACTCCTACCATCTTGCACAGCGGGTGGCAGAAAAGACTGGCTGCCGCTGCATGCCCCGCGACAGCGAAAATATGCGTTGGTGGCCCATTTTATATGTGGGCAAAAATGCCAGCACAAAGGCGGATGGCACTTACATCTGGCGCTTGCGAGATGAGCTTTTACAGGCTCTGAAAAAAGTCGACCTCTCGAAAGTACCGGCTGCCGCTGCCGCCTGTGAAGCACCTTCACGCCACTACTGGTGGCTGACTGCCAATCCTAAGATCTGGAGTTATTCCAGTCTGCGGGTCGGCGAAGAGCAGACCTATACGCTGTACAATGACAACGGGAACAAGCGCAGGATTTTCCAGAATTTCCTCGATGCAAAAGCCGGGGATCTTGTGATCGGCTATGAGGCCAATCCGGTAAAGCGAGTGGTAGCTCTGGCCAAGATCACACAGGAAAGCAACGGCAAAGAGATTTATTTTGAAAAGACCGAGAGCCTGACTTCCCCCATTGACTATGCTGTACTGAAGGCTTTCCCTGAGCTGGAGAAAATGGAGTTCTTCGTACAGCCGAACGGAAGCCTATTCAAGCTCTCGGAGGGTGAGTACAACTTTATTCTGGATCTGATCCGGGATGAAAACCCTGCTCCCGTCCGGCAGGCATCTGCCGACAGCTATACCAGAGTTGATTTTCTGCACGATGTTTTTCTGAGTGAGCAACGCTATGAAGTGTTAGTTTCTTTGCTACGCCACAAGAAAAATATCATTCTGCAGGGTGCACCCGGCGTTGGAAAGACCTATGCTGCCAAACGGCTGGCGTACTCTATAATGGGTCAAGCTGATTCCTCCCGGGTTGAGTTTGTTCAGTTCCACCAGAATTACTCCTACGAGGATATCATGCTGGGCTACCGGCCGGACGGCTCCGGCTTCAAGCTGACAGAGGGTGTATTTTACCGCTTCTGCCAGAAGGCTTCCAACGACCCCGACCGAGAATACTTTTTCCTGATCGATGAGATCAACCGGGGCAACCTGAGCAAGATCTTCGGCGAGCTGATGATGCTGATTGAAAGCGACCATCGGGGCGAAAAGATCACACTGGCCTATAACGGGATGTCCTTCTATGTCCCGGAAAATTTGTACATTATCGGTATGATGAATACTGCCGACCGCAGCCTGGCCATGATCGACTATGCGCTGCGCAGACGCTTCAGTTTCTTCGAGATCGAACCGGCGTTCACCTCCGATGGATTCCAGAAATATCAATCTGCGCTTGACAATGAAACCTTCAATGCTCTGGTGGAACAGATCAAGGCATTGAACCGGGAAATTACCACAGATGCCTCCCTCGGTCCCGGATTTCGTGTTGGACACAGTTACTTTTGTCTGGCCGACCCTGCCGCCTGCACCACTGACTGGATGCGCTCTGTGGTGGAGTTTGACCTTCTGCCTACGCTGGCAGAATACTGGTTCGACGCGCCCGACAAACTGCACCGTTGGGAAAAGAATCTGCGTGGTGTTTTCAATGACGACTGACAAAGGGATCTTTATCCAGAACATCTACTACATGCTCTCCTACGCCTATCAGGTGCTGCAGCAGCAGGATTATCAGTGCATCGCCTCGGAAAAGTTTGAGCGTATCGACGATTTGTTTGCTGCCATCCTTGCAAAGGGTGTTTCCCGGCAGCTGAAGCAGGGGCTCTATCGAGAATATGTTTCCCGAAGCGAGACCCGGTCAGTTTTGCGTGGAAAGCTGGATTTTCCGCAGACCATTAAGACCCGTATCCAGCACAAGCCACAGGTCGCCTGTACCTTTGACGAGCTTTCCGAGGATAACCTGTATAACCAGATTCTGAAAACCACCCTGCAGGTGCTGCTTCGGGATAAGAATGTTTCTACTGAGCGCAAAGTGGAATTGAAGAAAGCGCTTCTGTTTCTGGACACGGTTTCTGCACTGCTTCCCTCTCAAATCTCATGGAAGCAGTTACATTATCAGCGGAGCAACCAGAATTACGAGATGCTGTTGAATCTCTGCTATTTCGTGCTGCACGATATGCTGCAGACCACCGAAAACGGCAGCTATAAAATGACAGCATTTTCGGATGAACGCATGGCAAAGCTGTACGAACGCTTTATTCTGGAGTATTACCGACAAAATCATCCCTACCTTACTGAGGTCAAGGCTGCGCAGGTCAAATGGGATCTTGTGGGAGAGCACGATGCTGCCATGCTGCGGTTTCTCCCTGCCATGCAAACCGATATTTTTCTGCGTTTTCGCGAAAAAGTTCTCATTCTGGATGCCAAGTATTACAGCCAGACATTGCAGCAGCAGTTTAATAAAGAGACCCTGCATTCTGCCAACCTCTACCAGATCTACACTTACGTTAAAAATCAGGATGCTGCCCATACTGGAAACGTTTCCGGGCTGCTGGTCTACGCCAAAACGCAGGAAGCCATCACGCCGAATTGTCTCTTCAACTTAGGCGGCAATCAGATCGGTGCACGCACCTTGGATCTCAATCAGGATTTTCGGCAAATCACCGCACAGCTGGATGGAATTGCCCAGCAGTTTTTCGGGAAGCATCCGCTTTGATCTTTTCCATGTCGATTTACCCGCCTTCACACCTGCCCGTCTGTTTTTTCAAACTTTCTCCTCCCAAGTGTCCGAAGGAAAAAGAGGATGCGATCGTGGAAGCGTTGCGGCATTTTCAGATGATTTGATACGTAATCACCCCAGAGAGAATAGCCTCTTGTGCGTTCTCTCTGGGGTGATTTTTGCGTTATGCTACTTCCGGGTAGCGCATATATACATACTCGTAGATTTTCTTCTGGTAGGTCTGGATATCGCTTACATCATAGCTATTGGGAAGTTCTTGCCAAAGGGTATTGCGAATCAGGTTATCCACAATCGCCTTAGTTTCCTGCTTATCCGTCCAATGGTCGAGTTTGGCAATCTGCTGTTTGATTTTTGTCAACAAGTCCACAGATACCTTTTTGATCGTTTCAATTTCCTGCTTCGTGAGGTTCTCCGAAAACAGCAAATCGTACACTGAAAGTTCCTCATCGCTGGAAAAGCCCTCACGCACATAGCGCTGCTGCTCCGTGTCCAGTGAATTTGCAAGTTCCATCAGATCCATGAAGGTTTTCTCAATGGTTGCCCGGTTCTGCTCCGCATTGTAGGCATCGATAATCTCCTGATAGCGGTCATAATAATCAATGCGCTGCGGGTTTGCAAACAGCATCTTCGACAACTGCTGGTTCACCAGTTCATCCAGATCGCGCAGCAAGAGATTCTTCCGCCGGGTGTGGGCAAACTCCCGGCTCAGCAGGTCAAAATCAATTTTGCTGATGTCAAACTGCCGGGATGGTACAGCCTCCTGATCCGGCTTTTCCACATGGATGTACTCGTTGACGATGCCGTTGATCTGCACCATCAGGTCGGTATTGTCCGCGTGTTTCCGCTTCTGCTGCAAGCCCTCGTAGATGGCAAGAATTGCGTTTTTCCGGGCACGCACGGCATCGTCCACATCGTCACGGTCTGCGTAGCGGAACAGCCGCGCCAGTTCAGACGCATAGGTCTGGAAGGTTTTCTTGGTTTCCAACGTCTCGCACATCGCGTTGACTGCATCCTGTACAAGGCTCATCTTTTCAAAGTCCTGTGCGTCCACCAATTCCTGCAGCCGGAACCCGTGTTCTGCCAGAAAGCCGTCCGTTTCTCCGATGACCGTACGGATACGCTGAATCAGCTCCGTTTTGTCCACCGTTGGGTCAATGCCCGCCGGGCTGTTCTTGCTGACCGTATAATCTGCCAGCGCCTTGCGCAGCGCCTTTACGATACCAATATAGTCCACGATCAGGCCGTTGCTCTTGCCCTCCGAAACACGGTTTGCACGAGCAATCGTCTGCATCAGGGTATGGGCTTTCAACGGCTTGTCCAGGTACAGACAGGACAGACACTTTACATCAAAGCCCGTCAGCCACATGGCACAGACGAACACCACCCGGAACGGATTCTTGCTGTCCTTGAATTCTTTATCCAGCTCTCGTTTTTCCATTTTGGCACGGTGCGGCAGAATATCCAGCCCCCACTTTTTGAAGGTCTGCACCTCGTTCTGCTCCGGACTGATCACCACTGCCATTTCGGTTTCTTTCATCCATGCCAGTTTGCGGGCAAGCTCCTGTGCTTCCTGCTGGGTCGCTGTGCCCTGCCGGGCTTCCAGCTCCCTGATCTTTGCCTGCCAGCATTCCTGCACATAGTTGTACATCCGCACACAGGTGACCTTATTCAGGCAGACAAACATCGCCTTGCCGCTGGTCCAAAGGTCAGAGTAATGCTCCACAAAGTCCTTTGCAATGGAACGCAGCCGTTCATCTGCGGTGAGAATATGGATCTCCTTTGCAAACTCGCGTTCCAGCTTTTCCTCCTGCGAGGAATCAAGGTCGGCTGCTTCAATGGCATCCAGAATCCGCCCGGTGATCTCCGGCTTGTCCAACTGGGCGATCTTATCCGCACGGTTCTCATAATACAGCGGTACCGTTGCGCCGTCCTCCACCGCCCGCTTGAAATCATACACCGACAGATACCCGCCAAAGGTGCGTTCCGTGATATGGTCATCCGCCAGCAGCGGTGTACCGGTAAAGCCGATGCGGGATGCCGTGGGCAGCAGGTGCATCATGTTGTCTGCAAAAATGCCGTACTGGCTGCGGTGGGCTTCATCCGACAAAATCAGAATGTCGTGATCTGGGTAGATGGGCGGCTCCTTGGGCAGATTGAACTTCTGGATCAGGGTAAACACAAAGCTGGGGTTGCCCTGTAGCTTTTTTACAAGGTCTGTACCGCTGGATGCAATGAACTGTGAAGCCTTTGTCTTGCCCAGCAGACCGCAGTTTTCAAAGGTATCGCTGATCTGCCGGTTCAGCTCGTCACGGTCGGTCAGTACCACAATGGTGGGCGAGCCTGCAAACTTGCGCCGGATCTTCTGCGCCAGAAAGACCATGGAGTAGCTTTTGCCTGACCCCTGCGTGTGCCAGAACACCCCCAGCCTGCCGTCTTTGAGCTTGCGGTTCTCGTAAGCACTGACGGCCTCGTTGACGCCGAGATACTGGTGGTTGCGGGCCAAAATCTTGGTGGTGCGCCCGCCGGAATGGTCGTAAAGGATGAAGTTTTCCAGCAGATCGAGGAAGGTCTTTTTCTCGCAGATGCCCCGCAGCATGGTTTCCAGTTCCACTCTGCCTGCATCGCTTTCTTTCAGACGCTTCCACTCGTGGAAGAACTCGTACTTGCTGCCCAGCGTGCCCACCTTGGCTTCCAATCCATTGGACAGCATAAGGAAAGCATTGTAATAGAACAGCTGCGGAATGGTATCGAGATAATTTCGGTAATTGTCTATGTAGGCGTTCTGCACATCCACGGTAGGCTTTTTCAGCTCGATGAACAGCAGCGGAATGCCATTGACAAAGCCCACGATGTCCGTTCTGCAGCGGTACAGCTGCGAGTGGATCTTCATCTCTTTTACGGCGAGGAAGTGGTTGTTTTCCGGGTTTTTGAAGTCGATCACCGCCGCGCTTCGGATTTCGGTGCGTCCATCTGGTCGCTTGACCGTCACCGGGATGCCATCCCGCAGCAGAAAATACTTTTCCTCATTGATCTGCATCAGGGATGCGGTGGAAACGTGTGCCGTGAATTTCTTCTGCACCTCGTCCAGCTGGTTCGGGGTGAGCCATGGGTTCAGCCGCAAAAGCGCCTGCCGAAAATACCGGGTCAGCAGCACTTCCCCATAGCTGGTGCGGCCTAACGTCCCGTCCGGCCCCAGCTTTTCGGAGTTGTAAGCCAGCACGACCTCCCAGCCCAGAACATTTTGCAGCAAATTGCCTGCACTGTTCTGAACAAGGACATTTTCGGAGTATTCGCGGCTCATTTTCTATTCCTCCTCACAGTAAATTCGGCAAAGATTGATCACAACGCTTTGCATTAGTGTGAGCCAGTATTCGCCCCACTTGAGTAATGTCATACGAAGTTGAAATAGAATCCCAGAAATCATGGACTTTTTTCAGAGACTCAAAAGAATCCCACATATCTATAAATTTCTTATCAACTTCTTTTTGTAGTTTTTCATTTTTTTCATACATATTCCAAATCTGGTTGAATACATTTTTTTCTTCTGTTTTAATTTTATGTACCCCCTCAGAATTGCTTATTAGTAAATCATCAATATGTGCTTTGTTTACCAAATCTAGTCTTACATATCCATCCAGAAAGATATTATTTCTCAATCCATATTCTCCAATTTTTATTGATTTCAGCAATTCAACTGCCGATTTGTATTCTTCCGATTCTTTTCTTATTCCAACGCACGCATAACCATTTAACGCTCTTGCATAAAAATCTTCAAACTTATTGAGTTTAATATTTCTTGATAATCTTATAGCCCCTAAAAGCTCCAAATGTTCCATCCAATCTATGCCTTCTGGCAAATCCGCATATTCCAATTTGCTATAGATTTCAGATAACACATACATCCCTTGCATTACATCGCCCAAGCTTGGTCTAATGGTTTCGACAGTATTCATTATTGTCAATGCACATAAAGCATTATTATCAATTAAATCCACAACTTCCGTTGCTTTCAAAACTCCAGCACGATTTTTTCTATTATCACCTTTTTGCACATGGTATACTAGCAATTCAGTTAGCAAGTCATAATCTGCTTCACGCTCACTTGCAGCTGCTTCCTGCTCTGCTTTTACAACAAGTCTCTGAAATGCCGGGTCTGAGAATGACTCAATCATCCCATCCACTTGACTAATTCTAGGTAGAATGCAATTTTCCAATTTTGCAATTCTTTCATTTGCTGTTTCCCTTGCTTCTTCAGTATACTCTTTTATCGCAACAGGAATCAAATCATTAACAATTTTTTTCACTTGTTCTTCTGTTGGGCCGCTGTTATTTATAATAGTAACATTCGTTGCCTGTATCTGCTGACTTCCCTCACCGGCCTGCTGGGTCTGCTTGTTAATGTCCACGCTTTATACCTCCAATCTGCACTTGTTCTGCGTTATCGCCGGCCTTTTGACTCTGCTGGAAGTTGTTTTTTATTTTTCCACCATCTTTAGAAACATCTTCGTTTTCCAGTGTAAACTCCTGTCGCTGCTTGGCACTGTTTCCACCAATCTGTTTCTGTTTAATGTTTTTATGTATGCCTATCTTATATCCAATCGCTCCGCCAATCAAGGCTCCTACGATTAAAGAAAAAATTGTCGAACCGATTCCATCAAATACCCACGTCACCCACTCTGGCATACATTATACCTCCACTTCCCCGCTCATCAATTTGGGCAGTAATCGATTTCTCATATCTACAAGGCTTTTTATCATTTCCGTCCTACAATATATTTCATCAAAAATATCATGGACATTTTTCTGATATTCTGCAAGCACCTCATCTTTAGGTAATATGATTTTCAATTCACGAAACACCGTTTTACTAATTTCCAGATATGTTGAACCGCCTGCCTTTTGTCGAATCTCCTCTACTCGGCTTTTCAAATTAAACAGCAGATACATTTGCAAGTTTTCCCTTTTGGGAATGCACGAAATAAATCCTTGGTTTGTACACACCTCATATTTGCACATTCCAAAGAACCCAACACTCGCTCTACTTGTCATTAAGATAGTTTCTGCCGGCAACATCTTTGCAGAACTATTTTTTAACCCTTCTGGTGTTATCTTCTTTTCCGTGTCCAATAACGCCAGCGAGAAATTTCGCGTAATATCTGTGGGGGTCACCCACAAAATATCACCCTTTTCATAATAGCTTTGAATTTTGGTAGAAGGTGTACCTCCACCAACTGTATCGCATATATCTGCAATACTAGCCACTCGCCACCCCTCCGGCACGCCGTCCACAATTTTCGTGTTTTCATGCCCCGGAAAGCGCAAATCCACAAACCATTCTTTATAAAGCCGCCGGGCTGCTTCTTCCAGCAGTTTGATTTGTTTCTGGTTGTTTTCAATTAGGTCATCATAAGCGGAGAGAATATTTACTATTTGAGTTTGTATGTTTATACCGAGCAAAGGGATATCTAGGTTATCCAACATTCTAACAGTTAAAAACTTCGTTGTCGAACCGCTTGACATCGTTTTTAGTAATTGTAATTGCTGATTCAGTGCATAACAAAGATACCTTATATTTAGCTTTTCTTCATTAGTACTCTCAATTATATATGTTCTTTGATAAGCATTAAACTTGCCTTTATAGTACTTCGCTGTATAATTTCCACTTGCATTATTCCCCGCAAGCAAAACGGCTTCTGTATCGTATGCCCATACATCAATCGATAATGTATTGGGGTCACAAGTAAAAAATGGATATCTTCCACCTATAACTGCAGCGTTAGAATCCAGTTTTCCTGTTCTGATGATGGCAATCTTCCCTAATTTTGCAATTTCCCACTTCATACCCCCATCTCCTCCAGATTCTTCGAGATGGTTTCCATCAGACGGTTGGACTCTGCCTGCAATTCCAGCAGCTCCTTGTGGATTTCTTTCATCCGCTGGGCAAAATCCACGCCGTCGTCCTCCACAGGTGCAACGCCCACATAGGCACCGGGCGTCAGGGATGCGCCTTTTTCGTTGAGGATGGTGTCGCGGCTAGCCACCTTGCACAGACCGGGAATGTCCTGATAAACGCCCTCGCTAAACTTTTCGGTGAGCCAGACGGCCTCCTTGGCAACGGTTAGCTTCTCGTTGAGGGCTTCCAGCTCCTTGTCGAACTTTTCCTGCGTAGCTTTGCGCTCTTTGCGGGGTGCTGCCTCCACAGCGGCTTTGGCTTCTTCCCGCTTGGCCTGCACGTTTTGTTCCAGTGCGGCCTGAATCTCTGCAAAGGGGCGGTCGTCTGCCAGCTCTGCGTGATACTCCGCCAAAAGCCCCTTGTACTTGTCCACCTCGCCGCGATAGAGCCAGACAATGGCGTTGAGGTTCTTCAACTGCCATTTGCTCCACTCGTTCTGAGTGCGATCCACCACGGTATAATAGTTGCGGGCGTCGATGAACAATACGGTGTCCAGCAGATGTTCCGGTTTGCCCCTATCCAGAAACCACAGCGAACAGGGCAGGCTCTTGGTGTAGAAGAAGTTGTTGCCCACGCTCATCATCACGTCCACATGGCCGGTCTGGATGAGCTTTTCACGGATGTCCTTGTCTTTGCCCTGACTGTCGGTAGCCGAGGACGCCATCACAAAACCCGCACGGCCATGCTCGTTCAGGTAGGAGTAGAAATAGGACACCCACAAATAGTTTGCGTTGCCGATCTCCTTGGCCTTGTTCACGCCGGGCAGGCCAAACGGCAGCCGTCCGGCACTCTGCGCCGACTCCGATTTGACCTTGTCCACGTTAAACGGCGGATTTGCCATCACATAGTCGCAGCAGCCGTTCAGGTTGTGGGCATCGTGATAGAAAGTATTAGCTTCATCGCCGGACTTGATCACGCCGGTCAGACCATGCACGGCCATATTCATCAGGCAGAGCTTTGCGTTGTACTCCACCTTTTCCTGTCCGTAGAAGGTCATGGTGTTGTTGGCGATCATGCCCGCATGGTTTACAAAGTCGCCGGTCTGCACAAACATACCGCCGCTGCCGCAAGCCGGGTCCAACAGAACGCCGTGGGCAGGCTCCAGCACATTGACGATCATCTTCACCAGCGATTTCGGCGTAAAGAACACGCCGTCATCCTGTGCCACATTCTTGGCAAACTTATTCAAGAAGTACTCGTAGATACGGCCGATCACATCACCGCCCACATCGTCCAACGCATCATTGTTGAAGATGCGCAGCAGTTCCCCCAGCAGTTCATCCGAGAAGATGGTGTAGTCCTTCGGCAGAACGCCCTGCAGCTGCTCGCTCTGCTGCTCCACCAGTTCCATGGCGTTGTTCACCACTTCGCCCAGACTGTTCAGAGGATTGCCCTCGATGCCGGTCAGCCCCTGCTCCGGGATGTTGGCGGGCAAATTGACTAAGTAATTGTACTGCGCCTCCTTGGGCAGAAACAGTGCACTCTTCTCGGCAAAGTCGCTTTGCTCCACCGGCAGCACCCGGCCACCGCGCATGGGACGGTCTTTCAGGATCTCCTGCTCTACCAGTTTGAAGCGGCTGTACGCATACCGCAGAAAAATCAGTCCCAGTACCGGCATACAGTATTGGTTCGAGGTGAGTTTAGAGCCTGCACGCAGCAGATCTGCCGACTCCCACAGGTCAGCTTCCAGTTTTTTGACGTTCACATTATTTGCCACGAGGGGGTTCCTCCTGTTGTTTGGATTTTCATTTTCTATTGTATCACATTTTTCTGCAATGTTCATCTTTAATCATTGCTATTTTCTTTTTTGACTGGAAAAAGTTGTTTACCAATAGCTGACAATGTGTTAGAACCATATACTTTCTCATTTGGAGACGCTAATCCTGCATCCAACGGATGTAGTTCAAGGGTTTGGGTGCTCCCAACAAGTATTTTGCAACGTAAAATAAGCAGATGTATATACGTCTGCATTGCTTGCTGGTGCTATGAAGCCTCTCAACGTGCTTTCCAAATTTGAAAATGCGCTGAAATATTTTAAGATGATATAAATAGTAATCCCACGATTTACAAACGATTGTTTTTTGTAAATCGTGGGATTTTGTCCTAATTCAACTGTTTTGATTTACGCAGAAACGAAAAAACTGCCGAACTGATGGACAACGTATCAAAACTGTACGAAGAACTGATTTCTTTTTCTGATCTCTACGACAGTGCCAGCTTTGAAGCAAAGAAAATGATCGTCAATCAGCTTATCCGCAGGGTAGATGTTTATCGTGGGTATCAGCTCAACATTACCTTCAACTTCGACCTTACGCCGTA
>OFPS01001676.1_pt1 | contig 14885 bp, 8 predicted proteins | sample 1542111 | NCBI WGS metagenome assembly OFPS01 (sample SAMN04209233, study PRJEB22552) | human gut metagenome | biome: gut; material: feces | host: Homo sapiens | place: USA: Oklahoma | reverse complement strand
TTGACAACATTTCAATGACCTCTTTAGTGTTTCCGAACCAGCTTTTGCCGGTTCTATTGTTTAACTTTTAATCTTTCGGTAAAAATTTACCGAAGTATTGATATTATTACTCAATGCTTTAAATTGTTTTTTTGAAAAAGTGTTGCGGAATTAAGGATAATACTATAATTTTGCAAATCTTTTTTAATATGAATAAAAATGCAATCATGAGCCGTTTTATTGAATATTCTAATAATATATTATTTTTTGATGTAATGTTTGGAGAAACGTTAAACGAAGAGACAAGATGTAGCAAGTGTGTCCATCCATTTCTCCGTATATAATTCCAATACTTCGGTAAATTTTTACCGAAGTATTGGAATTATATACATTTAAAAACAATTCATTTATATTATTTTAACTTAAAAAACAGAGATGAAAAGAGGATTTCTTTTGTTCGTCTCTCTTGCCGTAATAGCGGTCCAATCGCTTATTGCCCAAAATTTTACAGTGAAGGGTACGGTCATTGAAGCAGAAACCAATGAACCGCTGATTGGTGTAGCCATTATGCAAGAGGGTACTAATAATGGAGTTACTACCGATATTGATGGTAACTACTCCATTGAGATCAAAGGCGCTGCTCAAGCTACACTGGTGTTCTCATACATCGGTATGCAACAACAGCAGCACGCAGTGACTCCACAGACACAAAAGCTGGACATCACGCTGAAAAGCGATGCACAGCTGGTGGATGAAGTAGTGGTAGTGGCCTACGGAGTTCGTAAAAAAGGAACGGTAACCGGTTCTGTTTCTACAGTGAAGTCTGAGAAACTGGAAAGCGTTCCGGCTGCAGGTTTCGACCAGGCACTGCAGGGTCAGACACCCGGCTTGATGGTGATGTCCAATTCGGGTGAGCCCAGCAAGGCGGCAGCTTTCCAGATTCGTGGTACCAACTCTATCAACTCCGGTACTTCTCCGTTGTTTATTCTCGACGGTGTGCCCATCTCGAGCAGCGATTTCAATACCATTAGCCCGAGCGACATCGAAAGCATTTCCGTATTGAAGGATGCTTCTTCTACGTCTATCTACGGTGCCCGCGCGGCCAACGGTGTAGTGGTAATTACAACCAAGCGTGGTAGAGCTATGGACAAGGCTCACATCACTCTGCGTACACAATGGGGTATTTCTCAGCTGGCCAAGGGTGAATGGAACCTGATGAACACTGCTGAACGCATTCAGTTTGAAAAAGAAGTAGGACTGGACGCCGGACAGAACTACGATATACTGAGCCAGACGGATGTAAACTGGAGAGACATGGTGTTCAACGACAAGGCCATGTTGCAGAACTACGACCTTTCTATCAGCCGCGCTACCGAAAAATTGAATTACTTTGTATCGGGAAGTTTCTACGACCAAGACGGTATTGCACAGGGTTCTACCTTTGCCCGTTATTCTGTACGTGCCAACGCTGAGGTAAAAGCCAGCAGCTGGCTGAAGGTGGGTACCAACTCGATGGTAACCTACGAAGAGGTGGAACAGGCTGATGCGGGTTCATACAGTTTGTCTTCGCCCATTTCGGCTTGCCGCTTTATGTTGCCCTACTGGAATCCTTATAACCCGGACGGCTCTTTGGCTACCAATGCCAACGGCGGATGGACAGGTACCACGGTAAACCCCATCGAATGGATGGACAACAACCCCGTAACCAATAAGAAATACAAGGTGATGAGCGTACTCTTTGCCGAAGTAACTCCGATAGAGAACCTTACTTACCGCGTACAGTTTGGTGCAGACTTCACGCACTCCACCGGCTTCATGCAGTCGTTCCCCAGCTACCAGCTGAACAACGGGCTGGGTGTGGCAGGACGTCAGTCTAACGACATTCTGAACCTCACTGTTACCAATACGGTGAACTATCGCTTCGATATCAACCGCGACCATCACTTCAATGTGATGCTGGGTCAGGAAGGCGTGGACTATCGCGCAGAAGGATTCAACGTAACTACCCGTAATCAGAACAATGACTATCTGACCAATGTAACTTCGGGTACACGTGCTTCCAGCTGGCAAGACAACAGCGCTGCCTACTCTTTCCTTTCTTTCTTCGCCCGTGCCGAATATAACTACGACGACCGTTACTACGTAGACCTGAGCGTCCGTACTGATGCTTCTTCACGTTTCGGTAAAGACCACCGCTGGGGTCAGTTCTGGTCATTGGGTTTGATGTGGAACGCCAAGAAAGAAAAATTCCTGCAGAATCTGAACTGGCTGCACAATGCACAGGTATCGTTCAGTACAGGTACATCGGGTAACTCTGAAATTCCTTACTTCGACCACCTGGCACTGGTAAGCGGCGGCTGGAGATACATGGATGTGGCCGGTATCGCACCGCAACAGAAAGGTAACGAAAAGCTGAGCTGGGAAACTACCTGGACCACCAACTTGGGATTCCACCTGGGATTCTTCGACCGTCTGAACGTGGACCTGGAACTCTATCACAAGCGCACCAGCGACATCTTGATGGAAGTACCCCAGTCTTACTCTGAAGGCAACAACGGCTATCGTTGGGACAACATCGGTGTGATGACCAACATGGGTGTGGAACTGGCCGTAAATGCCGACGTACTGCGCCTGAAAGACTTCGTATGGAATGTCAATGCCAACGTATCGTACAACAAGAACGAAATCAAGGAATTGTATAACGGTGTACAGGAATACGAATTGCCCAACACTTCTACCAAATGGGTAGTAGGCCGTCCTTACGGTGAATTCTACATCAACCGCTATGCCGGTGTAAACCCCGTGAACGGTGACCCGCTGTGGTACGACAAAGACGGCAACATCACCAACGAATTCCGCGAGTCAGACAAAGTGATGGTGGGCAAGAACTACCTGGCCCCCTGGCAAGGAGGTTTCGGTACTACCCTCACCTGGAAAGGCATTTCTGTAAATGCACAGTTCAGCTGGGTGGCCGACCGTTGGATGTTCAACAACGACCGCTTCTTTGAAGAAAGCAACGGACTCTATACCGGCTTCAACCAATCCAAGCGTCTGCTCTACGACCGCTGGAAGAAACCGGGCGACGTGACCGACATCCCCCGTTGGGGCGTCACTCCGCAGATGGACTCTCGCTTCCTGGAAGATGCTTCCTTCCTGCGTCTGAAAAATTTGATGATCAGCTACATGCTGCCGCAAAGCTGGCTGAAAAAGACGAATTTCTTCACCAACGCACGCATCTATGCACAAGGACAGAACCTGCTGACCTTCACGAAGTTTAGCGGACTCGATCCGGAAGCGTTCACCAACATGTATCAGGCACAATATCCGATGTCTCGCCAATACTCGTTCGGTGTAGAACTCTCTTTCTAAAACTAAATACTAACGATATCAATGAAAATGAAAAATATAAAAACCTATCTGCTCATGGCCGCTGTGGCATTCAGCACCACCTCTTGTCTGGACAAGTATCCGGATGACATGGTGCCGTCTGACCAGGCCATCACCACCGTGGATGAAGTAGACCAGGCCGTTATCGGTATCTATTCTTCCTGGCTGAACGGAGCGTTGTACAGCGGTTACCTCACCCTGCTGCCCGATATACAGGCAGACTTGGCTTATGCGGTAAACGGCTACTCCAACCAATTTGGTAATACCTGGCGCTGGAACATTCTTTCTACCGAACCTGAATATGAATCGGTATATGCCGGACTGTACAATGTAATCACTCGCTGTAACTTCATGCTGGACAACGTAGACCGCGTACGCCAGAACACCACCAACGATGAAGACCTGGACCGTCTGGACCAGTATTGCGGCGAAGCCTACTTTGCCCGTGCATTGGCGTATTCAGAACTCATCAAGCTGTTCTGCAAGGCTTACGACCCCGCTACGGCTGCCGATGAACTGGGTGTGGTACTGAAATCTCACTACGACGGTGATGAACCTACCCGCCGCTCTTCGCTGGAAGCTTCTTACCAGTTTGTATTGGACGATCTGGACAGAGCTGCCTACTATCTGAAACTGGAAGAAGATTTCAACGGCCAGCTCTACAGCACTCCGTATTTCTGCGAATTCACCGTATATGCACTGCGCGCTCGCGTAGCTCTGTACATGCAGAATTGGAAAGATGCCGAGAAGTATGCAACGAAGGTGATTGAAAGCAATCACTACCGCCTGTCGAACGTAAACCAGATGATTACCAGTAACCAGAATGCCTACCAGTACATGTGGTCGAACGACGAAAGTACTGAAATCATCTGGAAAGTAGGTATGACGGTAAGCAGTTCCGGAGGTGCATTGGGTCAGATTTTCTTCAACTACGACTTCCAGAGCTTCAAGCCCGACTATGTGCCGGCTTCTTGGGTACTGAACTTGTATACCGAACAAGACCTGCGCTTCCAAGCCAACTTTGTAAGTCAGCGTACAGGTTATCCGCACGGATTGGAGTGGCCGCTGGTAGCTAAATACTTCGGTAACGAACAATTCATGGCTCAGAACATGCTCCATGTATGTATGCCGAAAGTATTCCGTCTGTCGGAGCAGTACTTGATTCGTGCCGAAGCTCGTGCCAACCAAGACAACATGGGCGGTGCCAGCAAAGACCTTAGCGACCTGCGCAAGGCTCGCTTCCAAGGCGGCAACGGTGCCATCTCGGTGACCAAACAAAACTGGCTGGAAATTATCGAAGAAGAACGTGTACGCGAACTCTATATGGAAGGTTTCCGTCTGCAAGACTTGAAACGCTGGCACAAAGGCTTCGAACGCAAACCGCAGCAACAGTCATTGGCTAACGGTAGCTCGCTGAAAATCGAAGCAGACGACGTGCGCTTCGTATGGCCCATCCCGAAACATGAATTGGATTCACCGGGCAGCGAGATTCAGCCCAATGAAAGCAACAAATAAGAATAACTTCATTAATAATAAAGCATAAGTATAACAATGAGAAAGATAAACTACGGACTGATGGCCATGCTGGCCGTGCTGCTGTTTGCCACAAGCAGCTGCGGGGACGCAGATCGCCAGACCTACGACGGTCCCAATTATGTCCTGTTCTCGGATACGCTGACAGTGCTGGCGGTGCAAAATAACGAGGAGGTCTTCGACATCCCCGTAGCTGCCACCCAAGCCTGTGACTATGACCGCACCATGGCTGTGGAGGTAATAGAGAAGAAAAGCAATGCCATCGAGGGCAAGCACTATACCATTGAATCAAACACCATCACCATCAAGGCTGGTGAACGCTCTGCCAACGTGCGCATCCGCGGTAACTACGATGCCATCGCAGTAACCGACTCACTGGGACTGACTCTGCGCCTGCTCACAGAGAAAGAGAACCAATGGAATATGTATGAAAACAACTACGAGGCAAAAGTAGTGCTGCAAAAGTGCTGTCCGTTCGACATCAACCTATTCAACGGTTATGCCGTACTGACTTCTACCTACATGCAGGAATTCATGGCCAACGTAGACAGCCGACTGGTTAAGACAGTGATCGATACGGAAGAAGAAAATACCATCATCATGAAGGATTTCTTCTACGACGGCTACGACGTGAAAATCCGCTTCACGACAAACGATATTCTGAATCCGCTGATTGAGATGGACGAACAGGTTTTTGCCTCTACGGCCGAAGCTTTCGGTACCAACTACGGCGATGGTTACATCCACCTGTATCAGCCTAAGAGCGGCTTATCTTACTACAGTGCCTGCGAAAAATTCATCTTCCAGTACTTCACGCTGTATGTACCGGGCATGGCAGGAAACAACGTAGTAGGTACCTTTGCCAGCGCCATTGAATGGGTAAGCGCAGACGAAGCCAAGAGACTTTATCTGGAAGGCAGCATGCTGGTATCTGAATCTGTAAAAACAGACTTTGAAAAGAAATAATTTACAAGAAACAAAAAAAATTAGAATAAGATGAAAAAGAACAAATTTACGTTGGGATGGTTCTTCATCAGTCTGTTGATGGCTTTCGCCGTAACAGCATGCGATGATGACGATAACGACGTGGTAAACGTTACTTTCCCTGAAAAGCAAACAATTGGCGGTGCTGTAAACGAAACAAAGAGCTTGACATTTGATGCAGTGGCCGACTGGACCTTAACTTCTTCCAGCACTTGGTGCTACTTCATTACTGAAGAAACGCCGGCTGCCAAGGCTGCAGAAGGTGTAAAAGAATACGCTATCTCAGGTAAAGCAGGCAAGCAGACCGTAACTATCGGTATCTCTGAAGAAGGTCAGGAATACGATCAGGCTACCGTAGCTTCTATCATCATCCGCATGAACGGACAGGAAGCTGTATTGGCCGAGGTGACTCGCAACGCTGCCGGACGTACGTTCAAACTCTATAAGAAAGGCGAAGGCGATGCTTGGGTAGAAGTTTCTGCCGAAGAGGGTATCGAAGCCGGCTACGACAACTTCATCCAATACAAAGCTGAAGCTAACTTCCGCTTTGCAGCTACCAACCGTCCGGAATGGCTGTCTATCGAAGGCGGCTCTATCGTTGGTACTACTAATCAGGCTGTATTGTTCGGTATCAAGGTAATCGAAAACCGCCCCGACTTCAGCAAATATGCTCAGAAAGGCAACCTCAACTTCCAGGATGAAGAAGGTAAGAGCGTATTTACGTATGCTGTAGACTACAAGGGTATGAACCCCGAAGCTATGAGCTATGAAGGACCTAAACAATGGAACTGGACAGTAGCTAAAGATGGTAAGACCTACTATCAGACAAACTCAGGTATCTCTGGAACAGAAGAAACCATCAGTGAATATCGCAAATTCGTGGAGTTTACTATCACTGCAAAGGATGATGAGTTCGAACCGATTTTCGTAGAAGAATACCAAGAGTATGGCATGACGATGTACCGCCTCAGCGTGTATCCGGAAGATAATGTTAACTGGATGCATGTTACTAAGTACGAAAATGGTAAAGTGCGTGTTACGGTAGATGAAAGCGAAGAAGAACGCACCGGATACGTGTTCGTATTCCCGAAAGCACTCTATGATAAAATAGCAGAAGATCCATTCGGTGACAACGGGTTGTTCGAAATGAATCCGGAAACTTCCACGCAACAGCTGAAATATGAATATACAGAGAATAATCTGTTGATGAACTTTGTGCAGAAAGAGCAGAAACAGGCTGGAGATGAAGGCTCAGGATTTAAAATCACCTATACAGACTCAGAAGGCAGTCCTGCCGAAGCAGAAATAACTCACAAGCCGGAACTTAGCAATAATTATGGTACTGAAGATTGCTACGAATTCACTCAGCCTCAAACAGGAATGATTGATCAAAGTTTTTACATTGACCCCATGCTGGAAGGCACATATGATGTAGATTGGACGTACTCTGTGTTGTATAAAGGAGACAATGAATATACAGATACTGAAGAACATGTCATCGAATGGGACAATGATAAAAAACAAATCAAAGTATGGTATCAAAACAGTATGGCTGCAGAAGCAAACATTGAATTTATCTTTAAGAAAAAGACCTCAGATGGATGGCCTGGAGAGACTTTAAAAGTGCTTCTCATGGTTCCACATACTAATGCAGAAACTAAAAAATAATCGAATCGAATGAAACTAAATAAATTATTTCAATTCATCCCCTTAGTCATCGGGTTCTTGCTGATGACAACGGTATTCACCGGTTGCTCCGATGATGATGAAGAATTGCAGCAGACCGCCTTCGGCTACGTGCAGTTCAAAATCTACAAGAGCGCATCGGCTGCCAAGGGAGCTGAGACAAGAGGCACCGACATGCTGGACAAGCTGAGTGATGCCAAGAAAATCAAGGTGGTGATGTTGTATGATGGAAACACCATTGAACAAACCTTGATGCTCAACAGCTACAATGCTGAAAATGCAGAGTTTGGTCTGCGCAGTGACAAACTGGAACTGCTGGCAGGCAACTACAAACTGATAGGTTTTTATCTGTACAATAAGCTGGATGAACAGATTTATGCAGGAACTCCGGGCGACTATAAATTTGATGTAGTAGCCGGCGGTCTGAAGGTACAAGACCTCTTTGCAGACGCTGTGGCTCGCGGTATGGTAAACTTCAAGCTGATTAAGCACGGATTGCCGAAAGCAGAAGCTGCTTCTCGTGCAGGTAGCGGCTACGAAGATTATCCGTTCTCTAACATCAAAGGGGTGAACATCATCGTAAAAAACCTCTTCACACAAGAACTGGATACCATCAAGAAGGTATCTGTGAAGTATGTGGAAAATCTGAAAGACGGCTATGCCATCTGCGATACCACAGCTTGGCTGAAGGCTGGCAGCTACCAGATCAGCGCTTACGAAACTTATTCTGATAAGAAATGCGAAACCAGCAGACTGCTGGAAATTGCCAAGGTGCCTGCTTCGGAAACTTTCTTCGTGAAAGATAACCAAGTAACGGAAGCTAAAGTGCCCATCCAGTTGAGTGCCACTGCTGAATACCTCAAAGACTACATAGCACTGAAAGCTATTTGGGAAGCATTGGATGGTCCGAACTGGAAATACCACGGCGAGGCTGCTCCGATGGGATGTAACTGGAATTTCGACAAGGAAATTGACATGTGGGGTGACCAGCCGGGCGTACAGTTGCTGGAAAACGGCCGTGTGGCTTCACTCGTCATCTCGGGCTTCGGTGCCAGAGGTGTGGTGCCCGATGCTATCGGACAGCTGACTGAACTGCGCATCTTGAACCTGGGTGCTCACGATGAACTCATCGGCGGACACTTGTTCGACGGCGTAGGTGCATTCATGACACCGGAACAACGGAAGAGAATCCGTATGGACTACGAACAGAAGTTCCTCTATAAAGATATCCGCGAGAACCTTTCACAGATTCTGATTGACGGTATCAACGCTAACCCGAACTTCAAGCCTATCAAGAAGAGCAACCGCATTGATAAGAAGGACGTACAGTTCGGTAACCTGACCAACGAGATTACCGGTATCTCTAAAGCATTGATGCGTTGTACACAACTGGAAAACTTCTTCATTGCCAACTCTCCTATCAAGGTAGATAACTTCTGCGAAAATCTGGTAGACGGACCGGAATCTGCTTACCGCAAGCAGTTTGAAGAAGAAGAAAGCGACTGGAGCTGGAACAACTTCAAGATGCTGACAGATATGGAAATCTATAACTGTAAGGATCTGACTTCACTGCCGATGAACATGTTGACCGAACTGCCTGAACTGCAGATGCTGAACGTGGCTTGCAACCAGAACATTACTGGCGAAAAGCTGCTGGAAAACTGGGAAGAGTTTATCGAAGGAAAGAGTGGTGAAAAGATTCAGGTACTGTACCTGGGCTACAACAAGCTGAAAGCCATGCCTGAATACGAGAAACTGAAGAAGATGGTGAAACTGGGCTTGATTGACCTGACCAATAACTACATCACCAAGGCCAATGCGTTCGGTAAGGAAATCAACCTGACAAAGGTATATCTGGACTACAACCAAATTACTGAAATCGAAGCTGTAGACGGTTATTTCTGCGGATACTACGACATGGAAGCATTTACTTGTACGTATAACAAGCTGACAGAAATGCCCGACATCTTCAACGCTGCGTCTAAGTACGTAATCGGTTCTATCAGTTTTGCACACAACCAAATTACCGGTATGCAAAACGGAGACAACCACCGCGGTGTGAATACCAATAACCTGGATTTATCGTACAACCACCTGGAAAAATTCCCGGCAGTTCTCATCAAGAAGGGTTCGCCGCTGGGTATCCTGATTCTGCAGGCTAACGGAATGACCACCATCAAAGAAGGCGACCTGGTAGGTAAGAACTCTCACCTGCTGACCAGTTTGGACTTCCAGTTCAATAAGCTGAAAGAAATTCCTTTCGAGGATTTCGTTCCGGAAAATATGCCGTACATCTACGGTATTGAGTTTAGCTACAATCAGTTTGCTGAATTCCCGGTAGCTCCGCTGAACTGTAAAAGCCTTACAGTATTCGGTATCCGCCATCAACGCGATGACGACGGTAACCGCTGCTTGAGCCAATGGCCTACGGGACTGTACACTTGCCCCAGCTTGATGGCATTCTTCATCGGTTCTAACGACTTGCGCAGGATTGAAGATAAGATTTCACCGTTTATCCGTATCTTCGAGATCAAGGACAATCCGAATATCTCTATCGACTTGAGCATGGTATGCCCATATATCCAAGCCGGCCAGTACCAGCTGATTTATGACAAGACGCAAAACATTCAGGGTTGCGATATGTTGTTGGATTAATTAGAATAAACCAGGAAAATGAAACATTTACTTAAAATAGCATTAGGATTGGTCCTCTGTCTGGGCGTATTCACCGCTTGCGATGACGACGACGACAATGCTGCCATCAGCGGCTTCAGCCTGAGTACAACTGAAGTGGCTGCCAATGCAGAAGGAGGCAAAGAAACAGTCACCGTTAGCTCGGAAGGAGAATGGGTGGCTAAATCATCCGAACCGTGGCTGAGCATCTCGCCAGCCAACGGTTTTGGCAACACAGAGTGCGTCATCAGCATCGACGAGGCACTGAAGAACGAGGTGCGTGAAGCAGAAATTCGCTTCATGCCGAAAGGTCAGACTCCGCAGGTGATTACCGTAACACAGCTGGGTTATGGCAAAATGATTTATGTAAAAGAAACAAAAGTTGACCTGAAGGCTTCTGACTTGTATAACAAACGTCACTTCGAAGCTGTTATCACAGCCAACGTACCTTTCAAGATTGTCTATGAATGGCTTACTGAAAAGCAGCCGAAAGCCGACCAACCGGAAGAAGACAACAAGCTGAAAGACTGGCTTTGGGTGGAAAAGAAAAACGAACCGGTATTCAACCTGGAAAGCGCCCGCCCGAAAACATACAAAGTACGCTTCGAATGGAAGATGAATCCGGAATGGATAGAGCGTCAGGCTAAAATCAACTTCGAACCCTTGAAGGAGGGATTGGAAGCTGACGAAGAGATAACTATCACTCCGATTCTAGTAACACAGGCTGCTTCGCCCGTAATTACAGACGACCGTGCCGGTGACTCTTTGGCTATCCAGACTATCCACGAACGTCTGCAGTCGGACATCGCTTTCAACTTCAGCGAAAACATGATGTATTGGGAGAATGTAACTTTGTGGAAACGGACCGACAAGGATTTGCCCGAACCTGAGGCAGTAGGCCGCGTGCGCTCCGTAAACTTCGGTACCGTTACTATCAAGGAATCACTTCCGCAGGAAGTAAAATACCTGAAGTACCTGGAAACTTTCCAAGTATACGGTAATGCCAATACCATGTTGCTGAACATTGCACTGGAAAACCATATCTGCGAACTGAAACACTTGAAGAACTTGCAGATTGGCGGCTACGGTCTGGTATCGTTGCCGGAAGATTTCAAGAAGTTGGGCCAAACATTGGTATCACTGGATTTGAGTGCCAACAACTTTACCGGTGTACCGGCTGTATTGACCAAAGAAAACTTCCCTGCACTGAGAAAGTTGATGCTGAACGGTAACCGCCGCTGGACAGTGAGCAGCCTGAAGGACACTCAGTACAACAAAGATACAGAATTGGGCTTCCACATCAATATGAACGAGGATCCGAGAGAAATCGACCAACTGTTCTTGTGGGATACATTGGAAGAACTGGTATTGTCGTACAACTACCTGGAAGGTTCATTGCCTACCTATGAAGGCAGAACTGAAATTCCGGTATGGGAAGGCGACGAGTTGCCTAAGGATACCCTTTCTTTCTTGAAAGACAAGAATATCCCGAAGATTCTGCCGAATGCCAAGAGACTGACGCTGAACCTGAACTACTTTACCGGTGAACTGCCTAAATGGTTACTGTATCATCCGCATCTGCTGGATTGGTTCCCCGAAGTACTGATCTTTAACCAACAGGAAATGGGTCGCGACTCAAAGGGAGCACCGGTACAATTCAGCAACGCACCGACCAACTTTGAATACTACTTCAAAGCTTACCCGCTTTACAAAGGAAAATACGAAGTAGCAGGTGACGATGAAATTATAAAACCAGAATAACAAAAGAAATAACCTATGAAGAAAGTATATATTTATGCACTTGCATGCGCCCTGACGGCGGTTTCTTGCCAGGACAACGATTGGGTGGCTGATAATGCCACCTCACAGGTTCCTGAAATAGAAATCCCGATGGGAGCAGCAGACGGCGAACTGCTCATCAAGTTCGTCCCTGAAATGAGTGATATCCTGGACCAGACGCTGACACGCGCTGGCGGGGTATCTACCCGTTCGGGTATTCCTTCTACCGACGAGGTTCTCAGCATTCTGGGTGCTTATCACTTTGAAAGAGTGTTCCCGGTAGACCCGAAAACAGAAGCTCGCACCCGTGAAGCCGGTATGCACCTGTGGTACATCGTACGCTTTGATAAAAACACCGACTTGAAGGAAGCTGCCCGTCAGCTGAGAAAGTTGGGTGAAATCTCCAAGATTCAGAGCAACCCCACCATTCAGCGCGCCTACGACCCGAAAAAGAAACCGCTGTATCTTTCGGCTAACGACTTGCAATACGTGACACGTACTGATGAAGGACTGACATTCAACGATCCGGGTCTGAAACACCAATGGCACTACCAAAACAAAGGTAGCTACGCCTTCGTAAAAGAAGGCCGCGCCGAAGCCATTGCCGGTTCCGATGTGAACTGCGTAGAAGCTTGGAAATCCTGCAAGGGCGACCCTTCTATCATCGTAGCAGTGCTCGATGAAGGCGTAATGTGGAGCCACCCCGACCTGAAAGCTAACATGTGGACCAATGAATCGGAAGAAATCGGTTCTACGGAAGACAAAGACGGCAACGGCTACAAGGGCGACCGCTATGGTTATAACTTCGTAAAGAACACGGGCGTTATCAGCTGGACATCGGCAGAAGATACTGGTCACGGCACACACGTAGCAGGTACCATCGCTGCAGTAAACGGTAACGGAACAGGTGTAAGCGGTATCGCCGGCGGCGACGGTACCGAGCACAGCGGTGTGAAGATCATGACTTGCCAATTGTTCGACGGCCAGTATGGAGCTACCCTGGCAGCAGAAGCCAAAGCCATCAAATATGCTGCCGACAACGGTGCGGTTATCCTGCAATGTAGCTGGGGTTATAACTCACCCGATGCTAACGAAGCACTGGGATATGTACCCGGACCGAAAAATGAACAAGACTGGGAAAACCAATATCCATTGGAAAAAGAAGCACTGGATTATTTCATCCACAACGCAGGTTCGCCCAACGGCGTGATAGACGGCGGTCTGGCCATCTTCGCATCGGGTAACGAATATGCTCCTTCTTCTTCGTTCCCGGCTGGATATTCCAAATGTATCTCTGTAAGTGCCATTGCCGCGGATTACACTCCGTCAAGCTATACCAACTATGGCACTGAAATCACCTTATGTGCCCCCGGCGGTGACGGTGACTATTATGGCACACCGGGTACTGCAGAAGACCACTTCGACTGGGAAACGGAAACACAAGGATTGATTCTGTCAACCGGCATCAAAAACGGCCAGCCTGCCTATACCTATATGGAAGGTACATCCATGGCTTGCCCGCACGTATCAGGCGTAGCTGCCCTGGGATTGTCGTATGCCGTAAAACAACGTCGTCATTTCAAGGCAGCTGAATTCAAGGAGCTGATGATACAAACAGCCAACAGTGAGTTCTATCAGGAATATGACAGAAAAGTGGAAAAACTGTATTACTACAACCACGCCACCATCGGAGCATCTCCCACACTGATGAACCTCATCGACCGCAAAGGAAAGATGGGTAAACTGGTAGACGCCGGTGCATTGCTCAAGGCTATTGGTAATCACGGTTCAGACATGATTGTACCAAATGTATATCTGGCAACGGGAAAAAGTACATCCATTGATCTGGCCCGTTATTTTATAGATGGAGAAAGTCTGAACTACAGTTGTACCGTTGCCAATGAAAATATAGCAACCACAAGTGTAGACAAGACAATACTAACTATAAATGGCATTGCAGACGGTAGTACGACTGTGACTATCCAAGCTGGCAGTAAATCACAGACAATAACGATTACTGTTCGTAAAAATGCTGGTGGCAGTGGCTGGTTATAATCGAGAGATTAAATAGACATGAAGAAGCGACAATTGATGATACTGACACTCTTTGTGGGCGGATTGACCGGTTCCATTCCTGTAATAAAAGCGCAGGAATGGCGGTTAATGTCCCGTGAAGAGATAGAAGCCAAGGTACATCCTGTTTTGTTGGAGCAAGCAGGGGAATTTCTTCATTTTGATACGTGCCGTCTATCGGTAGGTACCATAAATGAAAAAAGTCAACCTAAAACCGTATACTTCCATTTTCAGAATGTAAGTCAGCAAACCATTACGTTAAACAAAGTTACCACTACGTGCGGTTGTACTGTTGCCGGATTCAGCAAAAAGCCATTGGCACCCAATGAGGAAAGCATTATTAGCCTGACTTTTCATCCCAAGAACAGACCGGGTACAGTTGATGCAGAAGCATTGGTATATACCAATCTGTCCGATTTTTCACCTGTGGCACGATTGTCACTATGCGGCTATGTAAGTTCGTCTGATGAATGGAAGCACCTGCCTCAAAATATGGGACATCTACGACTTACCCGCAAGCAGGTGTCATTCAGCAAAGCAGGAAAGATCACCATTGAACGCATTGCATGTGCCAATAGTGGAGACCATCCGCTCAAACTGAGCGCGTTACTGCTACCTTCATGCCTAAAATTCCATACCGAACCTGCGGTACTTGCTCCCGGACAAGAAGGTGATCTTGTGATTACACTTGATAAGACAAAGTTGCCCAGCTTCCATACTGAGGAGAAACATCTTACTCTCATTATAGATGGTGTGATAGGCAAACCTTCGGAAAAAACGATAGAAGTAAT